>VFQM010001413.1_pt1 | contig 21063 bp, 19 predicted proteins | sample 3512391 | NCBI WGS metagenome assembly VFQM01 (sample SAMN10412369, study PRJNA504923) | tailings metagenome | isolation source: Replicate 1 from Balatoc abandoned mine | place: Philippines | reverse complement strand
GGCGAGGTGAAGTCGGGGGATTTTGCCAAATCAGGAAGTCTTTTTCAGACCTTCCCTAATGATTTTACCCGCGCTCTGCACGGCAGCGCTCTGCACGGCAGCGTTGGGCAAAGTGCTAATATCGCCCCCTTTTGCAGGAATGGCCGGCTGCCCGCAGGGCGGCTGGGGCGACAGGAGCGGTGGGATCATGTCCAAGAGTGCGTCAACCACGCGGGTGCAGGCGGGCTTCCGTGCAGATATCAATGGCTTGCGCGCCTGGGCGGTACTTGCCGTGGTGCTCTATCACTTCGCGATTCCAGGTTTTTCCGGGGGATTTTCCGGGGTCGACGTGTTCTTCGTCATCTCCGGTTTCCTCATGGCGGGTATCGTCGTAGGCGGCCTGCAACGCCAGCGCTTCAACCTGGCCGACTTCTATCTGGCGCGCGCCCGGCGCATCCTCCCGGCTTTGCTGGTGCTGGTGGCTGCGGTGTTGCTGGTGGGCTGGTGGTTGCTGATCCCCAGCGATTATCAGGTGCTTGGGCGGCATGCGCGCGAAAGCGTGCTGTTTACCGCGAACCTGCAGTATCTGTCCGAGGCCGGCTATTTCGATGCGGCGTCCCATGAGAAATGGCTGCTGCATACCTGGTCGCTGGCCGTCGAATGGCAGTTCTACCTGCTGTATCCGTTGGCGCTGTTGGCGTTTCATCGCTTCTTTGCCAGCTGGCGCGCTCTGTTGACGGTGCATGTGCTGGCCCTGCTGGTGTCGCTGGCGCTGGGCGTGTGGTGGACCCTGGAGACGCCGGACAAGGCGTTCTATCTCCTGGCGCCGCGCGCCTGGGAGCTGTTGCTGGGCGGCTGCGTGTTCCTCGTGAGCCAGCGCTGGAGTCCATCAACGGCCCTGGCGCGTGGCATGGAGCTGAGCGGTTTGCTGGCGATCGTGTTCAGCATGACCCTGCTGGATGCCGGGCGCGCCTGGCCCGGTGCCTGGGCGCTGTTGCCCACCCTGGGGGCAGCGGCTGTCCTGCTGGCGCGTCGCGAGTCCTTGTGGACGGCCTCGCGCCTGGCGCAGTGGCTGGGCACGCGCTCCTATTCCATCTACCTGTGGCACTGGCCACTGGTCGCAGGCCTGGTGTATTTCGACCGCCAGCACCTGGGGTACTGGGTGGCGGCAGGCATCGTGCTGTCGCTGCTGCTTGGCGATCTTTCTTATCGTCTGGTCGAAGGGCCGAGTCGTCGCTGGCTGGCCACGCGAAGCCGCTGGGCCTGTTTGGGCTGGCTGTTGCTGGCTTTGCTGGTGGTGGCGCTATCGGCGCAGGCGGTGCGTCGCAGTGGCTTTCCCGATCGTCTGCCGGAAAGCCTGGCGCAGGTGGAAGCGCAGCGTCACAACAAGAATCCCCGCCAGGACGAATGCCTGAAGGCGGATGCCCGCTGCGTATTTGGTGGCGAGCGGGTGCGGGCACTGGTAGTCGGTGATAGCCATGCCGATGCCATCGTCAATGCCATTGTTGCCGCACTGCCGGAGGCCGAGGATGGCCTGTACTTCCGCGCCGAGAGTGCCTGCCTGTTCGTCAAAGGCGTTCGCTGGGCAGGCAAGGGGGAGCGCGAAGACTGCCAGCAACTGTTGCGCGAGGTGCCGCAGGAGTTGGCTGATGCCGATCCCCGCTTGCCGCTGATCCTCATTCACCGCACCAGTGCCTATGTCTTCGGCCAGGACCTGGATCCACACAATCCGTCACCCAGGCCGATGGTCTATTTCAGCGAGCTGCGTGCCGGTAATGATCCGGCCTTCCAGGCCGAGTTCCGCCAGCATTATCTGGATACCCTGTGTACCCTGGCTCGCCAGCGCCCGGTCTACCTGCTGCGCCCGGTGCCAGAGATGCCGGTGCATGTGCCCAAGGCGGTGGGGCGTGCGCTGATGCGCGGCTTGCCGGCGGATGTGTCGATCAGTCGCGAGGATTATCGTCAGCGGCATGCCTTTGTCTGGGCGCTGCAGGACGAGGCGGCCAGCCAGTGCGGTGTCCAGTTGCTCGACCCGCTGCCCTATCTTTGCGATGAACAGGTCTGTCACGGCAGCGTCGCGGGTGTGCCGCGCTATGTGGATATGGACCACCTGAGCGAAAGCGGCAACCGCTTGCTGACGCCGCTGTTTGCCCCGATATTTGCCCAGCCGGCTACTGAACGCTAGGAGTCGGCAATGGGGCAATAGCTGAAACTTTGGTTGCATAACGTGGCCTATAAGAACCGGCGCAGCGTGCGCGCGGGTAACTGGCTGTAGCTCCGGAAACCGTGGTGGCTACGCGTTCCCTGGTCAGCCGCGCTTTCGATGAGGGGCATTGTGTGGTGGGTGGCGTGCCGGCGGTGGTGATCAAGCGCGGCATTTGCTGGGGCCGTCGCATGTTGTAGGGGCGTTTCGTTTTCATGGCGCGACGAGCGGTGTTCAGGTTGGTAAAATGTTTGCGGCAAGCCGCAGGCAATGCTTGGTTTGGCGTAGTTCTGCGTTATGCTCGGCGCCGTTTGCTCAGGCCAGCCTGCTGCCCGCGGGACTCGAGGGATCTGCGCGGGTGTTTATCTGCTGAGGAGTGTTCTTGAAAGTCATCCTATTCGTCATGGACGATCAGCGTGTCAACCTCGATCATTTGTACGAGGTGGTGCGTGACAGCTGTGCCAGCTGCGAGGTAGTGCGCCTGTGCAAGCATGAGCAGCAGCACCTGGCACAGGTATTCCGGCGCGTGGATATTGGCAGTTACCAGCGGGTGGTGATTTTTTCCCGCCTCAAGCGTTTGCGTGGCCAGTTAGCCCTGCTGCGTGCTATCCCGGGGCTGGTATTCCTGGAACACGATGCTTGCCAGAACTATATGCCCAGCAGCAAGTATTACCGCCAGTATTCGCGCTTCTATCGCCAGCTACCCTGGGCCAGGGTGCTTGCTTCCAGTCTAGGTGTGCAGCGCCGGCTAGCGGCGGAAGGGGTTGATAGCCGGTTTGTCTCCAAGGGGTACGACGAGCAATTCTTCGTTAACCAGCAGCAGCCTCGTGATATCGAGTGTGCGTTCCTGGGTAGCCTTAAGGGGCACACCTACGCTGAGCGACGCAGCATGCTCTCGGCAATCGCTGCGGTTGTGCCGTTGCGGATAGGGCGAACCGAGACGCGTGAGGAGTATCTGCAGTTGCTCAATCGTACGCGCATCTTCGTCAGTGCCGACGTAGGTATGGGCGAGTACATGATCAAGAATTTCGAGGCCATGGCCTGTGGCTGTGCGCTGGTTGCCTGCAGTCAGGGCGACGAGGAAGACGCGGCGCTGGGCTTTGTCGATGGCGAGAACGTCTTGCTGTACCGCAGCGCCGATGAAGCGCTGGAGAAGATTGCTCGGCTGCGTAGCGACACACAATTGGCCGAGCGGATTGCCCGGGCAGGCCAGCGCTTTGCCGAGCAGCGTTTCGGCTTCGCACGAATCGGCGCTGATCTGGCTGCAGCCATTCAGGCTCCGATGCGTGAATGGCCAGGACTGACACGCTGGCAGCGCGTGCATCTGCGCCTGCGCTATGGTGGCGGCTGGTGAGCGCAGCCATCAAACTCTACTGGTGTCGCGGGCGTGGCCGGGATGATCCGGCGCAGCGCAATTTTGGCGACTTTTTGTCCCCTCTGCTGGTGGAGATGCTGTCCGGCAAGTCCGTGCGTTACGCCCCCGTGCACAAGGCAGACATGATGGCCATTGGTTCCATCCTGCCGCGCGAACACAAGGCGCGGCGCTTTGGCTGGCCGCGACGTCTGCATGTCTGGGGCACGGGCACGGATGCTGAAGACCGGCACTTCTCGGGCCGCCACTACTACCACGCGCTGCGTGGGCAAAAAAGTCTGGAGCAGGTCGAAGGACTGCGTATGCATCCCGCGCTGGGCGACCCAGGCCTGTTGGCTGCTGCCTGGTGGGAGGGGCGTGGGCATGTGCCCAAGCGCTACCGGATTGGCCTGATTCCGCATTATGTCGATCAGCAGGATGCGGCGCTGCGCGAGATTGCCTGCCTGCCAGGCGTTTGTCTGATCGATGTGTTCTGGCCGGTGGATGAGGTACTGCGTGCCATCCAGGCCTGTGATTTCGTATTTTCCTCAAGCATGCACGGGTTGATCGTGGCGGATGCCTTTGCGATACCCAATCGTCGCCTGCGTCTTTCCAGTGGGCTGATTTCCGACTTCAAGTTTGTCGATTACTACTCGGCCTTTGCGCTGGATGAGCCACAGCCGTTGGCGCGTGAGATGCTTGGGCAATTGGCCCAGCATGACCCTGGTGCGCTGATTGGTGACTACCAGCGTCCTGGTCTGGCCAGCCTGCAAGATGGCCTGATCAAGGCCTTTCCCTGTATTTGAGGCGTTTCCGATGGTTTCTGCGCTGAATTTTGCGCGGCTGGGGCGTTTGTCCCTGGCTTTGTTGCTGGGCCTGTTCTGTCTGGCATTCTACCTGCCGCTCTCATCCAAGGCGGTCAACAATATCTTCTATATCGGCTTGGCTGTGCCGATGCTGCTGTGGCTGTTGGCACGTCCCCGTGCGCTGGTCGAGCTGCGCCCGTTCGCCTGGCTGTTTGGTCTGTTGGCGCTGATGGTGGCGCTGGATGCCGGTGACCCGGCCGGCCTGAAGAAGGCGTTGTACCTGATGCTGTTCTTTGTGGCCTGCCTGTTCCTGTCGGCACGCTATTGGGCGCTGCATGCGCCTTTATTGCTGTTTGCCTTGTGCAGCCTGGGTTTGTTGTTGTTTGCACTGACCGACTGGCTGTGGATATGGACGCACAGTGGCCAATGGATTCGTTATGGGCGTTTTCTTGGCGAATCACTGAACCCGGTGTACTTCTCCCTGCTGCTGGGTTTTGCCCTGTTGTACCTGTGGATGTTCCACATAGCCGAGCGTCTGCAGCAGCGCTCGACCTGGCTGATGTTGCTGGGGCTGTTCGTGCTGAGTGTGCTGCTGGTGCTCTGTGCGAGCATTTTTCAGTCGCGCTCGACGTTGCTGGGCTATGCCGTGTTCTTTGCTGGTTTTCTGCTCTACAAGCGCCTGTTCTTGCTCGGGTTGGTGCTTGGTCTGGGGCTGTTGCTGCTTGCCGTGCTCAGTGGCGTGGATGACCTGTTGTTGCAGCGCGGCCTGAGCTACCGACTGGATATCTGGCAGGCCGCGCTACAGCGCTGGTTGGGCGAGTGCAGCCTGTGGTGGGGCTGTGGCAATGACGGTGCACTGTTGCTGGGCCATTTTCATCACCCGCATAGTGGCTACCTGGCCATGCTCTACCGCAATGGCCTGGTGGGCGCGTTGCTGTTTCTGATCTTTGCGCTGCTCTATCTGCGTTACGCGCGATCGCCCGGCGCGCCCTGGCTACTCTTGTCGCTGTTTGGTTGGGGTAGCCTGCTGACGACGACCAACGGTGTGCTGACCTCACCGCAGCCACTGTGGATCTATTTCTGGTTGCCTACCTTCATGGCCATCATTGCCGGGCAGCCGCAGGCGCTCCAGCGTTACCTGCAGCGTCGTGATCAGGCGCTGCGTTCGTAGCGCTGCAACAGTTCGTCGAGCGGGAAGTCGACCAGCTGCTTGCGTTTGAGATAGTGACGCAGGTGCTGGAAGTTGCGCTTGATCTGCCAGCTGTTCAGCGGCCGACGCTTGTGTTGTAGGTCGAGGATGTCGATCAGGCCGTAGTTACCACCAGGCAACTGCAGAATGTTGCCCAAGTGCAGCGAACGAAAGTAGACGCCCTGGCGATGCAGGTGACGAATGAAGCGGGCCAGCGAATCGAGCAGTGGCATGACCTGCTGCGGGTCGTCGATGAACAGCTGTTCGACGGACTGCCCGGGCAGCGGCTCATAGAGGCAGCCGCTGAGGCCCTGGTCGCGGTCTATCCAGAACAGCTCGACAACCCGCGGTGCGGCAATTTCCTGGGCCTGCAGGCGGCGGGCGTTGTTGGCGAAGCGTCGTGCCGCGGGTTGCAGGCGGGCCAGCAGCGGGTGGCGACGGGTATGGAAAATCTTCAGGAACAGGCCGTTGTCCAGCGCGACTACCTTGGGTCCCCGGCCATCCTTTTCCAGTACCTTGCCATGGGTCAGCCAGCTTTCCAGTTGTTGCGCTGTTACAATCCGCATCGTTTTCCTCTAGCCAGTCTTGTGGGGCTTGCCGTATGGCCAATTCTACCCAGCAATCCAGCCTGAAGGTGTATTTGCGGTTGCTGCGTTATGTCGTTCCCTATTGGGGGATCTTTGCCCTCAGTATTCTCGGCTTCCTGATCTTTGCATCTACCCAGCCGATGCTGGGCTACATGCTCAAGTACTTTGTCGATGGCCTGTCCAATCCGGAGGCCAGTCTGTTTGCCAATGTGCCCTGGTTGCTGGAGCATGCCCCCTGGCTGGCGCAGCTCAAGCTGCTGCAGGCGGTGCCGCTGCTGATCGTACTGATCGCCGTGTGGCAGGGTGTGGGTTCTTTCCTCGGCAACTATTTTTTGGCCAAGGTTTCCCTGGGCTTGGTGCAGGATTTGCGCATCGCGCTGTTCAACAACCTGCTGACTTTGCCCAACCGCTATTTTGACACCCACAACTCCGGGCACCTGATCTCGCGGATTACCTACAACGTCACCATGGTGACCGGTGCCGCAACCGATGCCATCAAGGTGGTGGTGCGCGAAGGCATGTCGGTGATTTTCCTGTTCGGCACGTTGTTGTGGATGAACTGGAAGCTGACGCTAGTCATGGTGGCCATCCTGCCGCTGATCGGTTTGATGGTGGTCAGTACCAGCCGCAAGTTTCGCAAGCAGAGCAAGAAGATCCAGGTAGCCATGGGCGATGTCACGCATGTCGCCTCCGAGACCATCCAGGGCTATCGCGTGGTGCGCAGTTTCGGTGGCGAGGCTTACGAGCAACAGCGTTTTCATGACGCCAGTGAGGAAAACCGGCGCAAGCAGCTGAAGATGGTCAAGACCAATGCGGTTTATACGCCCAGCCTGCAGTTGGTGATCTACAGCGCCATGGCGGTGCTGATGTTCCTCGTGCTGTTGTTGCGTGGTGATGCCAGTGCGGGTGACCTGGTGGCCTACATTACCCTGGCAGGTCTGTTGCCCAAGCCCATTCGCCAGCTCTCGGAAGTCAGCTCGACGGTGCAGAAAGGTGTCGCTGCCGCGGAAAGTATCTTCGAGCAACTGGATGAGCAACCAGAAGTCGATCATGGCAGCCAGGAGCGCGAGCGCGTCAGTGGGCGTGTCGAAGTCCGCGAGCTGAGTTTTGCTTATCCAGGTACTGACAAGCAGGTCTTGCACAACATCAGCTTTACCGCCGAGGCAGGGCAGATGGTGGCGCTGGTCGGGCGTTCCGGTAGCGGCAAGTCGACGCTGGCCAACCTGATCCCGCGCTTCTACCACCATGATCAGGGGCAGATCCTCCTCGACGGGGTGGATGTCGAGGATTACACGCTGCGTAACCTGCGTCGGCATATCGCGCTGGTTACCCAGCACGTGACGCTATTCAATGACAGCGTGCGCAACAATATTGCCTATGGCGACCTGGCGGGCGCACCCTTGGAGGCTGTGCAGCGCGCGGCCAGCGATGCCTACGCCGCCGAGTTCATCGAGCAGATGCCGCAGGGTTACGACACGCTGGTGGGGGAGAATGGCGTGCTGCTTTCCGGCGGCCAGCGTCAGCGCCTGGCGATTGCCAGGGCCTTGCTCAAGGATGCGCCCCTACTGATCCTCGATGAAGCCACCTCGGCGCTGGATACCGAGTCCGAGCGGCATATCCAGGCGGCACTGGACAAGGTCATGCAGGGGCGTACCACCCTGGTGATCGCCCATCGACTGTCGACCATCGAGAAAGCCGATCTGATTCTGGTTATGGATCAGGGGCAGATCGTCGAGCAGGGCAATCATGCGCAACTACTGGCCTTGGGCGGGCACTATGCACGCCTGCATGCGCGCCAGTTTGCCGAGGATGGCGACAGCGCCGCCTCTCCCGCCTAGACCGCCATGCTGCTAGTCTGCGTTGAACAGGGATTTTCACCCAGGCCGGGGTGGGGTGGTGTATGCAGCATGTGCCGGTTCATACAGCGCAAATGCAACAGTGGTTGCTCTGTCCGGGGGACTGGGTCGAGCCACCCAACCAGCGGCGTGGTGGTCTGAGTGGTGTACAGCGTGTGCAGCTGGATGACGGTCGCCTGCTTTACCGCAAGCAGCAGGTCGGTCATCTCTATCACAGTTGGCGTCATCCGCTGGGCTACCCAACCCTGATGCGTGAGCGTGATGCGCTGTATGACTGTTTGCGTCTTGGCGTGCCGGTTCCCCCCCCTTCTGCTGGCGCAGTGTGCGCGACAGGCCGGCCAGTGGCATGCCTGGCTAGTGACCGCTGACCTGACGGGTTTTGCCAGCCTGGAGCAATGCTATGCCGAGCAGCGTGAACGCGGCTGGGGAACGGAGCGACATGCGCAGATTCTCGAATGCCTGGGGCGCGCCGTGGGGCGCCTGAATGGCGCGCGTCGCCAGCACGGTTGTCTGTATCCCAAGCACCTGTTTGTCAGCCTGGCCGATGGTCCGCCAAACGTCGCACTGATCGATCTGGAGAAAAGTCGGCGTCGCCTGACTCGTGCGCAAGCCGCCCGCCACGATCTGCAGCAGCTATGGCGGCGCTGCGGTTGGCGAGGTGCCATGTGGCAAGCATTTTGGCGTGGATATCGCTACAGTTACGGCCCTTTGCCGCGCTTGCCGGCTGCACTCAGAGATGCGGGACTGGATGTAAATGCTTGATCTGCTGCGATTTCGTCGAGAACGAGGCTGGGAACCCTGCGATGCCGGCACCTATGCCGATGCCTGGGCCCAGTTTGGTGGCAGTGTTGCCACGCATCCGCAGGTGGTGGAGCGCCTGGCTGCCTTTGCCGGCATACCGGTGCGCTACCTGGCCTGGGTCGAGAACGGCCAGTTGCAGGCTGCCATTGCCACATGGGGGCGCCATCTGGCGTTGTCCAAGGATGTTCTGAAAAAACAGGGAAAACGTGGCCTGTTCGATCTGGGTAATGCCGAGCTGATCCTGCCCCTCGCGCCAGGCGCTCAGGTAGCCTTGCGGCATCGTGCACGTTATCTGTCCGAGTTGATGGCACCAGGGGTCACTACCCTGCAGGCGCAGCCTGAAGGTTTGGCCCTGGCGCGCGAGCCGGAGCAGTACAGCAAGAAGTTTCGTTACAACCAGCGTCGCGAGCAGCGCCTGCTGGAGGAGGCCGGTGGGCTGATCCGGCCCATGCTGAGCTTGACGGCCAGCGAGCAGGCCAGCGTGTACAGCGAGCTATTCCAGCGGCGCTGGGGGTTTGCGGCAACCGGCCAGGAACACCTGGCGGAGGTCTTTGACCTGTTGCGCGAGTTCATGACCGGCTCGCTGATCTACCTCAATGACCAGCCGGTGGCCATCCAGATCCTTTACCGGGTCGAGGCGCCGCGCTGGATCAGCCTGGAGTACATCAATGGTGGCGTCGACCCGCAGCAGCGCGACTTCAGTCCGGGTAGCGTGCTCAGCTTCGTCAATACGCAGGATGCCTGGGCGGAGGCCCGGGCGCTGGGTAAGCCGTTGCGCTATTCCTTTGGTCGCGCCGATCGGGAGTACAAGGATCGCTGGTGTCATCGTGTCGCCTGCTACCAGACCTGATGTTTTGAGCGCTCTGAGAACCCCTTGCCATGTCGCGTGCCGATCATGACCCGTCGTAAACAAGTCCTGTTGAAACGCCATCGCCGCAACAAGCGCCTGGTGTTGCTGCTGGCTTTGTTGCTGCTGGCGCTGAGCAGCCTGCTGGCTGTCTGGCTGCCACCGCTGCTGTTGGTATTGGGCTGGGTCGCTCACGAGGCTTGGTTTGCCGACCACCTGTTCTATGCGCCCGGTGACGATTATCGTTATGACTTTCCCGAGGACTGCCTGAGCATTCCTGCGCATATCGAGGGTGGTCGACTGCACGTCGAAGCGGCACTGCAGGGGTATGACACGGTGCTGCTTGAGTTGCGCTTGACGGCTACCTGGCTGGGGCGCTGGCTCGATCCCTATGTGCGCCTCGGCAGCGATCGCCAGGATTTCGAGCGGGGTGTGGCCGGGCGACGTTACCTCAACCTGTCCGGCCTGCCTGTGGCGGACCTGGCTATTGCGCCGCGCTTCTGTCGCATCGAGGGGGCGTTGCGCGTGCATGCCATGCGCAATCCGGATTTTGCCGAGCAACGCCTGTTGATCATTGCCCCCCATGCCGACGATGCCGAGCTGGCTGCTTTCGGCCAGTACAGCCGTTGCGCGGAGGCGGCCATCGCCACGCTCACCCAGGGCGAGATTGAAGCCGAAGCCTATCAGCGCCTGGGGTTGGATAGGGCGGCAGCAGCACGTCTGAAGGGCCGCCTGCGCAGCTGGGACAGCCTGGCGGCCCCGCTCTGGGGGGGCGTAGAGCAAACGCGCTGTGTGCAGCTCGGCTACTACTGCCTGCAGCTGAGTGCCATGGCCGAGCAACCGCAAACGCCGTTCGGCTCGCGGGAGTCCGCTGAGGCTGACGTGCGTAGCGTGCGCCGGCACAACCCTTTGTCTCTACCAGGCGACAAGGATGGCCAGCCGACCTGGGATAACCTAATTGCCGATCTGGTCGCGGTGATCGAGCATTATCGCCCCGAGGTACTGCTGGCTCCGCATCCGGAGCTGGATCCGCACCCTGATCATGTCGCTAGCACCCGTGCCGTGCTCGAAGCCTGCGCGCAAAGTACCTGGCAACCGGACACGCTGTTGCTCTATGCCAACCACCTGCACGACAACGATCGCTGGCCGATGGGCCCTGCGGGGTATGGCATTGCCTTGCCGCCAGTTTTCACCCCACTGCCGGGGGGGGGCGCCTGTGGAGCCCGCTGCTGAGCGCCGAGCAACAGCTGGACAAAGCCATGGCGCTTGGTTTGCAACATGACCTGCAGGGCGCGCTGCCCCTGAAGAGACGCCTGCGGCGGTGGATTCAGCAGGCGCTGGCCGGGCGACGCTGGCCCGCCACGGGGGAGAACGAATTCTTCCGCAAGGCGGTGCGCCGCCATGAGTTGTTCTGGGTCAGGCATCTGCGCTGAGTTGTGCGGCGTTCGGGCGGTTTGACAGCATGCTATGATCGGCGCCGATTTTTACCTGTGGAGTCCCCATGAAGCTGTCCATGCCCCGTTACGATCAGGCTGCCGTGCTGGTGGTTGGTGATGTCATGCTCGACCGTTACTGGCATGGCGGTACTTCGCGCATTTCCCCCGAAGCCCCGGTGCCGGTGGTCAAGGTCGAGCAGATCGAGGATCGGCCGGGCGGTGCGGCCAACGTGGCATTGAATATTGCCGCGTTGGGCGGACAGGTTCGTCTGGTCGGGGTGACCGGGCGTGATGAGGCGGCCGGCTCTTTGCAACGCAGCCTACAGTCGGCAGGGGTGGCCTGCCATTTCCAGCAGGTCGAGGAGCAGCCGACCATCGTCAAACTGCGTGTGTTGAGCCGCCACCAGCAGTTGCTGCGTATGGATTTCGAAGAGCCTTTCGCGACCGATGCGCAGGCGCTGGTGGCTCAGGTCGAAGCGCTGCTGGATGGCGTCGCTGTACTGATTCTCTCCGACTACGGTAAGGGCGCATTGCCCAATCATCAGGCGCTGATCAGTCTGGCACGTGCCCGCGGAATCATGGTTCTGGCTGATCCCAAGGGGACAGATTTTTCCATCTACCGGGGCGCCAGCCTGATTACGCCCAACCTCCACGAGTTCGAGACCATCGTTGGCCGTTGTGCCGATGAAGCCGAGCTGGTGCGTAAGGGCGCGGCATTGATGAATGAGCTGGCACTGGGGGCGCTGTTGATTACCCGCGGCGAGCATGGCATGACGCTGCTGCGTCCCGAGCAGGCTCCGTTGCACCTGCCCGCCCGTGCCCGTGAAGTGTTCGACGTGACGGGCGCCGGTGATACGGTGATTTCGACCTTGGCGGCCTCCCTGGCAGCGGGTGAGTCGCTGCCCAATGCAGTCGGCCTGGCCAACCTGGCGGCTGGTATCGTCGTTGGCAAACTGGGCACGGCAGCCATTAGCGCTCCGGAGCTGCGCCGTGCGGTGCAGCGTGAACAGGGTTCGGAGCGCGGGGTGGTGGGGGTCGAGCAGTTACTGTTGGCCCTGGAAGATGCGCGTGCGCATGGCGAGAAGATCGTCTTTACCAATGGTTGCTTCGATATCCTGCATGCCGGCCATGTTGCCTATCTGGAGCAGGCGCGTGCTCAGGGAGATCGCCTGGTACTGGCGGTCAATGACGATGCCTCGGTCAGTCGTCTCAAGGGGCCAGGCCGGCCGATCAACAGTGTTGATCGGCGCATGGCGGTACTCGCCGGCCTGGGCGCGGTGGATTGGGTAGTGAGCTTCAGTGAGGACACGCCGGAAACGCTGCTGCGTAGGGTGCGTCCGGATGTTCTGGTCAAGGGCGGTGACTACGGTATCGAGGGGGTGGTCGGCGCCGATATCGTGCGTGCCTATGGCGGCGAAGTGCGTGTGCTTGGCTTGGTGGAGAATAGCTCCACCACGGCCATTGTGGAGAAGATCCGCGGAGAAGCCTGACGCTTGAGACGCAGGGGGGGCGTGTTGCTGGGGGGCTGCCTTACCTGTACTCTGCTGGCACGTTGCCGGTGGAGAGGGGCTGTCGGCATGTTGAAAGGCCTTGATGATTTTGTTGCTCAGGTTTGGTTTAAACGTATTCCGTTACGTACAGATGAGTAAAACGCTGGCCGGGTTCTGGCGCTATAAGAAAAATTATCGGGTATTCATTTACTTACCTCGTGCGTCTTGAGATTTAGATTGAAAACAAGGAGCAACATGATGAAGCTTGGTTATTACCTGCTGCCTGGTCTGCTGCTGGGAATTTCCGGTTGTGCCTCAACCACGCCGGACAGCGAAGTGGACTCGGTGCACTACAGCCAGTGGGCTGAGCAACAGGCCCAGCAGAATGCTGAGGCGGCACCGCAGGTGGCTGCGGAGCCTGTGTTGGCGCAGCTTGACGAAGCGACTCCAGCCGCTGCAGAAAACACTAGCCAAGCCAGCCAGCCAGCGGCCTTCGTAGTGTCGGCTAACCAGTGCTGGGTACAGTCGGTGGTCCGTCCCAAGCCGGTACAGAAGCCGCTTGAGGTGGTAACCAAGGATTCTGTGAACAAAATCCAGGTGACGCCGACGCAGCTTAGCCAGGAGCGCAAGCAGGTGGTGACCAAGGATGGCGTGACCATGTACAAGGTCGAGCCGCCGGTTTACCGCCAGGTCAAGGAGCGCGTCGAGGTGCGTCCGGAAATTGTCCGCACCATCGTCGAGCCGGCTGTCTTCGAAATGAAGAAGGAAGTCGTCGAGGTCGAAGCCGCCCGTACCGAGCTGGAAGCCTGCAAGACTGCCGGCGTGACCTTCGCCCGCGAGAACACGGCGCGTACCCTGTGTGCCCGGCTGATCCCGGCCAAGACGGCTACCGTCATGAAAAAGACCCTGGTCAAGCCGGAAACGAAGCGTGAAGTGGTTGAGCCGGCGGTTTTCAAGGAAGTGACCCGCTGGGTGCTGGAAACCCCGGCCCGTGTGGTTGAGGTGCCGGTAGCCAACGAGACAGCCGAACTACCGGTGCAGGTGGTGGCGCAGGCCGAGAAGGTGGATGAGCAGCAAGTTCCCGCCGAAGTACGGCAGTTGACGGCTACCGAGTACAGCGGCGAGCCGCAGATGGTAACCGTACGCGCCGTGTGCGATGCCGACCTGAATGCACCGATGATTGTTTCCATGCAGAACGCCCTGCAGTCTGCCGGACTCAATCCCGGGGCGGCCGATGGCAAGCTGGGTCCGCGCACCGTGGCGGCCCTGCTGGAATACCAGCGTCGCAATGGTCTCGCCTACGGCGCCTTGACCTATGAAAGCCTGCAGCACCTGGGTGTGGTGCAGCAGTAAGCACTCACGGCTACGCCTACTTACAACGCCGCAGCATTCTGCGGCGTTGTGCATTTCGGGATGGGCTTTTTGGTTCAGGCGGCGCGGCGTAGCCAATCGTGCCAGGCGATGCGCTCATCATGCACCAGCCAGCCATCGCGCGCGGCAAAGGCTTCGGAAAGCCAGAGAGCTTGCGTGTGCTGGAACGGCCGAAGCTCGCCCTGTTCAAGGGTGAACAGGCGATTCTGCTCGGGCGCGAGGAGAAACAGCTCATGCTGAGGTTCCAGGCGGGCGACCAGCGCATCGCCCTCCAGGCGTTCATCGGCATGCTGCAGGCTTATCTGGCGAAGGTTGTCCGGCAGCTGCAGGCGCAAGTCGTAGACCAGTTGCAGCGAGGCGCTGGGTAGGTGCACGTAGGCCTGCGGGCGTTCCATGAGGGGTTGGCCCTGGCAGTACACCGGTAGCGCCGCACCACATTGCGGGCGCAGCTGGAAGTACTGATGGCAATAGCGCAGCGTGGGGTAGGGGGTCGCCAGCCAGGTATCCAGATAGCGTCCCTGTAGCCAGCCTGCTGGGCTCTGTACCAGGCATTCTTCGGCCACTTCGGTGACTGCGCTGAGCAGTGGCAGCTGTAACTCGTGGGCAGGCACGTAGCCAGAGATCAGTTTCAGGACACAATCGCCGCGGTCGCTGCGCCGCTGGCGAACCAGCACCTGGTAGTCCTGTCCCTGCCAGGCCAGGGTCAAGCGTACGGAAACCCCAAGGTTGGCCAATTCCAGGACGAATTGTCGGCTGTCCCTGGGCGCGGCGAGAGGTCGGCGGCGGGCGAGCATTTGCTGGAAGTTGAGCGGCAGGGGCAGGCCCTGGTAATGCAGGGCGTGTGCGTCGGCCTCGACGTGAAGGGCCTGAGTCTTGAAGTGCTGGGGATCCTTGCGGGCGAGTACGGTCGACATGGGCGGGTCCTCGGCGTGGCCCGGCGAACCCTCAGTCCGCGGTGGGCATGGAACGGAGCAGTTGGCTCAGCAGTGCTACGTTATGCGACAGATGTTGCGGGTTGATGGTTCCAACGATCGCACTGCTCACCCCAGGATGGGCAAACACCAGCTCGAAGCTGGCGCGCAGCGGGTCACTGCCTGGCTGCAGGCAGACATGGCCGCTGGCCAGGGCCTTCTTGATCAGGATGGCTTTGCCGTGGGCTGCAGCATAGTCGAGCACCGGCTTCTCGGCTTGTTCGTTGAGGTTGTAGGTGACCATGGCGCAGTCGCCTTGCTCCAGCGCCAGCAGCCCACCCTCGACGGTTTTGCCGGACAGGCCGAAGGCGCCGATCTTGCCCTCGCGCTTGAGTTCGGCGAGGGTCTCGTAGACGCCGCTGTCGTGCAGGATGGCCAGATCGTTGCCGTCCGAGTGCACCAGGACCAGCTCGATGTGTTCGGTTTGCAGGCGCTGCAGGCTGCGTTCCACGGAGTAACGCGTGTGCGCCGGGCTGAAGTCGAAGCGCGACTGGCCCTGCTCGAACTCCTCGCCGACCTTGCTGACGATCACCCAGGCGTGGCGCTGGCCGCGCAGCAGCGGGCCGAGACGTTCCTCGCTGACACCATAGGCCGGCGCGGTGTCGAGCAGATTGATGCCCAGTTCGCGGGCCTGGTCGAGCAGGGCGCGGGCAGCGGCGTCATCGGGGATGCTGAAGCCGTTGGGGTATTTCACGCCTTGGTCACGGCCCAGCTTGACGGTGCCCAGGCCCAACGGTGAGACGTGCAGGCCGGTGCTGCCCAGCGGACGCCAGAGGTCGTGCAAGGTTGCTTGGTTCATGCCAGCAGCTCCTCCCAGGCCGGCTGTGCCACGGGCGGGCAGGGCAGTGCGGGCAGCGGCGCATGCGTGCCCGGGCAGATGCCGCTGCGGGCCAGCTTGGTCAGCACCCGATCAGCCAGGTCCGGCGACAGTGCCAGCTTGGTCGGCCAGCCCACCAGCAGGCGGCCCTGCTCGGCGAGGAAGGCATTGTCCGGGCGCACCAGGCCGGACTGCGCCGGCTCGGCGCGATCGACGCGCAGGGTGGCCCAGCGGGTGGCGCTCTGGTCGACCCAGGGCAGCAGCTCGCCTAGCTCCTTCTGTGCGGCGCGGATCTGCGCGGCCTCGTCGCGGGCCACGCCATCGGCCTCGGCCAGGTCGCCGCCGAGGTACCAGACCCACTGGCCGTCGGCGGCCGGATGGCTGGTCACGGTCACCCGTGGCTTGGGCCCGCCGCCCAGGCAGTGCGCGTACAGCGGTTTGAGGGCCGGCCCCTTGGCCATCACCATGTGCAGCGGACGCAGCTGCTGGCGCGGCTCAGCTACGCCCAGCGCGGCGAGCAGCCCGGCGTTACCGGAGCCTGCGGTGAGCACGATGCGTTGGGCGCGAATGGCGCGGCCGTCGACGTTCAGACCGACCAGCTCGCCGCCTTCGCGCAGCGGGGCGATCTCGCCGGCGGCCAGCAGGCTGCCTTCGGCCAGCTCGGCCAGGCGCGCGATCAGGCTGGGTACGTCCAGCACCAGCTCGGCCAAGCGGTAGACCTTGCCCTTGAATTTGGGATGTTGCAGCGCCGGAGGCAGCGCCTCGCCCTTGACCTGGTCGACCCGGCCGCGCACCGCCTTGCTGGCGAAGAAGCTGGTCAGGTTGCCGGCCAGGGTGCCGGGCGACCACAGGTAGTGGGCCTCGGAGAGCAGACGCACACCGGCCAGGTCCAGCTCGCCCTGGCCATCCAGCGCCTCGCGCCAGCGCCTGGGCATGTCGGCGATGGCCTCGGAGGCACCGCTCAGGGCGCCATGCAGGGCGTACTTGGCGCCGCCGTGGATGATCCCCTGCGACTTGACGCTCTGCCCGCCGCCGAGCGTATCGCACTCGATCAGCAGGGTGGAGAAGCCTTCCCGGCGCAGGCGGGCGTTCAGCCAGAGGCCGGCGACGCCGCCGCCGACGATCAGGACATCGGTGCTGAGGGGGGGGGACATGCGTAGACCTCTCCGGAAAACGGGCGGGCAGTATAACCCTGGGGCGTCGTCGCACGCTGCAGGCTGGGTGCTGCGCTGCTCTGCCGAGGCGCCAGGTCAGTGCCCGTTATGCGTCGAGAACAGCTGGATAACGGCCACGCCGCTGATGATCAGTGCCATGCCCAGCAGTGTGGCTGTATCCAGGCGTTGGCCGTAGATCAGCCAGGCAGCCAGGCTGATCAGCACAATGCCCAGGCCTGACCAGAGTGCGTAGGCGACGCCCACGGGAATACTGCGCATGACCAGGGCCAGCATGGCGAAGGCCAAGGCATAGCCGACCACCACCAGGAGCAGAGGCAGTGGCTTGTTCAGTCCGTCCACCGACTTGAGGGCTGTGGTGGCAATGACCTCGGCGATGATCGCCAGGGCGAGAAATACATAGCCTTGCATGGGGACTCCAAACCGCGGCAGCACCGGCATGGTAAGCTGCGCAACCATGAATCGTGCCCTGTATACCTTACTGTTTCATGTCGCCCTGCCACTGATCCTGCTGCGCCTGGCCTGGCGGGCCTGGCGTGCGCCGGCCTACGCACGGCGGGTGGCTGAGCGTTTTGCCCTGGGGCTGGCGCCGCTGCAACCTGACGGCATCTGGCTGCATGCGGTGTCGGTGGGCGAAAGCATCGCGGCGGCGCCGTTGGTACGTGAACTGCTGGCGCGTTATCCGCACCTGCCGATCACCATCACCTGCATGACGCCTACCGGTTCCGAGCGCATTCGTGCGCTGTTTCCTGCCGAGCAGTATGCCGGACGCATCCAGCACTGCTACCTGCCCTATGACTTGCCGTGGACGGCGGCGCGCTTCCTGCGCCAGCTCCGTCCGCGCCTGGCGGTGATCATGGAAACCGAGTTGTGGCCCAACTTCATTGCCGCCTGCGAACGTCGCGCCATCCCCGTGGTGCTGGCCAATGCCCGCTTGTCCGAGCGATCGGCACGTGGCTATGCACGCTTTGCCCGGCTCACTGCGCCGATGTTGGCGCGTTTGCAACTGATTGCCGTGCAAAGCGCTGCCGAGGCGCAGCGCTTCCTGCAGCTCGGTGCGCGCCCCGAAGCCGTGCAGGTGACCGGCTCGATCAAGTTCGACCTGCAGGTGGATGCCCAGTTGCTGGCGCGTGCCACAGCCTGCCGGGCCGACTGGGGCGCGCGGCCGGTATGGATTGCTGCCAGTACCCATGCCGGCGAAGACGAGATTGCCCTGGCCGCGCATCGCCAGTTGCTGGCGCGCTGGCCACAGGCCTTGCTGATTCTCGTGCCGCGTCACCCGGAGCGCTTCAACAGCGTTTACGAGCTGTGCCAGCGCCAGGGTTTTGCCACCTGCCGGCGCTCGGCGGGCGTGCAGCCCCAGGCAACGGATGCGCTGTTGCTGGGCGATACCATGGGCGAGCTGCTGTTCCTTTATGCCCTGGCCGATGTGGCGCTGGTTGGTGGCAGCCTGGTGGCCAACGGTGGGCACAACCTGCTGGAGCCTGCCGCACTGGGCAAGCCGGTGCTCAGTGGCCCGCATCTGTTCAATTTCCTGGAAATCTCCAGCCAGCTGCGCGAGGCCGGTGCCCTGCGCGAGGTGCAGGATGCCGACAGCCTGGCCCGCGAGGTGGCCCAGTTGTGGCAGAGCCGTGATGACTGGCAGGCCATGAGTGAGGCCGGGCTGGCGGTGTTGCGTCGCAACCAGGGTGCGCTGGCGCGTCTGTTGGGGGGCATACAACGCTTGCTGCCCTGATCCCGCGTATCAGCAAAACGCCCCTGGCCGTTAGCGGGCAGGGGCGTTTCTGTGGTAGCGGCTGAAAACAGCCGCTTGTGCTTTAGCTCAGAACTGCGGGTTGCCCTGCAGGGTCGCCTCGGCGGCCTTGGCCAGGTCTTCCGGGAGGAAGTCCTTGTCCGGGTCGTAGAGCGGATTGAGGAAGCCATCCAGCGCTTCCAGGTCGGCCGGGCTGAGCGTGCCGGCGGCCTGCTTGAGGCGCAGGTTGTTGAGGATGTAGTCGTAGCGGGCGTCATTGTAAGTGCGCACCGAGTTGTACAACTGGCGCTGGGCATTGAGTACGTCAACGATATTGCGGGTGCCGACCTGGTAGCCGATCTCGGTGGCTTCCAGGGCGCTCTGGTTGGAGATGATCGACTGCTTGCGCGCCTGCACGGTTTCCACGTCGGTGTTCACCGCGCGGTGCAGGTTGCGGGTGTCCTGCACCACTTGGCGGCGCAGGCTTTCGCGCAGCTGCTCGCTCTGGGTCAGGCGCTGGTAGGCCTCGCGTACCTGGGAGCTGGTCAGGCCACCACTGAAAATCGGCACGTTCAACTCCAGGCCGACGCTGCTGCGCGTGACATTGTCACGGAAAGGTTGTGGGGTCGTGAAGCTGGCGCTGGAGTTACTGAGGCCCATGCTGTCGTTATCGCCTTTCTGGTAGCTGGCCACCGCGTCCAGGGTCGGCGCATGCCCGGACTTGCGCTGGCGCAGGGTTTCTTCGGCGGCGTTTACCGCGTAATTGCTGGCCTGCAGGTTGAGGTTTTGCGCGGCGGCGGTATCGACCCAGGCCTTGGCATCGTTCGGCGTCGGCGCGAGGATCGGCAGGCTGTGTTCGATGCCCTCGAGGGCAACGTATGCGCGATTGGTCAGGGTGATCAGGGCCTGGAAGGCATCCTCGACCTGGCGCTGGGCGATGATCCGGTTGGCCCGTGCGGTATCGAAGCCGGCCTGGGCCTCGAGCACGTCGGTCTTGTCCGACAGGCCGACGTCGAAACGCTCGTTGGCCTGGTCGAACTGGCGTTTGAAGGCGGCCTCTTCGGCCTTGGTCGAGGCCAGGGTGTCCTGGGCGCGCAGTACCGTGAAGTAGGTTTCCGCACTCTGCAGGATCAGGTTCTGTTCGATCGCGGACAGCTCCAGCGCGGCCTGCTCGCTGCTGGCTTCGGCGGCCTGCAGCTGGAACCAGCGATCGGCGCGGAACAGCGGCTGACTGAGGTTGGCCTGGTATGTCGTACCGCTTCGCACAAAGCGTGCAGCGGGTTGATCAAGCTCCAGGGTGGTGTGCGCATAGGTAGCGGCACCGCTCAAGGTCGGCAGCAAGCCAGCGCGCGCCTGCGGCACGACTTCGCGGCGAGCCTGGTAGTCGGCGCGGGCGGCCGCCAGGTCGGCGTTGTTGTTGGCGGCTTCCTGATAGACCGTGACGAGGTTCGTTTTGGTCGATAGCGGGGCCTGTTCAGCCCAGGCCATGCCAACGGAAGCAGCAGCCACAGCAAGAGTCAGGGAGAGTCTGCGCAACATGGGGGGAGATCCTGAATTTGGCGGTAATCGGCAAGGTTAAGGGGCGCTGCCAAGGGGGTCAAGGCATGCTTAATGTGCCTGAGTGTAGTTTGCAACAAGCTATGTTGCCTGTGCGCAACAATCTGCTTGGCTGGGATGGCGTCGTCACTATCCGACGCGTGGGTCAGGCTTTTTTGATTCCCCGGTTGGTTTTATTGCGGAGTCTTGATTAGACTGGCCAGGTTCTTGTCGGGGTGCCCAGAGTCGTGGGCTGAGATCGGACAGTTCCGGATCCCGTTGAACCTGATCAGGTTAAGGCCTGCGTAGGGAACAAGATGTGCTCGCCTCCTGGGCGACCCCCTCTGGCACCGCTCCCGGTGCGCCCGTCGCCTTCAGGTTCGCTCCGACAGTCAGCCCGGAGAAGCCGATGAGCGTGCAAAACCAGAAGAACCTCAGCGAAAGCGCACAGGTCGACCAGCAGTCCGTACAACCCTTCCCCCGTTCGCAGAAGGTTTATGTGCAGGGTTCGCGCCCTGACATCCGCGTGCCGATGCGCGAGATCAGCCTGGACGTCACCCCCACCGCCTTCGGTGGCGAAATCAACGCCCCGGTTACCGTCTACGACACCTCCGGCCCCTACACCGACCCCAACGTCACCATCGACGTACGCAAGGGCCTGGCCGACGTACGCAGTGCCTGGATCGAGGATCGCGGCGATACCGAAAAGCTGCCGGGCCTGTCCTCGGAGTTCGGCCAGCGCCGCCTGAACGATGCCGAGCTGTCGGCGATGCGCTTCGCCCACGTACGCAACCCGCGCCGGGCCAAGGCCGGGCACAACGTCAGCCAGATGCACTACGCCAAGAAGGGCATCATCACCCCGGAGAGGGAATACGGCGCCATCCGCGAAAACATGAAGCTGGCCGAAGCGCGTGAAGCC
>VFQM010001412.1_pt1 | contig 21076 bp, 20 predicted proteins | sample 3512391 | NCBI WGS metagenome assembly VFQM01 (sample SAMN10412369, study PRJNA504923) | tailings metagenome | isolation source: Replicate 1 from Balatoc abandoned mine | place: Philippines | reverse complement strand
AGCTTCAGTCCGGCGCGGATGCCGTCACCGAGCAGGGCGTCGTCTTCGACCAGCAGAATCCGCAATTACTTCGCTTCCTTGTTGAGTTTGGCGAGCAGGGCCTGGATTTCCTGGCGGCGGCCGGCGTCGGCCAGTTCGCGGCCGGGGCGGGCCGGTGCCTTCAGGGCCGTCTCCAGGTGGGTACGCGCTTCCGCAATGCGGTCGCGCTCGGCCAGATACTCACCGTAAAAGAAATTGGGGTCAATGCCGTTCGGGTTGATCGCCAGCGACTTCCGGAAGTATTCCTCGGCGCGCTCCTTGTCGCCGAAGCCGATCGGCCAGCCCGGCACCTTCGCGTAGAGCGTGGCGAGGCTGGTGTAGGCCGAACCGGCCAGCGCCTTGTCGTTGAGCTTCAGCGCTTCGTCGAGGCGCTGCCGGGCTTCCTTGGCCAGGCCGAGCGCACCGAGGCCGCCCTTGGCGCCGGCTTCGCTGGAAAGCACGATGCCTTCCCAGATCAGCACTTCGGCGACGCCGGGGTTGGCCTCGGCGACCTTCTTCGCCTGCACGGCGAGCTTGTTGTAGGCCTCGGCCTGCTGCTTCTCCGGCTGCTTGTACTTGATCTCGGCCCATTGTTCCTGGATGGGGCGGATCAGCTCGTCGGGCGTGGCGGCGGTCGCCAGCGTGCTGGCGGCGAGGCCGAGGATCAGGGCGACGGTCGGGGCAAGGGTGCGGAAGATTTTCATTGGGAACTCCTTTCGTTCTCTCTATCTATCGGGTGGGGGCGTGCTGCTTGATGGTGGCGAGCTTGCCGGCGAGGCCGCGGTCGATCAGCGACGGTGCGACGCCGTTCAGCCAGGCGAAGAAGCGCTCGGGGAAGCCGAAGTGGTGTTCGCCGTAGCCGCGGGCGAGCGCCGCGACGACCTGGCGGGCGACCGCTTCGGTGCTGTCGCTCCGGTTGTGGAGTGCGCGGTTGAGCGCGTTGACCGCCTCGCTGTTGAGCGAGGTGTCGATGGCGCGCGGGGCCAGGTGGATCACCGCCACCTGCGTGTCGGCCAGCTCGCGGCGCAGCGCCTGCGAAAAACCGCGCAGGCCGGCCTTGGCTGCCGAGTAGGCGGCGAAGCCGGCGAACGGCAGGCTGCCGAAGGTCGAGCCGATATTCACCACGGCCGCCTGCGGCCGCGATTTCAGCCAGGGCAGCAGCGCGTGCGTCAGGCGCATCGGGGCGGCGAGGTTGGTGGCGAGCAGGGCGTCGATTTCGTCCCAGCCCTGCGTTTCGTAGAGGCCGAAGCCGCCGATGCCGGCGTTGTTGATCAGCACGTTCACCCCGAACTCGCGGGCGGCACCGACGGCTGCGGCGATGCCTTCCGGGCGCGTCAGGTCGGCGCGCACGCTCGAATGGCCGTCGCCGAGCGTGGCGGTGATGGCTGCCAGACGGGCGGTGTCGCGGCCGGCGAGCAGCACCTTGGCGCCGGCGGCGGCGAGCTGCTGCGCGAGCGCCTGGCCGAGGCCGCCGGTGGCGCCAGTGAGCAGGATGCGGGCATTGTTCAGTTGCATGCGATGGCCTCCTGCGCCGTCCGGTCCGCCGTCGGCAGCGCACGGAAGATGTCGCCATAGAGGCGGAAGAAGATCTTCGCGCAGCGGATCACTTCGGCCTGGTCTTCCGGTGTCATCGCGTCGACCAGGTTGGCCAGGTGCTTGGTGTGCTCCTGGTCGAGCGTGCCGTGCGAACGCAGGTAGGAGAAGGCCTTGTTCGGCAGGGCGAGCGCCTGCTGGATCTTGTCGGCGGCAGTCAGCGCCAGCGCGACGCTGGTGCCTTCGAGCACATAGACCATGCCGAAGAAGCCGGCCGGATTGCCGCGGTTAACCAGATCGTAGGCGTAGGCCACCATCAGCTCGGCCGGCAGTTCGGGCTGGCTGGCGCGGACGGCTTCGGCGTCGCCGCCGGCGGCGGCGATGTCGTTGAGGATCCATTCCTCGTGGCCGATCTCCTCCTCGATGTATTCGGCGACGGCCTTCCTGAGCCAGCCGAGGCGCTCCGGCAGGCGGCCGCCGAGCAGCATCAGCAGCGGGGTGGTGTGGCGCACATGGTGGTAGGCCTGGCCGAGGAAGGCGAGGTAGCTCTCGCGCGTGACGCGGCCCTGCAGGCAGTCGGTGATGATCGGTGCCGAGAGCAGGTGGGCGCGTTCGGTGGCGGTAGCGGTGGCGAGGGTTTCATAGAACGACATGGTCGGGTTCCTTTGCAGCGTTTTCGTAGAGGGCCGCGATTGCGGATTCATGGGCGGAGAGGATGGCGTCGCGGACCGGGCGGCCGTTGCCGGTGGCCTGTCCGTTGCCGATTGAGAAGGCGGGGACGGCAATCCAGCCGCCGACGCGGGCATAGTCGGGCAGCGCCGCATTGGCGCGGGCGACGGCAGCGGCCAGCTGCGTGTCGCCGATGCCGGGCATCGGCACCAGGAGGCCGGCCAGCCAGGGGCGGGCATCGCCGGCGACGACGGCCTGGGCGATTTCCGGCTGCGCGAGCAGTGTCGCTTCCACCCATTCCGGCGAGACGTTGCGGCCGAACGAGGTGATCAGCAGGTTCTTGCGCCGGCCGTCGAGATGGAGGTGGCCGTCGGCGTCGAGGTGGCCGAGGTCGCCGGTGGCGAATTCGCCGCCGGCGCGCGACGGAGCCGCGTCCTGCCCGAGGTAGCCGAGCAGGGCGCGTGCCGCGATGACGATCTCGCCGTCGTCGACGCGCAGCGCGACATGGTCGAGCGGACGTCCGACATCATCGCCGTCGTCGCCGGGGCGGTTCAGGCTGACCACCGAGCCGCACTCGGTCAGGCCGTAGCCCTGGTAGGCCGGCAGGCCGAGGGCGCGGGCGCGCATCAGCGATTCGCGCTCGACGCGGGCGCCGCCGACGGCGACATAAGCCAGGCCGGCCGGCGCCCGCTGGCCGCTGGCCACGAGGAACAGCGACCAGGCCTTGAGCAGTTCGGGGACCAGGATCAGGCTGTCCGGCTCCAGTGTGGCGACGGTGCGTTGCAGCGCCGACGGGTCGAAACCGGCCATGCCCTGCCAGCCGAGGAGTGCGAGGCCGGGCAGGTGGATCGCGCTGCCGCGCAGCAGCGGGGCATGGATGCCGGCGATGTTTTCCAGCAGCAGCGAGAGCGGCAGCACGGCGAGATGGCGCTCGATCGGCAGGTCGGCGAGGCGGCGGGCGACGGCCGTCGCGGTGTCGATCAGCCCCGCGGCCGACAGGCAGGCGCCCTTCGGCTGGCCGGTGCTGCCCGAGGTGAAGGAAACCTTCGCCGTTCCGGCCGGCAGCCGGGTGTTGCCGGCCTGCCGGCGCAGCAGCACAAGGCCGCTCCACTTGCCCTCGATGACGAATCTGGCCGCTGATCCGGCAACTGATCCGGCTGTGAGCGCGGCGATCCTTTCCGGCTGGTCGGTGAGCACGGTGTCGGCGCCGGTCTGCTCGAGCACGTGCGCCAGCTGCGCCGGACTGAAGAAGCCGGGCAGCGGAATGTGCGGAATGCCGGCACGCAGCGCGGCCAGGTCGGCGATGACCCAGTCCGGGCCGTTGTCGGCGAGCACCGCGAGGCTGCGACAGCCGGCCAGGCGCTCGGTCAGTTCGGTGACGGCGCGGAGAAGGTGCGCTGCATGCCAGCTGCCGTTGTCGCCGCTCAGTACCGGGGCGTTGTCCGGGTAGGCGGCGAGCGCCGAGAAAAGACGTTCCGCGCTCATTTCGCCAGCCCTTCCCGGCGCCCGGCGCGCTCAAGACCGAGGCGGATGCGGCCGGCAACGATCACCGGCTGCGTCTCGTAGTAGCTGCCCCAGGCCGCCGCCTCGTCGCCGAGCCGGGCCGGATCGGCCGGTGCCAGCGCCAGCAGGGGCAGCCCGAGGCGGGAGAAGATGCCGATCAGCTCGCGCGTGGCGGTAAACACCACCCATTCGAAGCCGAGACGGTCGAGGTGGGCCGCCAGCGTCATCACCACATGGATGCTGCTGCCGGCTTTTTCCGCCGCGAGATTGCCGACTTCGGCGATGCGGGAGCGCTCCACCGGCTGGTCGGCCAGTTCGGCCATGGCCTGCTCGATCGGCATGTCGAGGTAGCGTTCGAGAAACAGCGATTCGCTGCCGGCGCCGCGCCAGCCAGTCGCGGCGATGACCTGCTCGTCTGCTTCGAGCAGCATCAGGTTCGGCGCAAAGCTGCTGACGGTGGCGCCGTAGTGGCGGGCGAAGATGTCGCGGACGAAGGCTTCGGCTTCGCCGCGACGGGCGTCGCCGACGCGGGTGTGCGTTGCCTTGAGTACGGTGCTGCGTTGTTCGCGGTCGTGGACGTAATCGAATACGTCGCGTCTGGCATGGGCCATGGGATTCCCCCTGGTACGAGTTGCAGCCAGATTAGGGGGCGATCCTTAAATCGTTCTTAAGGGGGCGTGCGCCGGGAAAAAAGAAGATTGGCGGAAAAGCTGCACGGGCACGATGGCCCGCGGCGGGGAGGGAGCCGCCGCCGGGCCGGGCGGCCCGGGGCGGGATTGTCGCGTGTCCGCGTGCAGGTGCTTGCCTACGCGGCTACGCGGGGGAAGGTGGTGCCGCGCTCAGTGTTCGATCGGCTTGAAAGCGGCGTCGTCGAAGAACTTCGCGTACTTGTCGAGGGCGCCGATGACGCGCACGGCGCCGTCGCGGCGCTTGGCGGATTTCACCTTGCCGGCCATGCGCTCGGCGCCGCCGAGGAGCTGCTCGATGACGATGTGCAGCTGCGCATCGGCCTCAGTGCCGAGCTTGCAGTTGGCGACCATCTGGCCGACCTCGTCCTCCACCTTCTTCGCCAGCGCGGCGTATCCCTGCGGCGGCAGCTTGTTGTCGTGGATGTCGTGCAGGGAGTCGGCCATCGCCTGGCGGATGTTGCCCATCGCCTGGCGCAGCGGCGCATCGGTTTCCCACTTCTTGCCGGCATTGAGGTGCAGCTTGGCCGGTGCTGCGCCGTGCTGGTGGCCATGGTCATGGCCGCTGGCGGCGATGGCGCCACCGGAGAGGGTGATGCAGAGCGCGCTGCCGAGGGCGATCAGGGTCTTGTGCTTCATGAGTGCAGTCTCCTTTCGGGTTTTTTACAGCGGGAAGAAGCCGGCGCTGTGGCGGGATGCCACGGTGTCACGGTGCGCCGGCCAATAAATCGGTCAGCGCATCTCGAAGGCTTCCTGGTGGAAGCGGGCCTTGCCGCCCATGGCTTGCAGGCCATGGCGCAGGGCCTCGGCGAGCCCGCTCGGGCCGCAGAACCAGATTTCGGCGTTGCTGCGGGCGTCGAGCGCTTCCGCCTTCAGGGTGTGGCCCTGACGGGTGCCATGCACGTGCAGGACGATCCCCGGCAGGGGGGCGCACAGCGTCCGCAGACGGGCAACGAAGGCATCGCCGTCGGCGTCGCGGGTGCAGTAGTGGAGGTCGGCGGCCGGTGCCCGGGCCGGGTCGGCCTGCAGCGATTCGAGCCAGGCCAGGAAGGGCGTGACGCCGATGCCGCCGGCAATCCAGATCTGCCGCGCCGCGGGGTTGCAGCGGGCGATGTCGAAGCGGCCATAGGGGCCTTCGACGCGGACCGGCTGCCCCGGCTGCAGCGTTGCCGCCAGCCCGCGGGTGTAGTCGCCGAGGGCCTTGATCTCGAAGCTGACGAAGCCGTCGCCATGGTCGGCGCTGGCGATGGTGAAGGGGTGGGCGCCTTCGCGCTCGTCGAAGGTGACGAAGGCGAACTGCCCCGGGCGATGCCCGCGCCAGTTGCGGCCGAGGCGGCAGCGGACGCGGGTGATATCGGCGGCCGGCGTCTCGACGCTGACGATCCTGCCCTGCGTGCTGTGCGCACCGCCGATGCTGCCGGCCAGCGAGCGGATCGCGCCATAGGTGCCGATGCCGAGCAGGGCGGCGAGCAGCCAGCCGACCGGCTGCAGCCAGTAGTCGCGCGGAGCGAGCATGGCGGCGTGGAAGGCGAGCATCAGGTAGAGCACCGGCATGGCGCGATGGACGTAGCGCCAGGCGCGATAGGGGAATTTCTTCCACAGCGTGATGACCAGCATCGCCAGCACGAGGTAGATCGCCCACTCCCCCATGTCCTTGCCGAGATGGCGCATCGCTTCCAGCACACCCTCGAATTTTTCCTTGGGCAGGCGGCCGCCGCGGCCGATCGCCGCCTTGACGATCTTGTCCGACATTTCGATCAGCCAGTGCAGCGCGCCGAAGCCGATGCCGAGAATGCCGGCCCACTTGTGCGTCCGGTAAACGCGATCCATGCCGCCGAGCGGCGACTCCAGCCAGGTCGGGCGGGTCGCCAGCAGCATCGCCAGCGACATCATCGCGATCGACAGCAGTCCGCTCAGATACAGCGCCTGCTGGTAGGCGATCCACAGGGCATGGGCGCTGGCAGGATGGCTGGCGGCAGCGAGTCCGGCACCCCAGGCGAGGGCGGTGACGGCGACGATGGCGGCGATCAGGATGTTCATCAGCTTCGTCCTGTATTTTTCGAGTGGGCTGGAGCCGGTGGCAGATGGAAGATGGCGGGGCGTTCAGCGCCCGCTCGCCGTTGCCGGCAAGTCATCGCGGCAGCGCCGCCTGGTGCAGTCCGCCGAGGCGCCGGACTCTCCGTCGCGCCGCATGCGCTCGCTGCCGCGCTCGCGGATCTCGCCGGTCTGCGGGTGGATGTAGAGCTTGCTGCGGACGCCGTTGCGATCGGTGGCGCGCGCCTCGTAGCGGCCGTCTTCGCGCTCGATCTTCTCGATCTGGCGATAGCCGGCGGCTTCGAGCCGGTCGAAGACCTGACCGATGCTCAGCCACTGGCGTTCGCCAGTCGTGGCGGTCGTCGTGGCGGCAGGCCGGGCCTCGCCGGCGAAGGCGGTCGCTGCTGCCGTACCGCCCGCCAGCAGCGCCAGCGCAAGCAGGGCGGAGAGTGCGGAGCGTGCGGAGCGTGCAGTGAATGCGTGCCGGGCAAGGCCCGGGGCGGTTGCGGAGGTGTTCATGATCCGTGCTCCTTCTTCAGCGATGGGTCGATTGTGTGCCGGGCGGGCTTAACGTTTCCTGAAGCGCCCGTTCATCCTGCGTTCAGGATTGATCCTTCCCGCTCAATCCTCGTAGTAGCCGCGGGCGGCATAAACGTGGCAGGCAGTGCAGTTGGCGCGCGTGCGCACCTCCTTGTGCTTCCATTCCCAGTCCGGCACCTTGCGGTGCTCGCGCACCCATTTCGGCAGTTCGGTGATGCGCAGCGGCGCGCTGCCGGCCGCCACGCCGCGCAGCAGTTTCTCGCTGTAGGCGCGGCCGCCGCGGTCGCCGGCGTGGCTCACGAGGTAGTCGGTCACCACTGCCGCCACCGCCGGTTCGAGCGAGGCATCGTCGCCGAAGTGGTTCTTCAGGTCGCCCATCATCCGTTGCCATGAGGCCGCCGGCAGCATCGACGGCGCGAAGGCGAGGTGGCAGCTGCCGCATTCCTCCTTGACCACCGGGTTGCCGACCGGCGGGTAGTAGTGGCTGCCGCCGGCCTGGGCGCGGCCGAGGAGGAGCGCGGAGAAGCCGAGGGCGAGCAGGGTGAGGACAAGCGGGCGAGGTGGGCCAATTGTGCGGAGTGCAGACACTGCGCGAAAGGCAGTGCGTTGCGCAGCAGATGGCTGGGTATTCATGGCGGTCTCCTTCATCGATCGGGGATGTCCGGGATCACTGGGCGAGCATGAAGCTCAGCCAGTCGCCCTTTTCCTGCGCGCTGCATTCGCGGCCGAACACTTCGTTGCAGTTGCGCTTGAACCACTTCTCGACCTTTGCCGGGTCGGTGTAACGTGCCGGGGTGGCCGACAGCGCCATCGGTTCGATGGCCTTGCCCGCCGGTGTGCGGCCGCTGTCGCGCGCTTCCTTGCCGTGGCAGGAGGTGCAGGCCGGGGTGTCCGGCTTGCCGCCGGCGAAGGCCGTGGTGTGCAGGGTCTTGCCGCGCGCTGCGGAAAAGCCGGCAAAGGCCGGGTTGGCCACCTTGGCGGCAGCCGCGTAGTTGTCCAGCTGGCTTTCGCGCGGGCCGGCCAGGGCGCTGGCCGGCAGGGTCAGGACAAGCGCGGCGGCAGCGAGGCCGGCGAGGATGCGGTGGCTGTGGTGATTGCGATGATGGTGGCGAGTGCGTGCGTTCATGGCATTTCTCCTCCGCGATGGCGCGGTGTGGGCGACATGGCAGCCACTTTGCCCGCCGGCGACTGAACCGAAGGTGAATCCGCCGTTCACTTGGCGTTCACCTTCTGCCGGCTATAAATGCGGCATGCCGAAAGGCGTTCGAACAGGAGTCTTGGCCATGGTCTTGCAGGAGTTCTTGCCACGCGGCCGGCGGGCGGTCTGCGCTGCCTGGCTGGCTTTTGGTACGTTTGCCGCGCTCGGTGCGCTGGCCGACGACGGCCACGATCGGGCCCGGCAGGCGGTCGAGTCGGGCCAGATCCTGCCGTTGCGGACGATCCTCGAACGCGTCGAGCGCGAATATCCCGGGCAGGTGATGGATGTCGACCTCGAGCGCGAACACGGGCATGAGCATGATGGGCGCCCGGGGCCGGAGCGGTGGATCTACAAGCTCAAGGTCTTGCGCGCCGGCGGTACATTGGTGAGGCTCAAGGTCGATGCCCGCGACGGGCGCATCCTCGGCAGCAAGGAACGTCCGCCGCAGGAATCACGAGAGAAGAAAGGCAACTGATGCGCATCCTGATCGTCGAGGACGAACCGATCCTGCGTGCCCAGCTCGCGGAGGCGCTGACGGCGGCCGGCTACGCCGTCGACGCCGTGGACAACGGTGTCGATGCGCATCACCAGGGGGGCAGCGAACCCTATGACGCAGTCGTCCTCGACCTCGGCCTGCCGCGCATGGACGGCCTCTCGGTGCTTCGCCGCTGGCGTGCGGAGGGGCATGCGATGCCGGTGCTGATCCTGACCGCGCGCGACGGCTGGCACGAGAAGGTGGCCGGCATCGATGCCGGTGCCGACGACTACCTGACCAAGCCCTTCCACATGGAGGAGCTGCTGGCGCGCCTGCGGGCGCTGATCCGCCGTGCCGGCGGCCATGCCAGCGCCGAGCTCAGCTGCGGGCCGCTGACGCTGGATACCCGCAACAGCCGGGCGACGGTCGATGGGCAGGCGCTGGCGCTGACCAGCCACGAATACCGGGTGCTCGCCTACCTGATGCATCACCGCGACCGGATCGTCTCGCGCAGCGACCTGATCGAGCACATCTACGCGCAGGACTTCGACCGCGACTCGAACACCGTCGAGGTCTTCATCGCCCGCCTGCGCAAGAAGCTGCCGGCGGGCCTGATCGAGACCGTGCGCGGTCTCGGCTACCGCCTCGGCGAGCCGAAATGAGTCCGGACGAGCCGTCCGCGCAGCCTGCACATTCGTCGCGCCTGCCGCTGCGACTGCCGTTGCACGCTTCGCTGCGCAGCCGGCTGCTGCTCGGCACGCTGGTCTGGATCATCGCCTCCATCGTCGTCGCCGGCTGGGCGCTGGGCAGCCTCTTCCGCCAGCATGTGACGGCACAGTTCCACGCCGAACTGCTCACCCACCTCGACCAGCTGACGGCGAACCTGGCGCTGGACCCGGCCGGGCGGCCGATCCTCGCCTTGCCGCTCAGCGATCCGCGCCTGAGCCGGCCCTATTCCGGGTGCTACTGGCAGGTCGATGAAATGGCCGTGGCGGGTTCGGCGGCAGGGGACGGTTCGGCAGCGAAGGGCCTGCTGCGCTCCCGCTCGCTGTGGGACTTCGCGCTGGCGGCGCCGGCCGATACGCCGGCCGACGGCGAGATTCACCGGCACCGCATCGTCGGCCCCGAGGGGCGGATGGTCGGGCTGGTCGAGCGCACCGTGCGCATCGACGACACGCCCGACGGGCGGCCGCGGGTCTTCCGCCTGATCGCCGCCGCGGACGAACGCGAGATGGAGGAACCGATCGCCCAGCTCAACAACACGCTCTGGCTGGCATTGGGAGTGCTGGCAGCCGGACTGGTGGCGGCGGCGATGGTGCAGGTGTTCGTCGGGCTGGCGCCGCTGGGCAAGCTGCGTGCCTCGCTCGGCAAGGTGCGCAGCGGCGAGACGGCACGGCTGGAGGACGATTTCCCGGTGGAAGTGATGCCGCTGGTCGAGGAATTCAACTCGGTCCTCGTCCAGAACGCCGAGGTCGTCGAGCGTTCGCGCACGCAGGCCGGCAACCTCGCGCATGCGCTGAAGACGCCGCTCAGCGTGCTGGCCAATGCCGCCGACGCGGCGGGCGGCAACGATGGCAGCGGCGGACGGGGGGATGCCCGGGAACTGGCCCGTCTCGTTGCGGAACAGGTCGAGACCGCGCGCAAGCAGGTCGACTACCACCTGGCCCGCGCGCAGGCGGCGGCGAGCGTCCGCGTGCCCGGCACGAGGACGCCGCTGCTGCCGGTGGTCGACGGGCTGGTGCGCACCATGCGCCGCATCCATGCCGAACGCGGGCTCGACCTGCACGTCGGCGAAGTTCCGGCTTCGCTGGCGTTTCGCGGCGAGGTGCAGGACCTGCAGGAAATGCTCGGCAATCTGCTCGACAACGCCTGCAAATGGGCGGCGCACGAAATCCGGATCGGCGCGCGCCGGCAGGGCGAGATGCTGGAAATCGTCATCGACGACGACGGCGAGGGTATTCCCGCCGGGCAGCGGGACGCGGTCATCCGGCGCGGTGTGCGCGCCGACGAGCAGGTGCCGGGCTCGGGGCTCGGCCTGTCGATCGTCGACGACCTGGCCCGCCTCTACGGCGGGCGCGTCGAGCTCGCCGATTCGCCGCTCGGCGGGCTGCGTTCGGTTCTCGTGCTGCCGGCGGCCAGATAGTCCGCTGTTAACGTGGGGTTAATGTTGCCGGAACTATGATGAATGCTCGTTTTCACGGGCTTCGTCATGAATCGCAACTTCCGCCATTTCTTCGCATCGCTCGTTGCCGTCGTCGCGGCTTGGGTCTCTGTCCATTCCGCGCCGGCCGCGGCCGGCGAGCCGCTTCTCCTCCAGCCGTCGCAGGTCAAGGCGCTCGGCATCGGCACGGCCATCGTTGGCGCCACCGGCTCCGCCCGCAAGGGGGCGCTGCCGGCCGCCGTCCGCGTGCCCAATGAGCAGATGCGCATCGTCAGCGCGCCGGTGGGCGGCGCGGTCGAGATGCTGGCGGTCGGCCCCGGCGATGTCGTCAGGCGCGGCCAGGTGCTGGCCCGACTGGCCAGCCCGCAGGCCCTCGAACTGCAGCGCGACGCGCTGCAGGCGGGCGCCCAGGCCACGTTGCTCGGCCAGAACCTGAAGCGGGACGAGCAGCTCTTCGCCGAAGGCCTGATCGCCGAATCCCGGCTGCAGGCGACGCGCGCGGCGGCCGCCCAGGCGGCGGCGCTGGCGAGCGAGCGCCGCCAGGGGCTCTCGCTGGCGGGGATTGCGCCGGGGAAACTGGGTGAAGGGCTGGCGCTGCTGGCGCCGATCGACGGCGTCGTCCTCGAACAGGGCGTGCAGCTTGGCGTCCGTGTCGAGCCTGCGGCACTCGTTTACCGCATCGCCCGGCTGACCCCCTTGTGGCTGGAGATCCAGGCGCCGCTTGAGCTGGCGGCGACGCTGCGGAGCGGAATGAAGCTGCGGGTCGCCGACAGCCCGGTCGTCGGCAGGCTGATCGCCATCGGGCGTGCGGTCGATGCCGCCAGCCAGACGGTCCTGCTGCGGGCCGAGGTCGAGGGCGGCGCGGAGTCGCTGCGCCCGGGGCAGATCGTCGAGGTCGAGATCGATGCCGATGGTGGCGGCCATGCCGGCGCCAATGGCGCTGCCGGGGCCAACGGAGTTGCCGGGGCCAACGGAGTTGCCGGGGCCGCGGCGAAGAGCGTCCGCATCCCCGCCGCTGCGCTGTCGCGGCATCAGGGCTCGGTGCTGGTCTTCGTGCAGACGGCGAGCGGTGAAAAGGGCGATGCCTTTGCCCCGCGGCCGGTGCGCATCGTCAGCCAGGGCGGCGACAGCGTCGTCGTGGACGGCGTCGCCGCCGGCGAGCGCATCGCCGTCAAGGGTGTTTCCGGGCTGAAGGCGATGCTCAGCGGCGTGGGCCAAGAGTGATGCTGGCCGCGCTCATCCGTTTTTCGCTGACGCAGCGCCTGCTGGTCCTCGTCCTCACGGCGATGCTGATCGGTGCCGGCGTGCAGGCCTTCTTCGGCCTGCCGATCGACGCCTTTCCCGATGTGTCGACGACGCAGGTCAAGATCATCCTGAAGGCACCCGGCATGACGCCGGAGGAAGTGGAGACGCGGCTGGCCGTTCCGGTCGAGCAGGAACTGCTCGGCATCCCGCGCCAGCGCCTGCTGCGCTCGACGTCGAAGTACGCGCTGACCGACATCACCATCGACTTCGAGGACGGCACCGACATCTACTGGGCGCGCCAGCAGGTCGGCGAGCGCCTCGCCTCGGCGATGGACAGCCTGCCGCCCGGCGTTTCCGGTGGCATGGCGCCGATCACGACGCCGCTCGGCGAGATGTTCATGTTCACGATCGAGGGCGATCTGCCGCTGGCGGAAAAGCGGGCGCTGCTCGACTGGGTGATCCGTCCGCAGCTGCGCACCATTCCCGGTGTCGCCGACGTCAACAGCCTCGGCGGCGAAGTGCGGACTTTCGAGATCGTGCCGCAGCCGCTGCTGCTGACTGCCCGCGGGCTGTCGGTGCGCGAGCTGCGTGCGGTGCTCGAAGCCAACAACCGCAACGATGGCGCCGGCCGGCTCGCCGACGGCGAGGAGTCGCTGCTGGTGCGGGCCGAGGGCGCCATCCGCGACCTCGACGACGTCCGCGCCATCGTCGTCCAGTCCGGCAACGGCGGCGTCGTCCGTGTCGGCGACATCGCCGAGGTGCGGCTGGGGGCGCTGACCCGCTACGGCGCGGTGACGAAGAACGGCCAGGGCGAAGCGGTGCAGGGGCTGGTCCTCGGCCTGCGCGGCGCCAACGCGCAGAGCGTCGTCGCCGGCGTCAAGGCGAAGCTCGCCGAAATCGCGCCGACGCTGCCGGAAGGGGTGAGCGTCGACGCCTTCTACGACCGCAGCAATCTGGTCAGCCGCGCCGTCGGCACCGTTTCCAAGGCTCTGCTCGAAGCCATCGTGCTCGTCGTCCTGCTGCTGCTCGCCTTTCTCGGCAACCTGCGCAGTGCGCTGGTGGTCGCCATCATGCTGCCGCTTTCCGCGCTCGCCACCTTCATCCTGATGCGGATGTTCGGTCTTTCCGCGAACCTGATGAGCCTCGGCGGGCTGGCCATCGCCATCGGCATGCTGGTCGATGCGGCGGTGGTCGTCGTCGAGAACGTCGAGAGCCAGCTGGCGGTTGGGCCAAATGCGGCGCCGGAGAACCTGCCGACGCTGCACCTGATCTACCGCGCGGCGCGCGAGGTGGCAGCACCGGTCGCCTCCGGCATCGTCATCATCGTCATCGTCTTCCTGCCGCTGCTTACCCTGCAGGGGCTGGAGGGCAAGATGTTCGGGCCGGTCGCGCTGACCATCGTCTTCGCGCTGTCCTCCTCGCTGCTGCTGGCGCTGACCGTGGTGCCGGTGCTCGCCTCGTACATGATCCGGCGCGGCGCGCACCATGAGCCGTGGCTGGTGAAGAAGCTGGCGGCGACCTACGACCGCGTGCTGGCCTCGGCGCTGGCGAACGGCCGCCGCTACGTCGTCGCCGCGCTGATCGCGCTGGCCGCCGCCGCCGGCGCCTTCTTCCTGCTCGGCAAGAGCTTCATGCCGACGATGGACGAGGGCGACCTGATCATGCAGCTGGAAAAGCTGCCGTCGATCGGGCTGGAGCAGACCATCGCCATCGACGGCCGGGTGCAGCAGGCGGTGCTGGAGAAGGTGCCGGAGATCAAGGCCATCGTCGCCCGCGCCGGTTCCGACGAGCTCGGCCTCGATCCGATGGGCCTCAACCAGACCGACACCTTCATGGTGCTGCAGCCCCGCGACAGCTGGCGCGTCTCCGATCCGGCCTGGCTGGCGGACCGGCTGCGCGAGGTGATGAACGATTTTCCGGGAATCGGCGTTGCCTTCACGCAGCCGATCGACATGCGCGTTTCCGAAATGCTGACCGGCGTCCGCGGCGATCTGGCGATCAAGATCTTCGGCCCGGAACTGGCGACCCTGAACCGTCTGGCTGGCGAAGTCGAAGCCGCCGTGAAGAAGGTGAACGGCGCACAGGACACCTTCACGCTGAAGAACGACGGCGTCCAGTATCTCAAGGTCGGCATCGACCGCCTCGCCGCCGGCAGGCTCGGGCTCAATGTCGACGACATCCAGAACGACCTGAAATCGCTGCTCGAAGGCCGCACGGTCGGCACCGTCGTCGAGCAAGGGCGGCGCCTGCCGGTCGTCCTGCGCGGGCCGGACAGCCTGCGTGCGTCGCCGGCCGATTTCGAGGCCTTGCGCCTCAGCCTGCCGAACGGCGGCAGCGTGCCGCTGGCGAACGTGGCCAGCCTCCAGCGCGTCGACGGGCCGGTGAAGGTCGACCGGGAAAATGCGCAGCGCTACGTCGTCGTCCAGTCCAATGTCCGCGACCGCGATCTCGTCGGCTTTGTCGACGACGCCAAGGCTGCCGTCGCCCGCGAGGTGAAGCTGCCGCAGGGCTACCGGCTGGCCTGGGGCGGGCAGTTCGAGAACCAGCAGCGGGCCGCGGCGAGGCTGATGGTGGTGGTGCCGATCGCGCTCCTGCTGATCTTCTTCCTGCTCTTCTCGACCTTCGGCTCGGTGCGGCAGGCGCTGCTGGTGCTCTCGAACATTCCCTTCGCGATGATCGGCGGCATCTTCGGCCTGCTGCTCTCCGGCGAGTACCTGTCGGTGCCGGCGTCGGTCGGCTTCATCGCGCTGCTCGGCATCGCGGTGCTGAACGGTGTCGTCATGGTGACCTACTTCAACCAGCTGCTCGCCCGCGGCATGGCCGTTGCCGACGTGGTCGTCGAGGGCGCCCGCCGGCGCCTGCGGCCGGTGATGATGACGGCGAGCATCGCCGCCTTCGGCCTGGTGCCGATGCTCTTCGCTTCCGGTCCCGGCTCCGAGGTGCAGCGGCCGCTGGCCATCGTCGTCATCGGTGGCCTCGTCACCTCGACGGCGCTGACGCTGGTGCTGCTGCCCATCCTTTTCCGTCGCTACGGTGTCGAGCGCACCGTCCGCTTTGCCGAGGAACGCCATGGCTGATGTCCTGCTTTCGCTGATCGTGCCCGAGGATGTCTCGCAGCACGTCGAAGACCTGCTGCTGAGCCGGCCCGATCTGGTCCCCGGCTTCAGCGCCACCGCCGTCGATGGCCACGGCTCGGTCGTCCGCCTGGTCGAGGCCGGCGAACTGGTGCGCGGCCATTCGCCCCGCGTCCAGATCCAGACGGTCGGCACGGAAGCGGCCATGCGCGAGGTGCTGGCCATGGTCAAGCGCGAACTGCCGCAGGCCAACGTCTTCTACTGGCTGTTGCCGGTCATCGGCATGGGGCGTCTATGAAAAGACTGATTGCAGCAACGCTGGCCGCGGCTTTCTGCGGCCTCGCACAGGCCGCGGATAATCCTGCCCGGCAGACCGGCCAGCCTGGCGCGCAGGCAACTGCCAAACCAAGCACGCAGCCGGCGACGCTTCCCTATCTGCCGCCGCAGGAAGTCGTGCTCAAGGCGCTGCACGCCAGCCCGATGATTCATGCCGCAGGCAGCCTGGTGCGCGCCGAGGAGGCCAATCGCAGCCGCCTCGAAGCCGGCGAATACGAGTGGAATGTCCGCCTCGGCAGCCAGCGCCGGCGCAGCAATGCCGTCGGCGCTCCGGACGAGCGCTTCAGCGAGTGGAACGCCGGACTGGAGCGCCCGCTGCGGCTTCCGGGCAAGGCGACGGACGACGCGGCGCTCGGTGCCGCCGGCGTCGCGCTGGCGGAGACTGCCTATGGCGACGCGCTGCACGAGACGAGCCGGAACCTGCTGAAATCGTGGTTCCTCTGGCTGCGGGAAAGTGCCGCGGCCAGCCAGTGGGAAGAGCAGGCGAACCTGCTCTCCCGGCAGGCGAAGAACACCCGGCGCCGGCAGCAGCTCGGCGATGCGGCACGGCTGGAGGCGATCCAGGCCGATGCCGCGCAGGCACAGGCCGAGGCGCAGGCGACGCAGGCGCGCCTGCGTCGGGAAAACGCGGCGCTCGAACTGCGCCGGCGCTTCCCCGGGCTTCCCGTCAGCGCGCCGGCGAACACCGCCGATCCGGTGGCCATCGACGGCAGCGCCAGCGAGTGGATAGCGGCGATGGTCGAGCACAGCCACGAAGCCGGTATTGCCCGCGGCGAAACGCAGAAGGCCCGGATTGCCGCATCACGCGCCGACCGCGATCGCCTGCCCGATCCCACCGTCGGCCTCAGCCTGTCGAGCGAGCGTGGTGGCGAGGAGCGCATCGTCGGTGCCTACGTCAGCATTCCGCTGCCGGGCGGCGGGCGGCGGGCAGCGGCCGACAGTTCGCTGGCGCAGGCGTCGGCAGCCAGTCACCGCGAGGCGGCCGTGGTCCAGAAAGTGTCGGTGGAAGCAGCGACCCTGCATCAGTCGGCGACGGCTGCGCTGGCTGGCTGGCAGGCGGCGCAGGCAGCAGCCGACCGGCTCGTGGCCGCCGCCGGGATGACTGCCCGTGCCTATGAACTGGGCGAGGGGAGTCTCGCCGAGGTGCTGGCAGCACGTCGTCTCGCCAACGAGGCGCAGCTGGCGGCGAGTCTGGCCCGCCTCGATGCCTTCGAGCTTCGTTACCGGATGATGCTCGATGCGCACCGCCTGTGGGCGGACGAGGAAGCGCGCCAGACCGCGGACTGAAGGAACGCCCGACTCCCCGGCAGTAGCCCGCCAGCGAGGGCCGTCGATTATTCGAAGCGCACGCAGACGCGATTGCGGCCGCTGTGCTTGGCGGTGTAGAGCGCAGCGTCGGCGCGGGTCAGTGCGGCATCGGGCGTGGCGTCGTCGGCATCCAGGGTGGCGATGCCGATGCTGACGGTGACCGCGATGCCCTGCCCCTCGTGCATGAGCGGGGTGGCGGCCACCTTGCTGCGCACGCGTTCGGCAAATTGCTCGGCCGCGGCGATGTCGGCGCCGATCAGGAGGACGGCAAATTCCTCGCCGCCGACGCGGCCGCCGGTGTCGATCTGGCGCAGCTCGCTGCCGAGCAGCGCGGCGAACTGCTTGAGCACGGCGTCGCCGGCGGCGTGGCCGAAGTTGTCGTTGACGCGCTTGAAGTGGTCGATGTCGAGCATGAGGACGGCGGCGCGCTCGATATCGAAGCGCTTGAGGCGCGCCAGCTCGTCGTGCATGTGCGCCATGAAGGTGCGACGGTTGCACAGGCCGGTGAGGAAGTCGGTGGACGCCATCGCCACCAGTTCGGCCTCCAGGCGCTTGCCTTCGGCAGAGTCCCAGGCGAGGTCGGCGAGCAGGGCGACCGCCTGCAGGTCGTTGTCGGTGTAGAGCGTGGCCTTGTTGCCGACGCCGAGGATGGCGACGATCAGCCCCTTGCGGAACACCGGCACGACCATTTCGCGGATCAGCGCGGCATGGCCCGGCGGCAGGCCGCGCTTGTTGGTGAGCGCGGCGTAGTCGTTGTGGATCACCGGCTGGCGCAGACGCACGGCTTCGACCCAGACGCCGGCTTCGTTGATGTTGTAGTGGCGGCCTTCGCCCTCCGCTTTGCAGTAGTCGCGCGCGGTGAGCGTCGACCAGGCCTGCAGCGAAAGGGTCTTCTGGTCGGCGTCGAGGAAATGGTAGAAGCCGATCGGGCTTTCGGTGAGCGCGCAGGCTTCGTCGAGCGTGGCGACCAGCAGTTCGTGCATCGAATGGTCGACGGCGAACTCCATCAGGCGCAGGCGGGCGGCCTGGATGTTGCGCGCACGCTTGCGTTCGGTGATGTCCTCACCCACCGCCTGCAGGTGCGTCATCCGGCCTCCGGCGTCGAAGAAGGCGCGTTCGGTCCATTGTGTCCAGTGTGTCTGTCCGTCCTTGCCGAGGACGCGGTGCTGGTTGCCGACCGATACCGGCTGTTCCGGAGTGAGGGTGGCGATGCGCGCGAGCAGCGCCTCCCGGTCGGTTGCCTCGCGAATGAAGTCGACCCAGCGCCGGCCCCTGATCGCGGCCGGCGTGGTCGCGAAGAAATCGGCGCAGGCGGTGTTGGCGAAGGTGATCGTGGTGTCGGGCTGGGTGCGTACCACCCACACCGGCGTGTCTTCGACCAGCTCGTGATAGAGCGCCTCCTGCTGCTGGAGGGCGAGGTTGGCCTCGTGCTGGCGCCGCGCGGCGCGATGCTGGAGGTAGGCTGCATAAAGCGAGACCAGCAGGAACAGGGCGACCAGGAGCGACAGCCGCGCCGTCTCCGCGCGCCAGGCAGCGAGATAGTCGGCATCGGCCAGGCCGACGCTGACGTAGAGCGGATAGCCGGTCAGCTTGCGGAAGGAGGAGATGCGCGCGACCTTGCCGGCGTCGGCGTGCAGGAAATAGGTGCCGGTGGTGTGTCCGGCTTCGAGCAGCGCCTGCAGTTCCGGTGAGGCGAATTTCTGGCCGATGGCGAGCCCCGCCGAACTGAGGTCCGGGTAGCCGGCGATTATCCGCATCCCGCTGTCGCGCAGCATGATGGCGCCACCCGGCCCGAGGTCGAGCGCGGCGAATTTCTTCGACAGCGAGTCGAGCGCGATGGCGGCGAAGATGATGCCGCCGAAACCGCCTTCCGGCGCCTCGATGCGACGAGCCAGGGCAATCACCCATTTGTTGTTGATGCGGCTGACCTGGGGGAGGGAGATCATCAGCTCGGTGCCGGGGTTGTCGCGCAGCTGAACGAAGTGGGGGCGGTCGGCGAGGTTGACTCCGGCGTTGGCGTCGACGTCGCTGCCGTAGACCAGCCGGCCGCTGGCGTCGGTCATGCGAATGGCGTCGACTTCGGGCAGGCGGGCGCGGATCTTCTCGATATGCCGGGTCATCAGCCCGGCGTCCCTTTCGTGCTCGGCATGGTGGATCTCATGGATGTCCAGCAGGGCGAGCAGGGAGGTGTCGATCCGCCGCAGCGTGTTGTGCAGGTCGCTTTCCAGCGCGAACGCGAGGTTCCCGGTGGTGACCTCGGCGTGCGCCAGCGACTGGCGATAGCCGTGGTTGACCGAGAGGGCCGCCAGTCCGATGACGAACAGGTTGATGAGGACGACGATGAGCGTCAGGCGTTGGCGATGGGGCATGGACGGGCGTTGTCGAAAGCGGTGGCACGAACGGGAGGTTCGGCGCAATGCCAGTATCTTCGACTCCGCTCGTGATGGTCAATCGCGGGGTTTTCTGCGGCGGGTTTTTCTGCGCCTCCGCGCTTCAGGCCGCCTGCAGCCGGCTGCGCACGTGGCCGATGGCGCCGCGCAGCAATTCGGCCGGGCCGTAGCGCTTCTTCATGTCGCAGCCGTCGCACAGCGACGGAATCGCGGCCATCGCCTCGCGCCGGCGCAGCGTCGTGGCGATCGGGTCGGTCGCCACGTTGCCGATCGGATGGCGGTGGCCGATGTCGTTGTAGCAGTACAGGTAGTCGCCATTCGCGGCGACGAACAGGTCGACGTTGCGCGGCGTGCATTTGAAGCGGTTGCCGAGCCATTGGCGGGCCACCTCGCCGACGCTCGGGACGAAGTCGAGCTCCTGCGAACGCAGGCGATGGCGGCGGATGATGCGCCGCAATTCCTCCGTCGCGAGGTCGTGTTCCTGCTGGTTGCCGGCACGGTTGTAGAGCGTCGGCGACATGGTCAGCGTGGCGATGCCCTGCGCCTTCAGCCAGTCGATGGTGGCCGGCAGCGTCGGCAGGCACTCCGGCATCGGCGTCAGGCTGATCGCCAGCCGCGTCTTCGTGAACAGGCGCTGCGCTGCCTGCAGGTTCGCCATCACGCGGCGCTGGTCGAGCTTGACGTGCACGCGCCGGTAAACGTCGGGGTCGATGCTCGAAAACGAGACGATGAGCAGGTCGATGACGCCATCGAGGCGGGCGATCTTGTCGGCATCGAGCAGGTGGCCGTTGCTGACCATGTCGAAGCGCACCGGATGGTCGCGCATGGCGTCGACGAATTCATTGAAGCGCGGGTGGGTCGTCGCCTCGCCGTAGCCGGCGATGACGACGCGGAACACTTCCTCGGGCGACAGCCGGTCGAGCAGCCAGCGCCAGGTATCTGGCCGCATCCGCTCGGGGTGCCCGATCGCGTCGCGCGGGCACATCGGGCAGGCGGCGTTGCACTTGCTCGTCCATTCGGCATTGACGGCGATGCGGTAGGCGGGGCTCATCGTCCTTCCTTTTCTTTCGTGTCGACCGCCTGCAGCAGCGGAATGTGGCGGGGGCAGTTGGGAACCACTTCCTCGACGTCGACGAGGATGACGCGCGGGTTGCCGGGGAAGAGGCCGGCAATGGCATCGCTGCCGTCGTCGCGCTCGTGGATCGTCGCCCGGCCGTTCACGCGCAGGCGGGCGCCGTCGGCGAAGTCGATGAACAGGCAGCCGACCTGCGGATTCTGCAGGAGGTTGCCGAGGCTCATGAAGGCGCCGTTGCCGTCGAAGTCGGGGAAGGCGAAGCGCTGTGCGTCGAGGATGCGGATCAGGCCGGGGCCGCCGCCCTTGAACGAGCAGTCGCAGCGGCCGTCGGCGGCGCTGGTGGCGAGGAAGAAGAACGGGGCGCCTTCGATCCGCGCATGGAACTCCGCCGGAATGCGGTCCCAGAGCAGCCTTTTCCGGCGGCTTTCATCCCACTGCTGCCGGGTGTTCCAGCGCGTCTGCGCGGCCGTTTCGCCGGCATGGAAGAAAGTTTCAGCCATGATTGTCTCCGGCGCTGGCGGTTGGCGTGCCGGCTTGCGCCTGAGGTGCCTGCCCCCCGGGTCGCATCGCGGCCTGCCGCAGCGGCGGCTTGCAGGCGTCGCTGAGGTCGTAGTCGCGGTCGCGGGCGGCGGTGCGCAGGTCGAGCAGACCGAGCAGACCGAGCACGGTGTGGAACAAGTGGTCGTGCGTCGCCGGTTCGGCGGCACGCCGGCGCAGGCAGTCGGCATCGAGCGCGAAGCTCGCGCCGTAGCCGGCGGAGAGCCACATCACCATCGGCACCTCCTTCTGCACCGCGGGCGCGATGGCGTAGGGCATGCCGTGCAGGAAGAG
>VFQM010001411.1_pt1 | contig 21082 bp, 21 predicted proteins | sample 3512391 | NCBI WGS metagenome assembly VFQM01 (sample SAMN10412369, study PRJNA504923) | tailings metagenome | isolation source: Replicate 1 from Balatoc abandoned mine | place: Philippines | reverse complement strand
GAGGAGGATCTCCACCAAACGTTTGCAAGTCCTTGTTCCCCAGGTAGTTTTCGGGGCAGATGTGCGGGAAAGGGCGCGTTTTGGACCACCTGATTGGGCCACTCGATAAGTCTATCCGGTGCGTCGACGGTTGGCCAAAGAGTGAGATGCGTCCTGTCGGGGGAACGGCGCCTTGAGGATGCGGAGCACGCCCTCAACAAGACGCTCGAAGTCGACCTCCGCAGTGGCGCTCAGGGGCTTGGCGTTCACGAACGTAGCCCATTTGCGGCGAAGACATCAGGTCGTCGCATGTCGCCGATGGGTCATAGCCGTCGGCAGGGGCAGGAGGGCCAAACTTCCCGGGGGTAGTCTGGAACGGCAATTGGGACCTCGGCAGTTCAGGTTTGTACGGTCGCGGTGGCACCGTCAATCCCGGACACGATCCGCTCGAACGCACGTTCCGCAGCTGGCGCATAGTTCACCATCGCCAGAAACCCATGTACAACGCCATCGCAACGCACGACGTCCGTGGTGACACTGGCTTCACGCAGTCGTTCGCCATAGGCCTCTCCCTCGTCACGCAGGGGGTCGAGCGCCGCGCTAAGTACCAGAGCGGGGGGGGACGCCGATAGGTCCGGCGCACGCAGCGGCGAAGCCAGCGGATCGTCCCGCAGTTTCACGTCCGGCTGGTACTGATCCCAGAACCAGGCCATGTCGCGACGGGTCAGCAGGTACCCCTCGGCAAAGTCTTCGTAGCTTTCTGTGTCGAACCGGTGGTCTGTGACCGGGTAGGCCAGCACCTGATAGTCAACGGGTCGCGCAGACGGCAGTTCGTTATGCAGGCGGGCCGCCACGGTAGCCAAGTTTGCACCCGCGCTGTCGCCCATGGCGATGAGCACAGGAATCGGTGCCCCGATACGGGCGACGGCAGCATCGCTGGCAGCCCACTCGATGGCGGCACGGGCGTCGTCCAGCGGCAGCGGGAAAGGGTGCTCTGGCGCCAGCCGGTAGTCGACCGAGACCACGGCGCAGCCTGTGCGCTGAGCCAGGTAGGCGGTGAAGGGGTGGTATGAATCGACGCTGCCGATGACCCAGCCACCGCCGTGGAAGTACACGATCAGGCCCTTCGGCTCCTTGTCGGGGACGTAGAGACGCATTCTCAACGCATGACCCCAGGAGGAATCGACGTTGAAGTCCTCCACTCTCCCGATCTCCGGCGCAGGGCCGAACAGCAGTGCCATCAGCGTGGGCCCGCTGCGTGCCTGCTGTGGCGTGCTCTGCCAGAACGGTGTGCGCTTGGCTTCCTTGATCTGTTGCAGCAGTGTGGCGATCTCGGCGTCCATCAGTAAGGGTTTCCTCGAGTCGTTGGATATCAGAGCCCTGCGCGGCGCTCTGCCACGCTGGCCAGGCGCTGCGGCGGCGCGCCAAAGGCCAGCCAGCCGCCATCCACGGGCAAAGTGGCGCCGGTAACGAAGCTTGCGGCCGGCGATGCCAGGAAGGCGATGGCCTCGGCGATCTCCTCCGGTCGTGCGAAGCGGCCCATGGGTGTCCTGGCCTCGATGTCGCTGGCGTTCAAGGCGCCTTTGTCGATGAGCGCGCGCACCAGGTCGGTCATCACGTAGCCGGGTGCCACCGCATTGACGCGGATACCATCGAGTGCCCATTCGCTTGCCATGGCCTCGGTGAGTGTGGATACGCCGGCCTTGGCGGCGCCGTAGGCGTTGCGCCCGGGGTGTCCGCCCCAGCCCGCGATGGAGCTGAGGTTGACGATGCAGCCCGATTGCTGCGCCACGAACAGGCGTGCGGCCTCGCGACTCATCAGGAAGCAGCCGCGCAGATGGACTGAGACGATGCGGTCGAACGCTTCGACCGTCTGCTCCAGCGTCATCATGGGTTGCTCGCCGATGCCCGCGTTGTTCACCAGAACGTCGAGGTGGCCGAAGCGATCGTGAACTGCTTCCAGGGTGCGTACCACCTGTGCCTCATCGCTCACGTCGCAAGCCAGGCCCAGGTGATTCGGCCCTAGTTCGCCCGCACGCGCCTGTGCGACGTCGCCACGCAGATCGGCGAGGACCACGTGATCGACATCCCGCGCCAGGCGTTGTGCGGTGGCCAGGCCGATGCCGTCGGCCGCTCCGGTGATCAGGGCCACGCTGGCCCGATCACGCTTGCCCTGCGTACCCACTTCAGGCCTTGGGGCGATGCCGCTGGATCAGAGATCTGGCCTCGGCCAGCAGCTTGTTGCCGTCGAAGCCCTTGGCGCTGACCTCCTTCACCCAGTCAGCGGTCACGGGCTCGGTGAGCTTGATGAACTCCTCGGTTTCGGCTTTGCCAACCACATGAACGGTGTTGCCACGGTCGACCACGGCTTTGCGGACCACCGGGTCTGCCATGGCGATCACGCGACCGTACATGGCCGATACGTCGGCCCCCGAGTTGTTGTCGATCACTTTTTTCAGATCGGGTGGCAGACCTTCGTAGCGTGCCCGGTTCATGGTGAGAAACTGAATGCTGTTGTTGAAGCCCGGCATGCCTGCGGGAAACTCGGTGTGGAACCTGGTGAGTTCGTCGAGCTTGGCCGCGGGCACCGTGTCCCAGGGGATGATGGCACCGTCGATCACACCCTTGGAGAGTGCGTCGGGGATGGCGGGCAGCGGCATGCCCACCGGGACCGCACCCACGTTGGCCAGGAACTGGGTGGCGCGCCGCGACGGCCCACGAACCTTCAGGCCCTTGAGTTCGGCGGCTGACCTGATGACCTTGTTCTTCATGTGCAGGATGTTCAGGCCATGCATGTGGCATGCCAGCAGCTTGACGTCGCGGAACTCATCGGCGGCGTTGGCCGCCACGTACTCCCACGCGGCGCGCGATGCGCCCTCGCCGTCGTAGGTGAAGAAGGGCAGTTCGAATACCTCGGTGCGCGGGAAACGGCCCGGCGTGTAGCCGGCCAGCGACCAGATCACGTCAACGACGCCATCGCGGGACTGGTCATACAGTTGCGCGGGCGAGCCACCCATCTGCATGGAGGCGTAGCCCTCGAACTGGATGCGGCCCCCCGAGTCCTTCTCGATCTTCTGCATCCAGGGCGTGATCACCTTGCTGTAGACGTTGGAGGTGGCCGGCACGAAGGTGTGCAGGCGCAGCTTGACGGGGTTCTGCGCCGAGACCGGCAGCACGATGGCGGGCGCGGCCAGCGCCGCGGCGGATTTGAGAAGGGTTCTGCGGTCCATGGTCTGTCTCCTAGAAATGAGTGGTGGTGCCCTTGCTGCGTGGCCTCAGGCGATGTCGAATCCCTGGTAGTTGTTGGCGGCGACTTCTTCGATGATCCGGCGGTACAGCGGTACGCCCGACACGAAGGCCATGAACACGCGCGGCTTGCCGGCAATGTTGGCCCCCATGTACCAGCTGTTCGCCTGGGGATAGAGCGTCTTGCCCGCTTCGTCCGCACAGCGCTGCACCCAGGCGTCTTCTGCCTCCTGCCTGGCGGCCACCCGTCTGGCTTCGCGCGCTTGTGCGGTGTGGATGAGCTTCATGATCCAGTCCACATGTGTCTCGATCGAATGCACCATGTTGCTCAGCACCGAGGGGCTTCCGGGTCCGGCGACCACGAACAGATTGGGGAAGCCAGCGATGCCGATGCCCAGGTAGGAGGTGGGCCCGTGTTCCCACTTGTCGCGCAGCAGCACGCCGCCTTCACCGCGCAGGTCGATCGATTTGAGCGCGCCGGTCATGGCATCGAACCCGGTGGCAAAGACGAGGGCATCGAATTCGATCTCGCCGCTGGTCAATCTCACGCCCTTGGGTGTGGCTTCGACCAGCGGGTTGGCGGCGATGTCAACGATGTCCACGTGCGGCAGATTGAAGGACTCGTAGTAGTTCGTGTCCACGCAAAGGCGTTTGGTGCCGAACGGCAGGTCGTCTTTGGGGCACAGGATCTCGGCCTTTCTCGGGTCTTTCACCACCTCTCTGATCTTTCGCCGTGCGAACTCGGCCACGAGACGGTTGGTTGACAGCCTGGACATCTGGTCGGCAAAGGCGCGCAGCATGCGGAAACCGCCGCCTGCGCCACGCCACCGGTACTCCAGTTCGGCCATCTGCTCCTCGGGCGTCATTTCGGCCGCGGTCTTGGTGTTGGCGTTGAGGAACTGCCCGGTGATCGCTTCGCGGCCCATGGCCCTTCGCTCGGAATAGCGCGCCTTCGCGGCTTTCAGCGCCTCGGGTGTGAACGGCACGTTGTGCGCGGGCACGCTGAAGTTAGCGGTGCGCTGCAAAACGGTCAGTTGCCTGGCCTGGGCTGCAATCTCCGGTGTCATCTGAACGCCACTTGAGCCGGTGCCGATCATCACCACCCGCTGGCCGGTGAAGTCCACGCCTTCGGTGGGCCAGCGCGCGCTGTGGTACCAGGGTCCTTTGAATTCGTCTAGGCCTTTGAGCGAGGGCTTCTGCGGAACCGACAGTCCGCCTGTGGCCATGACCAGCCAGGTAGCTTCATGGTGCCGACCGTCGGCGGTTCGCACATGCCACAGGGAGTGGTCCTCGTCGTAGTGAGCAGCCGTCACGCGTGCGTTGAGCTCAATGCCGTCGCGCAGCTCGAATCGATCCACCACATGATTCATGTAGCGCAGGATCTCGGCCTGCGATGCATAGCGCTCGCTCCATTCCCATTCCTCTTCAAGCTCGCGGCTGAACGAGTAGGAATAGTCCAGGCTTTCCACGTCGCAGCGCGCACCGGGGTAGCGGTTCCAGAACCAGGTGCCGCCGATGCCTTCCCCGGCTTCCAGCACCTTTACGCTCATGCCCGCTTCGCGGGCCTTGTACAGCTGATAGATGCCCGCGAAGCCGGCACCCACCACCAACATATCCAGTTTCATGCTTGTCTCTCTCGTCAATAGGTTGTCATGTCAACCTGAGCTAAGTGTCGACTCATTAGGTTGACGCGTCAACATGATGTAGGCAAAATCCGACGGATGGACAGACAGGACCTCAAAGAGCGGCGGGTGTTGGTGACAGGTGGGGCAGGCGGCATAGGCTTGGCCTGCGCGCGCCACTTTCTGGGGCGGGGCGCGCACGTGACGCTTGTGGATGTGGACGCCAGCCGGCTCGCGGCGGTGCATGGGCAACTCGGCGGTGCGGGCGTGGCAACTGTGGTGTCTTCGCTGGCCGATTCGCGGGAGTGCGCGCGGGCAGTGGCGGCCGCGGGAGGGCCGCTGCACGCGCTGGTGCATATGGCGGGAGTGTTCGAGCACGATCCACTGGAGGTCGGGGACCGCTCGGTCTGGGATCGCGCCATTGCCAGCAACCTTAGCAACGCCTACGAGATGGTGCTGGCCTTTCGCAGCGCGCGGGATGTCCGTGGGCCTTCGCGCGTGGTGATGTGCAGCTCGCGTGCCTTCCAGCGCGGCACCTCCAACCGCGCGGCGTACGCAGCAGCCAAGGGGGGCATCGTGGGGCTAGTGCGGGCGTTCTCGCGCGACCTCGCGCCGCAGACCCTGGTCAACGCGGTCTCGCCCGGGCTCATCCGCACACCCATGACGGATGCACTCGTCGTTTCCATGGGCGAGCAACGCCTGGCCGAGATCCCCCTGGGGCGATATGGGGAGCCTGAGGATGTGGCGGGCGTGGTGGGCTTTCTCTGCAGCGACGCGGCAAACTATGTCACCGGCCAGGTGATCACCGTCGACGGTGGCGTGATCAACGGATGAGTGGCCGCCATTCAGACCCGACTCTCGCCATGCAACTCGATCTCGACCGATACGTACCCGGCCTGCTGCTCTGGCTGTCGAACAAGGTGTCCAGCAGCGCGTCGGCGCTTTACCATGACAGGTTCGGCATCAGTGTCACGGAATGGCGTGTCCTGGCGTACTTCAAGATCTACCCCTGGTCCACGGCGTCCAAGGCCTGTGAGCTCATGGGGCTGGACAAGGCGGCGGTGAGCCGCAGCGTCGCTCAGCTCGTCGCCAATGGATTTCTCGAATCCCGGCCGCAGGGCCTGCGCAAGATCGAGTACCGGGTGACCGCGGAAGGCAACAGGCTGCACAACGCCGTGTACCGCTTCGCGATGGCCCGCGAGCAAGCCCTTCTCAAGGGCATCAGCGATGCCGAGCGCGTGCTGCTGATCGATCTGCTGCAGCGCATGCTTGGCAACCTCGAGGAAGTGCAACAGGTCGGGCGTGGTTCGCGCTGATTCCTCAATTGACTGACGGGTCCGACCTCGCGAGGATGCACAGAACATGTTCCACCAAGGGGCCGAAGTCGATCGAGGCCGGCCTGACCGATGGCGAGGCATGTGCAAAGGCGGCCCAATCCCTGGCCGTTCGCCGGATGCGTTCCAGGTCGCGCGGCGCACAACGCCGCATGGCAGCAACGCAGTAGCTTTGGTGCGCGGGGGGGACCGGGTGGCTCAGGGCTTCGAGCATGAAGTAGTAGCGCAGTGCGACCTTGTAGTGGTTTCTGGCGCGCTTTTGCTCCAGCAGTTCCAGCAAGGTCCTGTGTGCAGGCCCTATTGACATGGCTGCGCGCGAGAGAGTTGCCAGCCATCGAGTACCTCGTCTGCCGGCCAGCGTGCTGCGGTAGGCCCTTGCGAGATGGTGCCGGGTGTGACGGAGAAACGCGGTGCTGGTGCGGTGTGCTCGACGCCGTCCACCTGGATGAAGCCGCGACGCGCGACGATGTGCGGGTGTCGGGCCGCTTCGGGCGGTGTCAGCACCGGGGCGAAACACACATCAGTGCCCTCGAGCCGCGCGCACCAGTGCGCCAACGGCTGGCGGCGCAGGGCATTGCCGATGGCCGCGTGCAGCGCCGGCCAGTGCGAAGGGTCGTTCTGCAGGCTTGCCAGGGATTCGGGCAGTTCAAGCTCGCGGCACAGCGCCTGGAAGAACCTGGGCTCGATCGGGCCGATCGACACGTATCTTCCGTCTGCCGTCTCGTAGGTTGTGTAGTAGGGGGCACCGCCGTCGAGCATGTTGCTGCCTCGTTGATCGCGGAACCGGCCTTGCATGCGGTGGGTCATGTTGTTGCTCAGCAGAGAGAGAACACCGTCGCAGATGGCCGCGTCCACCACTTGGCCTTGCCCCGTGGTGCGCGCGTGCAGCAACCCGGCAAGCAACCCCATCACGAGGTAGAGGCTGCCACCGCCATAGTCGCCCACCAGGTTGAGCGGCGGCACAGGCGCGCCGTTGGACGGACCGATCAACGACAGTGCCCCGGCGAGTGCGATGTAGTTGATGTCGTGACCCGCCGCCTGGGCCAGTGGGCCGTACTGGCCCCAGCCGGTCATGCGCCCGTAGACCAGACCTGGATTGCATGCATGAACGGTCGTCGGACCGAGGCCGAGGCGTTCCATGACGCCGGGTCGAAAGCCTTCCACCAGCAGCTCTGCGTGCCGGGCGAGCTCGAGTGCCCTGGCGACGTCTTCGGGCGATTTCAAGTCGAGCGCAACGGTTCGACGGCCACGGTTGACGATGTCCCGTGCGTCTATCGGTGGTGCGTCCGGGCGGTCGATGCGGACCACGTCGGCACCCATGTCGGCGAGCAGCATGCAGGCAAACGGGGCCGGGCCAAGGCCGGCGAATTCGACAACACGCACGCCGTGCAGCGGGCCACCACGGGGGGATGTTGGTTTGTTCATGGGTTGTTGTCCTTCACGCATGAATCCATGTCGCCAGCGTGCCGAGCAGGACCGACGAGACGAGTAGCGCCAACAGCACGAAGCCGCCGTTGGCGCGCAAGCTGATGGTGAGTACGGGAACGCCCGACCAGCGACTGGCCATCAGGCTCAGCACCGAGAATGGTGTGATGGTGATGGCCAAGCCCCAACCCACCAGCAGGGCGGTGAGGTGCACGGGCAGGGGAAGACCCAGTGTGGTTGGTGTGAGGCTGGTGCCCACGATGACGGCACACAGCATCGGGTGAATAGCCGCTGCACACAGTGCCACGATCAGCGCCGACAGCGTGAGGCAGGCCAACACGGGTGCACCTGCCACCCAAGCGCCAATCTGCGCAGTCCAGGCGTCAGGAATGGCACTGGCGATTACGGTTCCTGCGCATCCCGAGGCGAGGAACATCAAGACCTCGCTGGTCATGCTCCGGAAACCCGCCATGTCGGCCCACACCATGCGCGCCCCCGTGCCCAGGCCTTTCGAGCCATGCTGACCGATACAGGCGTTGACGACCCAGGCACCCAGTGGCGTCACGGTGATGATCACAGCGGTGATCGGCCATTGCTGACCATGGCTGAGTGCGACCAGGACAGCCATGAAGCACAGCATGGTCACCACGATCGGAGCGCCGGATCGCCAGATATCACGGGCCGCCACGTCGGGCGTATCGACCGTATCGGCCGTCGCCTCACGGCCACGACGACCGAGGCGGTCCATGGCGGTCCCCAGCACGATGAACAAGGCCGTGACGCCCAGGGCCATTGGAAGCATGCCCGTCCAACTGGTGCCTGCGTACAGGCCGAGCACGATACTCATGTTGCTGTACAGGGGACTCCACAGACTCAACGCGGAGTAACCCCTTGCAATGGCACAGAAAGAGGACAACTGTTCGCGCGCGTCGTCGCGGTCGTGTTGGGCGGCTGCCTCCATCATCATGGCGATGCCGGCCAGACCAAGAAGTCCGCCGAAGAACTGGCTGGCAAGGCTCAAGCGCCAATAACGCGAGGGGTGTGGCGATTGCTGCAGCGTGCGCAGCACGTCGCGCACGCGGGTGGTTCGGCCGGCGGCGCGGGACAACAGGTTCACCGATACCAGCAAAGAGGCAATCAGGGCACCGATGCGAACGCCCTGTTGCAGGGCCATCCATGGTTCATCCAACCCGGGCAACAGCAGCAACGTCAGGGATCCGAGCAGCACCGATGTGCGTAGAACACCAGCGCTGACCTGAGTGGCGTTCAACAACAGAAACAGTGCAAGCACGGCTGCCAGTACGGCGATCGATCCGCTCGGACGCAGCATGAGGTCCACCAGCGTGATGACCGGAATGGCGCCCGTCACGGTCAGCGTCAACGAGGAGGTGGGTGCCGTGAGAACAGGGGGTGAGGCCGTCGCGGGGTCGCGCATGGGTTTTAGGGGCTGCCGCTTGTCGGTGAGTCGCCGGTAACCGCCGCTGGGGGGTTGTGTATCTGGGTCACTATACTATCATTGGATCAACCATTGAACATATAGATCAATCAGGGACAACCATCCACCACGAGGAGCAACAGACATGAAATCCATCAAGTACCTTGCCGCTGCGGCGGCGTTGACCGTCGGTGCCGTCGCCTGGGCGCAGGACACCTTCCCGTCGCGTCCCATCACCATCGTGGTTCCGTATCCGGCGGGTGGCACCAGCGACAACCAGGTTCGCATGTTCAAGGACGAGCTGTCCAAACTGCTTGGACAACCCGTCGTGGTCGACAACAAGCCAGGTGCTTCGGGCGCCATCGGCGCACAGTTCGTGGCCCGTGCTGCAGCCGATGGCCACACGCTGCTGTACCCGAACAACGGCGTGGTCATTGCGCCGCTGCTCAATGACAAGGCCGGTTACGACGCGATCAAGGACTTCAAGCCGGTGACGCAGGTGACCGCGGTGCCCATGGTGCTTGTGACCAACAAGAGCGTGCCCGGCACCAATCTGAGTGACTTCCTCAAGCAGGCCAGGCAGGTGCCCAATGGGCTGCTTTACGCATCGGCCGGTACGGCTTCTTACGGGCACCTGGCCTCGACGCGCCTGGGTTCGATGACCGGCCTGAAGCTTCAACACGTTCCCTACAAAGGCGAGGCCAATACCACCCTCGCGGTGCGCACGGGCGAGGTGCAGATGCTGCTGACCACACCGTCCTCGGCCATGATGGGTCAGGTTCGTGAAGGCCATCTGAATCTTCTTGCCGTGGCTTCGGAGGGGCCTTCGCCTGTCGTGCCAGGTGTGCCCACCATCAACAGCGTGGTCCCCGGTTTCGTGGCCGAAGTCTGGTTCGGTCTTCTGGCCCCGGCAGGGACTCCTGATGCCGTGGTGAACAAGATCAATGCCGCCATGCGCCAGGTGATGGCCAATGAGGAGCTGGCCAAGCGACTCTTGCCCACGGGTGCACAGCCTCGCGTGTCCAGCCCTGCCGAACTGGGCGGCGTGATGAAGCGCGAGCAGTCGGATTGGCGCGAGATCATCACCAAGCACAACATCAAGGCCGACTGAGTTCGGGTACGCGGCATGAAGTCTGAATACGATCTGGTCGTCGTCGGTTCCGGGGCAGCAGGACTCACCTGCGCCATCACGGCGCGCAAGCAGGGGCTTGACGTCGTGGTGCTGGAGAAGGAGCCGGTGTTCGGTGGCACCACCGCGCTCTCGGGCGGCGTCTTGTGGGTGCCACTCACGCGCCATGGCCGCGCTCAGAACCCCGGCGACACGGTGCAGGCGGTGCGCGATTTTCTGCAAGCCGAGACTGGCCGCTTTTACGACAGCGAATCGGTTGAGGCCTTCATTGCCAACGGGCCGCAGATGGTGGACTTTCTGGAGCGCGAAACCAGTATGAAGTTCGTGCCGACGCTCTACCCCGACTATCACCCCACGGCACCCGGTGGTGCGGATGTCGGGCGCTCCATCCTTGCCCAGCCCTACGACATCCGTGGCCTCGGCAAGGATATGGACCGGCTCAAGCCACCGCTCAAGACCATCACCTTCATCGGGATGATGTTCAACTCGTCCAACGCCGACCTCAAGCACTTCTTTCGTGCTACCAAGTCACTTCGCTCGGCGCTCTACGTCGCGCGACGCCTGCTCAACCATGTGAAAGAGCTGGTTCTCTATCGTCGCGCCGTACAAGTGACCAGCGGTAACGCCCTGGCGGCGAGGCTGGCGAAATCGGCACTCGACCTGGGGATTCCGATCCTCACATCAATGCCGGTTGCCCGCCTGGCAACGCAGGGTGATCGTGTTCACGGGGTGTATGTCGACAATGCGGGCGCCGAACGGCTGGTGGGCGCTCGAAAGGGCGTGGTGCTTGCCTGTGGTGGATTCCCCCACGACAAGGAGCGCGTCGCTCAGGCCTACCCGCATGTGCGGCGCGGTCACCAGCATCTTTCGCCTACGCCGGTGGGAAATACGGGCGATGGTTGTCGTATGGCAGAGGCCGCTGGGGGCTACGTGGATATCCGGTTTCCCCAGCCGGCAGCCTGGATGCCGGTGACGCGCGTGGACTTCGGCAAGGGCGAGACGGGCGTGTTCCCGCACCTGCTGGATCGCTACAAGCCGGGCGTGATCGGTGTGCTGTCCAATGGCCGACGCTTCACCAACGAGTCCAACTCGTACCACGACGTGGGCGCAGCCATGATCAAGGCCTGTGAAGGTTTGCCAGAGACGGCGATGTGGCTGGTCTGCGACAAGCGCGCGCTTGCCAGCTACGGGCTTGGCTACGTGAAGCCCGCCCCCATGCCGATCAAACCGTTCGTTCGAAATGGCTATCTGGTAGAGGGCAAAACCTTGTGGGACCTCGCTCAGCAAGCCGGCATCGACCCCCAAGGGCTCGAAGACACCGTGCGTGAGTACAACCGTCACGCCGTCAATGGCGAGGACCCGGCGTTCGATCGCGGAGGCAACAGCTTCAACCGCTACCTGGCTGATCCCGAGAACAAGCCCAACCCATGCGTGGCGCCGCTCACCGATGGTCCGTTCTACGCGATCAAACTGGTGATGGGCGATCTGGGTACCTTCGACGGCCTGAGCACCAGCACCGAGGGCGCAGTGCTGCGACGGGACGGCTCGGTGATCGAAGGCCTCTATGCCGTGGGCAACGACCGCGCCAGCCTCATGGGCGGCAACTACCCGGGTGCAGGCATCACGCACGGCCCCAACATGACGTTTGCCTACATCACCGCGCGACACATCGCATCCGGCATTCGTGCGCGCGAGGCCAGGGAAGACCGAGAGGTGGTGGCCGCATGACCATGTCAAATGCTCCCATGAAGGCCTGGGTGGACCACCGCGTCTACACCATCGCGTTGCGCAAGATGCCGGAGTTCCTCGAGGTGTTCCATCGCCTGGCCATGCCCGTCCTGATGGACACACTCGGCCATCCACTTGGCTTCTGGACCAGTGTCGTCGGACCGCAGAATCAGTTCATCCATCTGTGGGGCTATGACGACCTGGCGGACTATGAACGCCGTTGCCAGGCGCGCGACTCGCATCCGGAGTTCCCGGCCTATCTCGCCGCCTCGGGTCACTTGATCACATCACAGGAGACCCGGCTCGTCCGCGCCGTGGCACTCGCTTGAAACCCGACGGCGGTCCGCTGGATTCGCTCACCCAATTCATAACAACTGGAGCCAAGACAACATGACATTCGCTCGATTGACCCTGATCGCCACGCTGGCTGTTGCCGCGCCGTTTGCTCATGCTCAGGAGGCTGCCTATCCGACGCAGCCCATCACCATGATCGTTCCCTTCACGCCCGGCTCCAGCTCGGACGTGACCGCACGAGCCATTGCACAAAAGTTGTCCAGCTCGATGGGGCAGCCCGTGGTGGTCGACAACCGCCCAGGGGCCGGTGGCGGAATCGGAATGCAAGCGGTGGCGCGCAGCAAGCCGGACGGCTATACCTTGGCGGTGAGCACCGTGTCGTCCACCGTGGTGCCGCCCATCATCATGAAGAACGTGATGGTCGACCTGTTCAAGGAGTTCACTCCGGTCGCCACGATGGCCAACACACCGCTGCTGCTGACGGTGCATTACGACTCGCCTTTCAAGAGCGTTCAAGATCTGATCGCCGCAGCCAAGAAGGCGCCAAAGACCCTGACCTACGGCAACTCGGCTGGTCTGTACCGGATCGCCATGGAGGCCTTCAACCACCAGGCGAGTATCGACCTTCTGGGCGTTCCCTTCAGGGGGCCGGCGCAGGCCGCCACCGAAGTGCTGGGCGGACGACTGAGTGTGAACCCCGACGCGCTGGGAGCCGCCGGACCGATGCTGCAGGCCAAGCGCATGCGCGCGTTGGCGGTGCTTGGATCAAACCGAACGCCAGCGTTGCCGGATGTGCCGACGATGCAGGAACTCGGCTTCAAGGATTTCGCCTTCAACGGTTGGCTGGGTGTGCTGGCACCCGCAGGTACGCCTGCGGCCATCGTGCAGCGTCTGCACAAGGAAATTGAACAGGCTGCCCGCACGCCGGACGTCCAGGCTTTGTACGCGCGACTCGGGATGGAGGGAACCGTGCTGTCGCCCAAGGCTTACGGGGAAGAGATGCGCAAGGATTTCGCGAAGTACAGCGACATCGCGAAGCAGGCCGGCATCGAGAAAGAATGACGCCACGCCGAGCGGCCTGGAGCAGACAGTTGTGACCCACATGCCACCCAACTCCTTTGCGGCACTGAAGCTGCTTGCCCGGCAGGCCCGGGACATGACGATCGAGACCATCCCGGCAGAGGTCGCACACCAGGCCCGTCTGTGCCTGCTGGACTCGGTCGGCTGCATGCTGGCGGGCACCCGCACGCAAGAGGCCGAGCTGGTGATGGAATGCGAACCGGCCTTGGCCGCCGAAGCGGGTGCAACCATTGTGGGCACGCCCCATCGGCGCGACTGGCGCGGGGCCGTTCGAGTGAACGGCTATCTGGGCGACGTGCTGGAACTCAACGACCTGATCGGCGGGCACGCCAGCATCGGCGTCGTTTCGGCCACCATGGCGTTGGCCGAAACCCTGGGGAGCCCGGGCGTACGCACCGTCGAGGCCTTGGTGCGCGGCATCGAGGTGACAGCGCGCGTCTACGATTCGGTCTACCCCTCGTTGAAGCGTTATACGGACATGGCCTTGGTGCCTGTCGGTATTCCATCAACCATCGGGGCTGCGGCCGCTGCAGCCTGCCTGCTCGAGTTGGACGAGGACAAGACGCACCACGCCATGGCGATCGCTGCAGCGCTGGCTGGGTGGTGCCCGGCCGAAGTGATCTTCGGCGACGGCGGCACCGTCAAACCCATGCTGTTTGGTGCGCAGCCCGCAGACACGGGTGTGACGGCGGCGTGGTATGCACGTGCCGGCATGACCGGGCCGCCGGCCATTCTGGACGGCAAGACGGGCTACTTCGCCACCGCCTCGCTCGAAGGCAAGTTCGATGCCGAGGCCTGGCAAGCCCGATGGGCGCTGGCTGAACCCCGGCGCAAGCTGCACGCCTGTTGCGGCTACCTGCATGCGCCCGTGGATGCCGTGCGCCAACTGATCGGTCGACTGGGCAAGCTTCAGAGTGACGGCGCCATCGAGGTGCGGGTGGCGCCATATGTGGCCGATGTCGTGGCCAAGGATCGTCCACCCCAATCGTCAAATGACGCGCGGTTTCACCTGCAATTCTGCGTGGCGCTGGCTGTTTGTGGAGCCGATGTCATCTTGCCGGAGCACAGCATCGAGCTCGAGCGCCAGTTGCAACGCGAGGACGTGCGTGCGGCCATGGGTCGCATCCGGGTTCGCCCCGACGCCACCTTGAACCACTACCACCACTGCGCGGTAGAGACGACGGATGAGAACGGTCAGAACGTCTCCCTGGCTCTGACGTCGCCCCGGGGTTCACCCAAGACACCTCTGACCGACGAGGACGTCTTGACCAAGTTCAAGGTGCTGGCGGAGCCAGTCATCGGCGTCGAGCGTGCCAGGCAGTTTGCCCAAGCCTGCGAGGCGATCGATCGCATGAGTGACACGCACGCGCTGTTCGCCTTGCTTCAAATACCTGCGGGAAAGGATTGCCGATGAGTCACCACCCCAACTACCGCCCACGCGGAATGTATTTTGAAGAATTCGAGATCGGCCAGACCATCGTCACGTCGCGACGTACGGTGACGCAGACCGACATCGTCAACTTCGCCTGCCTCTCGGGCGACCACAACGCACCGCACATCGATCACGAGTTCTGCAAGACACAGCCGTACGGAGAGCCGATTGCCCATGGCCCCTTGGTGCTGGCCATCGTGGGCGGCCTGCAGTGCCTCAGCGGCATCAACGACGGCACCATCATTGCGATGACCGGGCTGGATCAATGGCGCATGCACTTGCCGGTGAAGGCGGGCGACACCATTCACGCGCTCATCACGCCGTTGGAGAAAAAGCTCACCAGCAGCGGCACCAAGGGCATCGTGACCTGCGAGCGTATCGTCAAGAACCAGCGCGACGAGATGGTGCATTCGATGATCATCTCCAACATGTACCGTTGCCGACCGGTACTGGCAGCTACTGCCTGAGCAGCGTCGGCGCCAACGAGAAACCGGGCCTTGGCCCGGTTTTCTTTTGTCAGGAGTGGGCCCGAAGGCCCCGTCTCATGCGAGATCCATTTGCTTGGCAATGATATTGCGCTGGATCTCGTTTGTGCCACCGCCGATGGGACCGACGCGTGAGTCGCGGAAGAACATCTGCATGTCGTACTCGTTCGAGTAGCCTGCGCCGCCCAGGATCTGCATGCCGATGTCGGCGCACTTGAAGTTGTTCTCGGTGCAGACGATCTTGGCGATGGAAGCTTCCTGAACCACTTTGTGACCACCGTCGAGCAGTTCGGCCACGCGGTAGACGGACTGGCGGGCCGTCTCGGCCATGATCATCATGTCGGCCAGCTTGTGCTGGATCACCTGGAACTGCGAGATCGGCTGACCAAACTGGATGCGCTCGCGTGCGTAGTCGCGCGCGTATTCGGTGATCTTGAAGCAATGTCCGGCCGAGATGGCGGCCAGGCCCATGCGTTCCAGGCCCAGCGCGGCCATGATGTTCTTCCAGGCCTGACCTTCGCCGCCGAACAGGTTGCTGGCCGGCACGCGCACGTTGTCGAAGAAGACCTCGTTGGCGTGGGTGGTGCGACGGCCCAGCATGGACAGCGGGCGGATCGTCACGCCCGGTGTATTGGTCGGCACAAGAATGGTGCTGATGCCGTTGTGGCGTGCCTGCTTGTCGGTCTTGACGATGGCGACCAGATAGTCCGCCACGTGCGCACAGGTGATCCAGACCTTGCTGCCGTTGATGACGTAGTCGTCTCTATCACGAACCGCCGATGTCTTGATGCCGGCGACATCGGAGCCCGTTCCCGGCTCGGACATGGCCAGGGCCAGCTTGACCTTGCCGGCAACAATCTTGGGAACGATGTCCTGCTTCATCTCTGGTGTGCCGAACTTGGCCACGTGCATGCCGGCATAGATGGCGGTGGTGGTGACGCCCTGGGCAATGCCGGTGTAGTAGTAGCCCAGTGTCTCCATGAACACGGCGATGTCCTTGTAGCTCGCGCCCATGCCGCCGAGTTCTTCCGGGTAGAAGATGCCGAGATAGCCGGCCTCGGCGAGCGCGTTGTAGGCCTCGTGCGGGAACTCGCGGGCTTCGTCCATCTTGCGCACACGCTCCCAGGGCAGGTGGCGGGATAGCAGATCCAGCACGCCCTCGCGCATCATCTTCTGCTCGTCGGTCAGGCCGTGGGTGTTGATCAATGACATAGGGGTCTCCTCGGGTTGGGTTCAGATCGGGCGGGCGGCGAACAGAGGGCCGTCCTCGTAGCTCAGCACCACCATTTCGACCGGCATGCCCGGCGTCCAGGGGATGTTGTCGGTTTCCACCAGGCGGCAAGCCAGGCGCAGTCCGTCGTCGAGATCGACGATGCCGACCGCGTAGGGCGACTCGGCGGCGAAGACGGCGGGAGCTGCGTGTATGCGCGTCCAGGAATAGAGGCGACCGCGCGCGCCCAATGGCGCCCACTGCATGTCGGTCGACCAGCAATGCGGGCAGACGGGTTTGGGCGGGAAGGTGGCGTGGCCGCAGGCGCCGCAACGTGTGGTCTGCCAGGTGCCTTCTCGCAATGCCTCCCAGAACACCGCGGTGAAAGCGGAGTGGCGGGGAGGGTAGGCGCGCGCGCCTGTTTGAGGCAAGCGCTCAAGGCGGGTGGTATTGTTCATCGCACAGCCTCCAGCACATGCACAAGGGCGGCGTTGTAGTTGCCCAGTTCACCGGTGGCCAGGCCCCAGAGCGCGTCCTTCACCTGCCGATCACCGGCGCGCCCGCGCAATTGGTCGGCCAGCTCGACGTAGTTGTAGAGGGAGGTGACATAAGCCGGGTGACCGCGCGACGTGAGCCCGCCTGAAGTCGAGACGGGGATGCGCCCGCCGAGTCGGGTTTCACCGTCGAACGCTGCTCTTGCGCCTTGGCCTTTGGCAGCGACGCCAATGGCCTCGGTCACCAACACCTCGACGATCGTGCAGGGTGCGTACAGCTCGGCGAGGTCGAGGTCGCCCGGTTGTATGCCCGCCTGTGCATAGGCGTCGCGCGAGGCCTTCGCAGCGGACTCGAAGGCGATCATGTCGTTGGGCACGTCGCTGATCTGGTGTGAGCCGTCATGACAGAAGCCGCGCCCACGCACCAGCGCATAGGGCCTTCCGGTGGCCTTGGCCACTTCCTCACTGGCGAGCACCAGACAGGCGGCGCCATCGCTGCGGCCGGGCACGTCGTACAGGCCCAGGGGCTCGACGATGGGTCGCTGGTTGATCACGTCCTCCAACGTGATCGGCTTGCGGTATTGGGCCAGCGGATTGAGTGAGGCGTGATAGCGGTTTTTCACCGCAACGGCGCCGAGTTGTTCGCGCGTTGCGCCGTGCTCGTGCATGTAGCGTGTGGCGTCCATGGCGTACCAGGCAATGGGCGTGAAGCCGGCTGAAGTGTGGAAATCCACGTCACCCGTGGTGCGCATGCTGCTCATCATGTGTTCGGCCGCCGGGACGGCGCTTTCCATGTTGATGCCCAGCGCGAGGGCCACGTCCGTGCGGCCCAGCAGAATCTCGTCGCAAGCCTTGTCGAAGGCGAGGGCGGCCGTCATCCCGTTGCCCATCACCTCCATCACGCTGCCCCGGCAGGCCAGGCGCAGTTGGCCCATCAGGAAGGTGTGAAAGTACTTCTGGCGTGTATAGGGGCGTGGCAGCGTGAAGACCAGGCTCTGGATGTCTTCCTTGCTTATGCCGGCATCGCTCACCGCCTCGGCGACCAGGCGCGTCATGATCTCGTGTTCCAGCGTCTGCAAGGCCGCGTCGTCGGCCGTTTGGTGACGCCCGACGGGAATCGCGCTCGCGCCAATGAGGGCGACGCGCCGTGTCATGCCGAGACTCCGTCCAGAACGCCGAAGGCCCCTGCCTCGCGCAGTGCTGCGATGCGTTCTTCGTCGTATCCCAGCACCTCGCGCAGCACCTCTTCACTCTGGGCGCCAACGGCGGGCGCCGCCTGCGACGCCACCGCCGGCGTGCGCGACATGCGGATCGGCGAGGCAATGTTGGGAATCCAGCCTTTGACCGGATGCGGGATGCGGGTGACGAGATCGCGTGAGCGAACTTCATCGGAAGTCAGGGCCTCGCTCAGCGTCTTGACCTGACCGTGAGGCACATTGGCTGCGCGCAGCTTGGGTGCCCAGTGGCTCCATGGCTGGGCCGAAAAGGCCTCGTCCATGATCTTGAAGAGAAGCTCGCGTTCGCGCAGCCGGTTGACGCGTTGCGACAGCACCGGGTCGTGCGCCAGATCGGAACGGTCGAGCACCTGTTCGAACAGGCGCTGATAGATCTTGTCGTTTCCACAGTTGATGTAGAACGGTTTGTCCTGGGCCATGAACACGCCGGACGGGCAGGTGTCGGGACTGACGTTGCCGTTGCGCTGGGGCTCGTAGCCGGTGGTGAGGTGTTGCATGGCGCCGAAGCCAGTCATGAGGATGGCAGTGTCCAGCAGTGCAACCTCCACACGTTGGCCGACGCCATCCCGGGCACGTGCGATGAGGGCCAGCAAGATGGCGTTCGTGGCCGTCATGGCGGTGGCGGTGTCCATGATGGCGGCGCCAGTGCGCACACCCTGCCGGTCCGCGTATCCGTTCATGGAAATGAAACCGCTTTCGGCCTGCACGATGGGATCGAAACCCAGGCGGTCGGCATAGGGGCCTTCGCGTCCGTATGCCGAGACCGAGCAGTAGATGAGCTTGGGATTGATGCGGGCGCAGGTCTCTGGGTCGAGTCCGAAACGCTCCATCACGCCCGAGGAGAAGTTCTCCACCAGCACGTCGGCTTGGGCAATCAACTCCCTGACCACCTGAATCCCGGCCTCGCTCTTGAGATCCAGGGCCAGGCTCTTCTTGTTGCGGTTCGTCCAGAGAAAGGGGCCGCCTTGAGCAGGAATCTCAGGGTCCACCGTGGGGTAGTGCCGAAAATCGTCGCCGCGCACGGGCGCTTCGATCTTGATGACGTCGGCGCCGAAGTCCGCGAGCGTCATCGTGGCCAGCGGGCCAGCCACGAAATGTGTGAAATCCACCACCTTGAGCCCTTGAAGCACGGGCGCAGCGGCGCTGGCGTTGGGCCGCTGGATGGGCAGTGCGTTGATGCGCTGCTGGTCGAACATGGTTGCCTCCATATCAATGGTTCAACCATTATACTTCTCGAGAGACAACTGACAACCTCCATCCGTCATCTGCCGTTCGCCGTCCACCATCCCTGGAGTTCAGACATGAACACAAGCCTTGAATCCATAGCCTCAGCCGACTGTGCGGCGCTGGATCGCCTGCTGCAGGCGCGCCACAGTTGCCGGGGCTTTCTGCCAACACCCGTGCCGAGGCCTCTGCAACGAAAGATCCTCGCGATGGCGCAGCGCACCGCGTCCTGGTGCAACTCGCAGCCATGGCAGGTCCACATCACCGAAGGCGAGGCCACCGAGCGTTTCCGCGCGACCCTGCTGACGCCCAAGGCGGCCGACGAAGCGGGACCTGATTTCGTCTGGCCGTCCGAGTACCGGGGCGTCTACCGCCAGCGCCGGCTGGACTGCGCGCTGCAGTTGTATGAAAGCGTAGGTATCGCGCGAGGTGATCGCGAGGCCTCGGCCAAGCAGGCGCAGGAGAACTTCCGTCTCTTTGGCGCGCCCCATGTGGCCATCGTCACGACGGACGCTGCGCTGGGCGTGTATGGTGCCGTGGACTGCGGCGGTTTCGTGGCGAACTTCCTACTGGCCGCGCGCAGCCTGGGCGTGGCCACCATTGCGCAGGCTGCCCTGGCCTCACGACCGGCGCGCGTTCGCGAGTTCTTCGGTCTGAGTGATGACCGGCTCGTGGTCTGCGGAATTTCGTTTGGCTATGCAGACGAAGCGCATGCCGCCAATGGTTTCAGGACACCGCGCGCATACCCGGACGAGGCCGCGAGCTGGCTGTCGACCTGAGCTACGTGCCGCGTCCAGCTGCCTTCTTCGGATCCGCATCGCTTCGGGCGTGAGACAGATAGCTGCGTTGCAGCTTCTTGAGGCTGGCCTCCATCTCGGCAATGGCGCCGTCCACGTCACGCGCTTCCATGTACTTGAGGAATCGCTTGCGGGAGGGCACAACGAACGCGTTTTCGTAGTCGCCGATCGACAGCACGTAGTGACGCAGAACTGTCAGCACGCCGTCCATCACGATCTCCATGATGGGATTGCGAGTCATGCGAGCGAGCAGTCGGTGGAACTCCAAGTGGATATCGGCGCGACGGTGAAAATCGCCAGCAGCGATGGCAGCCTCTGCATCGCGCACGTTGGCGTGCAGCATTTCGAGATCTGCTGGCGTCGCACGCAGACACGCCTCGCGCACGATGATGGATTCGAGCCAGATGCGGGCCTCGGTCAGTTGAGCGGGTTGGATCGCACCGAGGTGGTACATGTCCATCAGGCCGGTGGTGATGACCTGGCCATTGCCCTCAGTGATGAAGGCGCCACCTGTCGCACCCTTCTGCAGTCGGACGAGGCCCGCGTGTTCGAGCGATCGCAGGGCCTCACGCAGGGTGTTGCGGGATACACCGAACTGCTCGGCCAGCGCCCGTTCGGAAGGCAGGCGACTGCCTACACCCAAGCGACCTTGCGCCAGTTCCGTGCGGATCTGCTCGGCAATCTCCTCGAATGCCCGCTGCGAGCGGATGGGCTTGAAAGCAGTGGATGGTGGGGGACTGGCAGGAGAGGAGGGATGGTTCGGCGTGGCCACGGCGCTTCTCAAGGGTAGTTAGATCAATGATAGAACCAATTGATCCGGTCGACTTGATTCGGCCACATCGGGCGGTAAATCTGTCAGTAGCCGGCACCCGGGATAAAACGGCTTTAAGTGAGGTCAGCAGCACAAACGTACTGCATACGGCTCCATGCCCA
>VFQM010001410.1_pt1 | contig 21088 bp, 22 predicted proteins | sample 3512391 | NCBI WGS metagenome assembly VFQM01 (sample SAMN10412369, study PRJNA504923) | tailings metagenome | isolation source: Replicate 1 from Balatoc abandoned mine | place: Philippines | reverse complement strand
TCCATGCATTTTCACGATACTTATGGACAAGGAATAGGGAATATCTGCGCCAGCCTTCAAGCTGGCATAACGACTTTCGATACTTCAGTCGCTGGTCTCGGAGGCTGTCCCTATGCCAAAGGCGCGACCGGCAATGTAGCGACGGAAGACGTGCTGTATCTCCTGCACGAATTGGGGGTTGAGACAGGTGTTGATTTGAATGCAGTCGCTGACGCGGGCCGGTTTATTCTTGATCAGCTTGGCCGCAAATCGGGAAGCCGGGCCGGGGATGCCATCATTGCCAAGCGTGAGCAGACGACAAAACCCGGACCGGCAAAACTCTAGGCTCAACACATTGAGCAAGCTGGATATTTCTTTGAAATCAAGGCTGGGGGCTGTCGCCCCTCCCCTGTAGAGCTGCTCTCTGTCGCTACTGTCGTCCTGCCTCTGCAAGCAAGCGGAATGCGAATGATGGAATGGCCCGCTGACAATCTCCTCAGGTACTCTCCGACAAGGTGCACAACATGAGTACGTCGGTGGAAGGAGAATTCATGCGCTGGACGGCCAGGCACAAGGGGCAACTGGGGTTGATATGTCCGACTTTATGCAAGCCATAGGCAGAGGCGAACAACCTGCAACTCTGACACTGCATAGTTTGGTTCAACATGGCAGATTGCCTGCCGATTGGGACGAGCAATACCTGGTGCCGAGACTCAAATGACGGGGCACCAAACCCTACCGAGCCGCTGATTCTGCCGACAGCTACCGAGGCGCCATGCGCCTCTTTTTTATTGGGGCGCCCGTCATCCCCGTTAAACGGCAACAGTGGATTTAATGCGAAATCGAATCGCAGATTTGCCTTCAGGCTTTCTCGGCCTTATTGCGATGATGAATATGCGATATGTGCAACGACGCCATCGCTGCAGCAGGAATTTGGGCGGCAAGGCAAGGGTGCCTTAATTGCAAATATCAAAACCACGGAGTGAGACAATGACCAAAAAGTTTATTGAACACCACAATTTGTGGACGGCCGAGCAGAGGGCGGCAGCAAACGAGGTGCTATCGCAGATAGAGAAACAAGGTATCCAAATGATCAGGCTGTCGTGGCCGGATCAGTATGGTCTGCTGCGCGGCAAAATGCTATCCGTGAGCGCGTTGAAATCTGCGTTTGCGAGCGGATCGGAGATCACGATGGCACCATTCTTCTTCGATACCGCCAGCGCGATCGTCTTCAATCCTTTTCAGCCGGGTGGCGGTTTCGGCGACTCCGAACTCTCCGGCAGCCCGAACGTAGTAATGGTGCCGGACCCAACCACTTTCCGCATCCTCCCTTGGGCCGACAAGACAGGCTGGATGCTGGCTGACTTGTACATGCGCAGCGGTCGTCCGTTTGCGCTCAGCCCGCGCGCATTGCTGAAAAAGGCCCTCACCGCGATGGAGAACGAAGGCTACGGCTTCATGGCAGGACTGGAGGTGGAATGGTACCTGACCCGGATCGTCGATCCCTGCCTGAACCCTGAGACGATCGGTGGCCCCGGCACACCGGCCGAACCTCCGAAGGTCATGCCGGTAGCAAAAGGGTACTCATACCTCCTTGAAAATCACCTGGATGAAGTCGAGCCCATCGTCGCCGAGATTCGCCGTCACCTGCTCACACTAGGCATGCCTTTGCGCAGTATCGAAGATGAATGGGCACCGAGCCAGATGGAGACGACATTCGACGTGATGAACGGCATGGACGTCGCTGACACGATGGTCCTGTTCCGCAATGCGGTGAAGCAGATCTGCCGTCGCCATGGCTATCTGGCCAGCTTCATGTGCAAGCCGAAGATTCAGGGCTTCTATGCATCCGGCTGGCACTTGCACCAGTCGCTGGTTGACCTGAAATCCGGGCGCAATCTGTTCATTCCGAGCGAAGGCCAGCCGCTGTCGGATCTTGGCCGCGCTTATGTCGGTGGCTTGCTCGAGCATGCAACCGCTGCCTCCAGTTTCACGACACCCACCATCAACGGCTACCGCAGGCGCCGTCCTTTTTCACTGGCACCCGATCGGGTGACCTGGGCCATCGACAACCGAGCTGCGATGGCACGCGTTATCGCCGCACCGAACGATTCCGCCAGCCGGGTCGAGAACCGCATCGGCGAGCCTGCCGCCAACCCCTATCTGTACCTCGCTTCACAAATCTTCGCCGGTCTCGACGGTATTCGGCGCCGCCTGGATCCGGGACCGTTGCAAGAATCTCCGTACGCTGCCGAGGTACAGATGCTTCCTCAAGATCTGGCTTCTGCGCTGGACGCACTGGAGCCGTCCACGATGTTTCGCGAGGCATTCGGCGAGCAGTTCATCAACTACTGGCTGCACCTTCGACGCAGCGAGTGGCAGCGCTTCGAAGCGGCTGAGGGCAAAGTCGACATGCAGCAGGGTGATGTGACCGATTGGGAGCATCGCGAGTACTTCGAGCTGATGTAAACCTCAAATGCGCGCTGCCCCTCGGGGCAGTGCGCTAAAAACGGAATGCGAATGAAAAAATACGCCCTTGTCTGGTGCTCCGAAGTCGCCGAGGCCGACTACCGCGAACATCTGGTCGGCGAATTTCGCGAAGGATCCGAGGTCTGGGACATTCTGACCCCCGCAGACCCGGACCTGCTGGAGAAAGTCGGCGATTACGATGGCTTCATCATCAGCGGCAGCGAAAAATCGGTGGTGGATGATGCCGCCACCGATTTCGTATCGCGGCTGCTGGCGTTTTTGCGGGCAGTGAATGCGCGCTCGTCCGCTCCGGTATTCGGGATTTGCTTCGGTGCGCAGGCGGTGGCTGCTGCTTTGGGTGGCGAAGTCGGAAGAAATCCGGATCGGAAGTTCCGACTCGGTGTGGAATCTCTCGTATGGACCGAGCATGCAGAGCGCCTGTCCGAACTGTCGAAAGACGGCCCATGCACCATCGTCCAGAGCCATGGCGAATGCGTGACCAGGCTTCCGCCGGGCAGCACGCTGCTCGCGGGGTCAGCGACGATCCCGCATGAAGTCTTTCTCGTCGGCGATCGCTTCCTCGCCGTGCAGGGACATCCGGAAATCGACACCGAACTGCTGCAAGCCTACTTCATGCCCTTGCACCGATCGCTGTTCGACGACGATCGCTGGCAGCAAGTGCTGCAAGAGGCAACGTTGCCGGTACATCGCGCTCCGCTTGTTTCACTTGCCCGCCGCCTTATGGAACAGGGACGGCTTTGACGGCAAACGCCGCCTCCGCAGGCAATCACACTACAAAGCACATCATGAATAATGTCATCACTATCAAAGCAATCGACACAGATTGGGACTGGCTGGTTCAGGATTTCCGCGTCCACAGCAGCATCTATACCAGTGACGCCATCTTCAGCCGCGAGATGAGCCATGTCTTCGCAGCGACCTGGGTTTACCTGCTGCATGAGAGCGAAATTCCGAACGCCGGCGATTTTCGCAAGGTGTCGATGGGAACGCGCGAGTTCATCGCAACACGCGACGACCAAGGCAAAGTCAACGTATTCGCCAACCGTTGCTCGCATCGCGGTGCGACAGTTTGCCGGGAAAACCGGGGCAACGGATCGGGCTTCACGTGCCCTTATCACGGATGGAAATACGATAATCAGGGCCAGCTGTTCGGCATCCCCGGCAAGACAGCCTATGGGCCGGACTTCAAAAGCAGGGCCTTGCATCTCGCGCGGCCAGCGCAGGTCGAATCGTACAAAGGCTTCGTGTTCGCGACGCTCAACCCCGACGCACCACCGCTCGAGAAGCACCTTGCCGGCGCCCGCAGCTTCCTCGATGATTGGATAGAACACCAGGGTGGCGCAAACAACATTATCGTCGCTGGCGCACAGCGCTTCCAGCTCGAATGCAACTGGAAGATGGTGTATGACAATGCGGGCGACGGCTATCACGTACCGTTCTCGCACCAGTCGCTGCTGATGATGACCAATGAACGCTACGGTGGCGGCGATATGTCCTATTTCGCCGATGCAGACCGATCGAATATGCACCTCTACTCGCTGGGAAACGGCCACACCGTGATCGACCAGCGGCCCGATATGTTCCGTAACTCAGCATGGGAGCAGCAGCGTCCGCAACCAGGACGCGAAAATTTTGAGGCGCATGTGCACGCAGGCACCCCGCCGGACAAGGTAAAGGCCACACTGGAAAGCGCCGTTGGCGCGGGCATGAACCTGAACATCTTCCCAAACCTGCTGTTAATCGGAAACCAGATTCAGGTTATCCAGCCGTTGGGGGCAGCAGCTACCACGATGCACTGGTATGCGACCCGCCGGAAGGACGCGGATGCCGAACTCAACACGATGCGCATGCGCACGCAGGAAGACTTTCCTGTGATGGGAGAAATGGATGACGCGACCAACTTCGAGGAATGTCATCGCGGCATCGCCATCATCCCGGAAGACGAATGGATCGATATCAGCCGCCATGTCGAAACGGGAAAAGACGTAAAAAATGATGAAGGTATCGTGGTCGGCCCGGTGACCTCGGAACTGCACATGCGCGCGTACTACGCTCAATGGAAGCAGCTGATGAAGTCCGACCCGACACTGGTTATCGACAAATCGAAGGTGCAAGCATGAATACATCCACAGCAAGTGCCGCGCCCGCGCGCTATCAGCCATCCTCCCTCTACGTCGATGACGCCTTCTATGAGTGGCTGGCCGAAGTATCGGCTGACCTGAACCAGCCTGCGGCTCGTGCCGAAGCGCCCTCCTCCGTAGAGGCCGCGCTGACGCGATTGGTGACGCTGGAAGCCAGGCTACTGGACCAGCAAGCATTCGATGCGTGGCTTGGCCTGATGTCCTCCGAATGCGCGTACTGGATCCCGCCCGGACAGCCAGCCCCCGACCTGCGCCACAGCATTTCACTGGAATTTCATGACCGTCGGCGCCTTCTCGACAGGGTCACCCGCCTTCGGACCGGACTGGCCTTTTCGCAGCTGCCGCAATCGCGCACTGCGCGGCTGTTCAGCGGTCTCGAGATCTGGCCTTCGCCCGGCAAGGAAGAAGAATGGCGTGCGCGCTGCAACTTCGTCATTGCTGAATCCCGCGCCGGTCATCGTCGCACGCTGGGTGGATGGAACGGCTTTGTATTTCGACGCGAGGGTAAGGAACTGAAGATCGTTCTTAAGCAGATCAATTTGCTTGACGGCGACTACCCGCAAGGCAACAACTCCTTCTTCCTGTGAGGCCGGAGCGATGAAGCAAGCGCATTCATTGAGGGTCGCGGCAGTCATCCCACAAGGAAGCGATGCAGTCCTGGTCCGTTTCGCACCAGAAGGCTCGCAACAACCCTACTTCAGGTTCCGGCCCGGTCAGTATCTGACCATCGAAGGAGGCCCCGAGAGCAACCGGCAATGGCGTTGCTACTCGATCACCAGCGATCCTGCAGATGATGAAATCAGCGTACTGGTGCGACGCGTCGCCGGCGGCCTCGTATCGAACTGGGTATGCGATCAGGTTCACGCAGGCGAAATGCTGCAGGTATTTCCGCCGGCTGGCAGTTTCACACTGAGACATCCGGGCCAGCCGCTGCTGCTATTCGCCGGTGGCAGCGGAATCGCGCCCATCTTCTCTCTGGCACGGCAGGCGCTGGACAGCGGCACCCAGCACGTGGTGATGTTCTACGCAAACCGAAACCGACATACCGCGATGCTGATGGACGAGATCGCAGCGCTGCAAGCTCGGTTTCCGGGGCAGCTTCAGCTGAAGTTTTGGTACGATGAAACGGATGGCCTGCCTTCCGAGGCAGATATCGCGCAACTGGTACCGACCATGAATTCCTGCGATGTCTATTTGTGCGGCCCGGAGCCCTTTATGCGGCTGGTCCGGCAGTCTCTGGGCAATGCGGGTATCGATCCGGGACGGGTCTTCTGCGAAGAATTCATTGCTGCCGACGTGGAAGAAATTCATGATCCGGATGCCCTCGTCGTGTCCCGCATGCAGGTTACTTTGAAAGGACAGGTGCATCAGGTATCGGTTCGGGAGAAAGAGACCCTGCTTGCCGCGATGATGAACGCCAGTCTGCCCGTACCGCATGCGTGCAAGGTCGGCGAATGCGCGTCCTGCATGTGCAAGCTGGAGTCCGGAAACATAGAGCGTCTGTCGAATTCGGTGCTGGATGACGATGATGAAGCCAGTGGTTGGTTGCTCGCCTGCCGCACCTATGCGGCAGGCGATTCGTTATCGGTGCGCTTTCCCTAGGAGGCATAGACATGACGAAGGACGACGGCGCGTCGATCAGCCAATGGGACCTGATCCGTGCGTTTCTCGCCCTTGAGAGACAAGGCGACTATGCGATTGCCGCAGAGCTGGAAGGCATCGATGATTCCACGCTGCGTCGGCGCATTCGCGCACTCGAGCAGCACATGGGCCGTAGCCTGTTCGTCCGCACCGAGCAAGGCTGGAAAGTCGCCTCAGACCAGCACGACCTCGTACAGGCAGCGCTCCGCATGGAGGATGCGGCGCGCGCCTTCTCTCGCACCAGACAGGAAAGCTCAGGCGTAGTTCGCTTGACAATACTGGATGCGTTTGCGATCCGGCTCGCATCGGTCTTTCGTGAATTCCGCGAGAAGTATCCGGGCATCGTTTTAAATATCACTACCGAAACGCACTTCGTCAATCTCGAGAAAGAACAGGTCGATATCGCGATCCGTCTGGCACGTCCGATGCAGAGCATGGCGTCGCTGCGCATACGCAAGCTCAGCAGCGTGTATGTCAACGCCTATGCCAGCAAGGTCTATCTGGATCGCATCGCCGCTTCGGGCCTGCCGATTGACAAGGTTCGCCACCAGCAGCTGGCGATGAACCTGAGGTTCTCGCAAGGCGACCATAACTTCAGGTATGGTGAGATCGATTTTTCAGATTTTGACATTCAGGGCGACGTCGTCACCTGGTCGGACAGCTTCGTTTTATTGGCGCAGCTGTGCGAATTGGGACAAGGTGTCGTGATCATGCCGGAAATGCTTGCCCGCGAGTATCCGACGCTTCAACCGGTGTCCAAGACGCGTCCGGACCTTCGGGCAGAATTATGGATGATCAGTCGTTTCGACCTGAGAGCTGCGTGGCAGCGCGACCTTGCCGACATGATTGCGGCCGAGCTGGCACCGAGACCCTGAATCGCTCTCCATTCTCCAGATGCTTCGCTGCCTCTTGAAACTTGTCTGCGAAAATTGTATAGGCGACTTCTTCCCGTTATATCCGTTGCATCGCACCGGGTTGTCGAACCACTCGATTTAATCAAACACATTCTGCGCCGCCTAAACAGGCGGTATATGCGTTGTTTACCGACGCGTTCACCCAGGCCACGCAAATCGGCATGCACCTTGCGGTAGCCGTAGAGACCAACGCTGTACAGCCACGACTGCTTGATCTGCCCCATCAACCGCTGGTTCTCAAGACGTTGCACCGATCTCGGCTGCTGCTTCCACGCGTCATAAGCACTCGGGGATGCACCTTCAGCACACGGCACAGGGGGCGCACCGCATGCTGCTGCTCATGACACCTCCTGTGGGTCCAAATTGTGCGCGCAGAAGTGTCTACGGTTTCGATAGCGATTCAATACGAACAGAGGGTGGGCACTAATTATTTGCACTATCGTTCGCTCAACAATGCGCCGGTTTACAACCTTCCCGCGCGTTCACACGATTAAAATTCCTACGCCAGTTTGTCTCTCTTTTGTCAGCGCGAATTGACCGCTGATTCCTGCCGCTCTAGATTGCACGCTTCGTCACGACAGTGATGAACGAGTTTGACAGCTCGAATTCAGAAAAGGGAGAGCCAAGCCGCGTCATGCGGCTTGGTTCGCGTCTGGCCTCCTGCCTTTGGCGGACTAGACGGGGGAGCCGCGAGGCTCGCCGGTTCCCTTTTCCCGGTACTGTCAACCTCGTCTAGTTCCGCCACCCTCGATCAACGCGATCGAGCCCCCCAACATCTGCAGGGAGGACCTATGAAGCGAAACCATCGTCGCGTCGCACTGCATCGCAGGAGGCGCGTTTCAAGAAGTCGATTTCCTTACGTGCGATATGCCACTGTGACGCCTTCGGCGAATTGCGTCGACTCGCCGCCGTGTCTGAGGCTTCATGGCGATTGGTTGAGCGAAGCAGGGTTTTTTACGCACTGGCGGGTGAAGGTGTCGGTGCGGCGAGGGAGGTTGGTGATTGAGCCGTTGATTGATGTGTTGGGGTTATTTGCTGAGTATGAGGTCGGAGGATTTCGAAGCTCAAAGAATTGTCCGAATTCTGGAGACATCTTAGGAAATCAGGTATCGCAGAGTTAGAAAAAGCGGCCCTCGGAACAAGGATGGAGGGCCGCGACAATCACGAAAATTCAAACTAATCCGGCGACAGAAAACTGCGAAAAAAGACCAGATAGATGTGAGCCATCCCGCATAAAATTAAAAATTCGTTGCCAATATGGTCCATCAAATTAATGGCAACCGAATTCTTCGACACTCTCTAAATTGCTACTATAGCAGCTAGGCTATCTACCAGATAGCAGTCGGGTATTCGACATAACGCTAGTTACAATCCTTTGGCAGCATTATTCCAATCTTGGTAGCTCAACATCTTTCCGTAACGCTTCTGTAAAAACTCGAAATCTCTTCGCCATGCCGAAATCGCACGCGAATATTTCATAAAATCTTGCTTTTCAAAATTTCTCTTCACAAAGCCGATATGCTTTGCAGTACGATGGATTCGGGTTTTTGTACCAGGCTTTCCCCAAGGATCTAAATAACTTGGCGGCAGATTCGCTGGAAGTTCGGCAGATTCACAAAAATCGATCAAAAATTCCTCGCGTTCTCGTTCCGTCAAGCCGTCCTTGGCATCAACGCTATAGCCCAACATTTTTAATGGACTGACCTCTGCCCAATCATTATTTCCTCGAAGGTTTTTTATGTTCTTTGCTTCTGGGTGCACCTGAGCATGGCGGACTTGTTTGACCGCCTCCTCCCATGAGCTGGGAATTTTTTTTTGAGGAGACCGATTAATGGAAGCTGAACGAGTAATGGCGGGTGCGGGGGTGGGTGCGGAGCCTGGGGCTGGGGCGGGGGCTGGCGGAGTCTGAGGTGCACTGTGTGCCCTACCATCGGCATCGGGCGGAGGCTGGTAAGACGCTGCCTCTTCTGCCAGTTTAAATGCCTCCAGTTCGATCGGGAGAAATGTGGATTTTCGATCACGACATTTTTCAATTAGCCTTTTGCAAGCTTCTGCCGTTGTGCGGCGGTTAAGTGGCGAGGGAATTAGCTCGTCTGATTCAAGCTGAACTCTCTCAGTGGGCAAAAGCAGTAGCTCAATCAAAACGCGCAAAAGCGGCTTGTACTGCCCGCTCCTTAGCTGCGCCGCCAAAGTATCCATAGATGCGATTAACGGATGCTCAGAATCTCCTGCCGCTACACGATCAAGAGCACTTAGCTCGAGCGAAAGCTCCCGCTGGCGAAGCCGTACGAATCTTTGCTTCAGAGCAGATAAGATTTCCGATGAATCGGTCAAGCGTCGCCTTGCAATTTCGCAGTAGATCTCATAAAGCATTTCGGCCGATGAGATAGGCATGGTGGCCAAGCCACGCACCTGATCACCAGACAACTCAGACAATGGCAGATCGGGATTCGACGAGTAAGGCAAGTTTCATCTCCTCTTTATTTCAGAGATTTTTCTTTTCACAGGGTTGCGGCAGTCGGAAAACATCTCAATCAATTTCAACGTTGCTGTCAGCACGTGAACGCCCAAAAAATATAAAGCTGCTTCAAAAAAATACACCTGCTATGCAGCGAGGAACTGATGACTCGTGCTTTTCTGTTATGTCCAATATCGTGATTGCTCGTGCCTTCGTGCGCGCGACATCACCGAAACGCCAATTTATGCTCTGTCAGATCGCTTCGGCTGGTTAGCAAAACGTTCATCGATGAACCGCTTTGCGTACTGTGCCGTCACCACTTCATAGGGCCATGAGTAGTGACGATATAAAAATGGCGTTCCTTCACGATCGGTCACCTTACAATCTACTTTGAATAGAGTCCCTGGAGGATGAGTGTCTCGCATAGCAACTGAGCATTCAATCTTTAGGTTTGTGGGTACTCCTTGACCAGCCAAAGGCCTTGCCCGAATTTTTCTTGGTGAGCGCTCACCGATATTTTCGTAGGTCTCGATTATAAAATATCGATCATGGCTCATTGGATCTCCTCTTCAGGAAGAATATGAAAAATTTCTGGCCTGGCTATTCCAGCGATATAAAGGTGAATATCTCATGAATCGACTTGAACGATTCTACAAAATAGACCAGCTCCTGCAAGAGAAAAAATTCGTCGCACGCGATGAGTTTCTGATGAGCCTCGAAGTCTCGCTCGCAACATTCAAGCGCGATCTTGAATACATGCGCGATCGCTTTAATGCGCCCATCGTTTACGACGCTGAACAGCGAGGCTACCGTTACGACGACAGCACAAACATCGCCCCCCGCTTTACCCTTCCCGGCTTATGGTTCAGCGAGCAGGAAATCTATGCGCTGATCACGATGCAGCAACTGCTGGAAAACCTCGACGAGGGCGGGCTTATTGGCCCACACATTGCCCCTTTCCTCTCGCGTCTCGATGCGGTCATCAGCGAGGGCGAGTCTTCCGCTACCGAGCTGCGTAAGCGCATCAAGCTCATTTCGATGGGAAAACGCATCCGCGGCAACCTGTTCTTCTCTGACGTCGGCGCGGCTCTGTTCAAACGCCGTCGTTTGGTCATCGACTACTATGCGCGCGGCAAAGACGAAACCACCGTGCGCGAAGTATCGCCACAGCGCCTGGTTCACTACCGTGACAACTGGTACCTCGATGCCTGGTGCCATATGCGCAATGGCCTTCGCGGCTTCTCCCTAGATGGCATTCGCTCTGTACGTATGCTCGACGCGCCAGCCGTTGAGCTGCCCGACTCATCGCTGGATCAATTTTTAGCTTCGAGCTACGGCATCTTCGCGGGACAATCGACTGAAGTTGCCAAGCTACGCTTTTCCGCTGATCGCGCCCGCTGGGTGGCATCGGAAACTTGGCATCCAGAACAACGGGGGACCTATGACGATGACGGAACATACGTTCTTGAATTCCCCTACAGCGATGATCGCGAGCTGATTCTCGATATCCTGCGTCATGGTGCCGACGTCGAGGTACTGTCGCCTCCGGCATTACGCGCAAAAGTCGCGTCAGAGCACGATGCGGCCGCGCGACAGTATCTTGGTTAACCCCGCAAACGCTCCCAAGCAGCTAATGCCGCTGTCCCCGTGTCAATCGTTGGATAAATGTTGCTGAATTGCCGCTACGGATAAACGCCGCCTCCTGAATCGCGCTTGATACCTTGGCTGTCACCCGAACGATTTCTGCCGTGATTGCTCCCTCTGCGGAAAATTACAAGTTTTTTAACTCTATTAACTCTCCGAGTATCTGCATTCGCGGGCTCATAGCGTGAGCCTGACTCAAATTTTTTAAAGTTTTCCTCAAGCTCATCGATTGAGCCTGGTCGTTGGTATACCTACGGATATGACGTGGGCTTCGAGGTTTCCCGGGCTAATCCAATTTCTTTAGAGGTAAACGACTGTGGCGATCTACACCGAATTCATCGATTTCATCGTACCGATTAATGAGATCCGGGCAAAGTACCCCGGTGGTTGGGAGGCTTGTTTACGTGACCACGAGCCTCTCTTGGGTGGACGAGTCTGGCACGACGATTATCTGTTCCGCGATGGCGCCATGAATCAGGCTGATATCTCGTTTCTGATCCAGACTTGGAAGTCCTACGGTTTCACCGGAAAAATTCAGGTCAACGGTCAATCGGAATGGGGGGATTTTTGCGTGCATCAAGGGCTCTTTGGTAGGCCCACGCTTCCCTGCCCCTGACTACGCTTGTCGGGTCTTTACGCAGTGGCTCATCGAAACGATCCCGATGCTGATGATCCACAGCGGATATTCGGCCGTACATCGGATTGAAGCGATGCGCCCTGCAAACACTACCATTGGTTCTTCGACTGGCCATTGGTCCTGCCTTGGCACATATGGCCCTTTACCTTCCTCGACATGAGCCGTTTACTCCACCTCATCTTAACGATCAGCCTTGTCCTTGGGCTCTTGCCAGTATCGGTAGCTGCCGCTGCAGAGACGCCACCATTTGTCGTAGAACATTCGCGGCAACATCTAGTCATTGATGCGCAGGGACGTTACACCTCGACAGTTGAGCGCATCACGCGCCTGACCACCGACTACGGTGTACAGCACTACGCAAAACACATCTTTACCTACAAGGCGACTCAGCAGCGCGTCAAAGTGGTGGCCGGATTCAGTCAGCTTCCCAATGCCGGTAAACGCGTTCCGCTGACTCAAGACTGGGTTCATCATGGCGGCATCGACGCGGACGGCGATCAGGAAATTAGCGATCGCCACCGAATGCAAATCAACTTTCCCCTTGCAGCTGTGGGTAGCCGCTTGTACAGCAAATACGTCCTTCGGCAGTTCACCTCCTCCCGGCCCGGCCAATTTGGGGTGAAATTTGCTCTCAGTCCCGAGATTGCTTATGAAACCTCGGAAATCATCGTGACGGTGCCACGCCGTTTTCGACTCCACGTCCGGACTCGAGGGTTTGAGGGCGGCATTGTTGAGCAAAACGCCCAACGCCTGACCTACCGGTTCGTCGCCCACCAGCCGCAGGCGCTGCCGGCCGAAGATGGCAGCGTTGACTACACCGACTACGCACCAATAGTAGTTTTGTCGCAGCGGCCGGCCCCCGAGACGATCGGCCTTCAATATGCGCGAAATGCGGCTGAAAAATCCGAGGTCACGCCACTCATTGGGTCTCTGGCCACATCCGTGGTCGGCGACGCAGCTAACGCACGTGACAAAGCCCGTCTTCTCTATGAATGGGTAGCGCGCAATATCCGCTACTTGTCAACGACCGTTGGCGACCGTGGTCAGGTCCCTCGACCAGCGCATCAGGTCCTACAGCAGCGCTACGGCGACTGCAAAGATTACGTCGTACTGCTCGAAGCACTGCTGCGGGCTGTTGGTATCGATAGTGTCGCTGCACTCGTCAATTTAGGAGCGGCTTTTGACGCGCCTACGGGCGCAACGACAATTCATCCGTTCAATCATGTCATCACCTACATCCCTGAGTTGGACCTCTACGCAGACGCAACCGCACGCTTCGTTCCCTTCGGTCAGCTGCATGATGAAATCCTCGACAAACCCACCGTCTTGACCAGATGGGGTCGGATCGGACGCACCCCCCCTATGCATGCCGACGACCATACGACCCGAACGACGATAGCCATGACGATGCAGCCGGATGGTCGAATCGAAGGTTCGTCCGAGAGCCTAATGACAGGGGTGCCCGAAATTAATTCACGGCTGGCCCGGTTCTCCAGCCAGGACGAACCCATGGCAGTCAACGTTAAGGCTTTGCTACTGCGCTTCAATGAAATTGGCACCGGTGAGATCACCTCGACCCCACCACTCGATATCGCCCGCCCCTATGCCATCAATGCTCGGTTCAAACTTGCTCCGACCACCTATGTCGATTCCGCTTCCAGTTTGACGATGCCTGTGGGTCTCGCGCCCGGGACCATTACCCAGCTGACGATTTCCACACCGCTGCCGAGCCGTCGCGTTCCCTACGTCTGCGACTCTCGGCAGGATGACGAAACCTACCGACTGACATTGCCGCCAAATTTGCGCGCCACGGCTCTTCCGCGCGATGTGGCTTTTGACGATGGCGAAATCCGGTATGTCTCGACTTACCGACTCGAAGGCACGGACGTGATCGTCAGTCGACAATTGCGCACGCAATACCCTCGCCGCCAGTGCTCACCTGAGCAGCATACGAAGCTTGTTGCCGCTCTTGAGACGATACGAAAGGATGTACGGGCGCCGATTTTCTTCGAGCCGGTCGATTCGCGATAAACCTAAACCAACAAAGGGGGCACCGAATCCGAGTACCGAGCGCATGACAGGGTCGCGGTTGCAAGGCCACAATCATCCGAAACTTTTCGAATTCATAACATTTGACCCGTGCGAATTCCGTTTCGACAGGCTCATCGGCTGAGCCAGTGTGATTCGATAATCTAGTCCGGCGAGTTATCCAATGAAAATCACTTGGAGATCCATCGATGACAGCGCAATTTTCTGAACGATTACGACTCGATAATGCTGATGTCAGCCTGTGTACCATGCCGCTCGACGACTACTTCACGTTGACAGGTAATAAGCCGCAGTTAGCCGTCACCAGTACCGCCCTGCGGCGCGGCTACGTCGGTCGCTGGGAGATTACCGGAGATCGGCTATACCTGATCGGTATCGATGCTGAGCTCAGCAATGGAGAGCCACTCTGTTTGGAGATGCTTTTTCTTGGTTTTCCGGACCGGGTGTTTGCGCACTGGTATACAGGCACGCTCCGCATCCCGAAAGGTAAGCAACTCAAGTACGTGCACGGCGGATTTGGCAGCACCTACGAATACGATCTGTTCATTGACATCGACCAAGGTGTTGTCACCGGGAAGCGCCTGCAACAAAACGGCACGGCTAGCCGAGATGCCCCCGACGGCTACCAGGTCGCTGCGCTGACACGGTTTTTGCGTGTCGACCGAGGGGATAAGTCGTGAATTATCTCGCCAGCTACTGGATCATAGGTTTCGTACTTTTGGGGGCCATACGCCTCCATCATCATTTTCGAGACCGAGCGACGAACCAATGGCTGGCACATCTGCAGGGAAAGCGCACTCCTCCCCGAAGCCGAATGGATCGGCTCATTCGAGACTGGATGGGACCGTTGGCTATCTTGCTATTGTCTGCTTTTGTATGGCCAGTGATGGTGGCCATCTGGGTCAAGGACAAGATGCCGCGCCGCGAACCCGAGGATGAATGCGAAGAAAAGGTCTTTTCGGTGATGCCGAAGGACCTGGTCCGCCGGTGGACGCGTGAGGAAATCGAGGCACAGGAAATCATTACCGATCCGCTGAGTGCAGTACCGCCGCTGCCATTCGGCCACTTGCACATCGTCTGGCTGCGCTTTACTGAACAGATGACTGATACCAATGAGCTATGGTCGTTTGTGACGAATTGGGAAGATAGCTGGGGTGAGAAGAGCCACCGCGTGGGCTATGCGATAGTCAGAGAAGGAGATCCGATCAAGTTTATAGTTACAAAAAATGGCCCGTCTCAGTAGTTAAAACGACGGGAAGTCGAGTTACGGACCAGGAATACGTTCGTAGAATATGAGCGCACACAGGAAGGCCAGATTCAAGCAGACTTTGCTCGTCGAGCGGGCCAATTACGTTTGCAATACGAGCATCTGAGCCGCGAATTGCCTTTTGAAGATCGATTCGAGACGACCTTGGCAGTAGCGCTTCTTCAATCAATGCTGACGATCTGCCAAGAGTTAATTAGGCGAAGTTCGAATCGAAAGGGCAAGCCGAAAGAGCGGCCTGGGTTGAGTGCCATGGCAAACCGCTCCATCTTCGATGAACCTGCACTTCTCGGCTTAGATGAGGATTGCATCGTCCAATCTTGGCCGTCTGATCGTGGGCTAACCTACCGAGAAATAATCGAATGTCTCCGGAACGCTCTCAGCCATCCTTGTCCTCAAAGCCAATCGAAATATCCAGTGACTGGCTACACCACCGTTACATCAAGATCTGGATGCATTGAAACCTTCGAGTTCGTTCAATCATCTTGGATTAACAACAAAGGGACTGATCTGGCAGATCGCTTTAATCCGAGGGATAAGACCGATAGAGCCAGGATTCAATTAGAAAACTACGCGATCAGTTGGGCGAAAAACGCCAGTGTTGAGCATCTGGTTGTCAAACGCAACGAAGCCGGCTTTTGGAGGGTATACAGGGGAACGAGCTGTTCGTGCCTGTCTTACGAATTCGTTTGAACGTTCAGCAATTGAGAACATTAACACTGACAATTAGTGACCTTCTCAGTCAATCCTATGAACCTGCTCCAGCTCTACTTGCATGAAGGAGACACACACGAACGGATCGGTGTTTATTTATCCTTGTGCTGGGCGGGATGTCGTGACTCCTATTCGGATTTTTGGCTCCCAGTTCGTCACTTTTATCTTCGTGGATATCAGATACCAGTTTGCGAAATTCGATATGCCGCCCCCCGCAGGATGGAAGGAGGTGACCGAATCGATTGTCGTCGAGGGTCAACCCGTTGACATGATGCGATCGGTGGCAGAAGGCAAACATCGCTACCGAGAGCTTTCGCCAGCTTGGCGACGGAGCAAGTACCTGCATAAAGAAACTGGCCGCCAAATTGACATCGTCTTCCGAAGGGGTTTTGGGCAGTACGCATTGCATGAACTGAGGGATGGATCCTTGGGGATGTTTTTCCACCGTGGCGACAGTATCGGTGAATGCGGAAGTGGCGTCATCTACCTCGGAAATAGACGCATGTATCACCCGCCGATTTCCATGCAGATGGAAATTATCAAGCGCAAACTGTCGAATCCAGGGCTAATCGTGTCCGACGGGTCTAACACCACAATTCATCAACTTATCGCAGCTAGCCAAGGTCATGAATCAATCACTTCATTCGAGAGCCACGGGTTGGAGTGGAAACGAGTCAATGTCTTGCCTCCAAGACTCAGGGATGCACGCCGTTCGGTAGTTTGGCGAGTCACGCCGCAATCTAATCAGAAAAAAATCGAGAATTAACAAGCTGGCAGCGTAAGCAAGGCGGATCGTTGAATATAAGATAATCCTGACCATGAAAAACGGTTGGCACAGTATGTCTTGTACAACAATTTACAGGTGTTTAATTGACCAAGACTAGACTTACCGCAGAAGTGGCAAATTTGATGGCCAAAGAGGTCTCTCGAGAAAGAAAAGCTCAAGAGGCCGAGCTCAGGCGCTACAAGGAGGGCGCACTTTCTGTATTGGTTGAGTGCGCTAAGACTGCCATGGATGCTGGCGAACGATATGGAGTAAATGACAAAGATCGTAAATTCATGAGATTTCTGTGCGATTTCCTTATTTCCAAAGGATTCACAATCTACACGGATGTGAATCCGCCTTATTGGCCAGAGAAGCAAGCGCAGCGCAGCATTGAAGAAATTGATGAGGAGATCGCTCGGTTGAGTCAATCAACCAATGCAGAACTAATGTCTGTGTGTTCTGAAATTGAGGCTTTTGGAGTTAGTCATCCAGAGTTTATTGAAGTGTACCCTTGGCTGATCGACGCTTACGACCGTGACGTGTGTTCATCGATTCGGGTCAACCCTGGTCAAGAGATCTTCCCCCCTTGGATCTTACAGTTGGCAGAAGATGCAGGATTTTTAACCAGCTCAAACCCAACTTTTCAATGGGAAAGAGACTTACAGTCTCAATTGCGTCGAATTAAGAAAAAAATAAGCGACCATAACCAAGAGTTGGAATTTTTAAACAACGAGAATGAGCCGCTCGATACATCCTTGGATTGCCTTGATCTCAAAGAGGTCGATAGCGTCGATTACTTTGAGATTAACCAAGAATCTCCACTCATATTGGACTGGTCTTATAACACGAGCACAATGGCTTCAATCGATTACTCGGATGACGCGTTTTTTGATGAGAATACATTGGCGTGGCTGAGCAGTTCTGACGGCCAGCATTTTCTAGAGTATGCCGAATACGCTATTCGCATTGGCATCAAGGCGGGCAAAAAATCATCCGAATTTAGTATCGTTGCCGATCGATCAAAAGGTTTTAATTGGATTATAAATTCACCCCATGCCGAAGGTCAAACCATTTGCCCCGACCCTCCGATAATCAAAAATTTGTTTGAAATAAATGGCTACACAGTAAAATTTCACAGCCCAAATATTAAGGGCGATGGCGAACCCGCAACTGTAAGGTGTACTCAACATAAAATGGAAGTCTGTTGGTAATTTTCCAATAATCTCGACACTTGCCACTTTCAAATGCTGACTTTGATGCTTGGTGGCGAGAGGTCAGGATTAAATAGTGATCTCGTGTTTGGCCCATTCCCATTTCCATGTAGCCATTAACAATTTTTTAGGTTGGATACAGACCGTGAAAAAAAATAGAGCGAGGGAATGGACGCTGCGAAACTACGATCCGACCAAAGGACAGCGCCCTTACCTGTTCAAACGCTATTCAATTAGCCAACTAAAACGGAAACTTGCACGCAACGCATTTTGTGTCGTCGTTGGCGAAGAAGGCGTATACCGGATCTGGCTGTGGTTCCCTGAATGCAGCCCGAAAGAAATGGAAGATCGCTGGCGCAATGCTCCCTCGTGGGGATACGACTGGATAAAGTACCTCGGCGGTCGCTGGATGAGCGAGCGCGAATACGCGGGTGAAGCCTATGCGAAAGGTACTCAAGCGACTAAGTTCGTGAACCTAGTTGACAAGCTAAGGGAAAATTACCAAGAACACTATTACGCCTATGTATGCTGCGATCAGGATAGTGAATTACGTACGCCTGATGGGCGATACATCGTGCACTCTGGCTTCACTGGAGAACGACGGACGCCTTAGCAGCAGATGAGACGCAGCCGTGATGTCCTCACCCAAAGTCAAAAGGGATAGGTCATGAATGACCACAAAAATCGCACACGCGAGTACCTTAGACCGCCCTTGGAATTCCAGCCGATTATTGATGCGGCAGTCGCCCATGCCTTGGGAGAGGGACCTTAGCCAGAAGAGATTGAGCTCCTTCATGGCTGGCTTACTGTCGACGGGTGGGATGCCTTGATCGCTGATTTAGGCGACGAGATGGCCGTAATGATAGATCAGCTGGCCCAGCTCCATTTTTCTGAGGATGAGCTTCGGGCCACAGAAGGCAAAGCAGATGACGAACCCGTGACTGATGCCGAGCGCGTCGGCTATGCGAGACAGTTAATTGCAAGAATTGAATCCGGCGAAGGTGACGATTATTTCTATCCGAGCGTCCATGCTTATCCGGTGACCGACTGCAGAGGACGTCACGCTGTGCTGGGCTGCACGGTTGAGATTCACGGCCAAGGAGGACCTGTTCCGATTTGGGATGGCATCTTTACTAGCCGCGAAGCCTACCTGTCCCACCTCACCAACAATGGTAATTGGCTCGCTAGCCAGCTCGGAGCGATGGCAGATGGGCAGATACTTTCTAAATGGAAATATTAGTGTCCTTCTCTGTGAAGAACAAATCAACGGAATTAGGGCACAGCTAGTGGCCACGTAGCAGACCCATAGATAGCTGCCGTCGAATCGATGGCCTTTAATAATTCTTCACCCATTAATCGGACTTCCAATCGGCATGCACATCCTGTCGTATCTTAAGCATCGAGCAACTGCGCTCGGGATCCGACAACGATTACTGAGAAGCTTTTTGGCGGCACTGTCCGTCATTGTTTTATTGCAAAGTTTGTATGTGCTGAATGTGCACACTCGGTGGAAGCTGAAAGCCGAGCGTATTAATGATGAACATCAAACCTGGCTCCTATCGGAGGAGGGAAACCAATGCTCTCTATTGCGTGATCAATTGAATCAGAAGATCACCGACGCTTGCAGAACCTCCGGACGGTTATACAAGCGTAAGTGCGAAGTTACGGTAACAGAGACCGAGGACGTTAAATCCGTCGTTGATTCCAGCCCTTGTCATCTCTCACTCGACATCTCGGAGGCAACCGTTCGAGTGGTATTGCAACCGCGGCAGGATCTCGTGCCTTTCCTGACGTACTACGGCAAATCGTTCCGACAAGATCATTCGAATATTTTCAGCCAGCTTGTCGCAATGTTTGCCCTGTTTCTGACAATCAGTCTGGTAACACGGTCGCTTTTCTTTGGCAGCACGCTACGGTGAAAGTTATTTTCGATTGGTACTCTGCTAGTGCTACCCGCTGCACTTGTTCGATATCTAGTGTCAAACAATGGAACGGAAGAGAATTACGCCGGCATCACTTGGATTATCGTCGTAGGGTATACCGGAATCGGGTTGGGAATACTACACGAGGCTTATAGGATTTCACAAATGCTGTTCAGCGCTCGCTTCGACAAGTTAAAATAAGGCACAACATTTTTTAATAAAAAAATATTATGTCTTTGTAGCATGCGAGACAATATATTTTTCCAGCCAAACCTGTCGTTGAATTTTTTATGATAAAGCCATTGCGTTAAAAATTCATTGCTCAAAAAAAAGATCAGGGTCCGTTCTTTCTGATAGAGATCAGGGCATTGAACAGACGATGATTCAAGCCCAAACAATCATTCGCAGTTGCACCTAGACCGCCCCACTGCCACGTGGAAAATTTAATATTGCTCGTAATTCCTATGGATCTCTCCAAGCATTTGAGCAAAATAGTTTTGATCTGATCTTCCGAGTAGTGCTCTGCTAATCTGATCTTGTCCAGCTCTTCTTTCAAATCTAGAAAATCTTGAAGCGCCTGATCAAGAATTTGCCAAATTTTCTCAGCCTCAATATTAAAGATATTATTTAACTTTAGATCCAATTCACCACAAGCACTAATAGCTTGGTCAAGCATTTCCAACTGATAATCATTAATTTTGATTACAAAAAAAATTCAAGGAGAAATGTCCTGATTTAGCTTAAAAATAATATTTTTTACATTGCGAATTGTATTTTCCCTCGTAAGAACTCGCCAAACCTCCGCCAATTCCGCAATGACATCTTCGCTATATCCATATTTATTCAAATAATCTGGATTACGCAAAATAACGTTAATAAAATTAGAAAGTTTCGCGTCGGAGTTTATCTTCTCATAGGTTAGCTTGCCAGTACCGATCGCTTTGCACGTCTCCCGTATGAATGCTCGAGGAAGTTGTCCAACATATTTGTGGGCCAAATATTTATCAAAATCGGGAATTTCACGGTTATCGTTCCACTTCCCGCGTGGGAACTTTGCTGCATATTTTGATTTTCTATTTGACCTGTTTATCAGGGCTGATCACTTTTCGTGCTGGTCGAGCCGTTTGGTGAGCAAGAAAATAGTTGCGCTTGTGTGCGGTGTCAACGGCAATCCAAATTTGATACAGGCATCCCCGGCATCGGCAATTGAATTTTGATACACCGGTTTGTCGTGTTAATCGGTGGACGGGTGGGTTTA
>VFQM010001408.1_pt1 | contig 21091 bp, 24 predicted proteins | sample 3512391 | NCBI WGS metagenome assembly VFQM01 (sample SAMN10412369, study PRJNA504923) | tailings metagenome | isolation source: Replicate 1 from Balatoc abandoned mine | place: Philippines | reverse complement strand
GTGCAGGAGCTGAAGATGCCGGGCGCCGGCAACCTGTTCGTGAAGACCCATCCGAAGTCGAAGAACCTCTGGGCTGACGCGCCGATGAACCCTGAGCGGGAAGTCGCCGAATCCGTCTACGTCTACGACCTCAATGACCTGAGCAAGGCACCCAAGCGCCTGGACGTAGCCAAGGACTCCGGCCTGCCGGAAAGCAAGGCGATCCGTCGCGCCACTCACCCCGAGTACAACGAGGCGGGTGACGAAGTGTGGATCTCCCTGTGGGGCGGCAAGACCGACCAGTCGGCCATCGTGATCTACGATGACAAGACCCTGAAGCTGAAGAAGGTGATCACCGATCCGGCCATCGTCACGCCGACTGGCAAGTTCAACGTGTTCAACACCATGTACGACGTGTACTAACCAGTCCACTGGCGCCTGAAAGACCATCCCACGCCCTGTGCGTGGGATGGTTAAGGACATCACCATGAAACTTTTCAAAGGCAACGACAGCCTGTGGGGCAAACTCAAGCAGCCGAGCGTTCGCTACTCGCTGGGCGTACTGCTGCTGGTTGGCTTCGTCAGCGGGATCATCTTCTGGGGCGGTTTCAACACGGCCATGGAGATGACCAACACCGAGCAGTTCTGCATTTCCTGTCATGAGATGCGTGACAACGTCTACCCGGAATACAAGGAAACCATTCACTACACAAACCGCACCGGCGTCCGTGCGGTCTGTTCCGATTGCCACGTCCCCAAAGAGTGGACGTACAAGATGATCCGCAAGATCGAAGCCTCCAAGGAAGTCTGGGGCAAGCTGGTTGGCACCATCGACACCCGCGAGAAGTTCGAAGCCAAGCGCCTGGAGCTGGCTCGCCGCGAGTGGAAGCGCATGAAGGCCAACGACTCGCGTGAGTGCCGCAACTGCCACAGCCTGGAAAGCATGGCCAGCGAAAAGCAGAAGCAACGCGCGCGCAAGCAGCATGAAATGGCCCGCGAAGACAACCTGACCTGCATCGATTGCCACAAGGGTATTGCCCACCACAAGCCCGAAGGCATGACCGACGAAGACGAAGAATAAGCGTCGCCGCACATGTGGATTGGCCCAACGTACCGAATGAGGAACACGCTATGCACAAGACCCTGATGGCTACCGCGGTTAGCGCCGCCCTGAGCCTGGCCGCCGGCACCGCACTGGCCGCTGCACCGGCCGACTGGAGTGGCATCCAGGCCAAGGAAATCACCCTGTTCTATCCCGGCACCTCGGCGATGGAATGGATCACCAAGGGCACCGAGCACGGCGGCGCACGCGCCCTGAGAAAAGGCGAGACCTGCGCCGACTGCCACTCCGAGGAAGCCGCCGATGTCGGCAACCTGATCGTCAGTGGCGAGAAGAACGAGCCCAGCCCGATCGCCGGCAAGGCCGGCTTCATCAATGCCAAGGTGCAGGCCGCGCATGACGGCGAGCAGCTCTACCTGCGCTTCACCTGGCAACAGCCGAAAGCCTCCGGGGCAGCGCCCATGGATGCCGACAACCCGGTGAAGATCGCCTACCTGCTGGAAGACGGCGGCAAGGTTGAGCTGGCCGAACAGGGCGGCTGCTGGGGCAGCTGCCACGGCGGTGTACGCACCATGCCCGGCGGCGACGAACAGAAGACCAAGTACGTCAAGGATGGCTCGCTGGCCAACGGCGTGTACTACGACCTCAACCAGTGGCGCAGCGGCGAGAACAAGGCCTACGACGGGCATATCGCCGAGGCACGGGTCATGGAAGGCGGCACCGCCCTGGTCGGCGCGGAAGGCAGCCAGAATGGCGACACCTGGAGCGTGGTATTCACCCGCAAGTTCACTGGCGGTGAAGGTGACGTGAGCCTGGCCTCCGGCAAGGTCTACAACTTCGGCTTCGCCATCCACGATGACAGCGCCACCGGGCGTTATCACCACGTCTCGCTCGGCTACAAGCTGGGTATCGACGCCGAGGCCGACATCACGGCCAGCAAGCAGTAAACCGTGGCGTTGTCGGGCCTCGACAAGCGGCCCCGCAGCGCCCAGGCCGACCTACCCGGTCGGCCTGGTTTTCCTCGGCCCTGCGGCCATGGCCGGCCGGGCAGATGCCAGCGGCTTGACTGGAGTCAAGGACTCCCCGCCTACCCGCCGGCATCCTGTAGCCATGTTGTACGGCAACATCGTGGTGCTGGTGACACTGACCGTTAGGCGGATATGATCAAATTTCGAGCAGGATGCTCTGTCGACTGATCAGGGAAGCCGTGTCGAGCCACTACCGTGCTGCCTTGTGCACACACCCGGTACAGCCTGTGCCGAACAAACCGGCACGCGGCCACGCCTTGTGCCCATAAGCCTTGAGGAAACCGTTCATGAAAAAACTGCTGATTCCGCTGTTTGCCGCCGGTGCCGCCCTGGCCTTCCAGCCGGCCATGGCCGCTGATGGCGAAGCACTGTTCAAGAGCAAGCCGTGCGCGGCCTGCCACAACGTCGACATGAAAATGGTCGGCCCGGCCCTGAAGGACGTCGCCGCCAAGTACGCCGGTCAGGAAGGCGCTGCCGCGCTGCTCGCCGGTCACATCAAGAATGGTATCTCGGGTGTCTGGGGTCCGATCCCGATGCCGCCAAACCCGGTTACCGAAGAAGAAGCGCTCACTCTGGCCGAGTGGGTGCTTAGCCTGAAATAAGCCATAAGGAGCACGCCATGCACGCCCTACGCAACGCAGTTCGCGCCCTGGGCCTGGTTACGGCGTCGCTCCTGCTGGTTCCCTCCAGCCAGGCCGAGGCGCTGTCGACGGCGCAACAGGCCCGGCTGGAACACCTGCTGGTCCAGGACTGTGGCTCATGCCATGGCCTGCGCATGACCGGCGGCCTCGGCCCGGCGCTGACCCTCGACGCCATCGGCCACAAACCCCGTGACAGCCTGATCGCCACCGTGACCCACGGGCGGCCCGGCACCGCCATGCCCGCCTGGAGCGCCCTGCTCAACGAGCAGGAGATCGCCTGGCTGGTCGACACCCTGCTGCAAGGATATCCCAAGCCATGAAGCGTCCCCTGTTGACCCGCCTGCTGGCCCTGGCAGCCGGCAGCCTGCTGCTCAGTGCCTGCATCAGCCAGCCCGGCCCCGCGCCCCGCGCCACCGGCGACCTCGGCCTGGTCATCGAACGCGCCAGCGGCAGCGTGCAGCTGATCGAAAGCACCGGGCAAAGCAGCCTGGCGCGCATCGAAGGCCTCGGCGACCTGTCGCATGCCTCGGTGGTGTTTTCCCGCGACGAACGCTACGCCTACGTGTTCGGCCGCGACGGCGGACTGACCAAGATCGACCTGCTCGAGCAGCGCATCGACAAGCGGGTGATCCAGGGCGGCAACAGCATTGGCGGCGCCATCAGCCAGGACGGCCGGCTGATCGCCGTGGGCAACTACGAACCGGGCGGCGTCAAGGTCTTCGATGCGCAGAGCCTGGAGCTGGTTGCCGACATCCCCAGCACCGCGCTGCCCGATGGCAGCCGCAACTCGCGCGTGGTCGGGGTGATCGACGCTCCCGGCCAGCGCTTCCTGTTCGCCCTGTTCGATACCGCGGAAATCTGGATCGCCGACTTCAGCCAGGGTGATACCCCGCAGATCACCCGTTTCGAGCAGATCGGCAAGCAGCCCTATGACGACCTGCTGACCCCGGAGGGCCGCTACTACATCGCCGGCCTGTTCGGCGAGGACGGCATGGCCCTGCTCGACCTGTGGTACCCCGAGCGCGGCGTACAGCGCATCCTCGATGGCTACGGGCGTGGCCAGCAGGCCCTGCCGGTGTACAAGATGCCGCACCTGGAAGGCTGGGCCATCGCCGGCAACAAGGCCTTCGTGCCGGCCATCGGTCAGCACCGCGTACTGGTCATGGACACCGAGCGCTGGCAGCAGCAACACGCCATCGAGGTTGCCGGCCAGCCGGTATTCGTCATGGCCCGCCCGGACGCCCGGCAAATCTGGGTCAACTTCGCCTACCCGGACAACCATCGCGTGCAGGTGCTGGACAGCGAGACCTACGAAATCCTCGCCGACCTGGAACCCGGCCCCGGCGTGCTGCACATGGAATTCACCCCACGCGGCGAACAGCTCTGGCTGTCGGTGCGCGATGCCAACGAAATCCAGGTCTGGGACCCCTATCGCCTGGAGCTGATCAAGCGCCTGCCCGCCGACAGCCCGAGCGGCATCTTCTTCACCAGCCGCGCGCACAAGACGGGGCTCTGACATGCACCTCGACGACCTCAGCCGCCGCCTGATCGACCGTTTCCAGCACGGCCTGCCACTCTGCGCCGAGCCCTACGCGGCAATGGCCCGTGAACTGGACTGCAGCGAAGCGGCGGTACTCGACGCGCTGGCCCTGCTGCAACAGGCCGATGCGCTGTCACGGGTCGGCCCGGTGTTCGAACACAGTCGCGCCGGGGCCAGCACCCTGGTGGCCCTGGCCGTTCCCGAGGAACGTCTGGAGCAGGTGGCAGCGCAGGTCAACCAACACCCCGAGGTCAACCACAACTACCTGCGCGAGCATCGCTACAACCTGTGGTTCGTCCTTACCGCGCCGCACCGCGCGCAGATCGACCAGGTGCTGGCACAGATCGCCGCCGAAACCGGCCTGGCCCCTCTGGACCTGCCGATGCAGCGCGCCTACCGCATCGACCTGGGTTTCCCCCTAGGAGACACCCCATGAGCCCAAGCCTCGACACCGCCCAGCAAGTGCACCTGCGCAGCCTCCTGGAAGTCGGCCTGCCGTTGCACAGCCAACCCTTTGCCGTGCTCGGCGAGCGTATCGGCGCCACCCAGCAACAGGTGCTGGAGCAGGTGCAGGACTGGCAGGCACAGGGCCTGTTCCGCCGCTTCGGCCTGGTTCTCAAGCACCGCGCCCTGGGCTTCCGGGCCAACGCCATGCTGGTGCTGGACATTCCCGACGCGCTTGTCGAACGGGTCGGCGAACAACTCGGGCAGACGGCCGGCATCAACCTCTGCTACCAGCGGCCGCGGCGCCTGCCGTACTGGCCGTACAACCTGTTCTGCATGGTGCATGGCCGCGAGCGCGCCCAGGTCGAGGCACGCATTGCCGCGATCCTCACCGCGCACGGCCTGCAGGACTACCCGCACCGCCTGCTGTTCAGCAGCAAGGCCTACAAGCAATGCGGCGGCCGCTACGCCCCGCAACAGCCGGAGCGTGCCTGTGGATGACTTTGACCGCCGCCTGATCAACCGCCTGCAGCACGGCCTGCCGCTGCTTGCCAACCCCTGGCAGGTGCTGGCCGAGGAACTGCAGAGCAGCCCGCAACAACTGCGCCAGCGTGTGCAGGAGCTGCTCGATGACGGCACGCTGACCCGCTTCGGGCCGATGTTCGACATCGAGCATTTCGGCGGTGCCTTCACCCTGGCCGCCCTCTCGGTGCCGGAAGCGCGCTTCGACGCCGTCGCCGAGCAACTCGCCGCCCTGCCCGAAGTGGCACACAACTACCGCCGCGAACACGCCTGGAACATGTGGTTCGTGCTGGCCTGCGCCACCCCGCAAGGCATCGACGCGTGCGTGGCGCGCATCGAAGCCCTGACCGGTCTGCCAGTACTCAACCTGCCCAAGGAGGAGACCTATCATGTCGGCCTGCATTTCCCCCTCTGAACAGGCGCTGCGCCAGCAACTGCTGGCACTCAGCGAAGCCGGCCTGCCGCTGGTCGACGACCCCTGGGCCTGGCTCGCCGAACGCCTCCAGTTGTCGCTCGATGACTGCCTGGCGCTGCTCCAGCGCCTGCAGGGCGAAGGTGCCATCCGGCGCATTGCTGCGGTGCCCAACCACTACCGGCTGGGCTATCGGCACAACGGCATGACCGTATGGGACGTCAGCGACGAGGAAATGGCCCGCCTCGGCCCGCTGGTCGGCAGCCAGCCCTTCGTCAGCCACTGCTACCGCCGACCGCGCCGCGCAGACTGGCACTACAACCTGTTCGCCATGGTGCATGGCCGCACGGCCGAGGAAATCGACGACTACCGCCAGCGCATCCGTGAGCTGCTCGGCAACGCCTGCCGTGCCGACGACATGCTGGTGAGCAGCCGCATCCTCAAGAAAACCGGGTTGCGCGTAGCCAGCCGCACAGCGGGAGATACACCCACCGTTTAAGTTGTTTTTGGTCAAGGAGCGCCTGCCGCCCCTGGGCAATCCTGAACGCCAACAACCCCTGTTGCTGGCCGACTGCCCTGAAGGAGCGCGCCATGTTGAGAATCAGCCAATACCTCCGCGCCGTTGCCGGCCACAGCCCCGCCCCGCGCGTGGCCAAGCCCGGCAGCACACGCGCGCCGGTGGTGATCTGGAACCTGTTGCGCCGCTGCAACCTGACCTGCAAGCACTGCTACGCCACCTCGGCCGACAGCGAGTTTCGCAACGAACTGGACACCACCGAGGCGCTGGGGGTCATCGACCAGCTGCACGAGGCCGGGGTTCGTGTGCTGATCCTCTCCGGTGGCGAGCCCCTGCTGCGCGACGACATCTTCCAGCTGGCCGACTACGCCCGCGACAAGGGTTTCTACGTGGCCCTGTCGACCAACGGCACGCTGATCGACGAACAGAACATCGAACGCATTGCCGCCGCCGACTTCGACTATGTCGGCATCAGCATCGACGGCCTGGAAGCGGTGCATGACGAATGGCGCCAGCTCAAGGGCAGCTTCGCCGCGTCGATGCATGCCATCGACCTGTGCCGCGCGCGTGGCATCCGCGTCGGCCTGCGTACCACCCTGACCCAGCACAACTACCCGCAACTGCCGGCACTGCTGGAACTGATGCGCGCGCATGACGTGCAGAAGTTCTACCTCTCGCACCTCAACTACAGCGGCCGTGGCAAACGCAGCCGCGGCGCCGACGCGCACGCGCAGATGACCCGCGACGCCATGTGGCAGATCTTCGAGCGTGCCTGGCAGGACGTCGAGGCCGGCCGTGACACGGACTTCGTCAGCGGCAACAACGATGCCGACGCCATCCTCCTCCTGCAGTGGGCCGCCGAGCGCCTCAGCGCCGCGCAGCTCGCCGCGCTGGAAGACATGCTGCGCGCCTGGGGCGGCAATGCCTCGGGGGCCGGGATTGCCAACATCGACAACATTGGCGATGTCCACCCGGACACCTACTGGTGGCAACACACGGTCGGCAACGTGCGCCGCCAGCGCTTCCGCGACATCTGGCTGGATAACCCGGAGCCCCTGCTCCAGCAATTGCGCCAGCACCCCCGCGCCGTCGGTGGCCGTTGTGGCGAATGCCGCTGGCTGGCGATCTGCAACGGCAACACGCGGACCCGCGCCTGGGCGGCCGGCGACCTGTGGGCGGAAGACCCCGGTTGCTACCTCAGCGATGCGGAAATCGGCCTGCCCACGGCCACCCAGATTCCCTGCCGCGCGGTGTCCTGAACACCCCGGCCCACCCGAACAGCCAGGCCTGCCACAGACGGGCCAGCCACCGATGAGAAGCGAGGAGCTCGCATGGACCGTTCAATTCATCTGCCCGCCGCCCTGCAGGCCAGCCTGCAGCCCGGTGAAGTCGCCCTGGTCGGTGCCGGCCCCGGCGACCCCAGCCTGCTCACCCTGCGCGCCTGGAGCCTGCTGCAACAGGCCGACACGGTGGTCTACGACCGCCTGGTGAGCAGCGAGCTGATGGCCCTGCTGCCCGAGCAGCTGACCCGCCACTACGTCGGCAAGGCCAGCGGCTATCACAGCCTGCCGCAGGAACAGACCAACCAGTTGCTCGTCGACCTGGCTCGCCAGGGCCTGCGTGTGGTGCGTCTGAAAGGCGGCGACCCGTTCATCTTCGGCCGCGGTGCCGAGGAGCTGGAGTTCCTCCTCGCCCACGGCATCGACTGCCAGGTAGTCCCCGGCATCACCGCCGCCGCCGGCTGCACCGCCTATGCCGGCATCCCGCTGACCCACCGTGACCTGGCCCACTCCTGCCAGTTCATCACCGGCCATCTGCAACAGGATGGCGAACTGCAACTGCCCTGGAGCAGCCTGGCCGACCCGGGCAAAACCCTGGTGTTCTACATGGGCCTGGCCAGCCTGGGGGTGATTTCCCGGCAACTGATCGCCGCCGGGCTGCCCGCCGACACCCCCGCCGCACTGATCGGCAAGGGCGCGCGGGCCGACCAGCAGGTGGTGCGCGGACACCTCGGGGGCCTGGCCGAACTGGCCCAGGCCAACCAGTTGGCCACGCCGACGCTGACCGTGATCGGCCAGGTGGTCGGGCTGTTTGCCGGGCAGGACCTGCAATTTCCGGCGCGCTACCTGGCGCAGCGGGCCGCCGAGCAGAGCACCGACAGCCCGGCACTGGTCTGCTGCAAGTAACTCATTATCCAAGGAGGCCCCATGCGCCTGATTCCCTTCGCCCTGCTGCTGGTGGCCAGCAGCCTGCAGGCCGCCAATGCGCCGGCCACGGCCGACAGCGCCGCGCTGTACCAGCAACACTGCCAGAGCTGTCATGGCCTGGAGCGACTGGGTGGCGCCGGGCCGGCGCTCCTGCCGGAAAGCCTCAGCCGGCTGAAGCCGGCCGAGGCCCACCAGGTAATCCGCGACGGCCGCCCGGCCAGCCAGATGGCCGCCTATGGCGCGCTGCTCGACGAAGCACAGATCGCCGGGCTGGTCGACTACCTGTACCAGCCGGCCGCCCAGCCACCGACCTGGCAAGCGGCGGATATCCGCGCCAGCCAGCGCCTGCTGGTCGACCCGCAGACCCTCAAGGACACCCCGCAACACGGCGCCGACCCGCTCAACCTGTTCGTCGTGGTCGAGGCCGGCAACCATCATGTGCGCATCCTCGATGGCGACCGTTTCGAGGAACTGGCGCGTTTCCCCTCGCACTTTGCCCTGCACGGCGGGCCGAAGTTTTCCCCCGATGGCCGCTTCGTCTACTTCGCCTCGCGCGATGGCTGGGTCAGCGTGTATGACCTGCACAACCTGACCATGGTCGCGGAAACCCGCGCCGGTCTGAACACCCGTAACCTCGCGGTGAGCAACGACGGGCGCTGGGTGCTGGTCGGCAACTACCTGCCCGGCAACCTGGTGCTGCTTGATGCGCGCGACCTGTCACTGGTCAAGATCATCGATGCACGCGGCCAGGACGGCACACCGTCGAGGGTCAGCGCGGTGTATACCGCACCGCCGCGCGACAGCTTCGTGGTCGCCCTGAAGGATGTGCAGGAAGTCTGGGAGCTGTCCTACGCCGGCGAGCCTGACTTCCAGCCGCGGCGCATCGTCGCCCGCGACTTCCTCGATGACTTCTCCTTCACCCCGGACTACCGCCACCTGCTGGCCACCTCGCGCAAGGCGCACGGCGGGCAGGTGATCGACCTCGACGCCGGCAAGCCGGTCGCCGACATCGAGCTGCCGGGCATGCCGCACCTGGGTTCGGGAATCTACTGGAAGGTCGATGGGCGCTGGGTGTTCGCCACGCCCAACGTCAGCAAGGGGCTGATCTCGGTGATCGACCTGCAGACCTGGAAGCTGATCAAGGAGATCCCCACCGAAGGGCCGGGCTTCTTCATGCGCAGCCACGCCAACTCGCCCTATGCATGGACCGATGTGTTCTTCGGCCCCAACCAGGAAGCAGTGCACGTGATCGACAAGCAGAAGCTGGAGATCGCCCATACCCTGCGCCCCATGCCCGGCAAGAACGCCGCGCACGTCGAGTTCACCCGCGATGGCAAGCACCTGCTGCTCAGCGTATGGGATAGCGATGGCGCGCTGATCGTCATCGACGCGCAGACCCTCAAGGAGGTCAAGCGCATCCCCATGAACAAACCGTCGGGCAAGTACAACGTCGGCAACAAGATCGAGTACGCCGAAGGCACCTCGCACTGAGTGGCGCCCCAGGCCCCCGTCGCGACAGCGGCGGGGGCCTTGTTTTTTACACGGTGCGCGAGAAGCGGCCCTTCTGCTCGCCGCCCAGGTAGGCGTCGAAGGCCATCGCCACGTTGCGCATCATCAGCTGGCCCTGCGGCAGCAGGATGACTGCCGTGTCGGTGATCTGCACCAGACCGTCAGCCACCGGCTCGGCGAGTTTTTCCAGCGCTTCGGCAAAGTACTCACGGAAGACGATGGCGTGGTTGGCCTCGATCTTGGCGAAGTCGATACGCCCGTGGCACATCAGGTCGACGATCACTTCGCGGCGCAGCCGGTCATCGTCGTTCAGACGGTAGCCGCGGTGCACCGGCAGCAGGCCCTGGTCGATGCGCGCGTAGTACTGCGACAGCTCCTTGACGCTCTGGCTGTAGCTGTCGGCGACCATGCCGATCGACGACACGCCGAGGCCGATCAGGTCGCACTGCGCATGGGTCGAATAACCCTGGAAGTTGCGCTGCAGGGTGCCTTTTTCGCGGGCAATGACCAGCTCGTCGTCAGGCAGGGCGAAGTGGTCCATGCCGATGTACACATAGCCGGCGGCGGTGAGCCGGGCGATGGTCAGCTCGAGCAGTTCCAGCTTGCGCTCCGGCGGCGGCATGTCCTCGCGGCGGATCAGCCGCTGCGCACGCACCAGCTCCGGCAGGTGCGCATAGCTGTAGGCGGCGATGCGGTCCGGACGCAGGGCGATGATCTTGCTCAGGGTGGTGTCGAAACTGTCCACGGTCTGCAGCGGCAGGCCGTAGATCAGGTCGACCGACACCGATTTGAACTTCGCCGCGCGGGCGGCAGCGACCAGGTCGTAGACCTGCTGCTCGCTCTGCAGGCGATTGACCGCCGCCTGCACCTTCTCGTCGAAATCCTGCACGCCGAAGCTCAGCCGGTTGAAGCCCTGCGTACGCAGTTCGGTGATACGCGCGGTATCGATGGTGCGTGGGTCGACCTCGATGGAAAACTCGTGGTTGTCGCTCTCATCGAGGTTGAAGTGCTCGCGCAGGCAGCTCATCAGCTCGCTGAGCTGCTCGCTGGTCAGGTAGGTCGGCGTGCCGCCACCCAGGTGCAGCTGGGTCAGCTTGCGCGACCTGTCGAACAGCGCCGCCTGCAGGGCAATCTCGCGCTTCAGGTAGTCGAGGTACTCGACCGCGCGGTGGGTCTTCTGGGTGATGATCTTGTTGCAGGCGCAGTAGTAGCAGAGGCTCTTGCAGAACGGGATATGGATATAGATCGACAACGGCTTGGCCGGCGCCTGGTTGCTCAGGGCGGCGGCACGCTTGTAGTCATCCTCGGCGAAGGCCTGGTGGAACTGCGGCGCTGTCGGGTAGGAGGTGTAGCGCGGCCCGGGGCGGTCATATTTCTCCACCAGCGCGCGGTTGAAAGTCAGCGTTGAGTCCATCGGCAACCTCGAACATCGAATGGGGCGGCCCGTCACGGCGGGCAACGACCGGGCAGCAGGCTGCTGCACCGGGCCATGTCGTAGCGGCAACACGTGCCGCGCTGGCTGCAAGGATACCGTCTTGTGCAGGGGATTTTCTTGATCCGACCCCAGCCTTGCGCCGAATGGCGCAGGCCGGGGTGCCGGCTGTCAGCGTCCGTCGGCGAGCACCGCGCCCTCGACCGCACGCACGCGGATGCCATCGCGCTCAACCTGCTGGCCTACGCTGAACTCGGCAGCCGGTGAGCGCACCTGGTACTCGGCGCCGTCGTCGCCCTGCACCAGGTAGCCGTTGCCGCTCAGCCCGGCGCTCTGTTGCACGCTGCCGCCGGCAAAGAATCCGGCGCCGGCGCCGACCAGTGCGCCGATCGGGCCGCCTGCCGCGCCGCCCAGCAACAGGCCGGTGAGGCTGCCCGCCACGGCGCCGCCGGTGTTGTCCGGTACTTCGGCAACGATCTGGTCAGCCTGCAGCGCGCCGCTGCCGGCCAGGGTGATAGTCAGAACCAGGGTACGGATTGCTTTCATGGCACTACTCCAGGGGTTGGCCGGGATATCCGGCCGCTGTTTTTTTCCAGTCCATGATTCGTGCCAAGGCGCAGGGCTTGCCAAATCAGTAGTTTGCTGATGCATGTGTTAAGGGAACAACACGGTTTTGCTGTTAAACGCACAACAGGTTGTCGATATGACCCCCAGTCCCTTGATTCCGGTTCTGCTGCCCCTGCTCGATGACCTGGCCCGCGACATGCCCCAGGACGAGCGCTACAGCCGCCTGCTGCAGGCCCTGCAACAGCTCATGCCCTGCGACGCGATCGCCCTGTTGCGCCTGGAGGACGAGCAACTGGTGCCGCTGGCGGTGCGCGGCCTGTCGGCCGATGCCCTGGGCCGGCGTTTTCGCCTCGACGAGCACCCGCGCCTGGCGGCGCTGCTCGACAATGGCCAGGCCATGCGTTTCGCCGCCGACTGCACGCTGCCCGATCCCTACGATGGCCTGGTCGAAGGCCCTCATTCGCAGCTGGCCGTGCATGACTGCCTGGGTTGCCCGCTGTATATCGACGAGCGGCCGTGGGGCCTGCTGACTCTGGACGCCCTGGATGCGCGCTGCTTCGGGCGCATCGCCCTCGACCAGCTGGATGCCGTGGCCCGCCTGGCCGCCGCCACGGTGAAGGCCGGCGAACGCCTGAGCAGCCTGCAGCAGCGTGCCGACGACCAGCATCGCCTGGCCGAGAGCTATCGCCAGGTCGCCGGACAGGTCGCGCCACGCGAGCTGATCGGCAACAGTGCGGCGATGCAGCGCCTGCAGGAAGAAATCAACCTGCTCGGCAAGAGTGAACTGCCGGTGCTGATCAGCGGGGAAACCGGGGTAGGCAAGGAACTGGTGGCACTGGCCATCCAGCGCAGCTCGCCGCGCGCCGGCAAGCCGCTGATCAGCATCAACTGCGCCGCACTGCCGGAAACCCTGGTGGAAAGCGAATTGTTCGGCCATGTGCGCGGCGCGTTCTCCGGGGCACACAGCGAGCGGCGCGGCAAGTTCGAGCTGGCCCACGGCGGCACGCTGTTCCTCGATGAAGTCGGCGAGCTGCCACTCAGCGTACAGGCCAAGCTGCTGCGGGTGCTGCAGAGCGGCCAGCTGCAGCGGGTCGGCTCGGACCGCGAGCACCAGGTGGATGTGCGTGTACTGGCAGCCAGCAACCGCAATCTGCCCGAAGAAGTACAGGCCGGGCGCCTGCGCGCCGATCTCTACCACCGCCTCAGCGCCTACCCGCTGCACGTACCGCCGCTCCGCGAGCGCGGCCGCGACGTGTTGCTGCTGGCCGGCTTTTTCCTCGAGCAGAATCGCCCGCGCCTGCATCTGCGCGGGCTGTGCCTGAGCCTGCCGGCACACAGCGCCCTGCTGGCCTACCACTGGCCGGGCAATGTGCGCGAGCTGGAACACCTGATCGGCCGCGCCGCGCTCAAGGCGCTGGGCCGACAGCGCGGCGAGCGCCCGGAGATCCTCAGCATCGAGGCCAGCGACCTCGACCTGCCGCATACCCGGCCCTGCCAGCCCTGCCCCGCCGATCCGCCGATGCCGGCCGCGCCAATCCGCGACCTGCGCCAGGCGGTGGATGACTACCAGCGCCAGCTACTTTCCGGCGCCCTGCAACGCCAGCAGGGCAACTGGGCGGCGGTGGCCCGCGAGCTGCGCGTCGACCGCGCCAACCTGCATCGCCTGGCCCAGCGCCTGGGGCTCAAGGATTAATCGCGTACCTGCCAGTTATGCCGGCTGCACGCCACCGCGTCGTGGGCATGCAGGCTCTCGGCATGCACCACGCGCACCTGGAAGCCGCTCAGGCCCGGCTGATCGAGCAGGCAACCATGCAGGCGCCGCGCGGCGTCTTCGCAGAACATCAGGTTCTGCCCGTTGGCCAGGGCAAAGGCCTGTTCGTCGGCGCGCTTGACCGCGGTCTGCACGGCGGTGCCCAGCGCGGCTTCGCACGCCTCCAGCAGACGGCGCGCCGGCAGCTCGTCCTGCGGCATCTGTAGCTGCACCGCAACCTGTGCCTGGCTGCGTTGGCTGTGCGGGGTAGCCAGGATGCCCTGGCTGCTGCCCAGCCACTGGCGTACGGCCTCGGCCTGCAAGGGCTGCTCGGCAAAGTCTGCGGCAAACTGCTCCTGAATCAGCTGGCGGGCCAGGGCGGCCGAGCAGGGGCAGGTCGAGGAATAGGCAATCTGCACCTGCAGTTCCACGTGGAACCCCTGTTCATCACGCTGTGCACGCACCTGCAGGGGGTAGTGCTTCCAGCCCTGCAGCGGGCTGAGCAACGCCGGCCGGCGCAGCAGCCAGTCAATCTCCAGCTCCAGGTAGGCGCGTTGCGACAACCCCTGATGACTGCTCAGGAACTGTTGCAGCAGCCGTTGCAGCACAGCCGGGGTAAGCGGCTCATGCTCGAGCACCTGCAACGCCAGGTACAGGCGCGACATATGAATGCCACGCGCATCCGCCTGATCCAGGCTGACCCCGGCATGCGCGCGCGCTGCCAGGCGCTGGCCGTCCAGTAGCAGGGGAATGGCAATCTCGCGCATGCCAACCCAGCTCAGGGTCTGCTGGAGCGTGGCGCCTTGCGCGGCAATATCGGGAAGCTTCAGGGTGGTCATGCGTGGTTATCGAGCCCGGACAGGTAAAGTGTTATGTTATAACACAGAAAACCTTCCCAGCGATCCTGCTCCCCTCACGAGGCCCCCATGCACCCGCGTCTTCCTGTCACCCTGCTCTCCGGCTTTCTTGGCGCCGGCAAAAGCACCCTGCTTGGCCACCTGTTGCGCAACCGTGAAAACCTGCGGGTCGCGGTGATCGTCAACGACATAAACGAAGTGAATATCGATGCCAGCGACCTGCGCCAGGGCGTGAGCCTGCAACACGGCGAGGAACGCCTGGTCGAGCTGAGTAACGGCTGTATCTGCTGCACCCTGCGCGAAGACCTGCTGGAGCAGGTCAGCCAGTTGGCCCGCGAAGGGCGCTTCGACTACCTGCTGATCGAGTCCAGCGGAATTTCCGAGCCGCTGCCGGTGGCGGAAACCTTCACCTTCCGCGACCAGCAAGGCCACAGCCTGTCCGACCTGGCGCGCCTGGATACCCTGGTCACGGTGGTCGATGGCGTGAACTTCCTGCGCGACTACCAGGCCGCTGAAGAGCTGCCCAGCCGCCTGGGCGCGCACGATGCCGAAGAGGAGCGTGCCGTGACCGATCTGCTGATCGACCAGGTGGAATTTGCCGACGTCATCCTGATCAGCAAGTGCGACCTGATTTCTCAGGCCGAACGCGAGGAGTTGCAGGCGATTCTCGCCGGCCTCAACCCACACGCCGAGATCTACCCGATGGTCATGGGCCAGGTACCCTTGTCACGCCTGCTCAACACCGGGCGCTTCGACTTCGCGCGCGCTGCCCAGGCCCCCGGCTGGCTCAAGGAACTGCGCGGCGAACATATCCCGGAAAGCGAAACCTACGCCATCCGCTCGCAAGCCTACCGCGCCCGCCGCCCGTTCCATCCACAACGCTTCCATGACTTCGTCGCCCGCGAATGGGACAACGGCCGCCTGCTGCGCTCCAAGGGCTACTTCTGGCTGGCCAACCGGCCCGAGGAAGTATGCAGCTGGTCGCAGGCCGGCGGCCTGTTGCGCCATGGCTACGCCGGTCGCTGGTGGCGCTACACGCCGCGCGAAGACTGGCCAACCGATGACGACTCGCTGCGGGCCATCCAGCGCGAGTGGCAGGCCGAGAGCGGCGACTGCCGCCAGGAACTGGTGTTTATCGGCCAGCACATCGACTTTGCCCGGCTGCACGCCGAACTGGATGCCTGCCTGCTCGACGACACGGAAATGGCCGCCGGCGAGGCCGCCTGGCAGCACTGGCCAGACCCGTTCGGCATCACCCACAGCAGCCTGTAGGTCATCCTCAACCGGCCATCTTCAGCCCCACCACCCCGGCGATGATCAGCCCCAGGCTGAACAGACGCAGGGGGGTGAGGGTTTCACCAAACAGCAACACCCCCAACAGCGCGCTACCCAACACACCGATGCCCACCCACACCGCATAGGCCGTGCCCAGTGGCAGGTGTCGCAAGGCCAGGCTGAGCAGCCACAGGCTGACCAACAGTGCCAGCAGGGTAGCCAGGCTCGGCCAGGGCCGGGTAAACCCTGCGCTGTACTTGAGCCCCACCACCCAGGCCACTTCGAACAGCCCGGCACACAGAACAATCCACCAACTCATAGACGACGCTCCTCATGGGGTCGTCCCCGGTATGGGTTAACTGCCTGTGCGGCGTATCCGTCAGGCCAATCACCTGGCCGGGCGCAGGTCGTCCCGCGCGGCTGCCAAGGATAGCGCCTTTGCCCGGCAAGGCCAGCCGTTTCGCCGTGTTGCCCGGCGCACAGGGCAAGTGCCGACCACTCGGCAGTTTTGCGTATTCGAGTGTGAACCGTTGCCGGCTCTGGCGGTGCGCCGCTGTCGACAGGCCGGCCACTGGGAAATACTCGCAGCCCGTGCCTTCCCCCTGCCGACGAGGTTTCCATGTTTCCGGCTCACCGCCTGCTGCTGGCCATGGCCGCAGCTTCCAGTATCGCCCTGTCGCCTTCGGCCCTGGCCCTCGGCCTGGGCGAGGCCAACCTGCACTCGGCGCTGGGCCAGCCTCTGCGCGCAGACATCCCGCTGCTGGACAGCCGCGACCTGACTGCCGAAGAAATCATCGTGCGCCTGGCGTCGCCTGAAGCCTATGCACGGGCCGGCCTGTCGCGCCCCGATCAATTGCTTGGCCTGCGCGTCGCCGTGCAGCGCCAGGGCGGCCAGTTCCAGGCCCGCCTGAGCACCCCGCAAGCCATTCACGAGCCGTACCTGGGCCTGCTCCTGGAAGTGGTCTGGCCGGGCGGCCAGCAGGTGCGGGAATACAGCCTGCTGCTCGACCCACCGCATTATCAGCCGCAGCTGCCAGCCGGCACCCTGCTCGCCCAACCGGCCAGCCCGCGCGCAGCGCTCAGCAAGGCGCCTGTGCAGTCGTCCACCCGCCCGGCTCCACAGCACGCCGCACAGCCCGGCGGCCAGTACCGTACCCAGGCCAATGACCGTCTGTGGGACATTGCCCAGGCGGTGCGCGGCGCAGCCACCCCGCACCAGGCGATGCTGGCGATCCAGCAGCTCAACCCACAGGCGTTCATCGACGGCAATATCAATCGCCTCAAGCGCGACCAGACCCTGCAACTGCCCAGCGCCGAGCAGATGCAGGCCATGGCCGCCGGCCAGGCCCTGCAACTCAGCCAGCAACAGCAGCAGGCCTGGCAGAGCAGCCAGCGCCAGCTCGATGCGCGTCCCCGTCAGCAGGCCGCGACCGCGCCCGCGCACAGCAACAGCGGCGATACCCTGCGCCTGGCCGGCAGTCCGGGTAGCCAGCAGGGGCGCGGCGAACAAGGTAGCGAAAACACACAACTCAGCGAGCAGCTGGCCAAGGCCGAGGAAGGCCTGGACCTGGCACGCCGCGAAAACGCCGAACTGCACAGCCGGATTGCCGACCTGCAGTCGCAACTGGACAAGCTGCAGCGCCTGCTGCAGCTCAAGGACAGCCAACTGGCTACCCTGCAGGCACAACTGGCAGCCCAGCAAGCGGCTCAGCAACCGCTGGCACACACTCAGCCCTGATCCTCACCACGTCTTGCGACAATGCCCACGCTTGCCTAGTCTGCCCACAGCAGGCCAGGCAGGCACGCGCTGCCAGCCCCTCTCGGCACATGGAGCATGACATGGACCCTCTGTTCAACGGCGACAGCAAGATCGACGTCTATCCCCTACTGCTCAAGCTCTTCGAGCTGGGTGGCTCGGACATGTTCTTCAGCGTCGGCACGCCCCCTCAGGTGAAGATCGAAGGACACATGCATGCCCTGCCGCTGCCCGCGCTGAAGGCCGGTGAAGTACGGCAGATGGCCTACCAGTTGATGAACGAAAAACAGGCCGCCGAGTTCGAACGCGATCTGGAAATGAACCTGGCGGTGAGTGTCAGCAACTCCGGGCGCTTCCGCATCAACCTGTACTACCAGCGCGGCGAAGTCTCGATGGTCGCGCGACTGATCAAGAGCCAGATTCCCAGCATTCGCCAACTCGGCCTGCCCGCTCCGCTGGAAAAACTCGCGTTGCTCGACCGCGGGCTGATCCTCGTTACCGGCGCCGCCGGCTCCGGCAAGTCAACGACCCTGGCGGCCCTGCTCGACCTGCGCAACCGCAGCAAGGCCGGACACATCATCTGCATCGAAGACCCGATCGAGTTCCTCCACCAGCACCAGAAATCGGTGATCGACCAGCGGGAAGTCGGCCTGGATACCCACAGCTTTGCCGCGGCCTTGCGCAACGTACTGCGCGAGGCACCGGATGTGATCATGCTCGGGGAAATCCGCGACCTCGACAGCATGCAGCACGCCTTGCACTACGCGGAAACCGGCCACCTGTGCATCGCCACCCTGCATGCCACCAGCAGTACCCATGCCCTGGAGCGCGTGGTGCGTTTCTTCCCCGAAGAGGCTCGCCAGCAGATTCTCGCCGACCTGGCGCTCAACCTGGCCGCCGTAGTCGGCCAGCGCCTGGTGCCGACCCTGGATGGCAAGCGGGTCGCCGCCGTGGAGTTGATGCTGGCCAGCTCGCACATCCGTGACCTGATCCAGCGTGGTCTGCTGGAAGACCTGCGCGAAGCGGTGTCCCGCTCGACCACCCAAGGCATGCAGACCTTCGACCAACACCTCTACCAGCTCTACAGCAGTGGTCGCATCAGCGTCGAGGAAGCCATTCGCCACGCTGATTCACGCACCGACCTGACCCTGAAGATTCGCCTCGGCCACGGCCAGATCGGTGACAGCGGCGAACTGCAGCTGATGGATGAGCATGCCCCTCAATAGGCTGTCCAGACACCGCGATACTGTCGCTCGCAGGCCGGCTTGAGCAGGCGGGCATCACTGGCTACCCCGTAGTAGTGCACATCCTGGCGATACAGCGTGCCGGCCACCTGGGCGTCACGACAGATGCCGAAGGCACCGATCGGGCACTGCTCGACAAAACTCACGGTGACCTGCTGCCCCTTGAGTTGCGGTGCGCAGAAACCTTCGCGGAACATCGTGGCAGGAATGCTGCGATTCTGCTGGCAGACCTTGACCTGCACCCCGGCGCCCTGGGTTTCGACCACACAGGCCTGCGCCAGCACCTCGGCCGATCCCAGCAGCAACCCCCACAACAGCCAGACACGCATACTCGCCACCCCAGCAGGAAAACCGCGACTCTAGGGGCTGCGCCCCCGCCGGCGCAAGCCATGGCCAGCACGCCCCGTTGCATTAAGCCAATCAGCCACTAGCATGCGCACATCCCCATTGCGAACCCACGCCATGCTCGCGCACATCCCCACACACCTGATCGCCGGTCCACTGGGCGCCGGCAAGACCAGCCTGATCCGCCAGCTGCTGGCCGATAAACCGGCCGACGAACGCTGGGCCATCCTGATCAACGAATTCGGCCAGATCGGCCTGGATGCCGCCCTGCTGGGTGGCAGCCGCGATGGCATCAGCCTCAGCGAAGTCCCCGGCGGCTGCCTGTGCTGCGTCAACGGTGCGCCCTTCCAGGTCGCCCTGGCGCGCCTGCTGCGCCAGGCCCGCCCTGATCGCCTGCTGATCGAACCCTCCGGGCTTGGCCATCCGGCGCAGCTGCTTGAGCAACTGCGCGACAGTCCCTGGCAGCAGGTACTCGCCCTGCAGCCGCCGGTTCTGGTGCTCGACGCCGCCGCACTGGCACACGGCGAGACACTCGCCGACAGCCAGGCAGATAGCCTGCCGCTGGCCGGCCTGGTGCTGCTCAATAAACAGGAACAACTCGATGCGCCTCAACGCGCGGCCCTGCAGCAACGCTTCGCCGCCTATCCGCTGCACTGGACCAGCCAGGGCCAGTTACCCTTCAGCGCCCTGCCAGGACATCAGGCGCGGGCGGGCGAAGCGGCCGATGCCAGCCTCCCCGACAGCCCGCCGAGTAGCCCCGGATTGCTCTGGCGTGACCCGCATCAACCCCTCTGCCGGTACCAGCAACAGGAGGCGGGCTGGAGTATCGGCTGGCGCTGGCACCCCAGCCAGCGCTTCGAGCTAGCACACCTGCAACACTGGCTACAGGCCCTGCCCTGGCGGCGTGCCAAACTGCTGGTCCACAGCAATGCCGGCTGGCTGTCGGCCAACGCGCTGGCCGGAGAGCCGTTGCACTGGCAGGCTAGCGAGTGGCGCCGCGACTCGCGTATCGAGCTGATTTTCCACGAGGCCCAGGCGCTTGCCGCGCTGCAGGAGGGCCTGGCCGCCTGCCGGCTGGAGAGCCCTCAGGGGTAACGCCGGAACCAGTCGAGGATCAACTCCGGCGCCTGTTCCAGCCATTCGTGCCCGGCATACCGACTGGCTGGCCGGGCACTGCTGATGCCTTGCTCCTGCAGACGCTGGTAGTACAGATTCATGCTCCACCAGGGCACCGTCATGTCGACGAAACCATGCAGGAACAGCGTCGGCGGATGATCCGCGGGCAACACCTGCGGCACAGTGCACAACGGCCCGCTGCAGGTCGCATAAGAAACCGACTGGATGGCCAGCGCACGGAACTCCCCGGCAAAGGACACAGCCATACGACTGCTGTTGTAACCGCCGCTGGAAATTCCCGTGGCGTATTTGCGCTGACTGTCCAACGGACCAAATTAGCCTGCGGCGATGGCCGCAAACACATTGCCGAGGAAGTGATAGTCCGTGCTCTGCGTGTAGTGCTGGGCCAGTCCGGGGAGATTGGTTTGCCAGAACAGATCGGCTGGCGCGCTGGGTGCCACCACGGCAAAGCCGTTATCCAGCAGACGCTTGATCAACTGTCCTTCGTGGTAACCGCCAAAGGGCATCACGCTGTAATAGGTGAAGTCATTGAGCGGGAAGAACGACCCCTGGTAGACCAGCACCACCGGCCAGCCTTGTGCCGGCGGTACGCCCAGCGGCAGCTGGTAGATCACCTTGCGCTGGCCGACCAGCCCGGAATCAATCCAGCGACTCTGGTAGCTGCAACTGATCTTGCCCATCAGCAACAGCGAAGGCTTGCGTTCGCTGCAACGCGACGCCGCCCACGCCTGGCCACAGGCCAGACAGCACACCACCAGCAGACAACACACCCTGCTCCACGCTGACATTCGCTCACTCCCTTGCCAAGAAAGCACTAGCTTAGCAAGGCGCTGGCGGGGTGCTTAGAGCCTGAAGAAACTGACCCGTTC
>VFQM010001406.1_pt1 | contig 21108 bp, 18 predicted proteins | sample 3512391 | NCBI WGS metagenome assembly VFQM01 (sample SAMN10412369, study PRJNA504923) | tailings metagenome | isolation source: Replicate 1 from Balatoc abandoned mine | place: Philippines | reverse complement strand
TCGCTGATGCGGTTGTTGATCACGCCCTTGCCGTTGATCGTGCCCTTCTTCTGGGCGTTGAAGGCCGTGGCATCGTCCTTGAAATACTGGATCAGGGTGCCCGGCTCGGGACCTTCGTAAAGGATCTTGGCCTTGCCTTCGTAGATCTGGCGGCGACGGGACATGAGCGGACTACCCTGCGAGAAAAATGACAAGCCCCGGCTGAGACGAGTCGTGAAGACCGCTCTTCCGGGGCTCCATGCCTATAGGGAAACGCGCGTGAAAGGCAAAGCCTTAACCAGCGCGGCGGACCGTGCACAGGAACGGTTTGACTGTAGAGCGATAATCCGTAAGCTTGCCCCTAGACGCTGCACAAAGCAGCGCAAGTGGGTGAGCCTCTCCAACGGGCCCCGGCCCGGTGGCGGCAAACCCGTCATGGAGGAGAGGTTATGTCTGCGCGCCAGCTTCGCATTGGTTCCACTTCGCTTATCGCCCTCAGTATCGCTGCCCTGTCCAGTCCGGCCTATGCCCAGGATCAGGCCGAGGATGCCGCGGCCGATAATGCCAAGGAAATTGTCGTCACCGGGTCACTGATCCGCGGCTCGCGCGAAGATGCGCCCGCGCCGATCGACGTGATCGGGGCAGACGAACTGTCCAAGCAGGGCAGCCCTTCGGCGATCGATCTGCTCAAGAACCTGCCGAACTCGGCCGGGATCATCGGCGATGCCAACCAGTTCGATGCCCGTGCGCAAGGGAACGAAGGCGTTGCCTCGGTCAACCTGCGCGGCCTTGGCCCGCAGCGCACCCTGGTGCTGCTCAACGGCAAGCGCATCGTTCAGTCGGGCGGCAGCGGCATTCCGATTGTCGACGTCAACCTGATCCCCTCGGGCGCGATCGGGCGGATCGAGGTGCTGAAGGACGGCGCCGCCGCAACCTATGGTTCAGACGCGATCGCCGGGGTGGTCAACTTCATCACCCGCACCAACCAGGACGGCTTCCGCGCCTCGGCCGATTATCGCTACATCTCGGGTTCGAAGGGTGACTTTGGCGGGGCGCTCAGCTTCGGCCATTCGGGCGACGGTGGACGGATCTTCGTTTCGGCCGGTTACCAGCGCCGCTCCGAACTGCAGACGATCGACCGCGATTTCACGATCCAGCCCTATCCCAACAACCCGCAGGGTGGCTGGACCGGCGGCGGCAATCCCGGCAACTTCGATTTCAACGCCACGGTTGGCGGGCTGGTCTTCACGACCGACCTGGGTTGTACCGCGCTCGGCGGTTTTCGCAGCCTTCCCGGTTCTACTACCGACCGCTGCTTCAACCAGTATGGCCTGTTCGGCAACCTGGTCGAACCGGAAGAGCGTTTCCAGGTCTTCCTCGATGCCGAGGTCGACATCAGCGAAAGCACCAACCTGCGGGTCAACGCGCTGTGGGGCCATTCGGAAACCCGTATCACCACCTCGCCGAGTTATCTGCCGACCCTGCCGCCGTCGGCCAACGCCGCTGGCGGCGGTGGCGGGGTGTTCCAGATCCCGACCTGGTCCCCGGCGCTGCGCGACTATTGCCGTGTCTATGGCGCGGCGGCAGGCTGCTTGACCGATGCCGGCGGTACGCCGCTGGCCCCGGCTCTGGCCTTCCCGGTCTTGTTCCGTCCGGTTCTGCTGGGTGGCAACCCGCTGTTCCCGGGCCGCGGTTCGGCCACTTCGCCGCGTATCTCGGACCAGATGATGGTTTCGGCCGAGCTGAACACCAGTCTGTCGGACAAGCTGAACTTCACCACCAGCCTGACCTACAGCCGCTATGAACGCGCGTTTGAAGGGACCGACACCTTCGGTGACCTGTTCCAGAACGCGTTGGCCGGTTTCGGTGGGCCGAACTGCGCCTATTCGTCTGCAGCCTCGCGCGCCGGCCTCACCTCGGCCCAGCTGGCGGCGCTGGCGGGCACCAACGGTTGTACCTTCTGGAACCCGTTCTCGACGGCGGTTCAGGCCAACCCGGTCACCGGGCAGACCAACCCGAACTATGCCGGTTCGCGCAGCACCAACGGGCTGTCGACCGCACCAGGGGCGGGCCTGATCAACGATCTCGCCACCTTCGACTGGATCTTCCAGACCCCGAAGACCCAGGCCTTCACCACCCAGCTCGTGGCTGATGCGGTGATCTCTGGCCAGACCGGGCTGACCCTGCCGGGCGGCGACGTCGGCTTTGCGCTCGGCGTGCAGTATCGCCGCAACACCTACAGCCGGCGCTACAACAATGTTTCGAACCTCGATCTCACGCCGTGCCCCGGCACGCCGCTGAACCCGGCCGCAACCTGCAGCCCGCAGACCGGCGCGCTCGGCTTCCTGGGCACCAACCGCAACGGTGACAGCCAAGGCGATGTCTACGCTGCCTTTGCCGAATTGCAGCTGCCGGTGACCGATGCGTTCAACATCCAGCTTTCGGCCCGCTATGAAGACTATGGCGGCGCCGTGGGCTCGACCTTCGACCCTCAAGCCCGCGCCAAGTTCCAGCTGACCGACTGGCTGGCGATCCGCGGCGGCCTTGGCACCACGTTCCGTGGGCCTCCGTCTCAGAGCCTGGCTGGCAACCTGACCTCGCTGCAGATCATCGGCAGCTCGTTCCGGGCGATCGATATCAACGGCAACCCGAACCTCGCGCCGGAAAGCGCCACGACCTACAACGCTGGCCTGCTGCTCAATACTGGCGGCTTCCGCGCCAGCATCGATTACTTCAAGTATGACTTCTCCGGTCCGATTGAAGGCGAGCCAGTCGCCGGCATCGTCGCGGCGATGTTCGGCGCTTCGGGCACCGCGAACTGCGGCAATCCGGCCTATGCCGCGCTGCAATCGCGCTTCACCTTCACGGGTGCGGGCTGCGGCATCGGCAACGTGCAGCGGCTGCGCACGCAGTACGTGAACTCGGCCGATGTCAGCACCTCGGGGATCGACTTCTCGGCCAGCTACGAGCTGCCGATCGGCACCGGTTCGGTCACCGCCGGATTCGCCGGTACCTATGTGATCGACTACAAGACCTCTGACGTTACGGTCGAAGGCGTGGTGGTTCAGCCGGCCTTCGACGGGGTTGGCCTGCTCAACTATCAGACCACCGCCTATCCGCTGCCGCAGTGGAAGGGTAACGCCTACCTCGAAGGCAACTTCGGCGATCACTCGCTGCGCCTGCAGGTGAACTACCTCGATGGCTACACCGACCAGCGCGGTGCGGCGATCTTCGGTCCGAACGCAGGGGCACTGGCCGGGGCTTCGGTCACCACGGGCAAGAACATCGAAAGCTTCACCACCTTCGATGCCACCTATCGCCTGAAGCTGAAGACCGGCACGACGATTGCCCTGTCGGCGCTGAACATCTTCGACAAGGATCCGCCGTTCGCGCGGCTCGATCAGAACTACGATCCGTTCACGGCCAGCCCGCTGGGCTTCACCGCCAAGATCTCGATCACCCAGGACTTCTGATCGAAATCGGTTGAAGGGGGCAGGGGCGCGGAAGGTTTTGGCCTTCCGCGCCCTTTTGCTTGCTCAACTGAGGTCGCGGGCAAGGGCCAGCCGCTCGGCCAGCCACTGCGTTGCCGGGCCCAGGTGGCGATCGGTCCGGCGGATCGCGAAGAGCGGATAGCGCCCGCCGGGGGCTTCGGGCAGACTGAGTTCCACCAGCCGCCCGCTATTCAAGTCGTCCTCGACCATCCAGCGCGGCATATTGCCCCAGCCCAGCGACTGACGCAGCAGTTCGTGCTTGGCGCCAAGATCGCCAAGCCGCCAGGTGCGGGGGCTGATGACCGAAAATTCCTTGCCTTCGGATAAAGTCGAGCGGTCGGACAGGACGAGCTGCACCTGATCGCGGATCGCGGCACCATGAGCCAGCGGGTGGCCCGGCGCGGCCACCGGGATCAGTTCAACCTCGCCCAGCATCTGTCGTTCAAGGCCAGTCTGCTCGGCCGCCAGCGGCCCGGCAACCCCCAGTGCTGCCTCGACCTTCAGCACCAGATCGGCTACCGCGCCCAGCGCCTCGACCCGCAGCGCCAGCGAAACGGCCGGGAACTGCGCGGCGAAATCGCGCAAGGCAGCAGCGAGGCAAGCTGAGGGAAACATGACGTCAACCACCACGGCCACGCGTGGTTCGAGACCGGCGTTCAGCGCCTGCACCCGCGCGCCAAGGCCAGCCAGCGCCGCTTCGATCTGCCGCAGCTCCTCAACCACGGCTGCGCCCTGCGCGGTCAACCGCGGCTTGCGGGTGCCTTCGCGTTCGAACAGCGTGACGCCAAGCTGCGCCTCGATATTGGCAATGGCATAGCTGACCACCGAGGTGGCGCGGCGCAGGCGGCGGCCGGCGGCGGCAAAACTGCCTTCCTCGACCACGGCGAGGACGGTGCGGATCTGCTCGATCGAGGGTGTGCCCGGACGCAACTTGTCAATCCTATAGAATAAGTCGTGCGATATTATCCGACTTTTCGGAAAAGCGCAAAAGCCTCATCTGGCGCTCATCCCATTCAATCCATCCAGGAGCACCCCGATGAGCAAGGTCCTTGTCCTCTACTATTCCAGCTACGGCCACCTCGAAACCATGGCCAATGCCATCGCCGAAGGCGCGCGTTGCGCCGGCGCCGAAGTGGACGTGAAGTGTGTTCCCGAAACCGTGCCGGAAGAGATCGCCAAGGGCGCGCACTTCAAGCTCGATCAGGCCGCCGCGGTGGCGACCGTTGCCGAGCTGGAGCACTATGACGCCATCATTATCGGCACCGGCACCCGCTTTGGCCGGATCTCCAGCCAGATGGCGGCCTTCCTTGACCAGGCTGGCGGCCTGTGGGCGCGCGGTGCGTTGATCGGCAAGGTCGGTGCGGCCTTCACGTCCAGCGCCACCCAGCACGGCGGCCAGGAAACCACGCTGTTCAACCTGATCACCAACATGCTGCACTTCGGCATGACGATTGTCGGGCTGGACTATGGCCATGCCGGGCAGATGCGGAACGACGAAGTGGTGGGCGGCGCGCCCTATGGTGCCACCACCATCGCCGGCGGCGATGGTAGCCGTCAGCCCAGCGAAACCGAACTCGAAGGCGCGCGCCACCTGGGCAAGCGCGTCGCGGATACTGCCAACAAGCTGTTTGCCTGACCCCCGCCGGGCCGGAGCCTAACCAGCTCCGGCCCAAACCGGGCCTACTTCAGCAGATGCTCCTTCCAGAACTGCAGTTCGGTCCAGAACTGGTAGTCCTGGTTCTCCTTCTTCCCGAACCCGTGGCCTTCGTTGAGGCCAACCAGGTGCCAGGCCGGGCGACCCTTGGCGCGCACCGCGGCGACCATCTGGTCCGCCTCGCTCTTGGGCACGCGGGGGTCATTGGCGCCGGTCACCACCAGCAGTGGGATCGCCAGCTTGTCGACGCTCGTCAGTGGCGAGATCTCCATCAGCTTGGCGCGCTGCTTGGGATCGCGCTCGTCACCATATTCCACCCGGCGCAGATCGCGGCGATAGGACTGGGTGTTTTCCAGGAAGGTCACGAAGTTGCTGATCGCGACAATGCAGTCGGCCGCCTTGAAGCGGTCGCCATAACGGATCGCGCTGGCATAACACATGTAGCCGCCATAGGACCCGCCGCGCACGGCCATCCGGCCAGCATCGATCCCGGCATCGCCCTGCAACCGGTCAAGGAAGGAGCCGATGTCCTTGACCGAATTCTCGCGCAGGAACGGCCCGTTATCAAGGCTGACGAAGCGCTTGCCATAGCCGGTTGAGCCGCGGACGTTGGGATAGAACACGGCGATGCCCTGCTCGTTGAGCAGGTAATTGGTCCGCCCGCGGAACCCCGGCGTGGACTGGCCTTCCGGCCCGCCATGGATATCAACGATCAACGGCCGCTTGCCGGGGAACTTGGCCGGATCGGGGCGGTAGAGGAAGCCCGAGACCATTTCCCCGTCGAAGCTCTTCACCTCGACCAGTTCGGGTTCGACATTGCGGGTCGGATCGAGCCCGCCTGTCTCGCTTTCGGTCCAGCGCTTGACCGCCAGGGTCTTGGGATCGACCGAGAAGGCATCGGTCGGCACCTTGGCCGAGGATACGGTCAGACCGATTTCGCCCCATGGCGCGATGCGCAGGCCGCCGATCCCGCCGATCGGCAGGCCCGTTACCTCGCGTGACGTGCCGGTCTTGGGATCGAGCAGGCGCAATTTGGAAATGCCCGCCTCGTTGACGACGTAGGCAACGAAGCTGCCATCAGGGGCAATCTCGAAGCCGTCGACATCCCACTTCGTTTCCGGGCTGCGCGGGGTGAACTTGCCGGTCTTGGGATCAAGCGTGCCGAGCCGCAGGAAGTCCGATCCCTCGTCGCTGGTGACCCACAGTGCGCCATCCGGAGCAAACCGCGCGCCACCGTGCGAGATCATCTTCTTGTGATCGCCGATCGGGGTCAGTTTGCCGGTCTCGAGATCGAGCGAGAACAGGTCGCTCTTCTGCACCGAGACATATTTGGCGACGATCGCCGACTTGTTGCCGGGGGCGAAATCGGCAAAGGCCCAGCCGCCCCCCTGGACCTGCAAGACCATCCGGGTGGTCGAAGGATCGCGCGGATCGACGATGTAGAGGTCTGAGTCGGTGCCATTGCGGCGGGTCGAGCTATAGGCCAACCACTTGCCGTCGGCGCTGACGGCGTTGACTTCGTTGCGGCTCTTGCCATCGGTCAGCAGGTTCAGGCGCCCGTCCTTCAGCGTGTAAAGCTGCCAGAACTCGTTGCCGCCGGTGTCCTTGCTGACGACCAGGGTGCCATCGTTGGGCATGTAGCCGCCACGCAGCGGTTCGGCCTCGAAGCTGATCTGGCGGCGGGCCATGCCGGGCGCGGCAACCGTGTGGAGCTGAGCCACGTTGCCAAAGCGTGTGGTCATCAGCATCGCCTTGGTAATGGGATCCCAGTCAAGGAACCCGGCGGTGCGGAACTCCATGTAGGGGCGCGTTGCCTCGACGAGTGCCAGGGGCACGGGCGGAACGCCGTCGGCTTCGATGGCGGCCGGCTTGGCGGCGACCGGCACGGCGTTCTGCGCGGCGGCGGGGACGGGAATGAGGGCAAAGGCCGAAAGGCCAAGCAGGATCTTGCGCATGAGTGGAAGGCATCCCTGTTACGTGTGATGGCAGCAGGTTGGACCGGCGCGCGGGCGCGTTCAACCGCGAAATCGACGAACCGCTGACAAGCGCCGCGCGATCGGTTAGGCGCGCAGCAAAAGGAGCCCTCTGCCGATGAGCCAGACCGCCACGCTTGCCCTGCTGGATCGCTATTACACCGCCTTCAACTCGGGCGATTGGGAGGGCATGCTTGCCTGCCTGAGTGACGACGTTGTCCACGATATCAACCAGGGTGCGCGGCAGGTGGGCAAGGCTGCCTTCCGCACCTTCCTGGCGCATATGGAGCGCTGCTATGCCGAGCAGCTCAAGGAAATAGTGTTGATGGCCAGTGCTGACGGCTCGCGCGGCAGTGCCGAGTTCGTGGTGCATGGGCAATACCTTGCCACCGACGAAGGCCTGCCGGAGGCGACAGGACAGCGCTACGTTCTTCCCGCCGGCGCCTTTTTTGCCATCGAGAATGGCCTGATCAGCCGTGTGACGGTCTATTATAACCTGGCGGACTGGGAAGCGCAGGTGATCGGGTGAGCATTGCCGTTCGCCCGCTGACCGGGGCGGCGCTGCAAGCCGCGCTGCCGGATCTGGCGCGGTTGCGGATCGCGGTCTTTGCGGCCTGGCCGTACCTCTACGCCGGGTCAGAAGCGTACGAGCGCGAATACCTCGGCGAATTCACCGCCGCGCCCGACGCGGTGCTGGTGGCCGCCTATGATGGCGAACGGATTGTCGGCGCGGCTACAGCATCACCGCTGATCGCGCAGGATGACTATATCCGCGCGCCTTTCGCTGCGGCGGGGATCGATCCGGCCGGCGTGTTCTATTTCGGCGAGAGCGTGCTGCTGCCGGACTACCGCGGGCAGGGCGTCGGCCATGCCTTTTTCGACCACCGCGAGGCGGCGGCGAGGGCCTGGGGTGCCAGCCATGCCAGCTTTTGCGCCGTCGTGCGGCCACAGGATCATCCGTTGCGGCCGGCGGATTATGCCCCGCTCGATGCCTTCTGGGGCAAGCGCGGCTATGCCCCCGTGCCGGGGCTGGTCGGCAGCTTCGAATGGCAGGACCACGGCGAGGCGGAAGAGAGCGCCAAGCCGATGCAATACTGGATGGCCGCACTATGACCTGCTTCACCGTCGCTGCCGCACAGTATCCGATCGAGGCGCTGGCTGATTGGGCGGCCTACGAAGCCAAACTGACTGGTTGGGTCGAAGTCGCCGCAGCAGGCGGTGCCGCGCTGGCGGTTTTTCCTGAATATGGCGCGATGGAACTGGCCTCGCTCGATCCGGCGACGATGGGGGATCTGACCGGCTCGCTAGCCTCGGTTTCGGCATTGCTGCCGCAGGTCGATGCCCTGCACGCGCGGCTGGCAGCGCAGCATGGTCTCCACATCCTGGCTGCCTCCGCGCCGTGCGAAGTGGAGCAGGGGTGCTTCGTCAACCGCGCCCGACTGTTCACGCCCGGCGGCAGGATCGGCGTGCAGGACAAGTTGATCATGACCCGGTTCGAGCGCGAGGAATGGGGCGTCAGCGCGGGCGGCCCGCTGCGGTTGTTCGACACCGCGCTCGGCCGGATCGGAATCAACATCTGCTATGACAGCGAGTTTCCGCTGCTGGCCCGCGCGCAGGTCGAGGCCGGGATGGAGCTGCTGCTTGTGCCCAGCTGCACCGAGGCGCTGCACGGCTATTGGCGGGTTCGGCTGGGGGCCCAGGCGCGGGCGCTGGAGGGGCAGTGCTATGCCATCCACAGCCCGACCGTGGGACAGGCCGACTGGTCTCCCGCAGTCGACAGCAACCGCGGCGCGGCAGCGGTCTATGGCCCGCCGGACCGTGGCTTTCCGGACAGCGGCGTAGTGGCCCTGGGTGAACTCGATCAGCCGCAATGGCTCTTTGCCGAAGTCGACCTGGCCCGCGTCGCCGCGCTGCGCGCCGATGGCGGCGTGCTCAACGCCCGCCACTGGGCCGAGCAGCCGGGTGCGGACAATCTGCCGCCAGTTGAACTGGTGGACTTGCGCTAAGCCGCTCGCGGCGGCAGCTTGCCGGTCATGCGCATTTTCGTCCTTGCCGCTGCCCTGGCCCTGTCCGCGCCGGTCCTGGCCCAGAGCGCCAGCCCCGCCGCCATCCTCGCGACTGCCCCCGCCGGGACGCGCTTCGGCCTGTTGGTGGTGGACGACAAGGGCCGCGAAGTGGTGGCGATCCGGGCCGACGATCGCTTCATTCCCGCCAGCAATACCAAGCTGTTCACCACGGCTGCGGCGATGGCGCTTTTGCAGGATCAGGCTGCCCAGGCGGCAGTGATCGGATTGACGGCGAACAAGGGCGGCGTGCCCAATGTAACCGTGATCGGGCGCGGCACGCTCAGCCTTTCAACGGCGCCGGACTGCGTCACCGGTTGCCTTGCACCGATGCTCGACCAGATCGCGGGCAAGGCCCGGAGCGTGGGTGACGTGATTGCCGATGATACCGCGCTGACCGACCAGCGCTGGAGCCCGGGGATGAGCTGGAACAACATCGGCACCGATTCCGGCACGGCCACTTCGGCGCTGGTGATCGACCATAACGAGCTGCCGATTGTCGTCACGCCGGGTCTCGCCGGGCAGCCCCCGGTGGTCACGGTCTCGCCCTATTACACCCTGGTCAATCAGGCCGTGACAGTGACCGAAGGCGAGACCCGGCTTGGCATCGATCGCGCGGTCGGCAGCCGTGTCTTGCGGCTTTACGGCACGATCAAGGCCGGCGCTACGCCGTGGCGCGACCTGATGGGGCTCGACGATCCGGCTCGCTACGCCGGCTGGCTGGTTGCGCAGGAGCTGGGCAAGCGCGGGGTCAAGGTGAGGGGCAGGGTGCGAACGGTCCACCGGCCGGTTGGCGCTGCGCCGTTCGAACTGCCTTTCAAGCTGACATTTGCCGCTGAGGCACCCGCCGCGCCGCTGGCTGACGAGGTCCGGCTGATCAACAAGGTCAGCCAGAACCTCCATTCGGAACTGCTGGTCCGTCGCCTCGCCTTTGCCGCACCGCCGCCCGAAGCGGGCAAGGCGCCGCTGACCGACAGCCTCGACCAAGGCCTCGCCGCCGCACGCAAGGTTTTTGAGCAAGCCGGCCTGCCGCGCGCCGGATACGACTTCGCCGATGGCTCGGGCATGTCGACCTACAACCGCATCTCGCCGCGCGCGGCTGTCGCCCTCCTGCGCTGGACCCAGACTCAACCTTGGGCGGCGGAATACCGCGCATCGCTGCCGATCGGCGGGGTCGATGGCACCCTGCGCCGCCGATTTGCGGGAACGCCGCTGGCGGGCAAGATTTTTGCGAAGACCGGCACGCTCAATGCCACCAATGCCTTGTCCGGCTGGATGATCGGCGCGAGCGGGCGCGAGCTGACTTTCTCGATCATTGTCAATGACGTACCCGATGGCACAAGTGCGCTGGCGACGATGGACAGCGTGCTGGTGGAGATCGCCGCGCAAAATTGAACGGACTTTCATGTTGCAGCTTGGCAACATGCGCACAACTTCCACCGGTTGTTGGAAGCGTCCTCTTTCGCAACGAAAAACTTGCGTTAGTCTGGACAGGTTCTGCCACTGCGCAGCCGCCAAGGGGGTTATCATGATTGCAAGGAATCTGACTCGCATCGTTCTGTCGAGCGGCGTGGCGCTGGGCGCGCTAGCCACCCCGGCGCTGGCGCAGGAGACGCCCGATATCACCGCGCAGAATAGCGCCAGCGACAGCGGCGCCATCGTGGTGACCGGATCACGCATCAAGCAGGACCCGGCCAAGAGCGCGCTGCCGCTGCAGATCATCACCAGCGATGACCTGAGCCGCGAAGGGATCAGCAATCCGGAACAGCTGATCTCGTTCCTGGCCGCCAACGGCAACGGCGCGGACAACCTCGCCTCGAATTCCGACGTGGTGACCGGCGCGGCGCGTGGGACCAATGGCCTTTCTTCGGCCAACCTGCGCGGGCAGGGCGCTTCCTCAACCCTCGTCCTGCTCAACGGCCGCCGCGTGGCGGCGCATGGCCTGTCAGGCTCGGCGGTTGACGTGAACCAGGTGCCGCTGGCCGCGATCGAGCGGGTCGAAGTGCTCAAGGACGGCGCCTCGGCGATCTACGGCACCGACGCCATCGGCGGGGTGATCAACTTCATCACCAAGAAGAACTTCAAGGGCATTGTCGCCAACGGCTTCGTTGACATCACCGAGGAAGGCGATGCGCCGATCTACCGCGTTTCGGGCACCGCCGGCTGGGGTGATCTCGACGAGCAGGGCTTCAACGTGATGGCCGCCGTCAGCAAGAGCTGGAACGGCGCGCTGTTCGGCAACGACCGCGATTTCGTCAACGGCAACCAGCCCAATCGCGGCCTCTCGATCGATACCCGCGGCACGCCGATTGCGACGGCCTTCCCGATCAACGCCACGGCGGCAGGTATCGGCATTACCCAGGGCGGCACGCTGCTGGGCAATGCCACCGGCACGCTCACCAACCTGACCGTCAACGGCGTGCGGATGAGCGGCGGGGTCAACATCCTCGATCTGCCGGGCGGCGCAGGCTGCAGCACGATGGACGGCGGCATGGCCTATGACGAAGTGCTGTGGAACACGCCCGGCGCGGCCTATGCCTGCGCCTGGGACACCGGCCGCGCCGCTACGCTTCAGCAACCGATCGACACGCTGACCTATTATGGCCGGGCCACGGCCAAGTTCGGCGATCATGAGCTCTACGCCGAGGTGACCGGGTCAAAGGCTCATTCGAAGAAGATCTTCTCGAACAACCAGTACACCTCGAACAACACTTCGCTGCCGATCGCCTATCCGCTCAATTCGCTGACCGCCGCGACCTACAACACGGTCTACGATCAGCTCGCGGCCTTCCTGCCCGGGATCGGCGCGGTGGGCGACCGGACGGTCGACAATGTTGGCCGTTATGGTCTGCCGATCACCTTCCGCTGGCGCTGCACCTCGTGCGGCCCGCGCGAGTATGAGACCGATACCAAGACCTTCCGCACCGCAATCGGCCTCGAAGGTCCGATCGGCGGCAGCTGGGAATACCGGATCGGCGGGTCCTATGCCGAAAGCCAGGCCACTTCGGTGCTGGGCCAGGGCTACCACTTCCGCGGGGTGCATTCGACCAATGCCAACGCCGTCGCCTCGGGCACCGGCGCGACACTGGCAGGGCAGATCGACACCCGCGCGCCGACCGCGCCGGGCGCCAGCGCTCCCGGCATCGTCGGGCTGTTCAACAGCGGGATCATCAATCCGTTCTCGCTGGTGCAGACCCCGGCTGCGCTGGCCGCGCTTGAGGCGGTTTCGGCCAAGGGCACGCGGCTCTATGGCGGCAAGTACACGCTGTGGCAGGCCGATGCCTCGATCAGCGGCGAACTGTTCGAGCTGCCGGGCGGGATGGTCCAGGTGGCCGCCGGCGTCGACTATCGCCGCGAGGGTTACAGCTTCAACGGCTCTTCGGCGGCTGATCCGACGAAGTCGCCCGACATCTTCAACGTCGCGTTTGACAACGTGAACCAGCTGAACGGCGTCCACCGTGATGTGAAGGCGGCCTATGCCGAAGTGCTGGTGCCGGTGGTCGACATGTTCGAGCTGACCGGCGCAATCCGCGTCGACGATTACACCGGCTTCGGCAGCACGGTGAATCCCAAGTTCACCGCCAAGTTCCAGCCGGTCGACTGGCTCATGGCCCGCGCTTCCTATGGCACCGGCTTCCGGGTGCCGACCTTCAACCAGATCTTCAACGGTGTGACCCAGTCGCCGAACCCGGGCAACTCGCTGACCGATCCGACCACCTGTCCCTCGGGCGGGGTGGTGAACGTGACCCCGGGCTGCACCGCGATCACGCCGGATTCGCTGAGCGGCGGCAACCTCAACCTCGGGCCGGAAACTTCGAAGCAGTACAGCTTTGGCCTGGTGCTGCGCCCGACGCCGCGGATCAGCCTTTCGGCGGATTACTGGAACATCGCAGTCGATAACGTGATCGGCACGATCACCATTCCGCAGCTGTTCGCCAATATCGCCGCATTCCCGGAACGGATCACCCGCACCGCCGGCGTGATCAGCCTGGTTGACCTGCGCACCGGCAACTTCGGTTCGCGCAGGACCAGCGGGATCGACTTCTCGGGTCGTGCGGCCTTTGATGCCATGGCCGGCACGCTGTCAGCCGGGTTCGATGGCACCTTGCTGATCGAGAAGAAGGAAAAGCTGCTCCCGAACCTGAACTACATCAACCTGCGCGGGGTCTTCTCGCTCTCGGGTGATCTGGGGCTCAAGTGGAAGCACAACGCCTGGATCAGCTATGCGAAGGACGATTTCACGCTGACCTTCTCGCAGATCTTCCGCAACGGCTACCAGAACTTCGGCCTGCCCAACTCGCTGACCGGCCCGAACCTCAGCGCGACGCGGCCGGATTACAACCAGCAGGTCAAGGCCTACCAGATCTACAACCTGTCGATCTCCAAGAAGATCGAGGACCGGTTCATGATCACCCTGGGCGTCAAGAACATCTTCGATACCGATCCGCCGTTCGCCATCACATACGATAGCAACACCGGTGCCGGCAGCTCGTGGGAGCCGCGCGTGGCCGATCCGCGCGGGCGCTCGTTCACTCTGGCGGTCGAAACCAAGTTCTAAGTCTCGGTCATTCCGCACAACCAGGGGCGCGGTCGCAAGATCGCGCCCTTGTCTTTTATGCGTAATGCACTGTTTTTGAGGTGTAATTCATCGTTAACTGCCGATTTACCGAGTTGGGGCATGGTAGCGGCGTCGAGAAGTCGCAATCAGGCACGCATCATGGACATGAGTCCGGCATCGCAACCCAATTTCCAATCGACCGGCGGACGCCGGGCGGACCGGCGCAGCTATGAGGCGCAGATCCAGTTCCGCAAAGGCGTGAAGCGCGCGACGGTCAAGCTGCAGGATATCTCGCAGCTGGGCGCGCGGGTCTCCGGGGTCTTCCTGGTGCACGAGGATGACCACTTCTACCTGACCCTGCCGGGGCTTGCCCCGATCGAGGCGCGGGTCGCCTGGGTCAGCCAGTTCGAATTCGGCTGCGAGTTCCTCAAGCCGCTGAATCCGGTCATCCTGGAATCAGTTATCGCCCGCAGCTGAGCTACGGGCGACCTGAACTAACTTCATCTTCAGTTGAACCCCCGCCTGCCGGCACACGGAAGGGCCGTCGGGACTGCGTCAGCGGGCGAGGGCTCGGGGGGCTTGTTCGGCCCGGTCCTCAGCAGACCGGGCGGAAGCTCGAATCGCCGCGCCAGCGGGCCAGGATGTTGTCGTGCACGATCGGCGAGAGCAGCTGCTCGAAGGCGCAGCCGGTCAGGCTGTTGTCCCACCAAACCACTTCGCCCTGCAAGGCTTCCAGACCCGGCAGGGTCAGCCAGCAGACGGTGCCAGGGTGAATGCGATTGATCGCGGCGGCGCAGAAGCCACTCAGCGACAGGTCATGAACCACGGTCTGGAAACCACGCCCGCCCGAAACGCGCAGCATCGCCGGAATGGTGATGCGGGTGCGCGGCGCGCTGCGGTCTTCCTGGGCGGCAGAGAAATACGGGTCGCGCGTGTGCAGCAGATAATCGCTCATGGCCGGGTCCTTGCTAAAGACTGTGCTTGTCCGCAGCTTTCCGGACAGGCTTGGCAAAGTATGGACCGGCTGGGTTGCCCGGATGTTATGAGGGCTGGTTAACGCGTTCGCGGTGCGGGCTGGCAAATTGTTCACCAAGCAAGGCAACGATCCGGTCAGCGACGACCGCCGGTTCCTTGTTCCGCCCCGGATCTTCGCCCGGATAGGCCTTGGCTCGCATCGCCGTGCGGGTGGCGCCGGGATCGATGATCGCAACGCGAATTGGCGTTATATTCCGCACTTCCTGGGCGTAGCAATCGACCAGCACTTCGGCCGCGGCCTTGCTGGCGGCATAGGCGCCCCACCAGGCGCGCGGCGATGTCGCGACCGAGGTGGTAAGATAGATGAAGCGCGGGTTGCTGCTCTTGCGCAGCAGCGGATCGAACCGGGCGATCAGCGCCTGGGTGGCCGATGCGTTAATGGTCAGCGCGCTGGCCAGGCTTTTGGCGTCGGTATCGATCACCCCGGTCAGCTGCGGCAGCACCGCGGCGGCGTGAACCAAGATATCGAGCGTCGGCCAGCGGCCGCTGATCGCCTGGGCAAGGCGCGCGATCCCATCGCTTTCGGCCAGATCGACCGGCGCGATCGTGGCGCTGCCGCCGGCCGAAAAGATCGCTTCTTCAACCGCTTCCAGCGCCTTGGTATCGCGCCCCGTCAGGATCACGTGGGCTCCGGCTGCGGCCAAAGCCTGGGCCGTTGCCGCGCCAATGCCGCGGCTGGCGCCCGTCACGAGCGCGACCTGTCCGGAAAGGTCGGTCATGCGACTTTCCCGACCGGCAGGTTGAGCTGATCGGCTTCGGCCGCGCGATCGGCCAGGTCGGTCAGCTTGGTCGGATAGTCACCGGTGAAGCAGGCGTCGCAATGCTGCGGGCAGGCGTTGTTGCGGCCATTTTCACCCACTGCCCTGTAGAGCCCGTCGATCGAGACGAAGGCCAGGCTGTCTGCCACGATGAACTTGGTCATCTCCTGCAGATCCATCCGCGCGGCGAGCAGCTTGTGCCGCTCGGGCGTATCGACGCCATAGAAGCAGGAATTGTTGGTCGGCGGGCTGGCGACGCGGAAGTGGACTTCCTTGGCCCCGGCATCGCGCATCATCTGCACGATCTTCATCGAGGTGGTGCCGCGCACGATCGAATCGTCGATCAGCACGATCCGCTTGCCTTCGACCAGCGCACGGTTGGCGTTGTGCTTGCGCTTCACGTCGGCATGGCGCGCGCCGTCCGACGGCTGGATGAAAGTCCGCCCGACATAGTGCGACCGGATGATGCCCAGGCCAAAGGGAATGCCGCTTTCCTGGGCATAGCCGATCGCCGCCGGCACGCCACTGTCCGGCACCGGCACGACCAGATCGGCCTCGACCGGGGCTTCGCGGGCCAGTTCGATCCCGATCTTGCGGCGCACTTCATAAACCGACTGCCCGCCCGAAACCGAGTCAGGCCGGCTGAAATAGACGTGCTCGAAAATGCAGGGGCGGGGCGGAGGGCTGCCGAAGGGGCGGTGCGAGGACATCCGCCCATCCTGCCGCACCTCGACGATCTCACCAGGTTCGATTTCGCGCACGAATTGCGCGCCGACTACATCAAGCGCAACCGTTTCGCTGGCAAAGACCGTGGCATCGCCAATCTTGCCCATTACCAGCGGACGAATCCCGAGCGGATCGCGGCAGGCGATCATCCGCTTGGGCGTCTGGCAGATCAGCGAATAGGCGCCCTCGACCATGCGCAGCGCATCGACGAACCGATCGAGCAGGGTGGGATAGCGGCTGGTGGCGATCAGGTGGATGATCACTTCGGTGTCAGACGTCGACTGAAAGATCGCGCCCTTGTCGACCAGCTCCTGCTTCAGGTGCATGGCGTTGGAAATGTTGCCGTTGTGCGCGATCGAGAAGCCACCGCGCGCCAGGTCGGCATGGAGCGGCTGGACGTTGCGCAGACCCTGACCGCCGGTGGTCGAGTACCGCACGTGGCCCGAGGCCATATGGCCGGGCAGCTCGTTGATGATCGTCTGGTCGGCAAAAACCTGGGCAACATGGCCAAGGCCGCGGCGGGCGAAGAATTCCTTGCCGTCCCAGCTGACGATGCCGCAGGCTTCCTGCCCGCGGTGCTGCAGGGCGTGCAGGCCCAGCGCGGTGATCGCGGCGGCCTCGGGGCTGCCGATCACGCCGAAGATGCCGCATTCCTCGCGCAGCTTGTCGCCGTCGGCGTCCAGGAATGGGTGAGTGATGTTCATGATGGAATCGCCTGCCTGTGCGCTCGCGTTTCGCCAGCGCCTTTGGCCGCTCTTGCGCGCCAAGGCAAGCATGGGTTCGCCCCCGTCCCCAGCGGTGCCCTCAAGGGCGGTCCAAAGGCCGGGTTGTGCCAACGGGATAGCAGGACCACTTGACAATCAACGGGGGCAGGAAGGACGAGGGCCATGAACTACATCACCAGCCATCTTGACCATGACGAGGCCGAAACCAAGCTGTTCGTGCCGGACGAGGTCCAGGACGCGCTGCGCACGCTGCTGCGCTGGGTGGGTGAGGATCCGGCCCGCGAAGGTCTGCTCGATACTCCGGCACGGGTCGCCCGGGCCTGGCGCGAATACTGTCAGGGGAACGAGGAAGACCCCGCGCTGCACCTGTCGCGCACTTTCGCGGAAGTCGGCGGCTATGATGAAGTCGTGCTGCTGAAGGACATCCCGTTCCAGTCGCACTGCGAACATCACATGGCGCCGATCACCGGCAAGGCCTCGATCGCCTACCTGCCGAAGAACCGCGTGGTCGGCATCTCCAAACTGGCCCGCGTACTGCATGGCTTTGCCCGCCGCCTGCAGATCCAGGAACGCCTGACCGCCGAAGTGGCGGAATGCATCTGGCATCACCTTCAGCCGCATGGCGTGGCCGTCGTGATCGAGGCGCAGCATGGCTGCATGACCGGGCGCGGCGTGCGCACGCCCGGGGTCGGCATGGTCACCAGCCGCATGCTCGGTTGCTTCCTGGATGACGAGCGCAGCCGCAAGGAAGTGCTCAGCCTGATGGGCTATTGAGCCAGGCGGTCATCTTCGGGGCGAGCGGCGGGATCGGCGCGGCGCTGGCCGAAGCCGTGGTGGCCAGCGGGCGGCATGAGCGGGTCTGGGCCGGATCGCGCTCGGGCCAGGCCGCACCCGCAGGCGCTCAGCCGTTTGCTTTCGACCTGACCCAGGAACCCAGCATCGCCGCTGCTGCCAGCCAGATCGGCGCTGAGGTTGCGCTGGTCATCATCGCGACCGGCCTGCTTTCCGATGGCACGGATTTTCAGCCCGAAAAGAGCTACAAAGCGCAGGACCCGGCGGCCTATGCCCGGGCCTTTGCGGTCAATGCCACCGGCCCCGCGCTGATCGGCAAGCACTTCCTGCCGCTGCTGCCGCAGCGCGAACGGGCTGTGTTCGCCGCGCTCTCGGCCCGGGTCGGGTCGATCAGCGACAATCGGCTGGGCGGCTGGCACGCCTATCGCGCCAGCAAGGCGGCGCTCAACATGATCCTGCGCAATTTCGCGATCGAACTGGGCCGCACCCATCCGCAGGCAGTCGTGGCGGCGCTGCATCCCGGCACAGTTGCGACCGACCTGTCCGCACCGTTCACCGGTTCGGGCGAGGGTCGCCGCCTGTTCTCGCCGGCAGAGTCAGCCGCTCACCTGCTCTCCGTGATCGACGGCCTGACCCCAGCCGAAAGCGGACAAGCCTTTGCCTGGGATGGTCAGCCAATTCCGTTCTGAGTGCTTGCCCTGATCGCCCGCGCCCCCTAAGTCCGGCCCACGCGATTTCTCCCCACCCGAGGCCATCCTTGCTGCTGTCTCCCTTCGAAAAAGTGCTGGTGAAGCGCTACCTCCTGCCGGGGCTGAGCGAAGCATTCATCGCCCTGGTCGCGGGGATCAGCCTGGTCGCCGTGGCGCTGGGCGTGGCCGCGCTGGTCATCGTCATGAGCGTGATGAACGGGTTCCGAGCCGAACTGTTCGACAAGATTGTCGGCTTGAATGGCCATGCCATCGTCCAGGCCTATGGCGGGCGGATCGAAAACTGGCAGGGCGTGTTGCAGGAAGTGCGCAAGACGCCGGGGGTGACCAAGGCCTCGCCGCTGATCGAACAGCCGCAGATGGGCAGCTTCAATGGTCGGGTCGACCTGGTCTTCGCTCGCGGCAACACCGCCGAGGACATCCAGCGGCTGAAGCCCAAGTTGGTCGCCGGCACGCTCGATCCGCTCAAGCCCGGCGCCGGCGAAGTGGCGATCGGCTCGCAGCTTGCGGCCAACCTCGGCATCCGCGTGGGCGATACGCTGACGATCATCAACCCGCAGGGGCGTTCCACACCGTTCGGCACGGTCCCGCGCGAGATCGCCTATCGCGTCGCCGCGATCTTCGAGATCGGGGTGTTCGATTTCGACGAACGCTTCGTGGTCATGCCGATCGAGGATGCACAGACGTTGCTGTTGACCGGCGATGCGATCGGGATGATCGAGGTGCAGGTGACCGATCCCGATGCGGTGACTGAAATCCTCAAGCCCGTCTCACAGCGCCTTGCCGGGCAAGCCGTGGTAACGGACTGGCGGTCGATGAATGCCAGCCTGTTCGAGGCGCTCGCAGTGGAGCGCGTGGCGATGTTCGTGGTGCTTTCGATCATCGTGCTGGTCGCCGTTTTCAATATCCTCTCCTCGCTGATCATGCTGGTTCGCGCCAAGACCCGCGACATCGCGATCCTGCGCACCATGGGGGCGAGCCGGAAGAGCCTGCTCAAGGTATTCGTCACGGTCGGCTTTGTGGTGGGTGCGCTGGGTACGGTGGTGGGCCTGTTCCTTGGCGCTACCTTCCTGTTCTTCCGCCAGTCGATCGTGCGGGTGATTGAGGTGCTTACGGGCCAGAACCTGTGGGACCCCAAGATCCGCTTCCTGACCGAGCTGCCGGCCCGGGCCGATCCGGTCGAGATCACGCTGATCGTCATCATGGCGCTGGTGTTCAGCTTCCTCGCCACGCTGTACCCGGCTTTCAAGGCGGCGAGCACCGATCCGGTGCAGGTGCTGCGCTATGAGTGAGGCTGTCGTCCAGACCACCGGCCTGACCCGCAGCTTCGAGCAGGGCGGGGTGCGGATCGACGTGCTGCGCGGGGTCGATCTTGCGATCCAGCCGGGTGAGATCGTGGCGCTGCTTGGGCCATCGGGTTCAGGCAAGTCGACCCTGCTGCAGGCGGTTGGCCTGCTGGAAGGCGGCTTTGGCGGCTCGCTGCGGATCGCGGGGGTTGAGGCCGGCTCACTCTCAGCCGATGACCGCACGGCGCTGCGCCGCGACCGGATTGGCTTTGTCTATCAGTTCCACCACCTGTTGCCGGACTTTACCGCGCAGGAAAACGTGATCCTGCCGCAGCTGGTGGCCGGAGTGAGCGAGGCTGATGCTGCTGCCCGCGCCAATGAACTGCTTACCGCGCTGGGGCTGGGTGAGCGGCTCGATCACCGGCCCAGCCAGCTGTCCGGCGGTGAGCAGCAACGCGTCGCCGTGGCCCGCGCGCTCTCGAACCGCCCCGCACTGGTCCTGGCCGACGAGCCGACCGGCAATCTCGATGAAGCCACCGCCGACCGCGTGTTTGAGGAATTCGTCAGCCTGGTCCGCGGCCAGACCAGTGCCGCGCTGGTCGCCACCCATAACGAACGGCTGGCCGCCCGGATGGACCGGGTCCTGCGCCTGCACGAAGGGCGCGTCGGTTAGGCTTTGCAGGCGGTTGACGGACCGACGTCATCGCCTAGTCTCCCACCCAAACAACTCGGGGAGTCCAAGCACATGCATACCATCGCCGATTTCACGGCCAAGCTGCCTGGCGGCGGCGAACTCAATCTGGCCGACAAGGCCGGCAAGGTGCTGCTGATCGTCAACACTGCCAGCAAGTGCGGCTTCACCCCGCAGTACGAAGGGCTTGAAGCGCTCTACAAGAAGTACGCCGATGACGGGTTCGAAGTGATTGCCTTCCCCTGCAACCAGTTCGGCGCACAGGAGCCCGGCAACGCCGAGGAAATCGCCAATTTCTGCAGCCTGAAGTACGATATTACCTTCCCGCTGATGGCCAAGATCGACGTCAATGGCGACGAGGCTCCGCCGCTTTACGACTGGCTCAAGAGCGAGGCGCCGGGCCTGATGGGCACCAAGTCGATCAAGTGGAACTTCACCAAGTTCCTGATCGATCGTGATGGCAAGGTGGTGCGGCGCTATGCCCCGACCGACAAGCCCGAGGCTCTCGAAAAGGACATCAAGGCGCTGCTTTGATCCGCCTTTGCGAAATGGGGTTCGGCGCTGTGGGTAAAGCGCGCCGCACCCCCTTCCGAATCGGCCGCGCTGGCCGCATCTAGCGGTCATGGCCCACGAACGTTTTGTCCCGCTGCGCGTCTTTTCGAGCTTCACC
>VFQM010001405.1_pt1 | contig 21126 bp, 16 predicted proteins | sample 3512391 | NCBI WGS metagenome assembly VFQM01 (sample SAMN10412369, study PRJNA504923) | tailings metagenome | isolation source: Replicate 1 from Balatoc abandoned mine | place: Philippines | reverse complement strand
ATTAACTACTAAGTTACAAATTTTAGTAGCTGTCCAGTTTAAAGGAAGTATTTCAGGTTTTGATGTTGTCGTCATTTTCTTCAATCCTATCAAGCATATTCTTCATATCATCAGCCAACTGTTGCTTTTCGCCATCAGTTAGGGTATCTGCTAAATCATTTGAACTGTTGCCTGGGTCTTTGAGTGTAAATCCCTCATTAGTTACATTATCCTCAATGTATTCCAGTACAGTTTTCAGTTTATCCCACAGATTGCCTGTTATTGTGCTGTTGTCAAATGCTTTTATTGTAATGAGTTCAAGAAAGAAAGACTTTGTAGGATAATCATACTTGGTATTCTTCCAAACCTTTAGGAGACGTATTATCTTTCTGATAGATTCCTTTTCTTTTTCAGCCCTGCTTTTGATATTACTTATTTGAGATTGTACGTTAGTTTTAATCCGCTCACTACCAGCATTAATGTTTCCATACTTGTAGTAAACATACAAGTTCAAATTTTCATCATCCTTGTATTGATCTTGATTTAATTCTCTGCCCGGTACCACATCAATTTTAATTTTATCGCCATCGCGATCTGCATAAAATTCCAATCCAATTGATACTTTTTGTTTTCTCACTTCTGCATCGTTTTTGTATTTATCATACAAAAATTCGTAAACAGCTTCGTACATATCTTTTAATGTGCCATTCGTTCCGAAAGCATTACGCTTAAATGGCGAAACCAAATCAAAATCAAATTTGGTGTTAACTGCAGTATTCTTTGCATAGGAACCTGAATTAAACGGAGTATAAACATTACTTCCGTATTCTTCTTCTAAGGCTTTCTTAACCTCATTCCTTTTTTGTATGTGTTTATCCAAAAGTTTTTTTTCTTTGGTAATCTGATGAGTCTTGATTACCGTTTCTAAGTATGAACTTATATTCATTTTATTTTTTTATTTTAATAAATTTAAGAGTTTCTAAGATTGAAATTACAAAATTTGAACCAAATTAAAAATCTGCTAATAAAATATTCAATCTGTCAGACCTAGACTAAAAACCTGCTAAATTGTCATCAAAAATACATTTCTGAGTTTGAAAAAATGTCATAATTAAAAAACTTAGCCAAAAAATTAATCTAGTTGTTGTGAATTTTTCAAAAACAATCTTTAAAATTTATAATTGAAATTTTTAAAATACCCCTAAGTTTAACCAACTTTCTAATTATTAAAAATTATTTAAATTGGATTATCATAAAAATACAGATTTCTACGAGTACCACATCTTCAAGGCGTTTCAAAAATGAAAGCTAAGAAGATATCATTCTACTGCTCTCGGATTAAAATCAAAAAAATCCATTCACCTCAATTTAGCACACCCGCTCCTTTTTAGTTTAAGAATTGGCCCAAGGTAATCGCCTTGAGTATGTATCGCAACGCTATGTATCATTAGTACTTTAGACAAACCTAATCAACGAGAAAAAGCTAGAACCTAAATATTCCAAAAATCTTGAAGTACACACAAAATATGTCTCGTTTCTACCTAACTTAGGAATTGTATTCCAAAAACACCTCACCCCATGAACCCAGAAGAACTCATCATCCACTGGAATGAAAAAATTTTGCAGCATTTGCTAAAACTAAAGGAGACGAAGTATCCCGCGTTGACCTTTGCGTTGCGGGTAAAGCCAGCACAGAAGATCAAAGAGGGGCACTGGTTCCAAGGGGATGGATCCTACATATTTGTTGGATTTACCAGAAAAAATGATTGGAAAAACAAAACCAACCAGATCGGTTTTGTACTCAATTTTCGGAAGATCGACCACCCCACCGCCAACCTGAACCTGGCCTTTCCGGGTGAAACCAACCCACATATTATTTCCTGTTACCAGGAGGTAATCCAACAGATCCCGGAGCTTCAGTCCATCGGAAAAGGCCGGTTTGTCAAAACCTTTCCTTCCGGCGATTTCCTGGCCATCATTGATCAATTTTTAAGTGAGGAATGGTCCATCATCGAATCCACCATTCGTCGTTTCGATTTGGCAGAGGAACTTCTCATCTCCGAATCCAAGTTCCAAAAAATGCTTTCCCATACCCTCCAATTAAAAGAACAGACCACGTCAAATCCATCCAATGAATCTTCGGATCAAGACGATGTGATCAGCTACTGGTGGCTAAATGCCAATCCAAAAATTTGGTCGATCAACCAACACGCCGTCGGAGAAAAACAAACCTACACCACCCATAACGAAAAAGGAAACAAACGAAGAATTTATCAACATTTTGAGTCAATCAAGCCCGATGACATTATTCTGGGCTATGAGAGCACCCCAAGCAAGCAAATCAAGGCTATTTACAAAGTCACGCAGGGCATCCACCAAGGACCCGAGGTAGAACAAATTGAATTTGAACTGATCGAAAAGCTGGAATATCCTGTCAGCTGGAGTGAGCTGAAAAACATCAAGGGTCTTCAATCGTGTGAGGTATTCATCAACAATCAAGGGAGTCTTTTCAAAGTCACAGACGAAGAATTTGAAATCATCCAAGATGTCATCGACCAGAAGAATGCTTTCACCGACCAGGCTCGGTCTAAGGAACAAGCCGAGTCCTATGACTTTGCCACCGACCCCGATCAACCGTTTTTGTCGGAGTCCGAATTCCAACGTACGCTCACCCTCCTAAAACGTAAAAAGAACCTCATCCTGCAAGGACCTCCCGGGGTTGGAAAAACCTTTTTGGCCCGAAAACTGGCCTACCAAATCATGGGCCGGCCACTCGATTCCCAGATCGAGATGGTCCAATTTCATTCGTCCTACAGCTACGAGGATTTTATCCTGGGCCTTCGCCCCACCCAATCAGGGAGTATTGAGGTTACGGAGGGTGTTTTCTATTTATTTTGCCAGCGGGCTCAAAGTCACCCAGAACGACCGTTCTTTTTCATCATCGATGAGATCAACCGCGGCAACCTCAGCAAGATTTTTGGTGAATTGCTGATGCTTCTGGAAGCCGACAAACGCCATGAGCGATTTGCCGTCAAGCTCACGTATTCGCAAAGTAAGGAGGACCGGTTTTATATACCCGACAATGTCTACCTCATTGGCACCATGAACACCGCCGACCGCTCGTTGGCCATCTTGGACTTTGCCTTGCGGCGACGCTTTGCCTTTGTGACTCTCCTCCCCCATTTTGGACCGAGATTTCAGGCGTTTTTGGCTCAGCAAGGTCTCCCGACGACAGTCATTGATCACATCGCCCAATCGGTTTCGGCTCTCAACGAGACCATCGGCCGAGATCCGCATTTGGGAGTGGGCTTCCAGATCGGTCATAGTTTCTTTTGCACGTACCAAGCGCCCTACACCCCGGAAGATTGGCTTGAAGAGGTCTTGACGTATGAGATCAGGCCCCTGCTGGAAGAAATTTGGTTCGATGATGCCCAGAAAGTCAAGGAAATGATGAATCAGTTAGCGCTTCCTTAATTCCATGACGATCCCGATAAAAAACGTGTATTTCATGCTGTGCTATGCGTGGAATCGCCTGGAGGAAAAAGAGCCCATGCGGGTCTCGATCGAAGACACCACCACCTTGGTGGATCTGTTGGCCAAGGTGCTCCTCACGGCTACCCAGCGGATCTTCCAACGGGGGATCGACCGACACTACCGGGAACACGAAGACATCGTAGTGGGCATCAAAGGCAAGGTTCAATGGGCCGATACGCTCAAGCGGAATCTGCTTCAGCACCAGAAAACAACGTGTCTTTTTGATGAATTTACTTCGAATGTCTTGCTCAACCAGATCGTGGTCTCGACCCTCCACCGGCTTTCCCGAACCCACGGACTGGACCCCGACTTGAAACATGACTTACAAAAACTACGGCAGAAATGGGGTGATATAGATGTCATTCCCCTTCAAAACCACCATTTTAGTCAGATTCGCCTCACACGGAATAACCGCGTGTATGGATTTGCGTTGGATGTGTGTCGATTGATCTTTGAACATTCGTTTCCCTCGGAGGAGGCTGGTCGGTACGCATTTTCAGATTTTAGGCGGGATGAATCCAAAATGCGGGAACTATTTGAAGCATTTGTACGGAATTTTTATCGGATTGAGCAGCGTACTTTTCCGGTGGTAAAAAAGGAATTGATCAGTTGGCAGTTTAGGTTGGCGGATGAATCGAATCGTCGATTTTTGCCGCGTATGGAAACCGATATTACGTTGGAGAACAACGATCGGAAAATCATTATCGATACCAAATATTACAAAAACACCCTAGTCTCGCGCTTTGAGCAGCAGAAAATCCATTCATCGAATTTGTATCAGCTGTTCAGTTACCTCCTGAATCAGGAAGATGGAACGGAGAAAACCATGACAGCGCGGGGGATTTTATTGTATCCAACGGTGGAGGAGGAATTGAATTTGGTTTATGAATTTGGCGAACACATATTAGAGATCAAGACCGTGAATTTGAATTCGGATTGGACGATTATTTCGGCCCGTTTGAAAGATATTTTGCCGTAGGGGCGAAACGCTTTCGCCCTAAATACAACAAACAGCAATTTTAACGCTTTCGCCCCAAGTACAACAATTTAAACGCTTTCGCCCCAAGTACAACAAACAACAATTTAAACGCTTTCGCCCTAGACACCCCAGGGCGAAAGCATTTCCAGGGCGAAAGCGTTTCCAGGGCGAAAGCATTTCGCCCTTACGGGGGCGGGAGACGATTTTTTGATCCATCCAGCGTGGTGTCTGGGGCGAAAGCATTTCCAGGGCGAAAGCATTTCGCCCTTACGGGGGTGGGGGCGGTTTTTTGATCTATCCCACGTGGAGGATGGGGGCATAGAGATCAAGACCGTGCATTTGGATTGGACGATTATTTCGGATCGTTTGAAAGATATTTCGCCGTAGGGGCGAAACGCTTTCGCCCTAGACACCCCAGGGCGAAAGCATTTCCAGGGCGAAAGCATTTCCAGGGCGAAAGCATTTCGCCCTTACGACGACGGGAGGCGTTTTTTTTGATCCATCCCACGTGGTGTCTGGGGCGAAAGCATTTCCAGGGCGAAAGCATTTCGCCCTTACGGGGGTGGGGGCGGTTTTTTGATCTATCCCACGTGGAGGATGGGGGCATAGAGATCAAGACCGTGCATTTGGATTGGACGATTATTTCGGATCGTTTGAAAGATATTTCGCCGTAGGGGCGAAACGCTTTCGCCCCAAGTACAACAATTTTAATGCTTTCGCCCCAAGTACAACAATTTTAACGCTTTCGCCCATGACACCCCATGGCGAAAGCATTTCCAGGGCGAAAGCATTTCGCCCTTACGGGGGTGGGGGCGGTTTTTTGATCTATCCCACGTGGAGGATGGGGGCATAGAGATCAAGACCGTGCATTTGGATTGGACGATTATTTCGGATCGTTTGAAAGATATTTCGCCGTAGGGGCGAAACGCTTTCGCCCCAAGTACAACAATTTTAATGCTTTCGCCCCAAGTACAACAATTTTAACGCTTTCGCCCATGACACCCCATGGCGAAAGCATTTCCAGGGCGAAAGCATTTCGCCCTTACGGGGGTGGGGGCGGTTTTTTGATCTATCCCACGTGGAGGATGGGGGCATAGAGATCAAGACCGTGCATTTGGATTGGACGATTATTTCGGATCGTTTGAAAGATATTTCGCCGTAGGGGCGAAACGCTTTCGCCCTAAATACAACAAACAGCAATTTTAACGCTTTCGCCCTTACGGGGGCGGGAGACGATTTTTTGATCCATCCCGCGTGGTGTCTGGGACGAAAGCATTTCTTGGGCGAAAGCATTTCCAGGGCGAAAGCATTTCGCCCTTACGGTTGTTTCATGTTGGTGCGGATCAATCCCACGTGGTGACTAGATCGATCCAAATATATCCTCTTTCCAATTCTCGGGATTGTTGATTATGTAGTTTCGTATAGCTATGTATGATTTTTCTGATCTGATGATATGATCATAATAATTCCTTTGCCATAATTGTCCTCCAAATCCAAGCTGGGTTACTTGTTTTGTGACAGCTGATTTATATCCTCGAATAATGGCACCGATAGTTTTTGATGGTCCGTGTAGTCCTGATGTGTGATCGAGTCGTTGACTCGCCTCTTCTTTTTTTGTGACTTGGATGATTCCATGTATGTGGTTTGGCATGATGACAAACTCATCTATTGCGATGTTGGAGCGTAACTCAGCCGTTTTTAGCCATTCTTGATGGGCAATTTGTCCATACTCATTTAAAAGCATTTGCCCACTTTGGATTTCCCCAAAAAAGCAGCTTCTATTCTGGCAACAAATCGTAATAAAGTAAAGTCCCTCTTGCGAATAATCATACCCTTGCAGACGGATGGATTTTCGGTGGTGAAAATCTGGATTAAATTTAGGTTTCATTGTTTTGTTTTCATGGTAATTGGCAGTGATGTGCAATTTTACATTTTTTATGGTGATTACCATCTAGCGACGATTTATATTTTAATTCATACCTCCCGTGGGGGCGAAATGCTTTCGCCCCTACGACTTCGGCGAATACCTGGTGTAGGGTCAGGGCATGGAATTTGGGCATCAGCATTCCCCCTGTAGGGTCAGGGCATGCCCTGACCCTACTACCTACTTTGCCAAATTCCATCCTATGATCCAGCTCCCGATGAAAGCCCTTCAGACCGTGTCTTATTTCCAGTTGGTACCTTTTGCCTAGCCTTGACAGGCTAGGTTTTAGATCATGCACCGTTGGTGCGGTATACCCTTGGCCTCAAACAGAATGACCCGATGGGGAAAGAGCACGGTACTGCTGTGGATTTAGGTGCCCAAAGAGATAGGCGTTATGCCGATTGCCTATACGACATTACCTTGGGATTTATAAATTAATTACCTAAATTAGAATTAAAATTCATTCATTAATTTGAATTTTAATATTTTATGACTGACTTACCATTCAAAGATTTAACCTCCATGAGTGATCAGGCGATTGCTGAATTCATTGGGGCGTTTGTTCGGCACCACCGAATGGAACAGAACAAAACCCAGACCGACTTAGCCACCGCCGCGGGTATCAGTCGGTCAACCCTCAGCTTGCTCGAACGGGGCGAAAATGTCACCCTCCCAACCCTCATTCAGGTTATCCGTGTGTTGGATCAACTGCCCGTTTTACAGGGATTTGCAGTTCAGGAATCCATTAGTCCTCTCGCCTTAGCCAAACTCCAAAAACAAAAGCGCCAACGCGCACGCAGCAAATCCAACCCCACCCCACCCTCCACCGACTGGTAACCTATGGAAGTAGCCGAAGTAAAAATCTGGGGCCACCTGGTAGGGGCAGTGGCCTGGGACCTCGCCCGAAACGTAGGGATATTCGAATATGACCCCGCTTTCAAAACGCGTGGATGGGACCTCTCCCCCTTGAAAATGCCTATTTCGGATTCCCGTCGTTCGTTTTCATTTCCCGAACTCCGTCGATCACGCTTTGCCGACTACAATGCTTTCCGCGGTTTACCCGGACTTCTTGCCGACGCCCTGCCCGACCACTACGGAAATCAGCTCATCAATCTTTGGCTTGCTCAACAAGGTAGACCACAGGATAGCATGAATCCCGTCGAAATGCTGTGCTTCATCGGCACACGGGGCATGGGAGCCTTGGAATTTGAACCCACGCTCCTGAAAGCCACCCAAAAGACCTTTTCGGTGGAAATGGATAGCCTCGTCGCTACCGCACGAAAAATGCTGGATCAACGGGAGGCTTTTTCCACCAACCTAACCCGAGACGAGGAACGCGCCGTTTTGGATATCTTGAAGATCGGAACCTCCGCCGGAGGAGCACGTCCTAAGGCGCTTATCGCTTGGAATGAAAAAACAGGGGAAGTGAGGTCCGGGCAAACCCAAGCACCCAAGGGATTTGCCCATTGGCTCATCAAGCTCGACGGCGTGCATGAGGTCCAACTCGGCGGAACCCTCGGCTATGGACGTGTTGAAATGGCCTATTACCTCATGGCCACCGCCTGCGGCATTCATATGATGCCCTCCCGCCTGCTAGAGGAAAACGGCCGAGCGCATTTTATGACCCAACGCTTTGACCGCGAAGGTGGGGCTACCAAACACCATGTACAGACATTTTGTGGACTGAGCCACCTGGATTTCAATGCCACCACCAGCTTTAGCTACGAACAACTCTTTCAGTGCATGCGTGAACTCAAACTAACCTACGCCGATGCCGAACAGATGTTCCGACGGATGGTATTCAATGTGATCGCCCGAAATTGTGACGACCACACCAAAAACTTTGCCTTTCGACTGAAACAAACCGGTTCTTGGGAATTAGCCCCCGCCTACGACATTTGCCATGCCTACCGGCCGGGCAGCGAATGGGTCAGCCAACACGCCTTGAGCATCAACGGTCAACGCAGCGACATCTCCAAAAAAGACTTGCTGGTGATCGGGGAGTCCATTCGATGCAAAAAAGCAGCCGACATCGTGGAGGAAATCCAAGAGACCGTTCACCAATGGGATCGATTCGCTCGGGAAGTCGAGGTGCACCCCGCACTCCGAGAACAGATCGCCAAAACACACCTCCGCTTGATATAACCTTGTTTTTCAGTCAATTAAAAACAAAGTAAATCAACAAATTTTTCCCTTTGTGATTGGTTTGTTTTAAAATATTACGCTATTGTTTTACCTTTGTGCCAAATTATATTCTGAATATAAATCGTCAACAAATTAAATGGCATCACCCATGCTTGATCACATTGATCATAAGTTACTTGAAATTCTTCAAAGCAATGGAAAAATAACCAATGCCCAACTTTCCAAAGACATCGGCCTCTCGCCTGCCCCGACCTTGGAACGGGTTAAAAAATTAGAAAGTTCTGGCATCATTGAAAGCTATCATGCCCAAATTGATCGTGAAAAAGTGGGATTGGGGGTATTGACTTTCGTACAAGTGACGCTCTCAGGTCACCGAAAAGCCATTACAGACCAGTTTGTCGAAACCATCATGCGGGTTCCGGAAATCATTGAATGCCACCACGTGACGGGCTCGTGTGACTTCCTACTGAAAGTAATCGCCAAAGACATCGCATCGTATCAAAAACTGATCATGGAAACCATCAACGAGATCGAAGTGGTGGCCTCCACCCAAACGATGGTGATCTTGTCGACCTTTAAAAACAGTAAAGTTTTACCCATTCCATAAAACAAAAAGGCCCGGATCTCCTCCGGGCCTTTTGCTTATTTCCCTCGTTTACTTTTTCGTTCCTCCGCCTTCAGCTCAGCCAATCCTTTTTTAGCTTTTTCATAGGAAGCTGACTTTTTATCGGCCTCCCGCAATACCGCCTCATAATGTTGGCGTGCGCTGGCCCAATCCTGAATTGACCGGTCCATACCCGCCAACGCAAGCCGGGCGGATATCGCATAGCCGGAATCTTCGGACTGATTCTGTTGCGCATAGGTTAAGACCTTTAAATACCGAATGCGTGCTTCCGAGACATCGAGCCGAATTTTCTCGGCAATGTACCCTAAAATATACGAAGCATAGCGCCCGTCATTGGGCCCATACCCGTAGATACCGCGATCCAGGCGATCCAACAATTCCTGAGCGTAGCGTTCGGCCTCGCTAAATTGAGAAAGGATAAAAGACTCCCGCGCCGCAAACCGATGAAAAAAAGCATTGTTCGGATACAAGCCGTGCATCGTGCGGGCCATATTCAGCGACTTGGTATGCTTGCCCTCCATGGAATAAATCTGGATCAAAAAATACCGAGCCTCCATTCGGGTATAAAAGGCATTATTAGCCACATTTTCTAATTGTTGAATCCCCAAATTTTTGTCGCCCTTCCGGAAAAAAGTCAATAAAGGCTTCAAAGACGGATAGGTCTCGTGGATCCACTTGGAATAATAATTGTACAAACCATCGCCAAAGATCAACTCGGGGTTGATATTGACCTCTCCCCGGCTTTTATCCAGATATTTCATGGCTTGTTTCCCGGCCCATGCGGCCTTCACCCATCGCTCCCGCTCCGAATACAACCTGCCTTTGAAGGCATACGCCGCCGCTAAAAAGAAGGCGGCTTCCCGATCCCGTTCATCCTGGTCGAAAAGTCGTTCGGCCTTGGAAATCGCCTGATCCATGTACTGATGGCAGGCTTCATCGTATTTGGTCTGATTGATATCCGGCACAATCCGCCACCATTCGTTCAGACCCAATAGAAAGAATCCGATCGGATGATCCGGATATTTAACAATCAACCACTTAAAATCACGTTCCGCTGCATAGTAATTTGCATTGTACATGTGATTGATGGCATCGTTGGTACCGATCTGGATCGCTCGGTCTGTGAGCAACATAGGCCGAACCTCTGCCGATTTTTTCCCACCAAATAATCCAAAAAATTGCCCCGACACCTGAAAGGTGCTCATCCAAAGACAACTTAAAACAATCCAAAAACGCATGATTTTTCTTACTAACTATTTGGTATGAAACGATCCCACACCCTGCAAAGTTGCACCTTTCTTGGGAATAAATGATGAAAGGTGCAAAACACAGTGGAAGCAAAAAAAATTATGTACCTTCATCCAAAATGTCGTGAAACTCGTTTATCGAGTAGTATGAACACGTTTACCTCCCATATCGCACTTTTGGTGTTTAACCAATCGCCTTACCAAGAAGCCCTTCGGAAGTCCTCGAAGGCTCGGGAGGTTGCGTTGCGGGTATTTTCTCAAGCCAAAACCCAGGTGATTCGGTATGGACAAGCCTGTCAGCTTGAGGTATTTGATTCGGCCGCTTGGGAAATTTCTGGAGCGGACTTTGCCTTTGCCCAAAATTTACGCCAAGCAGTGGGCAAAGTCTTGGAAAAAGGATTTACACACGTGTTGGTCGTGGGGATAGATACCCCAGGTCTGTGCCAACATCATATTGCAGAAGCGAAAGCGACCCTAGAAAATGGCCAATCCCCGGTAGGTCCCGACCTCCGGGGTGGTGCCTACTTGCTCACGTTTGATGCCCCCCTTTGGAATTCCACCATCTGGGAGTCTTGTCGCTGGGGAACGTCCGACTTCCTTCAGGACTGGACCGAATTTTCCCAAACGCACGCGCTATCCACTCTTGCTGACATCCAAACGGGTATTGACTTTGACTGGGTCAAGACCATCCTCCGGTTTCGTTGGATGCTGAAAGCCCTCGAACAACAGATCCTGGTAGACTGCTCCATTAGCCAACCCATCCCTATCCCCAAATCGAGTCCTTCCGGACTGCGCGCTCCGCCCAAGTAAGGGTGTTCATGAAAAAATAAGTCCCACATTTTGTTTTCAAATTTCATTCGAATGAACCCTGTCAAAAGCTTAAAAGCCCAAAAAAATCAACTAGGAGAAGCCGCATTTCAACTTCAGGTATTGCAAGACACCGAGCGATTGGGAAGAACTCTGCCCACATTTGAAAGTCAATTAAAAGCTCAAGGGTTGTTTCCTCTTATTCCGACGACATTGGATATTTTCCAGATCAACGTGGGAAAGATGTGCAATCAAGTGTGTACGCATTGCCATGTCGATGCGGGACCCGACCGCAAGGAGATAATGACTCAAGAAACCATGCAGCAATGCATTGACGTCTTAGCCAAATTCCCTTTCAAATCGGTTGATTTAACCGGGGGGGCTCCGGAAATGAATCCTCATTTTCGCTGGTTCATTGAGGAGATCCGACGGGTACAACCCGACATTCAAATCATCGTGCGGTGCAACCTAACCATCATTCGGGCCAATAAAAAATACTACGATTTACCCGAATTCTTCCGCCAACATCGCATTGAGGTCGTTTCCTCTTTGCCGTTTTACACCGCTACCCGAACCGATGCCCAACGGGGAGATGGTGTTTTTGAAGACTCCATCAAAGCCTTGCAAATGTTGAACGAAGTTGGCTATGGTCGGGAAGGAACCGGACTGACACTGAATCTGGTGTACAACCCAGCCGGAGCCTTTTTACCCACCAATCAAGCGGGTCTGGAAAAGGAATTTAAGAAATCCCTGAAAACAAAATACGATATCGACTTCAACAGCCTGTTCGCTATTACCAATATTCCTATATCACGCTTCCTGGATCACTTATTGATTTCAGGAAAATACGGTGATTACATGGAAACCCTGGTAACAGCCTACAATCCTGAGGCGGCCGAGCAAGTCATGTGCCGCAATTCTTTGTCCATTAGTTGGGATGGGTTTTTGTACGATTGCGACTTCAACCAAATGTTGGAACTGAAAGTCGATACGTCCAACCAACACATCTCCAATTTTGATTATCAGGCGCTCGTGTCCCGGCAAATTCAGGTAAACCAACACTGCTTTGGTTGCACGGCCAGTGCTGGCTCGTCTTGCCGTGGAACGGTCGCTCACAATTAAACACATTTGAATCTACTTCATGTCATTTTATACCCTGTTTACCCATGCAAAATGGGTCCTGGTCTTCTTTTGCCTCCAATCGGTTGTGGTCCATGCGCAAAAAGAAGTTACCGGAACCATTCAAGATGCCCAGACCAAAGAACCTTTGGTGGGGGCCTCGGTTTCCTATACCGTCAAGCAACGAACCCTAGGAACGACAACAGATGCCAATGGACAATTTGCACTTCGTGTTCCCGATGAGGTGACAAACCTCCGCATTTCACTCGTGGGGTATCAAACCCTTACCCAGCCCATCGCCAATCAACCTCTTCTCATTCAACTAGAAGCAGGGGCTCTGTTGGAGGAAGTAGTCGTGACAGCCTTAGGGTTGGAGCGCGATTCGAAAAAGTTGGGGTACGCCATTCAACAAGTTTCGGGGCAAGCCGTCAGTCAAGTCAAAAGTGCTAATTTCTTGGACAACCTAGCCGGACGGGTGGCGGGTGTCACCATTACCGGGGGATCCACGGGTGTGGGCTCCACTACCCGCATCACCATCCGGGGGGAAAGTTCCTTTACCAATACCAATCCCCTGTTTGTAGTAGACGGGATTCCGATCAACAATACGACCTTGCTGAATGTCGTCAATGACGATGCCAATGGGTTTATGGAGGTCGACTTTGGGAACGGGGCTATGGAGGTCAATCCAGACGACATCGAATCCATTTCGGTCCTCAAAGGCCCTGCCGCCGCCGCGCTGTATGGTACCCGGGCCTCCAACGGGGTCATCCAGATCAAAACCAAAACCGGTGCCGGTACCAAGGGACTGGGTGTTTCTTTCAACTCAAGTACATTCATTGAAACGCCTTTTCAATTGCCTGTTTTTCAAAATACCTATGGTTTGGGAAATAGTGGTCGGTATGCGTTCAAAGATGGCCTTGGGGCGGGTATCAACGACAATATCACGTACAGCTTTGGTCCACGGATGGGAGCAGATGTCCTTTTGCCCCAATACGACAGTCCGGTAACCCTACCTGACGGTCGAGTTGTGCGGGCTGGGGATGTGGCCATACATGGCGGGTTGCCCATCACACCCACCCCGTTCATAGCCCATCCGAACAACGTGCGCGATTTCTACGAAACCGGCCGGACCTTGATGAATAACATCGCCCTCACCCAGGGATTTGACAAAGGCCATTTCCGCTTATCTTTCACCGACTTGGATAGCAAGTCCTACATTCCTGGGGTTGATTTGCAACGCAGGACAGTCAGTACGCAATTGACATTCCAACCCACCCAAAAACTGACGGTCACGAATCATTTGCATTACATCCAGTCGGGAAGCCAGAATCGTCCTGCGACCAAATATGGCTCCGAGAACATCAATTACGCCCTCATCGCGTGGTTGGGCCGCTCGACCAACATCGAGCCGTTGCGCGACTATTGGCAACCGGGCTTGGAAGGCGTTCAACAATTTTCCTACAATTATACCTTTTTTGACAACCCGTATTTCACATTACTTGAAAACCGAAATGGGTTCAATCGGGATCGGCTCATCGGCCATGTGGCGGCTCGGTACGAGTTTTCAGAGCATCTTTCAGCCCAAATTCGGAGTGGAATGGACTACCAAAGCGAACGCCGGACGTTTCGCCGGAACTTTAGCTCCAATCGCTTTAAAAACGGTGCATATGCCGAACAAGACGTATTTTTCAGGGAAATGAATACCGATTTCTTGGTGCAATACACCCGTAATGCCGGAAAATTGGGGATTGACCTGTCTGCCGGAGCCAACCGCATGGATCAGTGGGCCGACATGCAACAAACCCAAACGCTTGCCTTGGCTCAGCCCGGAGTATTTGCATTCACCAATGCCGCTTCACCACTGGAGTTTTTCCAGACAGCCGGAAGAAAACGGATTAATAGCGTGTACGGATTGGCTAAATTGAGTTATCAGGATCAGTTTTTCTTGGATATTACGGGCCGAAACGATTGGTCCTCTGCCCTAGCCACCGCCACCTCAGCCGCCAATACCGGATTTTTCTATCCGTCGGTAGCCGGTGGATGGTTGATTTCGGAGACTTGGAATTTACCTGCCTACATTTCATTTCTGAAAGCACGTGCCTCGTATGCTCAGGTAGGAAACGATACGCAACCGTTTCAGACGATTGGCACCTTCGTAGCCCGAACCCCCGTGGGTGGACAGCCGACTTTCTCTGACCAAGCGCAAATTCCCAATGCCAACTTAAAACCCGAACGCATTTCATCTCTTGAGTTTGGTCTGGATGCACGCTTTTTCAATGATCGCCTGAAATTCGATGTAACGTATTTCAATGCCCTCAATGAAAACCAGATCATCTCCCTCCCCATTGCCAATTCCTCCGGCTACACCCAACAAAACATCAATGGTGGGGCCGTGCGGAGTAAAGGCTGGGAGGCGGTAATTGAGGCCTATCCGATCAAAACCTCTGTTTTGAGTTGGCGTGCGGGACTGAATTTCACCACCTACCAAAACATCGTCGAACGACTACCCATTCCCGGACAAACCATTACCCTGGCATACAACCGCGTGTATGACAATGTGAATCAAACCGTTTGGTACCAGGTGAAAGAAGGAGGACGTATGGGAGATATGTACGGAACAGGGTATTTGAAAAACGATCAAGGCCAGTTTATACTGAACGCGAACGGCCAATACATTGCTAATAATAATCTGATCAAATTAGGTAACTACAACCCTGATTTTATGGTCGGAATTTCCAATCAGTTCCAATACAAAAATTGGCAAATGAATATTTTGGCCGATTGGCGACAAGGGGGTGAGGTAGTTTCTCGGACCTTGGCCCTCGCGGCGGTGGGCGGCCAACTGATCGAGACGGAATTTAGGCCCGAGGCCGGTATCGTCGCCCAAGGGGTGGTCAATGTGGGGACCACTGAAAATCCACAATTTGTACCGAACACCAAGGCACTAAATGCGGAAACCTATTACCGTACGTTTTACGACCGAAATCACGAAGAGAATAACACGTATGATGCATCCTATTTAAAAATTCGGGAAGTCCACATCGGCTACAAAATACCCACGACTTGGTTACGCAACAAAGTGGTGAGTGCCCAAATCGCGTTGGTCGGCCGAAACCTCTATGCTTGGTCGAAGATACCCCATTTTGATCCGGAACAATTCGGTTTCCAGGGACAAAAACTTGTGGCCGGCGTGGAAGATATGAGTTATCCCACCACCCGAAGCTGGGGAATTAAACTAGGTATTCAATTCTAAGAGACACCATTCATGAAAAAAATACTCATTCTTTTTCTTTCCGTCAGTTTGTGGGGATGCACGGAAGGATTCACCGATCTCAACATCAACCCTACCGCCCCAGTGGAGGTTCAACCCGAACTTTTATGGAGAAAAGTCTTGTATGACCATGCCGACAACATGTCTTACGAAGGATTTGTCGCCGGAAACCTGTTGGGTCAATATTTCACAGCCATTGATTTCAATTTATTTGATCGACATGGATTGACTCAACCCCAATATGGTGGAAATCCTTGGGGATTTTTGTATGAAAATTTACGGGATACTGAAATCCTCCTATCCAAATCTCGGAGCAATCCTGCCTTTGCGGTCTATGAGGGGCCAGCGCTCATTTACAAAGCATTTTTAACCGGTCAGCTGACCGATTTGTACGGCGATGTACCCTACTCTCAAGCTTTACAAGGAAAGACCGGAAATGTAACTCCGTCGTATGATATGCAGCGGGACATCTATTTGGGAGCTAATGGCATTTTAGACAACCTCCAAAAAGGATTAGCGACCATTGCCCAATACCGCGGGGCTGTTCGGATGCAGGGTGACATACTGTACAACGGAGACCTCACCAAATGGCAAAAACTGGGGCGTTCGTTGCAGGTGAAGTACCTTATGCGGATGTCGGCCAAAGAAAATGTCTCGACTCGACTGCAGCAAGTTTTAGCATCGGGAGCATTGATTACCGAAACGGGGGATGACGCTCAGTATGCATTTACGGCGTCTCAACCCAACAATTTCCGTATGTCTACGGCTCGAATTGGCGACTTTAACTTGTTCATTATGTCGGAAACGATGGAGGAAATCCTTCGGAGCTACCAAGATCCCCGGATGATGGTTTATTTTCGACCTACGGCGAACAATGCCCAGATTTATCGAGGATTGCGTAATGGACCGGATGCCTCCCAATTGTCTATTTCGGTCGGAAACTATTCGTTTTCGGGTCGAATTTTTCGGGAAGAGGCCGGTCGTTTGAAAGCCAATTTCCTCACGAGTTTTGAGGTTAATTTCCTACTAGCGGAGGCGGCTCTGAAGGGATTTATCCCCGGAAACGCTAAAAACTACTACGATAAAGCCGTGCAACAAGCTTTTGCTTTTTGGGGTACGGCCCTCCCTACCACGTATTTAACCGACGGACCCGCTGCCTTTGAGGCCAGCCGAGGATTGCAGCAAATCATCACACAAAAATGGTTGGGCAACATAATTAATGGCTATGAGGGATGGATTGAATACCGCAGAACGGGATTCCCCGTTTTAAAACCCGTAACAGCCAGCTTGAATAATCAAGTAATTCCGGTTCGGATGCCCTATCCCACCACAGAGGATGCGCTAAACAATGCCAACTTCCGGGTAGCGGCGGATCGTACCCAAAATAACAGCATCAACGCCAAAGTTTGGTGGCAACCCTAAGACCTACATGGATCCGTGATTTATCTCGCGGATCCTCTATTTACCTCTATGACAACACTGGAAATCTGGCAATGGGGCTTTATGATCGGGACCAGCCTCTTGCTTTTTGCGATATCGCCCTGGTCGAATGAAGTGAATGATTTTTTTCGAGGCAATCGAAAAAATCAAGAACCTTCTTCTTTAGTTCTGCTCAGCAGCTTGGTCATTGGATGGTTATTTGCCAAATCCATCACCAATGCCGCCGACCTCGGGTACAAATTTGGAATCGTCGGAAGCTTCGCTTACGGTGCATATTATCTTTCTTTTCTAGTGGCCGGACTTGTCATTTATTCGCTTCGGGTGAAAGGAGGATTCACTAGTATTCACGACTATTTGGGAAAGCGATTTGGCCAAGGGGCCGTAGTAATTTTCACACTTTTGATCACATTTCGGCTATTGAACGAAATTTGGTCCAATACGTTGGTGGTTGGAAGTTATTTTGGCCCGTCTGGGAGTGCCAGCTCCTATACGGCCATGGGTATTTTCACGGCCCTGACGTTAGCATACACCATGAAAGCTGGTATGCAAACATCCTTGGCTACGGATCTCATTCAAATGGGATTTTTTGTCATCTTACTCTTTTTTTTATTGGGATTCCTACTCCCAAATCAACCCATCCAACCTATGCTCACGACAGGATCCTGGACGTGGGATCAGGGAGTCAATTTGCTTCTAGTGGCCTTAATCCAAGTGCTCAGTTATCCATTTCATGACCCCATCATGACGGATCGGGCCTTCATTACGAAAACAAAAATGGTACGTCAGGTCTTTGTGGGAGCTACCTTGGTGGGTTTTTTATGTATTTTCTTGTTTAGCTGGATAGGCATTTATGCACGACTGCATGAGATGCCTAGCCCCCCGATACAGTCCGTGACTACTTGGATGGGACCTGTCTTTTTGTTGGGAATGAACCTCATCATGCTGACATCCGCGGCCTCCACAATCGATTCCACTTTTACATCTGCTGTCAAATTAGTTCATTTGGATATTTTGAAGGGACGTAATCTTTCAGTCCCGAAGGCACGATGGACCATGACCTGGATTGCGATTCTGGGTACCATTCCCGTCTTCTTTCATCCCGATATACTTTCCGCCACTACCATTAGCGGCACGTCGGTCTTGGGGTTGGCTCCTATTTTTCTGTGTTGGCAAGTTAAGGCTCCACCCTTGTCATTTTATATTTCAGTCTTTTTTGGTCTATTGGCGAGTTTCGCCTATATTTTCAACCTTATCCCAGAAACTTACTGGCTAACACCCGGTACGCATGGTGACTTGCTAACAGCCAATGTCGTGGGCACCATCGGTTGTTTTGTGGGGTATTTTTTACCAATTGTATGGAAATCAAAACATTAGGCACCTTACAAGGCCCGGTGGGTCTTTTTGGAGGCGTGTATTCAAATTTTCAGTCGCTCGAAGAATTTGACCGCCAAATTCAGCAACTTAGCTTACCCTATACCCAGCTTATCTGCACGGGAGATGTTGTGGGGTATTGTGGGTCGCCCGCGGAATGCATTGAAACCCTGCAAGCTTGGGGAGTTCATGGAATTGTGGGGAATGTTGAGGAAAATTTGGTTTTAGGAATTGACGATTGTGGTTGCAACTTTGGGGAAGGAAGTCGGTGCGATTTATTTTCCAAACAATGGTTTCCATTTGCCCAATCGCAGGTGAAGGAAAAACACCTGACCTACCTAAGAACCTTACCGCATCGACTGGAATTTGAACTCGGAGATAAAAAAGTCCACGTACTTCATGGTTCCCATGATCATATCTCGGAATTCATTTTTGAGTCGACGCCTTGGGAAAAGAAACAAGCATTTTTTGATACGCTGGGTGTTGATGTGATCATTGCCGGACATACCGGAATCCCCTATATTCAAGAAAGGAACGGTAAAGTTTGGATCAATCCTGGTGTTTTGGGCATGCCAGCCAACGACGGTACTCCTCGGGTCTGGTTTGCCACGCTAGATATTCAAGATGGAGAACTCCAGTGCCAATTTCATACCTACGAATATGATGCCGGAGAGGCCAATCAAATCATGTTGGAAAATGGACTTTCTTATCAATATGCCGATACGTTATTGACAGGTCTTTGGGATAACAATGATATTCTACCTGCTTTTGAAACCAGTCGGCAAGGAATCATGTTAGAATGGGATAAAAGAACGGTAAGCGTTTAGATCCATGTCCAAGATTCTGCAAACCCTATTTGGCTATTTTATACGGGGATTATTGGTCGTTGCGCCCATTGGGCTCACTTTGTTCATCCTTTATACGGCCTTTGATTTTGTGGATAGCCTCATTCAAATCCCATTTTCTGGGGAAACCACCACACAACCCTTTTTTATACCGGGTCTGGGTTTTTTGATCGTGATCAGTGGGATTTCAGCCATCGGATTTGTCTTCAGCACATTGATCCCAAATACGATTCAGAATTGGCTGGAAAATACCATCAAGAATCTGCCGATTGTCAAAATATTTTACACCGCCTTTCAGGATCTCACATCGGCATTTGTGGGAGACAAACGAAAATTTCAACAGCCGGTGGTGATCACATTGAACAAAGAGGCGGGGATTCAACTGTTTGGGTTCATAACCCAAGCCGATCTAGCTAGTTTTCAATTACCTGGCAAAGTGGCAGTGTATTGCCCGCACAGCTACGCGCTCTCTGGGGTGATGTACGTGGTTCCCAAAGAATCCATCCAACTCATTCATCGCCCAAGTGCCGAGGTGATGAAATTAATTATCTCCGGAGGCGTTTCTATAGATAACCTCGAAACGAATCTATGAGAAAATTCTATATCCTTCTGTTTTTGGCAATCAGCCTACCCTTGTTTTCACAGGATTTTCATCTCCGAAATCCCGATACAGTCGAAGAATTACTTAAGAAAAACCACCCGAATCAGTACCGTGCCATGCGGAACAAAGAAAAGTATTTGGTGGTGGAAAATTTACGGCGAAACAAGAGAAAACGTTTTTTTTTAGGAGATACGTTTCGTTTCCGGACAACGGATGATCTGGTTTTTCAAGATGAACTCAGCCGACTAACGGATTCTACCTTCACCATTACCTATTTCGACCTAACTTCGGAACGGATTGAAATGCGAACATTCCGAATTGACGAAATATCCCACATCTACAAACGCCCCATACGGAAAGGGATTCGCGTACCCCTTTCATTGGCCGCTCTTTCTCCCATGTTATACGATTGGATGTGGCTCCGCATTCCCCCTTGGCAAAACACCAGCAGTCTGTATGGTATAGCGGCCGTCAGTGCTGCCAATATCCTAATTTCCAACAGCGACCTCCTTTTCCGCCGAAAAAAAATCACCGAGAACTATCGAATCAAGGTGTATCAGGCGTATTGAGGAAGGTGTGAATACTTTCGAATTATGAATTATGAATTGTGAACAGGCCTTTCTGTATTGAGGCTTGTTTCACGGTTCGTAGCCTAAATAGTCTAGGTTACAGATAATCCACTGATAATGCAATTGGACTGAGTATACTAAAGAGGTGTATACCAATGAATTATGAATCAATGTCGTTTAGTTAGTGGATGCTTCCACGAAGTAGCCCCTGATTACGACCCTTCAGGCCTTTTTTTGCTAGGGTTTGTGCCATTTTCCTAGCCTTCGCAGGCTAGGTTATTGATTAAGCACCGTTGGTGCTGGATTACAGCAGCTAGGTAAAATCCCCTATCTAAACGACATTGAATGATGAATTATGAACAGGCCTTTCTGTCTTGGGGTTGTTTCACGGTTCGCAGCCTAAATAGTCTGGGTTACAGATAACCCACTGATGATGCAATTGGACTGAGTATACTAAAGAGGTGTATACCAATGAATTATGAATCAATGTCGTTTAGTTAGTGGATGCCTCCACGAAGTAGCCCCTGATTACGGCCCTTCAGGCCTTTTTTACTAGGGTTTGTGTCATTTCCCTAGCCTTCGCAGGCTAGGTTATTGATTAAGCACCGTTGGTGCTGGATTAAAGCAGCTAGGTAAAACTCCTTAATTAAACGACATTGATTCATAATTC
>VFQM010001404.1_pt1 | contig 21140 bp, 17 predicted proteins | sample 3512391 | NCBI WGS metagenome assembly VFQM01 (sample SAMN10412369, study PRJNA504923) | tailings metagenome | isolation source: Replicate 1 from Balatoc abandoned mine | place: Philippines | reverse complement strand
TTTGTACTCATGCTTCCAATAACGCACTACGCACTATTTGGTGCACACGTCAGTATCTATATCAGTCCGGCAGATGAGCGACTGCGAGGCTACCGGGCCGACGAAGTGATCGGTCAGCATGTTTTTCAAATGTTCACCGAAGAAGGGATCGCCATCGTCACCGAAAAGTTTCGAGAGCGGATGGCCGCGGAACAAAAGGGAATATGCACCGGCTTTGTCACCTTTGAGGTACAGCATCGCTGCAAGGACGGTAGGCTTCTCTGGGGAGAGGTTCTCTCCAAGCCCGAGCGCGACGAGAACGGCGTTATCACTGGTTTCCACGGCATCACCCGTGAAATCACCGAGCGCAAACAGATGCAGGATCAGGTACGCCAACTAGCGTTCTACGACACGCTCACTTCCCTGCCTAACCGCCGCCTGCTGGCCGACCGCCTGAGCCAGAGCATAGCGAGCAGCAAGCGCAGCGCTTGCTATGGCGCACTGATGTTCATCGATCTGGATAATTTCAAGCCGCTGAACGACCGACATGGCCACGCGATTGGTGATTTGCTGCTGATCGAGGCGGCCCATCGACTGCGAAGCTGCATGCGCGAGCAGGACACCGTGGCGCGCTTCGGCGGCGATGAATTTGTGGTGATGCTGAGCGATCTGAATGTGGATAAAACCGAATCGACTGTGCTAGCCGGAGTGGTGGCAAAAAAAATCTGTAGCGCGTTGTCGGATCCCTATCTGCTGGTCGTCAAGCGGGACGGAGACGCCGAGACGACCGTCGAGCATCACTGCACGGCGAGTATCGGTGTGGCGCTGTTTGTCGGTCACGAGGCCAGCCAGGACGACATCCTCAAGTGGGCTGATGCGGCAATGTATCAAGCCAAAGAAGCCGGGCGTAACTCAATCCGGTTTTATGGCTCGAAAGATTGAGTCATCACAACGGCAGCTTTCCCAAGCTGACTATTTCCGCTTTGGTTTGCGGATTCACTCGGTGGATGCAACACACTAAAGACTGCGTAAGCAGAAGGAGTGTTGCAGATGGAATGCCGTCCCCGGATTTACTACAGGGAAAGCCAGAAGGCCCTGATGTGGGAGCGCTGGCGAAAAGGCGAATCGCTCCAACAGATCGCCCAGCTGTTTGATCGTAACCACACATCGATCCAAGGCATTCTGGCCAGAACGGGAGGCGTCCAGCCACTCCCTCGGTGTCGATCACAACGGGCACTTTCGCTGGCAGAGGCCTTTACCTTCGGTAAATTCTCCTTACTTGCTTTCGCGGTTGGCCTGCCTATCAAGTTACTTGGGGTATTCATTCCCGTACTGGCATTTACCAAGAGCTCGATCACAACGGGAGTGCTATTGGGCTTGCTCAGCTTGGGCTGTTTGCGCTTCAAGCCATTGGAAAGCAAATGATCTCATGCGATGCCTACCCCCCCCCTCGGTCAAACCTTGTCCTGCGGGCGCTTGGACGCGCTGCAAGCGGCACGCCATTTTCTTTGAACGTTGAAGCCAATATACAGCCCGGATACCTTTCCGATCTTGCCAATTTTTGCCAAAACTACTAATGTTCAGCCATGACGACGATGAACATTTCCCTTCCTGACGGACTGAAAGCCTTTGTCGATGCCCAGGTCGATCAGCGGGGGTACGGCACCAGCAGCGAATACGTCCGGGAACTCATCCGCAAGGATCAGGACCGGCAGCATCTGCGTGCGCTGTTGCTGTCCGGGGCCGCCTCGCCTCCGGCCGCACCGGCCGATGTCGCCTACTTTGACGCCTTGCGTGATCGCGTCCGGCGACGCGCTCCGACTTGAAGGCCAAGCCCGTCGTCCCGCGTGAGCTGGCCAATCGGGACGTCGACGAGGCGCTGGCCTACTATCTCGACGAAGGCAGCGAGAAGGCGGCGCTGGGTTTCATCGGCGAATTGCAAGCGGCCTACACCCACCTCGGCCGCCATCCGGCGACCGGCTCGCTCCGCTACGCTCACGAACTGGATCTGCCCGGCCTGCACATGTGGCCGCTGAAGCGCTTCCCTTATCTCGTCTTCTACCTGGAGCGGGAAGATCACATCGATGTCTGGCGCGTGCTGCACGCCCGGCGCGACATCCCGGGCTGGCTGCAGACCGAGGACTGACCTCACCGGTTCGGGAGGCGGAAACGATCGCGAGGCTATTTCCTGTTCTTCTGCGCCCGCTTGACGGCATACATCCGCTGATCGGCCACTTCCAGCAGTTTTTCCGGCTCGGTGCCATCCATCGGTACGAGGGCGGTGCCGATGCTGGCTTTCAGCTGGTATTCCCTGTCTTCGAAGACGAACGGCGGGGCGATTTCCGAGTTGATCCGCCTGAGGGCGGAATCGATTCCTTCCGGATTTTCGAGCGGGCTCAGGATGACGCCGAACTCGTCTCCGCCGAGTCTGGCGGCCATGTCCGTTTCCCGCGTCGCCTTTTTCAGCCGGTTCGAAAACTCGACGATGACCGCGTCGCCGATGCGGTGGCCGTGGGTGTCGTTGATCTGCTTCAACCCGTCCATGTCGATCATCAACAGCCCGGACGGGTTCTGTACCCGGCTGGTCCGGGCCACGGTATTCCGCAGGCGGTCCATGAACAGTGCGCGGTTGGCGAGGCCGGTCATGTCGTCGTGTGTCGCCTTGACGAAGAGATTGTCGCTGTCGTATTTGACCGAGAAGTACATGGCGGCGGCCACCACTTCCGTCAGCATGCCGAGCAGCGTGATGTCGCGTTGCCTGAACTTGCCGGGCTGTCCGGACATGGCTTTCAGCACGCCGACCGTCACGCCGCGGTGCTTGAGCGGCATCACGATCATCGAGCGCAAGCCGACCTTCCGGCAGGCGAGGCGGTCGACGCGGGGGTCGGTTTCGGAATCCGTGCAGGAGAGGATTTCGCCGGTCATGACGCAGAGGCCGGAGAGGCTGGCGTCGATCCTCAGCCGCAGGCCGAGCTGTGTGCTGGCGATTCCCGCCGCGGCCCGGTAGACCATTTCGCCATCCTCGGCCAGTTCGATCACTGCGCCGTCGGCTTCGATGAGAGGGAGGGTCTGTTCGACGACGTACTGCATGACGCCACCGAGATCCAGGCCCAGTTTTGCGATCTCGGTCTGGATATCGATGATCTGCTTGAGTTGCTCGCGGGTTGGCATTGATCGGCTCTGCTTCAAGGAATCGACAAGCTGAATGAGCTTGATTGTGAGCCGATATTATCGGGCATGCAGCGGCCTGTTGCCTACTTGGGAGCCTGATTCACTACCTATTTCGGCGGTTTGTAAGGCACCACCCGTTCCACCTCGATCCGGTAGCCCGCCTTGCCCCACGGCGTATCGACGCGGTCGAGGCCGAGGGTGCCGCTGAGCCAGACAGCGTCCATTGTCTGCATCTTGCCGAGCGGTTTCGCCGAGACGGCGCGGATGATCTGGTTGGCGGGCGGCGGCGGCGAGTGGATGCAGGCGCCGAAGTAGGGGACGAGCAGGAATTCGGTGACCTTCTCGCCCTTCCGTTCGAGCGGGATGACGAAGCCGGGCAGGCGCACCTTCTTTCCGGCCAGCCCCGCTTCGGTCGGCGCGTTGTCCCACAGCGCCTTCATCTTCTCCATCGCCTCCATCGCCTGCGGGTCGGAGTCCTGCAGCTTGCTGAAATCGAGCGCCTGCAGTTCCTTCGCCGGGTTCCAGCCCTTCGGCACCAGCTCTTCCCACTTGATTTCGGTATAGGCGTCGGCGGCGTGCAGCGGCACGGCAACGAGTAACGAGAGAAGCAGCGAGAGCAGAACAAGCGGGGTACGCATCGGTCTTTCCTTGGTTCAGGTGCGCGGCGTCAGGCCGTCGGCGAGCGACATGCGCCAGGCGCGCCAGCCGGGGATCAGGCTGGCGGCGAGGCCGGTGCCGACGATGGCGCCGACGAGCAGGAGTTCGTTGGTGGTCGGCCAGCGCTGGCCGAGGACGATGCCGAACTGGTCGAGCAGCCAGGGCGCAGCGGCGGCGCTGCCGGCGGCGAGCAGCGCGAGGCCGGCGAGGGCGCCGGCGGCGGTGACGAGCAGGCCCTCGGCGAGCAGCATCAGGCACAGCGTGCCGGGGCCGGCGCCGAGGGCGCGCAGTACGGCGAGTTCGCGGCGGCGCTCGGCGAGGCCGGCGAGCATCGTCGCGGCGAGGCCGGCGAGGCCGACGGCGACGACCAGCGCCGAGACGGCGAACAGCGTGCGTTCCATCAGGCCGAGCGTGCGCCACAGTTCGTCGAGGGCGATGCCGGGCAGCACCGCCATCAGCGGCTCGTCGCGCAGTTCGTTCACGTGGCGCTGCATGCGGAAGGCGTCGGCGCGGCGCTTGAGGCCGACGAGCGCCGCGCTGATCTCCTTCGGCGCCAGATCGAACTTCGTCAGCGCCTCGGCGGGCAGCGCGAGGCCCGGTACCGGTGCGCCGCCGACCCAGTCGACGTGCAGTGCGGCGATCGATTCGAGGCTCACGTGCACGCTGCGGTCGACCGGCGTGCCGGTCGGCGCGAGGATGCCGACTACGGTGAACGGCCGGTTGTCGTGACCCGGGCCGGCCGGCCCCTCCTCGATGTGGCCGCTGCCGTGCGCGAGCGCGATGCGGTCGCCCGGGCGGTGGCCGAAGCGCTTTGCCACCTCGCTGCCGAGCACCGCTTCGAAGAGGCCGGTAAAGGGCTGGCCGGCGGCGAGCCGCAGCGCCTGCCGGTCGCCGTAGCGGAAGCGTTCGAAATAGTCGGGCGTCGTGCCGAGCACGGCGAAGCCGCGGTAGGAGTCGCCGAGCGCGAGCGGCAGCGCCCAGTCCACCGCCGGGTGTGCGGCGATCTTTTCGTAGCTTTGCCAGCGCATGCCGGTGCTGGCGTCGCCGACGCGGAATACGGCATGCATCAGCAGCGGCACGGCGCCGCCGCGCGGGCCGACGACGAGGTCGACGCCGGATACCGACTGCACGAAGCTCTGTCGCGCGTCGTGGCGGATGCGTTCGACGGCGAGCAGCAGCGCGGTGGCGAGCGCGATCGAGACGAGCATCAGGCCGAGGGTGCCGCGGCGGGCGAGCGCACCCTTCAGCGCGAGGATGAGCACCGCCTTCATGCTGCGGCTCCGGTGTTGGCGGTTTCGGCGCCGCGGTTGATCGCGGCGCGATTGATTGCAGCTAACTCGACGGTGCGGTCGAAGTGCGCGGCCAGCCGGTGGTCGTGGCTGACGAAGACGAGGGCGGCGCCGCCGGCCGCCGCTTCCTGCAGCAGCAGGTCGACGAACAGCTGCTGGCGCTCGGCGTCGAGCGCCGAGGTCGGTTCGTCGGCGACGATGATTTCCGGCCGGCCGATCAGCGCGCGGGCGGCGGCGACGCGCTGCTGCTGGCCGATGGAGAGGGTGCCGGCGGGACGGCGCCAGTCGTCGACGGCGAGGTCGAGGCGGCCGAGCAGGCGTTCGGCCTCGTCGCGCGGCGGCCGTTCGGCGGCGGCGCGCACCTTGCGCAGCGCCGAGAAGGTGGTCGGCAGCAGCACGTTGTCGAGCGCGGAGAGCCAGGGCAGCAGGTTGAACTGCTGGAAGAGGAAGCCGACGTGGTCGGCGCGCAGGCGGTCGCGGCGGCGGCCGGAGAGGCGGCCGAGGTCGTTGCCGAGCACCTCGATGCGGCCGCGCTCGGGCAGCGCGACGCCGCCGATCAGGCCGAGCAGCGTGCTCTTGCCGCTGCCGCTCGGGCCGTGCAGGAAGATGCGTTCGCCGGCGGCGACGGCGAAATCGCCGATCTCCAGGCACGGCGCCGGCTGGCGTGGCCAGCGGAAGGCGAGGTCGACGATGCGGATGGCGTCGGGCATGGCGAGCGGTCCTCGCGCGCCGCCTACCAGGCGAGCGACGGCGTCTTCGGCGTCAGCCTACCGGCGCCCTGGCCGCTCGGGCCGACGCGCTGCGCCTCGATCCGGTAGAGGCGGCGGAAGTGCTTGAAGACGGCGGTCTCGAAGCCCTTCAGCGCGGCCGGTGTGGCGCACTCGAAGACGTAAGCGGCGTCGATGTCGGCGTGGTCCGTGTGGTCGGATGAGGCCGGCTTGCCGTCGGCGAAGGGTACCGTCACCTGCGCCGATTTCAGCGCGCAGCCGGCGGCCGGCGTCGGTGCGAACACTGCGGCGCCGTCGTTGAGCAGCTTGCCGGTGTTTTCCAGCGCCGCCTTTTCGGCAGCGGTCTTTGGCGCACGCTCGAAGCCGACGGCGGCGTCGAGCGGCAGCTCAAGGGCGAAGGAGAGGCTCTTGCCGTCGACGGCGATGTTGAGCTTGCCGACGCCGTGGGCATGGCCCTTTCCGGCATGGGCGGCGCCGCTGGCGGCGAGCAGGGCGAAGGCGATCAGGAAGGGCTTCATGGCGGTTGTCTCCTTCAGTGAGCGTGACCGGTGCCGAGCACGACGACGGCAATGCCGGCGGCGAGCAGCACGCCGTGCCAGCCGATGGCGGTGTGTTCGCGCTTCAGCCGCGGCATCAGGTCGGCGATGGCGATGTAGAGGAAGCTCGATGCGGCGAGGGTGATGATGATCGGCACCCAGTCGCGCGCCTGGTCGAGCGCGAGATAGCCGATGATGCCGCCGGCGACGGCGGTGAGGCTGGCGAGCCCGTTCCACAAGAGGGCGCGGGCACGCTTCCAGCCGGCAGCAAGGAGGATGGCGAAGTCGCCGGCTTCCTGCGGCACCTCGTGGGCGATGATGGCGAAGGTGGTGCTCCAGCCGAGGATCGGGTCGGCGAGGAAGGCGGCGGCGATGAGGAGGCCGTCGGTGAAGTTGTGGAAGCTGTCGCCGATCAGGATGACCAGCGTCTGGCCGTCGCCGCCGTGCGCGTGGTCGTGGTGGTGGCTGTGGGTGTGGTCGTTGCAGGCGTGGGCGCCGGCATGGGCGTGATCGTGGGTGTCCAGGTCGTCGGCGCCGGTGTGCGCGTGCCGCCACAGCGCGAACTTCTCCAGCGCGAAGAAGGCGAGGATGCCGCCGAGCAGCAGGGGGAACACCTCGTGCGGCGTCAGCCCGCTCTCCAGCGCCTCCGGCAGCAGGTGCAGCAGCGCCATCGCCAGCAGGAGGCCGGTGGAGAAGCTGACCGAGAGCGACAGCCAGCGCTTCTTCAGCCCGAACATGACCAGCGCCGCGGCGGCGACGCTGAGCACGCCGCCGAGCAGGCAGGCGAGGATGATCTGGCTGAGCAGGGGGAGTTGCATCGGGGGAGGAAAAAGGCAAAAAAGGCGCGCGCGCCGGCCGTCCGGGAAAGGCGCGATTGAAGCACAGCGGATGCTTAAATGCAACGTTGTTGCATTTAAGCGGCGCCGGGTCAGTGGTGGTCGTGCTCGTGCGCCAGTGCGCGCATCTGCTGCTGGAAGTCTTCCTGGATGGCGAAGAAGTGGTCGACCAGCGTCGGGTCGAACTGCAGGCCGGCACCGTCGCGGATCTTCTGCAGCGCCTCTTCGATCGTGAACGCCTGCTTGTACGGGCGGGTCGAGATCAGCGCGTCGTAGACGTCGATGATCGAGGTGATGCGGCCGGCGACCGGGATTGCCTCCCCGCGCAGGCCGTTCGGATAGCCGGTGCCGTCCCAGCGCTCATGGTGGGTGAGGGCGATGTCGCGGGCCATGCGGGTGACGTCGGCGTCGTAGTCGCCGAGGATGTCGACGCCGACCTTGCAGTGCGTCTTCATGTGCTCGAACTCGTCTTCGGTCAGGCGGGCCGGCTTCAGCAGCACCTGGTCGGAAACGCCGATCTTGCCGATGTCGTGCATCATCGCGGCGAAGCGGATCAGTTCCACTTCCTTGCGCGGCAGGCCGGCGGCCTTGGCCAGCATGTAGCAGCCCTGCGACACGCGCAGGATGTGCGAGCCGGTGTCGTTGTCGCGGAATTCGCCGGCACGGGCGAGGCAGCGCACCAGCTCGAACTGCGTTTCGGTGAGCAGTTCGGTGCGCTCGGCAACAAGCACTTCCAGCCGTTCCGCCTCGGTTTCCCGGTCTTCGTAGAGGAAGCGGGTTTCCAGCGCGTTGTGGATGCGCCAGAGCACTTCCTCGTTGTCGAAGGGCTTTACCAGATAGTCGCGGGCGCCCTTCTGCAGCGCCGCCAGCCGGGTTTCACGTTCGGTCTGGGCGGTGAGCACGATGACCTGCAGGCCTTCCTGGTGGATGGCGTCATCGAGCAGCGTCAGCACGCCGAGGCCGTCGAGCACCGGCATGCGCATGTCGAGCAGGATCAGGTCGGCCGGTTCGCGGTCGAGGCATTCGAGCACCTGCGTCGAGTCGGTGATGCCCTCGACGCGGCGGTAGCCGGCTTCTGCGAGGAAGACTTCGAGCAGGCGGACATTGCCCGGCTGGTCGTCGACGACCAGGATGCGCGCATCGTGGAAGCGGGATTGCGGCAGGACCGAATCGCCGTAGGATTTCATTGCAGCAGTTCCCTCAAGAGTCTCGCCATGTCTCGTGGTTTCAGCGGTTTGTGTTGCCAGTGGCGCCCGTCGCCGGCCCCGTCTTCCGGCGCCGGGCCGGTACCGAGGACGACCAGCGGCAGGCCCCGGGTGTCGATGGCGCCGAGCGCCGGCAGCACCGATTCGTCGGCAATGATTGCCTGAAATCGCTGTTTCGCCAACTGGATTCCGGCGTCATCGACGGTGCCGGCGAGCAGCAGCGTCGTTTCGCGCAGCGTGCTGGCGACGAGGCGAAGCATTCCGGCATCGCCTTCCGGCACGCCGATGGCCAGCAGGGTGTGGCCTGTTGTCGGCGCCGGCGGTCCGGCCGGCGTGTCCGCCGGCGTCGCCAGTGACGGTCCGGGCCGGGGGTCGGTGTCGGCGGCCGTCGTCGCTCCTTCGCGCCTGGCGAACTCGACGCGGAAGGTGGTGCCGACGCCGACCTGGCTGGTGAAGTCGATGCGGCCGCCCATCAGTTCGACCAGGCGGCGGGTGATGGCCAGCCCGATGCCGGTGCCTTCGACCTGATTGACGCCGAGACGGTCGAAGGGGCGGAAGATGCGCTCGGCCAGGTCGTCCGGAATGCCGCGCCCGGTATCGGCGATGGCCAGGCAGACGTTGTCGCCGTGCTCGCTGAAGTCGATGCCGAGGCGGCCGCCGGGGCGGTTGTACTTGACGCCATTGGAGAGCAGGTTGAGCAGCACCTGCTTCAAGCGGGTGCGGTCGGCGTAGACGCTGAGCGAGCCGGGGTCGCCGGCCGCTATCGTCACCTCGCGGTCGGCGGCCTGCGGCGAGACCAGCGCCAGGCATTCGCGGAGCAGGGGGGCGAGCGGCACGTCGGCGAGGTCGACATGCAGCCGGCCGGCCTCGATCGCCGAGAGGTCGAGCACTTCGTTAATCAGCCCGAGCAGGTGGTGGCCGCCCTGCAGGATATGGGTGACGCTTTCCCGCTGCTTGCCCGGCAGCGGCGGGTCATTGGCCTTGTCGAGCACCTGCGCGAATCCGAGGATGGCGTTGAGCGGCGTGCGCAGCTCGTGGCTCATGCGCGCGAGGAATTCGGATTTGGCCGCGCTGGCATGGTCGGCGGTGATCAGGGCCTGCTTCAGGTGGGTGACGTCGCTCCAGATGACGACGGTGGCGCCGTCGCGTGTTCTCCGCTCGGTGACGCGCATCCAGCGGCCGTCGGAGAGCGGCAGCTCGCTCGATCCGCTGGCCTGCCGGTGCGCCTTCACGCGCTCTTCCACCCAGTCCGCCAGTGCTTCCGGCGGCACCGCGTAGAGTCCGTGCCGTGCCACTTCGTCGACGAGTTCGGCAAAGGGCAGGCCGATGCGGATGACGTCGCCGGAAATCGGGAAGAGTTCGGCGAAGTGCATGTTGTAGAGGGCGAGGCGGTCGTCGGCATCGAACAGCGCGAAGGCGTCGTCCATCGATTCGATGGCGTCGGCCATGCGCTGCTGCAGGCGCTGCAGCATCGCCTCCGCCTGGCGGCGGTCCGAAATGTCGCGGAAGGAGACGACGGCGCCTTCGCCATCCGGGCGGATGGCGACCGAGTATTCGACCGGGAAGCTGGACGCCTGGCCGCGTGCGAATTCGCCTTCGCAATACTGGAGGGTGTTGCCGCCGGCGAGCAGCCGGCAGATCGGGCAGGCCGCGCTGTCGGCGAGGATCGTCGGGTGGTGCGGGCGGCCGATGAGGAGCGAGGCGTCGCGGCCGAGCATGGTGGCGGCGGCGGGGTTGGCGAAGGTGATGCGGCCGTCGCGGGCGATGCCGAAGATGCCGTCGCCGGCAGTGGCCAGCAGCAGCCGGTTTTCTTCGCCGGCGCGCTGCACGGCGGCCTGCGATTCCTCAAGCTCGCCGAAGACGGTGCGTACCTGGGCGATGAGCGGGCGCAGCAGGCCGCGCGCCGAGTAGAGGAGCAGGAGCAGGGTGCTCAGCAGGGCGAGGACCTGCAGCAGGCGCAGGGTGTCGGTGCTGTGCTCGCTTTCGGCCTGGTACTGGCCGACGATGTTGTCGAGGGCGATGAGGAAGTCGCCCTGCGAGAGGCGCATCATCTCGTTCGCCGCTGCCCGGTACGGCTCGCTTCCCGCCGGCGCGGCGAGCAGCGTGCGGCCGAGTTCGAGGAAGTGCCGGAGCGTCGGATCGAGGCCGCCATCGCCGAAATACGCGGCCTTGAGTTTTTCCGAGCGTGGCGGGCGGATGCCGATCTCGGCGTCGCCCCTGATCAGCCGGTCGTGCGTGCGCTCCAGCTGCTGCAGGCTGTCGCGCAGCAGCTCGCGGTTCTCCGGGCTGGGGTGCTGCAGTGACTGGCTGACGAGGAAGCCGATGCGCTGCGAGAGCATGCGCCGCTTGCCGGCGTGGTTGATTTCGGCAGCGCTGGCCCGCTCGTCGGTCGTCTCCGCCGCGAGCAGCCAGTAGGAAGCAACGGCGAGCAGCGCCAGCGCCAGGAACACCCAGGTCGAGCGCCTGCCGAGCTGATCGACGATGAGCCGGCCCTGCACGGGCTGGCTCCGCTGCTGCTTCTGCATCATTCCCCCTGAAAATTTTCCGGGATTATCCGGGTTTGTGGCGAGCCTACCCCGATCTCGATCAAATCCGGAAGCTTCTTTTGGGTCGCCGGCAGGGTGGCCGGAAGGTTTGCCGAAGCGGTGCCGGGATGCACGGCCGATGCGGTTAGAATGAAAACATTCCGTCTCGATATTTTCATTCGCAAGCCTGTGCTCTGGATCGTCCGATGAAGCGTCTGTGGGTTCGCATCGCCGTGCTGTTCTGCCTGGTCGAGATTCTCGGCAGTGGCTTCCTCTACTGGAACCATCGCGACAAGGAAGCGACCTATCTCTCCCATTACACGCAGGTGGCGGAAACCGCCTACCGCTTCAGCGTGTCGATGTACGGGCTGGCGATGGACACCTTCTATACCGAGTCGGTCAGCCGGCCGGAGGTGCTGCGCCTGTTCGCGGAGGCGGCGACGGCCAGCAGCGAACGGCAGGAGCGCCTGCGCGGCGAGCTGCTCGCCGTACTGGGACCGAGCTATCAGGCCCTGCAGCGGCGCAATGTCCGCCAGCTCCACTTCCATCTGCCGGACGGCCGCAGCTTCGTCCGCTTCCACCAGCCGGACAAGTTCGGCGATCCGCTCTTCGATGCCCGCCCGTCGGTGCGCATCGCCAACACCGAGAAGCGCATCGTGCAGGGCTTCGAAACCGGCAAGGTGGTGTCCGGCTTCCGCTACGTCTACCCGCTGCATCATGCCGGCAGGCACATCGGCAGCGTCGAGAGCAGCGTCACCTTCGCCGCCATCCGCAGTGCGATGAAGGAGATCGTTCCGGATCGCGAGTTTTCGCTGGTCATGCTGCGCGGGGCGGTGTCCGAGAAGCTATTCAGCGGCCAGGAGAAGCTCTACGACACCGCGGCCATTCACCCCGGCTTCGTGGTCGAGGATCCGCAGGGCCGGCTGCCGAACAGTCCGCCCCCGGTCTCGGCCACGGTGCAGGCGATCGACGCACAGCTGCGCGCCGATCCCGCCGTGCAGTCGGCAATGAGCGCCGGCCGCTCGACGGCGGCGAAGGCCTACGTGAAAGGCGTGCCCTACGCGGTGTCGCTGCTCGCCATCGACGACGTCTCCGGGAAGCACACGGGTTATCTGCTGTCCTATACGCGGACGGACGTGCTCGACGTGATGTTCCGCGAATTCCTCTTCCTGCTCATCGGCTTCTCGGTGATGGTGCTGCTCGGATCGGCGCTGGTCGTCCGCATGGAGGAGGCCAGGACCCTCGCGGAATCCGCCAACCTGGAAAAGAGCCGCTTTCTGGCGACGATGTCGCACGAGATCCGGACGCCGATGAACGGCATCCTCGGCATGGCGCAGCTGCTTCAGGAACCCGGCCTCGATGAGACGCGGCGGAGGGATTACGTCGGCACCATTCTCGGTTCCGGGCAGACCCTGCTGACGCTGCTCAACGACATCCTCGACCTGTCGAAGATCGAAGCCGGCAAGCTGGTGCTCGAATCGGCGATCTTCGATCCGCGGCAGATCGCCAGGGAAACGCGCGAGCTGTTCGCCGAGGCCGCTGCGCGCAAGGGCGTGACGCTGACGGTCGACTGGACCGGGCTGGCCACCGCGCGCTACACCGGCGACGCGGTGCGCCTGCGCCAGATGCTGAGCAATCTGGTGAGCAATGCGATCAAGTTCACCGACAGCGGCAGCATTGCCGTCACCCTCGGTGAAGTGGATCGCGAGGTTGACCGCGAACGGGGCCGGGCTACGCTGGAGTTTGCCGTCGCCGATACCGGCATCGGCGTGCCGCCGGAAAAGCAGGCGCTTCTCTTCGAGCCGTTCACCCAGGCCGACAGCTCGACGACACGCCGCTTCGGCGGCACCGGTCTGGGCCTTTCCATCGTGCGCCGGCTGGCACGGCTGATGGGGGGCGAGGCCGGGGTCGAAAGCCGGCCCGGACAGGGCGCGCGCTTCTGGTTCCGCATCGTCGTCGCTGTTCCCGACGCCAGGGAGATCGAAGCGATGGCTGCCGCTGCCCCGGCGGCGACGGCGGCGGCACCGTCAGCGTCGCAGTTTTCCGGCCGCGTTCTCGTCGTCGAGGACAATGCGACCAACCGCAAGGTGATCCAGGCGATGCTGCAGCGACTGGGCGTGGAGGTGCTTCTGGCAGAGGACGGCGCGCAGGGGGTGGTGGCCGCAACCGGCAGCCAGCGGCCGGATCTGGTGCTGATGGATGTGCAGATGCCGGTTCTCGACGGCTACGAGGCGACGCAGAGGATCCGGCAGTGGGAAGGCGTTGACGCGGAAGCCGCGCGCCTGCCGATCATCGCGCTCACGGCCGACGCCTACGAGACCGACCGGCAGCATTCGTTTGCGGTCGGCATGGACGATTTCATGGCGAAGCCGGTCGAACTCGGGCGCCTGTCGCAGATGCTGGCCCGCTGGTTGCCGCAGGGCAGCGGAGCGTCAACTTCAGTGGCAGCGGGGACGTCTTCCGGCGCGGCTTCGGTCGCCATTCCCGCTGCTGCTCCGGTCGTGACTGACGACGCGGTCTTCGATGCCGCCCGCCTGATGCAGCAGGTGGCGAACAATGCCGACATCGCCCGGATTCTGGTCGGCTCGGCGACCGAAGAACTGCCTGAGTATCTGGCCGAGCTGCGGGTGGCGGTCGGCAGCGGGGATGCGGCGAGCGCGCTGCGGGCGACGCACACGATGAAGAGCCTGGTGGCGCAGCTGGGTGGCACGCGGCTGTCGCAGCAGTTGCTCGCCGCCGAAGAGCGCCTGCGTCAGGGCGGGCAGCTTTCCGTGGCCGAGATCGATGCCTTTGCCGGCGAGTACGCAGCACTTGCCGCGGCGCTCGGCGACTGGATGGCGGAGAGTGCCTGAGCCAAGAGCACGAGTCCGCAGCGAACAGGCACGCAGGGGATGCGCGTAGACGCCCGGCCGCTCAGGGGCGCTTGCGGTATTTCGCGAAATCCGGCTTGCGCTTTTCCAGATACGCGTTGCGGCCTTCCTGGCCTTCGGCGGTCTGGTAGAAGAGGCCGGTGGCATTGCCGGCGAGTTCCTGGATGCCGGCCAGGCCGTCAGTGTCGGCGTTGAAGCCGGCCTTGATCATGCGCAGCGCCATCGGCGAGAGCTGCAGCATCTCGCGGCACCACTGCACGGTTTCCTCTTCCAGCAGTTCGAGCGGGACGACGGTGTTCACCAGCCCCATGTCGAGCGCCTGCCGTGCGTCGTACTGGCGGCAGAGCAGCCAGATCTCCTTGGCTTTCTTGAGGCCGATGGTGCGCGCCATGAGGCCGGCGCCGAGGCCGGCGTCGAAGCTGCCGACGCGCGGGCCGGTCTGGCCGAAGCGGGCGTTGTCGGCGGCAATCGTCAGGTCGCAGACGAGGTGCAGGACGTGGCCACCGCCGATGGCGTAGCCGGCGACCATCGCCACTACCGGCTTCGGCAGGCGGCGGATCTGCATCTGCAGGTCGAGCACGTTGAGGTGCGGCGTGCCGCCTTCGTCGATGTAGCCTTCGGCACCGCGCACGCTCTGGTCGCCGCCGGAGCAGAACGCATCGGGTCCCTCGCCGGTGAGGATGATGGCACCGATCTCGCTGTCGTGCTGGGCGCGGTGGAAGGCATCGATCAGCTGCTTCACCGTTTCCGGCCGGAAGGCGTTGCGCTTCTGCGGCCGGTCGATGGTGATCTTGGCGATGCCCTCGGCGAATTCGTAGCGGATGTCGGAGTAGCTGTGGCGGCTCTGCCAGTCGGCGGCGGTGCGGATCATGTCGTCTTCCATCGGGTCCGTGGTGGTTTCCGGCGGCGAGTATACCGCGCACCATCGCCTATAATGGCGGCATAGAACGACAGGAAGAGGAGGAGGCAGATGCAGCGCAGCAGCCTGTCCGGTCAGCGGCTGGTCGTGATCTTCATGGTCGGCATCTTTCTCTTCAACTACCCGATCCTGTCGCTCTTCGACCGTTCCGCATCCCTCTTCGACGCACCGCTGGTCTTCGTTTACCTGTTCACGGTGTGGGCGGCGCTGATCGGGCTGATGGCCTGGGTCGTGGAACGGCCGGAGCGCCACGACCGCCCCGAGCGGGGGGGGCACTGAGATGCTCCAGGGCCCGGTCCTCATTCTCGTTTCCTTCTGCTACCTCGGGTTGCTCTTCGCCGTCGCCTACTGGGGCGACAAGCGGGCCGATGCCGGTCGCTCGATCATTGCCAACCCGACCATCTACGCGCTGTCGATGGCGGTCTATTGCACGACCTGGACCTACTACGGCAGCGTCGGCCGGGCTGCCGTTTCCGGCGTCGGCTTCCTGCCGATCTACCTCGGGCCGACGCTGGTGATGGCGCTTGGCGGTTTCCTGATCCTGAAGATGATCCGCACGGCGAAGGCCAACCGGATCACCTCGATCGCCGACTTCATCGCTTCGCGCTACGGCAAGAGCCAGCTGTTGGGCGGGCTGGTGACGATCATCGCGGTGATCGGCATCGTTCCCTACATCGCGCTGCAGCTGAAGGCGGTGGCCGGCAGCTACAACCTGCTGGTCGGCTACCCGGCGCTGATCGCACCCGGCGACGAGCATCAGCCGGTGCTTGCCGACACCACCTTCTACATCGCGCTGATTCTTGCCGCCTTCACCATCCTCTTCGGCACCCGCCATCTCGATGCCACCGAGCGGCACGAGGGCATGGTGGCGGCAGTGGCGCTGGAGTCGGTGGTCAAGCTGGTGGCCTTCGGCGCCGTCGGCCTGTTCGTCGTCTATGGTCTCTACGACGGCATCGGCGACATCTTCCAGCGGGCGTTGGCGGATCCGCAGCTGGCCAAGCTGACGGCAGTCGCCGCCGAGAACCGAAGTTACGCAACCTGGTTCTCGCTGACGCTGCTTGCCGGGCTGGCGATCCTCTTCCTGCCGCGCCAGTTCCAGGTGACGGTGGTCGAGAACGTTTCCGAGGCACACCTCAAGCGCGCGATCTGGCTGTTTCCGCTCTATCTCTTCCTGATCAACCTGTTCGTGCTGCCGATCGCGCTCGGCGGCCTGATGCGCTTCGCCGGGCAGGGGATCGACGCCGATACCTTCGTGCTGACGCTGCCGATGTCGGCGCAGCAGGAAATGCTGGCGCTGCTGGTCTTCGTCGGCGGCCTGTCGGCGGCGACCGGGATGGTCATCGTCGAGACCATCGCGCTGTCGACGATGGTCTGCAACGATCTGGTGATGCCGCTGCTGCTGCGCTCGAAGGCGCTGGCGCTGAACGCCGAGCGCGACCTCTCGCGCTTGCTGCTCGGCATCCGCCGCGGCGCCATCCTCGTCATCCTGCTGCTTGGCTATCTCTATTTCCGGCTGGCCGGCGATGCCTATGCGCTGGTCGGCATCGGCCTGATCTCGTTCTCGGCCGTCGCCCAGTTCGCGCCGGCGATGATCGGCGGCATGTACTGGCGCGGCGGCACCCGCGACGGCGCGCTCGCCGGCCTCTCCGCCGGTTTTGTCGTCTGGGCCTACACGCTGCTGCTGCCGTCCTTCGCCAAGTCCGGCTGGCTGCCGGCGAGCTTCATTGCCGACGGTCCGTTCGGCATCGAGCTCTTGAAGCCGCACCAGCTGTTCGGCCTTTCCGGGCTCGACGACATCTCGCACTGCCTGTTCTGGAGCTTCGCCGCCAACATCGGCGCCTATGTCGTCGTCTCGCTGCTGCGCACGCCGACGGCGGCCGAGGCGAGCCAGGCGACGCAGTTCGTCGACGCGCTGAAGACGACGCGTCCGGTCGGCTCGGCACTGTGGCGCGGCAGCGCCGATGCCGGCGAGCTGATCGCGCTGGTCGGTCGCTTTCTCGGCCCGCAGCGTGCCGAGGCGGCCTTCGCTGCCTACGCCCGGCGGCGTGTGGTGGCCTCGGTTGCGGATCTGGAGGCCGATGCCGATCTCGTGCATCACGCCGAGTCGCTGCTTACCGGTGCCATCGGCAGTGCCTCGGCGCGAGCGATGGTGGCTTCGGTGGCGAAGGAGGAGCCGCTGTCGCTGACCGAGGTGATGAACATCCTCGACGAGGCCTCGCAGCTGCGCACCTACAGCCGCGAGCTGGAGCGCAAGTCGCGCCAGCTGGAGGCGGCGACCAACGAACTGAAGGCGGCCAATGAGCGGCTGCTCGAAGTCGACCGGTTGAAGGACGACTTCATGGCCTCGGTCAGCCACGAGTTGCGCACGCCGCTGACCTCGATCCGTGCCTTTTCGGAAATCCTGCGCGACGCGCCGGAGACGGCACTGCCGGAACGGGAGCGCTTCCTCGGCATCATCGTCGCAGAAACGGAGCGGCTGACCCGGCTGGTGAACCAGATCCTCGACATGGCCAAGATCGAGTCCGGCAACGCCGAATGGCGGGTCGAGGATGTCGATCTCCGCTCGGTCATCGAGCACTCGGCAGCGGCGACCAGCCAGCTGTTCGAGGACAAGGGCGTCACGCTGACGCTCGATCTGGCGCCGTCCGTCCCCCTCGTCCGTGCCGACCGCGACCGCCTGATGCAGGTGGTGATCAACCTGCTCTCGAACGCCGTGAAGTTCGCGCCGGCCAGCGCAGGCAAGGTGACGATCCAGCTGCTGCCGCTGGCCGGAGAGGTCTCCGTCCGCGTCGTCGACAACGGCCCCGGCATCCGGCCCGAGGATCAGGAAGTCATCTTCGAACGCTTCCGCCAGGGCGGCGATTCGCTGACCGGGAAGCCGACCGGCACCGGACTGGGCTTGCCTATCAGCCGTAAAATCGTCGAATATTTCGGGGGACGACTGTGGGTGGAAAGCGCGCCGGGGCAGGGTGCCGCTTTCGTTTTCGTTCTTCCTGCCGCTTGAGCTTCTTCAGTACGGAACCCGTCAATGAACAAGAAAATCCTGATTGCCGACGACGAGCAGAACATCGTCATCTCCGTCGAATTCCTCATGAAGCGCGAGGGCTATGCCGTTTCCGTGGCGGCCGACGGCGAGGAGGCGCTGGCGCGGATTCGTGAAGAGAAGCCGGACCTGGTCCTGCTCGACGTGATGATGCCGAAGAAGAACGGCTTCGACGTCTGTCAGGAAGTGCGGGCCGATGCGGCGCTGGCCGGGGTGCGCATCCTGATGCTGACGGCGCGCGGGCGCGATACGGAAGTGGCCAAGGGGCTCGCCCTCGGTGCCGACGGCTACATGACCAAGCCTTTCTCGACGCGGGATCTGGTCGACAAGGTGCGGGAACTACTGGCCTGAGGGCGACGACCATGAAATCCGGTCACCTGAACAAGCTGCTTCTGGCGACCGCGCTTTCCTCGGTCGCCATCGCGGCGCTGCTCTATGCAGCCGTGGCCGTGGTTCGCTCGGCGGACGCGGCCGGCAGCGAGGATGCCGTGGCGCCGCTGGTCATGGTCTGGCTGTTCGCCAGCGCCGGGCTGTTCGCAGCCTTGCGCGCACTCGCCGATACCTATCTGCGCGCGCCACGGGCACTGGCCGAGGAAACCCGGATCATCGCCAGCGACAGCGGGCGTCGCGTCAAAACCGGTGGCAGCAGCGAGCTGTGCGCCGTGGCCGAGGCGATCAACGATCTCGCCGAACGGCGGCAGGCGCTGGAGCGCGACATCGCCGCCGAGGTGGCGCGGGCGCAGGGCAACCTCGAAGCCGACCGCAACCGGCTGGCGGTGCTGATGGCCGAGCTGCAGCAGAGCGTCGTCGTCTGCAACCTCGACGGCCGCATCCTTCTCTACAACCAGCGGGCGCGCGAGGTGCTTTCGGCCGGTGCCGGCAGCGAACTGGTCGGCCTCGGCCGTTCGCTCTACGCGGTCTTCGAGCGCAGCCTGATCGCACACACGCTGGCGCAGGTGCAGCGACGGCTGCTGGCGGGCGACACGGCGGCGGCGGAATTCGTGACGGCGACGCGGGCCGGGCGTCTGCTGCGGGTGCATCTGGCGCCCGTGAGCGGCCATGAGCAGGGGCGCGAGGCACCGGCGATGACCGGCTTCGTGCTGCTGCTCGACGACATCACCGCATCGTTCGAGACCGAGGGCCGGCGCGATGCGCTGATCCAGTCGCTGACCGAGGGTGCCCGCGGCCCGCTCGGCAACATCCGTGCTGCCGCCGAGATGCTGTCTTCGTATCCGGACATGGAAGCGGAGCAGCGCAGCCGCTTCTTCTCGGTGATCCGCAGCGAGGTGGAGGGCTTGTCCACCCGCGTCGAGCTGTCGGCACGCGAGTATGCGCGCGAGCTGACGGCACGCTGGCCGCTGGAGGAAATGCGCGGTGCCGACCTGGTGGCGGTGGCAGCGCCGCGGATCGGCGAGCGCAGCGAGCTGCCGGTGAAGATCGAGGATGTCGACGAAGCGGTGTGGATGAAGGTCGACAGCTTCTCCTTCCTGCAGGTGCTCTGCTACATCAGCAGCCGTCTGCGCGACGAATACGAAGTCAGCGAGGTGCGTCTCGCGCTTTCGTCGGACGGCGAGCATGCCTGTCTCGACCTGATCTGGCAGGGAACGGCGATCAGCACCGAGACGGTGATGACCTGGGAGATGGACCCGATGAGCAGCGCCGGCGAGGAAACGCCGCTCTCGGTGCGCGAGGTGATGCAGCGCTGCAACGGGGAAATGTGGTTCCAGCGCATGCGCGCCGCGCATCGCGCCTCGTTCCGCTTCCTGCTGCCGCTGGCGCAGGAGCGCCGGCAGCCGGCCAATCTCGGCGGCAGCGTGGCGAAGAGCCGTCCGGAGTTCTACGACTTCGACCTTTTCAGCTGGTCGGAGAAAAGCCATGCGCTCGACGACCGTTCGCTCGCCGAGCTGGCCTACACGGTGTTCGATACCGAAACCACCGGTCTCGAACCCTCGAAGGGCGACGAGATCATCCAGATCGGGGCGACGCGCATCGTCAATCGCCGCCTGCTCACGCACGAGGCGTTCGACCAGCTGGTGGACCCGCGCCGCTCGCTGCCGGCCGCTTCCGTCGCGATCCACGGCATCACGCCGGAAATGCTGGTCGGCCAGCCTGACATCGGCACCGTGCTGCCGGCCTTCCGCGAGTTCTGTGCGGACACCGTGCTGGTCGCGCACAACGCCGCCTTCGACATGCGCTTCCTGCAGCTCAAGGAAGCAATGACCGGCATCCGCTTCGACCTGCCGGTGCTCGACACGCTGCTGCTCTCGGCGGTGCTGCATCCGAACCAGGAATCGCACCGCCTGGAGGCCATCGCCGAACGCTTCGGCATCTCGGTGATCGGCCGGCATACCGCGCTCGGCGACGCCTACGTCACCGGCGAGGTGTTCCTGAAGATGGTGCCGCTGCTGGCGGAAATGGGCATCGTCACCCTCGGCCAGGCGCGCGAGGCGGCGGAGAAGACCTACTATGCGCGCATCAGCTACTGACGCTGCCGGCGCTCGCTCGCGGCACTCCCTGCAGTCGCCGCACTCACCCGTTTCCGAGGTCGTGCGCCAGCGGACACCCGTGCTGCCGCCCTCGGCCTCGTTGCGCGCGGCGCTGGAGTGTCTCGACCGCGACGAGGTCGATGCCGTCGCCGTCGTCGATCCGGCGAGCGGCGAACCGCTCGGCATCCTGACCTTGCGCGATGTGCTGAAGCGGGTGGTCCTTTCCGGCGGCGATCTCGAACAGCCGGTGGCGGCGGTGATGACCGGCGGCGTCATCCGGCTGCCGACGCAGGCGACGGTGCATCAGGCGAGCACGCTGATGATCCGCCGCAATGTCCGCCATCTGGTCCTGGTCGAGGCCGACGGCCGCTTCGCCAGCATCGTCTCGCAGCGCGACCTCTATGCGCCGTCGAGCGTCCGCAGCGGCGAACTGCTGGCGGCGATTGCCGCGGCGCGGGACATTGCCGCGCTGGCGGCGGTCGCTGCCGAGGTGCGTGCCTTCTCGGCCCAGCTGTTGAGCGAAGGCGTCGGCGCCGAGGCGCTCTGCCAGCAGATCTCCGGGCTCAACGACCTGATCGGGCTGCAGGCCATCGACCTTGTCGCCGCCCGCCATGACCTTCCCTACGTGCCCTGGTGCTGGCTGGTCTTCGGTTCCGAAGGGCGGCTCGAACAGACACTGTCGACCGACCAGGACAACGGTCTCGTCTTCGTCGCCGGCAGCCGCGACGAGGCGGACGAGCTGCGCAAGGCCTTCCTGCCCTTTGCCCGCGAGGTGAACGAGGCGCTCGATACCTGCGGTTTCCCGCTGTGCCGGGGCAACATCATGGCCAGCAACCCGGAGCTCTGCCTGTCGCTGGAGGAGTGGCAGGAGAAGTTCGGCGACTGGCTGCGCGTGG
>VFQM010001402.1_pt1 | contig 21148 bp, 22 predicted proteins | sample 3512391 | NCBI WGS metagenome assembly VFQM01 (sample SAMN10412369, study PRJNA504923) | tailings metagenome | isolation source: Replicate 1 from Balatoc abandoned mine | place: Philippines | reverse complement strand
AGACGCATCTGGCGATCGAGCGGATGTGCGGCCATTCGAGCGGCATGATGGGCTTTCCGCTGCGGCTGCTGGCGCGCGAGGTATATGACCGGGTGCGGGCGATCAAAGGCGACAACCAGGTGGCCCTCATCACCGGCGAGGAACGGATCGAGCCGCCGCAGGCGCGCTATTTCCTCTGCACGGCCGAAGCCATGCTGAGGACGGCAGGCGACCACGCCTTCGTCGCGCTGGACGAGGCCCAGTTGGGTGCCGATCCCGAACGCGGGCACATCTTCACCGACCGGTTGCTGCACGCACGGGGCCGGGAAGAGACGATGATCCTAGGTTCGGCGACGCTCGAACCGATGGTCAAGGCGCTGATTCCCAAGGCGGAAGTGACCAGCCGGCCGCGCTTCTCGACGCTCAGCCATGCGGGCGTGTGCAAGCTCTCGCGCCTGCCCAAGCGTTCCGCCGTGGTCGCCTTCAGCGTCGAGCAGGTCTACGCCATGGCCGAGGCGCTGCGGCGCTTCCGTGGCGGGGCGGCGGTGGTGATGGGGGCGCTCTCACCCGAAACCCGCAACAAGCAGGTCGCGATGTTCCAGGCAGGCGAGGTCGATTACATCGTCGCCACCGACGCGATCGGCATGGGGCTGAATCTCGATCTCGATCACGTCGCCTTCGCCGCGCTCAGCAAGTTCGACGGGCGCCGGAAGCGTCGGCTCACCCCTTCGGAAATGGCGCAGATCGCCGGCCGCGCCGGGCGGCACCAGCGCGACGGGACGTTCGGCACGCTCTCGGGCATGGGCAAGTCGGACGCGGGCGAACCGCTCGCCTTCACCGACGAGGAAGTCTACGCCATCGAGGAGCACAAGTTCGCGCCCCTCACCCACCTGTTCTGGCGCGATGCCGATCCGCGCTTCGACCGGCTCGAAACACTGATCGCCGATCTCGAGGCGCGGCCCGAGAACGCCGTGCTGAAGCCCGCGCCTGAAGCGATCGACCTCGCCGTGCTCAAGCGCCTCGCCGCCGATCCGATTGCCGACACCGTGCGCGGGGCGGGCAGTGTGCGGCGCTTCTGGGAGGCCTGCTCGCTCCCCGACTTCCGCTCATTGGGCGTCGAACAGCACGGCCGCTTCGTGGCGCGCCTGTGGGAAGACCTGCGCGACGGCTATCTCGGCGCGGATTATGTCGCCGCACGCATCGCCGAGCTTGACCGGATGCAGGGCGACATCGACACGCTGCAAGGGCGGATCGCGGCGATTCGCAGCTGGGCTTACATCTGCCAGCGACCCGACTGGGTGCTGGCACGCGACGAAATGGCCGCACGCGCACGCGCGGTCGAGGCGAAACTCTCGGATGCGCTGCACGCGCGGCTGACCGAGCGTTTCGTGAACCGAAGGACGACACTCTTGATGAAATCGCTGGGGCAGGACGCGGGCGCATTGCCCGTCACGCTCGAACCCGATGGCCAGCTGACGGTGGAGGGCGAAAGCATCGGCCGCCTCGAAGGCTTCCGCTTCCATGTCGATCCCTCGGCCGGCGTCGCCGACCGGCGGATGCTGCTGGCGGCGGGGGAGAAGGCGCTGCCGGCGCTGCTCGCCGAACGTGCTGACTGGCTGCTGTCGCAGGGCGCCAGCGAGCTGGAGATTTCCGGCGGGGCAATCCGCTGGCAGGGCCGCGCGCTGGCTGAAATCACCTTCCCCGGACACCCGGGTTCAGGCAATTTCGGCACGCCGCGCCTGTCGCTCACGCGCGATCTCGCGTTGCTGCCCGATACGGCCAAGGCGAAGCTCGAAGCGGGCCTTGCGGCGTGGCTCGACAAGCAGCTCGAACCGCTCGAACCGCTGCGCAAGCTGGCCGAGGCGGCGCGCGATCCCGCCGCCGGCTCGCAGGCGCGCGCGCTGATCATCACGCTGATCGAAGCGCGCGGCGTGATCCACCGCGACGAGGCGGGGCTCGAGAACCTGCCCAAGGAAATGCGGCCCTATCTGAGGAAGCTGGGCGTGACCTTCGGCGCGCTCGACATCTTTGATGCGCCCCTGCTCAAGCCCGCCCCGCGCCGCCTGCTGCACGAGCTCGGGCTCGATCCGCGCCCGCTCAACGAGGGAATGCTCCCCGTGCTGGCCGAGGGCAGCTGGGCCAAGGGACGCCTGCCCGCCGGTTACCGCTATGCGGGAACGCAGGCGATCCGGGTCGATCTGGCGGAGAAGATCCTGCGCGCGGCCTTCGATGCGCGCGGAGCGGTCACAGCGAAGCACCCGAAGGAGCGCAACCCCGCCTTCCGGCTCGACATGGCGCTGGCGGTGTCGATCGGGCTGGAGGCCGATAACGCCCGCCGCCTGCTCGGAAGCGCCGGCTTCCGCTGCGACCGTGCCCGCGCTCTGCCCGAGGGCGCGCATGGGCCGGCCGCACCCGATCGCTGGCATTGGCGCCCGCGCCGTCTCGGTGATCGCGAGCGCGAGGAGCGGCGGCAAGAGCGGCGCCCGGGGCAGAACAAGGCCCGCCCCGCGCAGGACAAGCGCCCGCCGCGCGGCAAGCCGCATGATGAACGGCCCAAAGAGCAGCGGAACGAGAAGCCGAGGGGCCGTCCCGATGATCGCCGCGGTGGCAAGCCCCGGCACGAGCCGCGCCCCGCTCCCAAGATCGACACCGGCCCGGCCCGCGCCGGGGGTGCCTTCGACAAGCTGGCGGACCTGCTCAAGGGATGACGGCAACAGGCGCAGGCAGTGCGGGCGGAGCGATCAGGATCGATCGCCTGCTGGTCTATCTGCGCTTTGCCCGCACCCGCTCCGCCGCCGACGCGCTGATCGCGGCGCACGCCCTGCGCCGCAACCGCCGCCATGTGCTGCGCGGGGCCGAACAGGCGCGGATCGGCGACATCCTCACCATCGCCATGCCTGACAGGGTGCGCGTGATCGAACTCCTTTCGCTGCCCGGCCGGCGCGGATCGCCCGCGCTGGCGCGTTCCCATTATCGCGAGGTTGACGGAGACAATCTTGACCCTAAAGGGCAAATGTCCCTAGCACCATCGCCCGTCCTGGCTGATGTGCAGGCCGACGAACCCGAAGATCCCTCGTGAAAGAGCCGCAATGACCTACGTCGTCACCGAAGACTGCATCAAGTGCAAATACACCGACTGTGTGGAAGTGTGCCCGGTCGACTGCTTCTACGAAGGCGAGAACATGCTGGTGATCAATCCCAGCGAATGCATCGATTGCGGCGTGTGCGAACCGGAATGTCCGGCCGAGGCGATCCTGCCCGATACCGAGGACGGCCTCGAAAAGTGGCTTGAGCTCAACACCAAGTATTCGGCGGTCTGGCCCAACATCACCAGCCAGAAGTCCCCGCCAGAGGATGCCGACGCGCACAAGGGCGAGAAGGACAAGTTCGAGAAGTATTTCAGCACCGAACCCGGCGAAGGCGACTGATTTTTCCTGCAAACTTGCGGATTCGCAAGGCTGCGCAGACGTCCGCAATCCCCGACTCGCAATTTTGTTGCGGGTGTGCTATATAATCCACTGACCGCGTCTGCTGCGCCATCAGGCGAGGCATGACGCAGGCGTTGAAACCAGGAAGGCCTCGCACCAGCAACCCCTCGGACAATCGGTTCCCGGCGCTTTGCTCCCCCAGGAGCAGGGTCGCGCCGCCGGGATGATTGACCCTCTCTCCGGCAGGTCGGGCCCACAGAAAGGAACTTGCATGGCAAGCACCGCAAACGCATTCACCGTCGGCGATTATGTTGTCTACCCCAAGCACGGGGTGGGCCGGGTTATCGAGCTCCAGAGCGAGGAAATCGCCGGCATGCAGCTCGAACTCTACGTGCTCCGGTTCGAGAAGGAGCGCATGACGCTCCGCGTGCCGGTCAACAAGGTCGAATCGATCGGGATGCGCAAGCTGTCTTCCGACAAGACGCTCAAGCAGGCGATGGAAACGCTCAAGGGCAAGCCCAAGGTGAAGCGCACCATGTGGTCGCGCCGCGCGCAGGAATATGAAGCGAAGATCAACTCGGGCGACCTCGTGTCGATCGCCGAAGTGACCCGCGACCTGTTCCGCCCGGAGGACCAGCCCGAGCAGTCCTATTCCGAACGCCAGATCTTCGAAGCCGCCTCGAGCCGCCTCGCCCGCGAACTTGCGGCGATGGAAGAGACCGACGAGCCCACCGCGCTCGGCAAGATCCTCGACGTGCTGCGCGAACACGCGCCGCAGTATTACGACACCGCCGAAGAAGCCTGATCGCTTCCCGCTGCGACGAACATCAAGGGCTGCCCTGCGGGGCGGCCCTTTTTGCTTGGGCGCTCGCAAGACGCGCGTCCGCTTGCACATCGCGGGTTGGTGTATTATATCGGCAATACGCTATCGCCTGCCCTCAGGGAGAGATCACATGTTCAAACCGTCCGCCCAACGCTTCGCCGCCCTCGCCGCGCTTGCCTCCGCCGCCGCGCTTGCCGGGTGTGACGGCGCCGATGTCGAGATCAACGGCCAGAAGGGCGTGCCCCTGTCGGACATCGAGATCGCCGGTCCGCCGCCGACCGAGGTGTTCCTCGCCTCGGGCGACACCGTGATCCTGACCGAAGGCGATACCTTCGCCATAAAGGTCGAAGGCACGGGTACCGACTCCTTGCGCTTCGTGCGTGACAAGGAACTGATCGGCATCACCCGCCAGGAAGGCTGGAACGGCGAGAGCAAGGCCACGATCCGTATCACCATGCCCGCCCCCACCGAACTGGTGATCGGCGGTGCCGGCACGATCAAGGCGCCCGCGCTCGCCAGCGAGGCCGACATCAACATCGGCGGCAGCGGCACCGTCGAATTCGGCAAGTTCGAGGGCCAGACCCTCGGGATCAATATCGGCGGCAGCGGCAAGGTGACCGGCGCGGGCACCGCCAAGGAACTCGAAATCCTCATCGGCGGCAGTGGGGATGTGGAGATGCCGCGGCTCAAGGCCGATCAAGCCGACGTGACCATCGGGGGCCGCGGCGATGTCAGTTTCGCCTCGGACGGCACGGTCGAAGCCAATATCGGCGGCGCGGGCGATGTGCGCGTGGCGGGCAATGCCAAGTGCACGATCAACGCTATGGGCTCGGGCACGCTGACCTGCACCCCGACCGGCAGCGCCGCGACCGGCACCACCGGCGAACTGCCGGCCCCTGCGGCCAAACCCGCAGAATAGATTTGCCTTATCGCAAGGAGCGCGCGAGATAATCCCGTCATGCGCGCTCCCCAGCTTGTGGCCCTCGGCCTAGCCTCGCTTGCCCTGCAGGGCTGTCTTGCCCGTGCGGCGGTGGATGTCGTCACTCTGCCGGTGCGGGCCGTCAGCGCCGGGGTCGATGCCGCGACGACAAGCCAGTCCGAGGCCGACGAGAAGCGCGGGCGCGAGATCCGCAAGCGCGAAGAGCGGCTCGGGCAGTTGGAGCGCGATTACGACAAGGCGATGGAACGCTGCGGCGACGGTGACGACGAGGCCTGCGACAAGGCCCAGGCGATCCGCGCCGAACAACGCGCGCTGATGCAGAGCGTGCCAGTGGAGCCTGAAGACTAGGCCGCCGCCCGCCGCAGCCGGTCATTGATTGCGCGGCCCACCCCTTCCTCGGGCACCGGTGCGACCGCTATGCGCGGCTGTGCGGCGCGGGCGGCCTCGTGCAGACAGGCATAGAGCCGCGCGGCGGCCTGATTGACATCACCACTGGCTGACAGCGTGCAATCACCCGCCACCGCACCGAAGCCGATCAGGAACTCGTCCGCTTCGGCCTCATGCGCATTCAGCCGCACCGGCTTGCCCGGCGCATAGTGGCTGGCGAGCTGGCCCGGCGCCTCGATGCTCCCACCCACACCCTGCACGCCCACTGCCAGCGGCCCGGGGCGCAATTCCTCCAAGCTCCCGTCGGCGCGCACTGCGACAATGGTCGATTCCACCCCTGCCGTGGTCGCCCCCCCATCGAGCACCAGGTCGATCCGCCCATCGAGCGAGGCAAGCACGTGGTCGGCACAGGTCGGGCTGATGAAGCCCGAGCGGTTGGCGGAAGGCGCGGCGAGCGGGAAGTCGGCCGTCTCCAGCAGGGCGCGCATCGCCGGATGGGCCGGAGCGCGCAGGGCAACTGTCGGCAGGCCGGCGGTCACCGCTTCAGCCAGCCCGGCATTGGCGCGGCGCGGCAGCACCAGCGTCAGCGGGCCGGGCCAATGGGCCTCGGCCAGAGCACGGGCCTCGGGTGAGAATTGGGCATAGCGGTCCGCCTGCTCCACCCCTCGCACATGGACGATCAGCGGGTTGAAGTCCGGGCGGCCTTTCGCGGCGTAGATCTTCGCCACGGCTTCGGCGCTGTCGGCCCGCGCGGCAAGGCCATAGACCGTCTCGGTCGGCACCGCGACCAGCCCGCCCGATTCGAGGATTCGCGCCGCCTGCGCGATCCCCTCGGCGTCCGCCATCCGCACTTCCGTAACGTTCTTGCCGCTCATGCCCGGGCGCTATATTCGATTCGCCGCCCTGCCAAGAGCAGCCGCAATTTCCATTCCCGAAGGACGCCCCCGAAGTGACCCCCTTTACCCCGCCGACCGCCGACCAGCTGCTCGCCATCCGCGTTAATGCCAGGATCGACGAGCTCGCGCAGACCGAGCGCTTCGCCCATGCCGAGCCCGACCTGGTCGAGGCCATCGTCGAAGGCGTGGGACAGTTCGCGGCGGGCGAATTCGCGCCGCTCAACCGCAAGGGCGACCTCGAAGGCGCGAAGCTGGAGAACGGTGTGGTGCACTTGCCCGAAGGGTTCGAGGCCGCGTACAAGGCCTATGTCGAGCAGGGCTGGAACGCGATTGCCTCGCCGGCTGCCCATGGCGGGCAGGGGCTGCCCTTCATCCTCGCCTGCAACGTGCTGGAGAACCTCGGCGCGGCGAACATGGCCTTCACCCTGCTGCCGATGCTGAGCGTCGGCGCGATCGAGGCGCTGGAGCATCACGGCTCCCCTGCCCAGCAGGCGATGTATCTGCCCAGGCTGGTGAGCGGGCAATGGTCGGGCACGATGAACCTCACCGAGCCTGCGGCAGGCAGCGACGTCGGCGCGCTGCGTTCCACCGCGACCCCGATCGAAACCGGCCCTCATGCAGGCAAGTATCTGATTAACGGTCAGAAAATCTACATCACCTGGGGCGAACACGATCTGGCCGAAAACATCATCCACCTCGTCCTCGCCCGCCTGCCGGGTGCGCCGGAAGGTTCGCGCGGTATCTCGCTGTTCGTGGTGCCCAAGTATCACGTCAACGCCGACGGAACGCTCGGCCTGAAGAACGATCTGCGCTGCGTCAGCCTCGAACACAAGCTCGGCATCAATGCCTCTCCGACCTGCGTGATGAGCTATGGCGACAATGGCGAATGCATCGGGGAACTGGTCGGCGCCCCCAACAAGGGCCTCGCGGCGATGTTCACGATGATGAACAATGCGCGGATCAATGTCGGCAACCAGGGCGTGCAGATCGGGGAGCGGGCGACGCAGCAGGCGCTCGCCTATGCGCGGGATCGGGTGCAATCGGCCCGCGCCGGGTCGCCCGACAAGACTCCCGTGGCGATCATCGAGCATCCCGACGTGCGCCGCATGATCCTGCGCATGAAGGCGCTGACCGAAGGCGTGCGCGCGCTGCTCTATTACTGCGCGGGGCAGGTCGATCGCGGCAATCTGGGCGACGAAGCGGCGAAGGCCCGGGCCGAGATCGTCGTCCCGCTGATCAAGGCCTGGGGCACGGATATCGGCGTCGAAGTTGCCGGGCTTGGTATCCAGATCCATGGCGGCATGGGTTTTGTCGAGGAAACCGGCGCCGCCCAGCACTGGCGCGATTCGCGCATCGCCCCGATCTACGAAGGCACCAACGGGATTCAGGCCGCCGACCTCGTCACCCGCAAGCTCGGGCTTGAGGGCGGCGAGGCGATGGTGACGCTGTTCGGGACGATTGCACACGAAGCCGCCGCCGAACCGGCGCTGGCCGCGCTGGCGCAGGACTGCGCGGGGATCGCCCGCTGGATGCGCGATGAGGCGAGCCTCGATGATCGCCTCGCGGGCAGCGTGCCGTTCTGCACCATGGCCGCGGTCTGCGTCGCTGGCTGGCAGCTGATGAAGCAGGCCGCAGCCGTGGCGGCAGGGGCGGCGCCCGAACTCGCCGCAACCAAGCCGGTGACGGTGCGCTTCTTCCTCGACCGGATCGTGCCGGAGGCCGCGGGTCTCAAGGCGGGGGCGACCGCGGGGGCGGATCTGCTCTATGCCCTGCCCGCCGAAGCGCTGGTGGGCTGAGATGGACGACAAGGCGCTGGAGCGGATCGCTGCCGCGCTCGAGCGGATGGCGCCAGCCCCGCCGCCGCCGACCGACTGGCTCGCGCACCCTGCCTATGTGTGGGAGGGTGAGCGGGCGCGGGCGGTGCCGGTGATCGATGCCTTGCCGCTGGATACTCTGATCGGGATCGAAGCCCAGAAAGTTGCGCTGCGCGACTTGTGTGCCCGCCTCGCCGCTGGCGCGGCGGCGCATGACGCGCTGCTGTGGGGTGCGCGCGGCATGGGCAAATCAGCGCTGGTGCGCGCGGCGGTGGCCGATGTGCAGAAGGAGACGAACGATCTCGCTCTCGTGCAGCTGGCGCCCGGCAGTCTGCCCAGCTTTCCCGCCCTGATCGCGGAACTGGCCGGGCAGAAGCGCGCCTTCCTGCTGTTCATCGACGATCTCGGCTTCGGCGCGGACGGGCGGGCAGAGATGCTCGCGCTGCGCAGCCTGCTCGACGGCGGGGTTGCCCCGCGCCCGGCGCATGTCCGCATCGTGGTGACCGCCAACCGCCGCTCGATCGTGGAGCGCGAGGACACCTCCACCGCGCTCCACGAACGTGACGAGCGTGACGATGCGCTGGCGCTGGCCGATCGTTTCGGGCTGACGCTGGGCTTCCATCCGGCGGACAAGGCCACCTATCTCGCCATTCTGGAGGGCTACACCGCGCCGCTCGGCCTCGCCTTCGATGCCGAGGAGGCCATGGCCTATGCCATCCAGCGCGGGAACCGTTCCGGCCGCACCGCGCTGCAATTCGCCACCGAACTCGCCGGGCGAGCAGGTATCAGGCTCTAGTTGATCGACCCCGCGCTCTTGCGCAGGTAATCTTCCTCGAAGGTCGCGCGCGGATCGCGCAGCTCGCGCAACCGCGGCAATTTCTCGCTCTTGAGCGGAGCAATGCCGGGCGCAGGCGAGGCCGAGGGCGAACGCACGCGCCAGATGATGCCGGCGGTATCGTCGGACACCAGCAGCGCCCCGTCACCCGCCCATTCGACCCAGGTGGGCCGGCCGCGGGTGGTGCCGTCGCTCTTGAGGAAGCCGGTCAGCACCGGAACGGGCTTGCCGGTCGGATTGCCGCGCTTGTCGAAGCCGACATAAACCACATCATAGCCCGAAGGCGGCTTGCGGTTCCACGAACCGTGGCGCGCGATGAAGGCCCCGGCCGGGAAGCGGCTGCCCATCACATTGCCTTCCTTGCTGAACACCAGCCCCAGCGCCGCCACGTGCGGCCCCATCGCATATTGGGGATTGCGGGTGTATTCCTGCAGGAACTTGGGCATCGGCGCCTCGACCCGGCGATCGAAGTTGTTCTTGTAGTAGATCCACGGCCAGCCGTACTGCGCGCCCACCGGCACGTTGGTGAGATAATCGGGCACCAGATCGGAGCCGAGCATGTCGCGCTCGTTCACCGTGGTCCACAGCTCGCCGGTCCAGGGGCTGAAATCCATCCCGTTGGCATTGCGCAGACCGACCGCGAACTGGCGCTGGCGATCGGTTTCGAGATTGTATTCCCAGATCATCGCGCGGCCTTCCTCGGCCTCCATCCCGCGCTCGCCGATATTGCTGGCCGAGCCGACCGCGACGAACAGGCGCTTGCCGTCGGGCGCGATCTCCAGGTTGCGCATCCAGTGGTTGCCGCCCGCGGGCAGGTCCATCAGCTTGCGCGGGGTGCCGGTGACTTTCTCGCTGCCGAGGTCATAGGCAAAGGCCAGCACGGCATTGTGATTGGCGACATAGAGTGTGCCGTCCTTCCAGCTCATGCCCGACGGCGAATCGAGACCCTCTTCGAGGATCACCACCTGCTTTTCGGCCGAGCCGTTGCCGTCCTCGTCGCGCAGCAACACGATCTGGTTGGGCGACTCGCCGGCAGAGCCTGCCTTTTCGAACAGCATCGCGGCAATCCAGCCCTCGATCGTGGCCATGATCCCGCCGCCGCCGTCGCCCTCGGCCTTGGGCGCGCGGGTGAGCGTCACCAGCACATCGCCATTGGGCAGGGCGTAGAGGATACGCGGGTGATCGAGCCCTTCGGCAAAACGGGCGACTTCGAGGCCCTCTGCCGGAGTCGGCGCCTCGTCCTTCTTCCAACCCACCGGCTCGGCGATCTGCACTGTCGGGAAGGCCTGCGGATCGCCCTCCTGCAGCACCGGCTCGGTGCCGGCGACCTCATCGACCGAGAGATCGGCGGTATCGCCGCGGCTGAGGAACCAGAAGCCCCCTGCGGCCAGCACCAGAATGACGACAAGAGCGATTGCGATTTTGCGGAAGATTGCCATGTGGGGGGAGATAGAGCCGCCCCGCCCCTGCGGCAACACACAAGCGCATAAGGCCAGCCCCGCCATGTATGATTTCAAGCCCGCCGCCGCCGATCCGGCCGAACTCTACCGCGAACTGCTGGGCGCGGCCGACGCGCTGACTGCGGGCGAGCCCGACACGGTCGCCAACATGGCCAATGTCGCCGCGCTCCTGTGGGAATTCCTGCCCGATCTCAACTGGGCCGGGTTCTACCGCGTCGCCCCGACCAAGGATGGCGGGGCCGACGAGCTGGTGCTCGGGCCTTTCGTCGGCCGTCCGGCCTGCATCCGCATTCCCTTCGGCAAGGGCGTGTGCGGCGCGGCGGCGGAAAGTCGCGCGGCGCAACTTGTCGCCGATGTCCACGCCTTCCCCGGTCACATCGCCTGCGACGCGGCGAGCCAGTCCGAACTGGTGGTGCCGGTGCTGCGCGAGGGCGCGGTGATCGCGGTGATCGATCTCGACAGCCCCTCCCCGGCGCGCTTTACCGAGGCCGATGCGGAAGGGATCACCGCCCTGGCCGCGCTGCTTTCGGCGCGCATCTGACAGGTTCGCCCGGGCAAGCTTCCCGAAACGGGACAGCGCCCTCAGCATCGCTTGGGTGCACCGCTGAGTCGATGGTAAGCTTTTGCTAACCATCAGCCGCCTGTGGCTGACTCAGGGGGAATTGCCATGTCCAAGCTGCTGCCCACCCTTCCGCTCGCCGCGCTGGCGCTCGCCCTTCCGGCGGCTGTCAACGCGCAGGATTACAGCGAGATGCCGCCGCTCGCGCCACTGAGCGAGGCCGAGGTTCGCAGGCTTCCGGCCGAATACCGCACGGCGCCGGTGACGAGCCAGGTGACCGAAACGCGGGAGATCATCGACGGGGTCGAGACCATCACCCGCACGCGCCGGATCGATCTGCCTGCCGCCGCGCCGCGTGGACCGATGCCGCAGGGCCACGCCCACGGATACGCCCCGCCGATGGCCTATGCGCCCGCCCCGGTGGTGTTCGAGCGTGACCAGTGGCTCGATGAATGCCGTCGCCGCACGGCCGGCCGCGACAAGGACGACACCGGCACCATCATCGGCGGCCTGCTCGGCGCGATTGCCGGCGGCTTTGCCGGTTACGAGATCGCCGGCGCGGGTGACCGCGTGCTCGGCACGGTGCTCGGCGTGGGTGGCGGGAGCCTGCTGGGCGGGTTGCTCGGGAGCCTGTTCAACGGCAGGGACGAGGATCGCTACGACTGCGAAGCCGCGCTTGATGCCTATCTCACGCAATACGGCACGCCCGGCCCCCGCATCGCCAGTCGCGAGATCGCCTATGCGCCCTATCCGGCGCAGTATTCCTACGGCTACGCCTATCCGGCCTATGGCTACGCCTACGCCCCGGCGCCGCAGATGGTGATGGTACCGGTGCGCAGCCAGGTGCAACAGCAGGTGGTGGAGCGCGAAACCGTGCGCGAAGAGACCTACACGGTCCCCGGCGCCGCGCGCATCATCCCGGCGCCCTCACCCAAGATGATCAAGGGCGGCTACTGACCCGTTCCCCTGCCACATCGGCGGGCACAGAAAGCCCCGCAAAGTCGCGCTGCGCAACTTTGCGGGGCTTTTGCTGTCAGATGCAGACGTGGTGCGTCAGAATTCGCCGCCGGTAAGACGCTGGCACACCAGATCGAGCTGGTCGAGCGTGGTATAGCGGATCGTGATGGTGCCCTTGCGCGGATCGGCCTCGGGCTTGATCTTCACGCCAAGCCCCAGAAATTCCTCAAGATGCTGCTGGACTGCGAGGATATCCGCGTTCTCCGCCGGCTCCTGACCGCGCGGTTTGGGAGCGGAAGCGGGGCGTTTGGCCGGATCGCGGGTCAGCGTCTCGACATCACGCACCGACAGGCCTTCCTTGACCGCGATCTCGGCAAGCTCGACTGCATCGTCGCGTCCGATCAGCGCGCGGGCGTGGCCGATCGACAGCTGCCCCTGCTCGATCAGATCCAGCACCCGGTCAGGCAGCGTCATCAGCCGCATCATGTTGGCGACGTGGCTGCGCGACTTCTCGACCATCTTGGCGATGTCGACCTGGATCATGCCTTCCTGCTCGGACAGGCGGTGATAGGCGCGCGCTTCCTCGACCGGGTTGAGATCCTCGCGCTGCAGGTTCTCGATCAGCGCCAGCGCCATCACTTCGCGTTCGGACAGGTCGCGCACCAGCGCCGGAATTTCGTGCAGCCGCGCCTTCTGCGCCGCGCGCCAGCGGCGCTCACCCGCAACCAGCTGGTAGCCTGCACCTTCGGGGTGCGGGCGGACGATGATCGGCTGGATCACCCCGCGCGTGGCGATCGAGGCAGCGAGCTCGTCGAGCGCGGCCTCGTCGAAATGCTTGCGCGGGTTGCCGGGCAGCGGCTTGATCGTTGCCAGCGCCAGCATTCTGAGCGCGGTGCCGCTTTGGGCAGGCGTCTCGGCCGGTTCCTCGCGGCGCACCAGCGGCTCTTCACGCCGGGTCTCGCCCAGCAGCGCGCCGAGGCCCTTGCCGAGACGCCGCGGCTTTTCCGCAGAAGGCCGGGAAAGTGACGAAACATCAATCTGTTGAGGCGAATTCTCGGTCATGCGGCCTGTCTTTCGGCGGGGAAGCGACCGATCAGCTCGCGCGCCAGCGACATATAGGCGCGGCTGCCGGTGCAATGCTGATCATAGACCAGCGCGGGGAGCCCGTGGCCCGGTGCCTCGGACAGGCGGACATTGCGCGGAATCACCGTTTCGAACACCACCTTGCCGAGACATTCGCGCACATTCTCCGAAACTTCGTCCGTCAGCCGATTGCGCCGATCATACATCGTCAGCGCCACGCCGATTATCCCGAGCCGCGGGTTGAAGCGCCGCTGCACCTGATCGACTGTCTGAAGCAGCTGGCTGAGGCCTTCGAGCGCGAAGAACTCGCATTGCAGCGGCACCAGCAGCGTATCGGCGGCGCACAGGGCATTGAGCGTCAGCAGGCCGAGCGAGGGCGGGCAGTCGATGAAGGCGATCTCGTGGCCCTTGTGGTGCTCCAGCGCATGGCGCAGCCGCGCGGTGCGCTCTTCGACCGAGACCAGCTCGACCTCCGCCCCCGACAGATCGACCGTCGCCGGCACGATATCGAGGCGCGGAATGCTCGTTGGGACGATCGCATCTTCCAGCGCAACCTCGTCAACGAGCAGATCGTAGCTCGAAACCTCGCGCGCGGCGGCGTTGACACCGAGGCCGGTGGAGGCATTGCCCTGCGGATCAAGGTCGATCAGCAGCGTGCGCCACCCCGTCGCCGCCATGGCCGTGGCGATGTTGATGGCGGTGGTGGTCTTGCCCACCCCGCCCTTCTGGTTGGCGATCGCGATGGTCAGCATGGCGTTTTCCGTCCTTCCCGCGCGCGGTTTCGGGTTGAATCCGCACAGATGTCGCGTGTCAGGCCTTCACAATGATTCCCGCGTCGGGATCGGTCAAGGAATGTTTCACGTGAAACATTGCTCGAATCGAAGGCTTGAGCGTCTCCAACTCCTGCGCCGCGGAGCGCCCCTTGGGCAACACATAGGCCGTCTGCCTTGTGGAGAAGGGTGCGGACAAAGCGAGGAGTTTTGCGAGCGGGGCAAATGCGCGGGCCGAAATGGCGCGGGCGGGGAACGGCGCAACGCGCTCGAGCCGCTGTCCTTCGACGCGGCATTTCTTCAGATCGAGCGCGGCGATGACCGATTCGAGGAATTCCACCCGCCGCGCCCGCGATTCGACCAGCACCACGGGCATGTTCGGGCACAGCGCCGCGATCACCAGGCCGGGAAAGCCCGGCCCCGAACCGAGATCGAGCCACGGCCCCGGAGCGTTCGGCCCCAATGTTTCACGTGAAACATTTTCGAGCAGCTGCGCCGAATCCGCGATATGGCGCTGCCAGATATGCGGCTCGGTCGCCTTGGCGATGAGATTCTGGCGCTGGTTCTCCTCCAGCACCAATGCCGCAAAGGCCTCGAGCCGCGCCATGCCCGCCGCATCGGTCAGGCCCGCGACATAGGCGCGCGCTTCTTCCTCGGTGACGATCATGCCGCGAACCGCCGGCGGGCGTGGACCAGCAGCGCCGATAGCGCCGCAGGCGTCACGCCCGGCACCCGCCCTGCAGCGGCCAGCGTCCCGGGCGCGGCCTTTGTCAGACGTTCGACCATCTCGTTGGAGAGGCCGGGGACCTCGCCATAGGGGAAGTCGGCCGCCAGCGGCAGCGCCTCGCTCGCGCGCAGATCGCGCAATTCGGCATCCTGCCGGGCGAGATAGGGGGCATAGGCCGCATCCTCGGCCATTTCCTCGGCAAGCTGCGGATCGAGCGCAGTGACCTCGGCCAGCCAGGGCCCGAGCGCGTCAGGGGTAACCCCGTCATAGCGCAACCACTCGGCCAGCGGCTTCTCGCCATGATCGCGTCGCACTGGCAGGCCGAGATCGGCCAACTCCCGCGCGTGGACCTTCTCCGAATGTTTCACGTGAAACATTTGCCGCAGTTCTTCACGGCGCTCCCACCAGCGGCGACGCTCCCCGCCGATGCAACCCGCTGCGATACCGAGACCCGTCAGACGCGTGGCAGCATTGTTCGCCCGCAGACGCAGGCGATATTCGGCGCGGGCGGTGAGCATCCGGTAGGGTTCGGACACCCCCTGAAGCGTCAAATCATCAACCATGACAGCAATATAGCTGTTGGCCCGATCAAGCTGCGGTGCCTGCTTGCCGAGCGCCGCCGCAGCCGCCTCCAGCCCGGCGACCAAACCCTGCGCGGCGGCTTCCTCGTAGCCCGTCGTGCCGTTGATCTGGCCCGCGCAATAGAGGCCGGGAATGGCGCGCACCTGCAGATCCGGCGTGAGCGCGCGCGGATCGATGTGATCATACTCCACGGCATAGCCCGGCTGCACGATCGCGACCCTTTCGCATCCGGGCATGGTGCGGACCACCGTCTCCTGCACATCGACAGGCAGTGATGTGCTGATGCCGTTGGGATAGACGAGGTGGGTGTCGAGCCCTTCGGGTTCGAGGAACACCTGATGCCCCTCGCGGTCACCGAAGCGGTGGATCTTGTCCTCGATCGAAGGGCAATAGCGCGGCCCGGCCGCGGCAATCGCGCCCGAGAACAACGGCGAGCGGTGGAGATTGGCGCGGATCGCATCGTGGCCCGCCTGCGTGGTCCGCGTGATCGCACAGAACACCTGCGGATTGACCCGGGCGGCGGTGAGGGGGGACATGGTCCAGCTCTCGCCGTCCGAGGGCTGCTCTTCCAGCACCGCCCAATCGATGGTGCGGCCATCGAGCCGCGGCGGCGTACCGGTCTTGAGGCGCGCCATCGGCAGGTCGGCCCCGCGCAGCTGCGCGGCCAGGCGCTTCGCAGCGTTCTCCCCGATGCGCCCACCCTCGAAACGCTCCTCGCCGCGGAACAGCACGCCGCCAAGGAAGGTGCCCGTGCACAGGATCACGCGGCCCGCGTCAAGGATGGTGCCGTCGGCGAGTTCGAGCCCCGCAACCGCCCCGCCCTTCAGAACCAGCGCTGCCGCCTCGCCCTGCACCAGCGTCAGGTTCGCCTGCGCGCGGACCATCGCCTGCACCGCTGCCTTGAAGCGCACACGATCGGCCTGCACGCGCGGGCCCCAGACGGCGCTGCCCTTGGAGCGGTTGAGCATCCGGTAGTGGATCGCTCCGGCATCCGCCGCGCGGCCGATCACCCCGTCGAGCGCATCGACCTCTCGCACCAGGTGACCCTTGCCAAGCCCGCCGATAGCCGGGTTGCAGCTCATCGCGCCGATGGCCGCGAGATCGAAGCTGACGAGCGCCGTGCGCGCACCCATCCGAGCCGCCGCGCAGGCAGCCTCCACCCCGGCGTGACCGCCGCCGATGACGAGAACATCGAAGGATTGCATGGGCGCGCAGATAGGGCGCGGGGGGCAGACAGTCAAAGCGGATTTGGCCGGCCGGCGTCTGGCCAATGTTTCACGTGAAACATTACTTCCCGATGCAGAAGCGTCCGAACAGGGTGTCGAGCATATCCTCAGTGGTTGCACGGCCGATCAGGCGGTCGAAGGCGAGACGTGCGCGGCGCAGTTCCTCGGCAACGAGAAGCGGGTCCGAGAGGCGGCGCGCCGAATCCAGCGCCCCGGCTGCTTCCGAGAGGCGCGCGTGCTGGCGGGCATTGAGCGCCGCTTCGCCCGGCTTGGGCAGCGCGTCGCGCGCCTGTTCGACCAGCGTAGACTTGAGCGCGGCCAACCCCTGCCCCGTCGCCGCCGAAAGCGTGAAGCGTGCCGCAGCCTTGGGTGCAAACCCGGGCCGGTCAGCCTGGGCGGCAATTTCCCAGGCGCCCTCCGGCCCCTCGCCCTCAGGCCCCAGCCACAGCACCAGATCCGCACGGGCAAGTTCCGCCTCGGCACGGGCGATGCCGATCGCCTCGATTTCATCGGCCTGTGCGGCTTCGCGCAAGCCGGCGGTGTCCACGAAGGAGAACGGCACCCCGTCAATCGCCACAGCACGCTCGATCACATCCCGGGTGGTTCCCGCAATCGGGGAAGTGATCGCCGCCTCACTTTCGATCAGGGCGTTGAACAAGGTCGACTTGCCCGCATTGGGCGGCCCGGCGAGCACGACACGGAAACCCTCCCCCAATCGCTCGGAGCGCGGGCGGGCGAGCCATGCGGTGAGCTCTCCTGCCAGAGCGCCAATGTTCCACGTGAAACATTCAGGCAGATCGGCGGAGTCCTCCTCGTCCGAGAAATCGAGCACACCTTCGACTTCCGCCGAAAGCCCCAGCACCTTCTCGCGCCAGCCTTCGACCTGCCGCGACAAGGCACCCCCGGCATTGGCGAGCGCTGCGGCGCGTTGCAGTTCGGTTTCGGCGGCGAGGAGATCGCCCAACCCCTCGGCCTCGGCCAGATCGATCCGGCCATTGGCAAAGGCGCGGCGGGTGAATTCGCCCGGCTCGGCGCGGCGGGTGTCCGGAAGGGCAGCCAGTGCCGCCTCCACCGCAGCAATCACCGCGCGCCCGCCATGGCAGTGGAACTCCGCGAGATCCTCGCCGGTCGCGGTGTGCGGGCCCGGAAACCACAGCACCAACGCCTCGTCGAGCAGCGCACCGGAGGCATCGCGCAGCTTCGCCAGCGACGCGCGGCGCGGCTCGGGCACCCGCCCCGCCAGCGCCGCCAGCGCCGCACCCGCGCGCGGCCCCGACACCCGGATCAACCCCACACCCGCAGGCGGCGCGCCGCTCGAAAGCGCGAAGATGGTCGGCGAATGGCTCATGCAGGGATTAGTCGGAAGCCTTTGGCCCCTTCCCGCCGGAAGCGGCCTTCATCCCGCCTTCGACGAAGCTCTGGAACAGCTTGAGCCCCACCTGCCCCATCGGCGCCAGCGCCTGGGCATATTCCGCCATCTGCGCGGGGTTGGAGACGCCCTGCATCGCCTTGGTGATATTGTCGACATAGACGGAGTTCGCCGCCGACACATCCGGCAGGCCGAGGAAACTGCGGGCCTCTTCGGGGGTGCAGTCGACTTCGATGGTGATCTTCATGGGGCTTGGCTCTCCTCTCCCGCTCGCGCCTCTCTCATTTGGGCTTGGCAGCCAAGCAAGGCAAGAGATAGGACACCGGCCAGCAACCGCGAACCAGCCGGAGAGAGACGCCATGAGCCTCAACGAAACCATCCCCACCCTTGAAGGCCCAAATGACAAGGACGGGGCCAGCTTCGGTGCCTATGTCGCACGGCCAGCAGGCACGCCCAACGGCGCGATCATCGTGATCCAGGAGATCTTCGGGGTGAACCCGGGCATCCGCCAGAAGTGCGACAAACTTGCGGCCGAGGGCTGGCTGGCAGTGGCCCCGGACCTGTTCTGGCGGCTCAAACCCGGCATTGAACTTGATCCCGATGTCCAGGCGGAATTCACGCAAGCGCTTGATTGGATGGGGCAATTCGATCAGGATACCGGCATCCGCGACATCGAGGCGACGATCCATCACATCCGCCGCACACTCGGCGTCGCCAAGGTCGGCTGCGTCGGTTACTGCCTCGGCGGTCGGCTCGCCTACATGACCGCGGCACGCACCGATATCGATGCGAGCGTGGGCTATTACGGGGTGGGCATCGACGGGCTGCTGGGCGAAAAGCACGCGATTGCCAAGCCGCTGATGCTCCACATCCCCACTGCCGACGGTTTTGTCCCGCCCGAAACGCAGGCGGCGATGCACACCGCGCTCGACGATCACCCGCGGGTAACGCTGCACGACTACGAAGGGCTCGATCACGGGTTTGCAACCGAAACCGGCCTGCGCCGTCACGAGGAAGCGGCCACCCTTGCCGACAGCCGCACCGCCGCCTTCTTCGCGGAAGCCCTGGCATGAGCGCGGAGAACCTCGCCCGCTGGCACGCCTATATGGACAGCGAAGGCGATGCGGCCGCGCTCTCCGCCATCATCGCGGATGATTGCGTGTTCCAGTCCCCCGTGGTTCACACGCCTCAGGCGGGCAAACCGATCGTCATGGCCTACCTGATCGCCGCCGCCCACGTGCTCGGGAACGACAGCTTCCACTATGTCCGCGAGCTGGTGGACGGGGACGAGATGATGCTCGAATTCGTCACCGAGATCGACGGGATCGCAATCAACGGGGTCGACATCATCCGCTGGAATTCCGAGGGGAAAATCATTGATTTCAAGGTGATGGTTCGCCCGTTGAAGGCGATCAACAAGGTCTGGGAAATGATGGGCGCGCAGCTCGCCAAGGCGAAGGGCTGAGCCGCTACTCCACCGCAGGCGGCGCGAGGTAGTAATCGGCGCGCCCCTGCGGATTGACCGGCACGATCAGAAAAGCAAGCGGGGCGAGCAGCATTCCGAACGCTGCGGAACCGAACGACACCAGCGCGGGCACGACCAGCGCCGCACAAACCCCGACAGACGCCCCCCACAGGCGGAGAAGCGCCCGGCGCGGCCCGGTCACTACCGTATCGGGGGCAATGGCGGCGGACTGGCGCAGGATATCAGACGCAGCCGGCCAGTCGGCCTCGGAAACCCACAGGCGATAACCACCCAGCGCGAGCGAATTATATTCGGTGGAACCCTGCGCATCGGCGCCGATATGCACCGGAATGCCGTAGCCTTCGAGCATCCCGGCCACCACCACCGCCTCGACGCGTGACACGGCAATCGCGATAGTGACCTGATCCATGAAATTGGACGCTAAGTCATGATAACCGCGCTGGCAATCGCTCCCGCCTGACGCCTAGACCAGATGCAGCCGCTGGAGGTTGGCCTGTGCACGTTCGCAGCCGAAGAAGGCTGCGACCGCGTCTTCGACCACTCTGGGCACATGGCCGGACGCTTCGGCTGCGATCGCATCGAGCGCCATCCCGGCACCGCCTTCATCGAAGCAGCGCATCCGCCACTTCCCGAAGATCGGCGCCGTGATCGACCGCTCGTCAATTACCGTCACCGCGCGATGCCGGACATCGCGACGGATTTTCGCGAAGGTGGCCATCAGCTTCCAGGTTTCGCCTTCGATCACCTGAAGGAAGCGCTGGTCGGCAAACAGCAGAAAGCCGCTGAGGCCCCGCTCCTCGTTGGCGACCCGTGCGTGGTAGACTAGGCGGAACAGCTCGGCCCTGTCCATGTCCGGCGAGGCGAGGCTCTGATAGATGATCCGGCGCATCCCTTCCTCCACAGTGCGTGCGGAGGCCGGATAGCTCCGAAGCGGCTAGTGCTCCGTAGTCATCGGCTAGGGAGTTTCCCTAGGGAGCCTAGTTCAGCACCGCGAAGTTGACGATCATCTTGCGCACCTCGGGATCGAGGCCCTCGGGCAGGTCGCGTTCCAGCATCTCGCGCCGGGCATCGATGCTTTCCGCGATCAGGACGCGCTTCATCGCCCAATCGGGACAGGTCCGCGCGGCGATTCCACGGCGGTCGAGCACCGAGACACCCGAATGGCGCGAATCCGCGGTGATCCTGTCCATCAGGCCCGCAACTTCGGCCTCCTCGCCCTCAAGCAGCTGGAGGAAATTGCGACCGTTGAACAGCAGCAGCCCGGTGATCCCGCGCGCCGGATTGTTGCGCGCGCTGGTAGCAAGGATCGCGTCGACTTCCTCGCGCGGCAGGGTCGGCGCGGTGCTGATGTAGAGATACTGGCTAAGCACGTCGTCCCGTCCCTTAACGCCTGTCCTTGCGGGCCGACCCCATGGCCCGTTCGCATGCGAACCTACTGGTTCATCGTGTTGAAGAAGTCTTCGTTGGTCTTCGAATCCTTCATCTTGTCGAGCAGGAATTCCATCGCATCTACGGTGCCCATCTGCATCAGGATGCGGCGCAGCACCCACATCTTGGAGAGGTTATCCTTCTGCACCAGCAGCTCTTCCTTGCGGGTGCCGGACTTGCCGACATCGAGTGCCGGGAAGATGCGCTTGTCGGCCACCTTGCGGTCGAGCACGATTTCGCTGTTGCCGGTGCCCTTGAACTCTTCGAAAATCACTTCGTCCATGCGGCTGCCGGTGTCGATCAGCGCGGTGGCGATGATCGAGAGGCTGCCGCCTTCCTCGATGTTGCGCGCGGCGCCGAAGAAGCGCTTGGGCCGCTGGAGCGCATTGGCGTCCACAC
>VFQM010001400.1_pt1 | contig 21182 bp, 25 predicted proteins | sample 3512391 | NCBI WGS metagenome assembly VFQM01 (sample SAMN10412369, study PRJNA504923) | tailings metagenome | isolation source: Replicate 1 from Balatoc abandoned mine | place: Philippines | reverse complement strand
ATTTAATGTCTTAGTCATATTATATTTTTTTATTTTTTCTTTCTTTAATTCCTAACCATCCTCCCCAGCAAAAGCTCTTTCAATTCTTCAAGTTTTTGGTTTTCTTTAACTTTATTTATTAATTTTGAATCTATTTTATTTATAGTCAAATTAAACTTTTCTATGCTGAATTGATCTGGAATCAAAATTGGTATAGATTCAATATTATAAATTGGTAATTTTCCCTGAACTCCTCCCACTATTCTTTCTTCTATTATCCTTTTGCCAGTGTCAGAATTTAAATAATGATATAAATACTTAGAATTTAAATATTTAAAATTGTTAATCTTAATACAATTTTCTGTAAGATTAGCATTATTTAAACTTGAATCAATTATATTTATTACACCTATTGTACCTACAATAGAAATTATTAAATCATCAGTATTAACAATGTATCTTGAAATTTGCTTTTGAATTTGATCATTAACAAACTGAATTTTATTATCAAATACCAAAAACTTTGTTTCTTTCATATCTGCAACCTTAATATAAGGCCTTCCATCTTTCAAATCATTTAATTCTTCTCCTTTAGGCAATCTCTTTCCTCCTTTAATAGTGCATAATCCTCCTAAAGTCATGATTTTCCAACCATTGGGTAAATTTTCTAAATCAATTTCATTCACAAACCACTGTTTATAAATCGTTTGTGCGGTTTCTTCTAATTTGGCAATCAGTTGGTTGTTCAGATTGATGCGGTTTTGTATGGTGTGATATTCGTTTACAATTTCTTGCTGCTTTTCTATTGTAGGTATCTTTATCGGAATATCACAAAAAGTATCCCAAGAAATCCCTCCACGTACATCTCCACCACTAACATATCCTACAAATCTATCTGTTTCACTCCTAAATAACCACATCTTTAAATATTCAGGCATCAAGATATTATTGTCTTTTGGTTCAAATACATAATACGCTGACGACACAAGAGAAGGTTCTTCATCAATATATAAATCTACGGGTAGTTTTTCATCTCTACCTACACTCATTAACTTACATGCCAACTGACTTTTTTGGATAATTTTATAAGTTGACATATCTACTCCAATAGTATTAGCAACAGACCTTATAAATTTCTTATCAATACTAACTCCAATAAGATTATTTACTTTTAAATCTGTATTTTTAATACTAACTTCTTGTATATAATCGCCTAATCTTTTATAACTGGATTGCATAACCTAATTCCTTAAAAACATTCAACAAATCTTCTTTAGATTGGGCTTCTTCTTGCAGTAATTTGGTAATATCTTGTTGTAACGCCTTCATTTTATCTTCATAATCTATCTGCTCGTCTCGGTTTACAAAAGCAATATATTTACTCGGCACCAGAGAATAATCTTTGGCTTTCACTTCTTCTTTGGAAGCACTGTAGCAGAATTCTGGGATATCATTGTAAACCACCCCGTCCTGCGGACACCCCTCCAAACGAGGGGAAGATTGCCAGGTGTGATACGTTCCTGCAATTTCTTTAATTTCTTCTTCCGAAAATTGGGTATACTTTTTTTCAAACGGGATTCCCTTTTGTCTTAAATCCAAAAACAGGATTTCGTTTTCACGGTTTCTGTATTGTCGCTCTTCATCAGGCAGTTGTACCGTTCTCTCTTTTTTATTTTTATTGAGAATCCAAAGCGTTACACTTATACCAGTCGTATAAAACATATTTTGTGGCAAAATCACTATGGCTTCTACCAAATCATTTTCTATCAATTTTTTACGGATTTCGTATTCTGTACCGCCACCACTCAAAGCACCGTTTGCCAAGATAAAACCTGCCACTCCATTTTCAGAAAGTTTGGCTACCATATTCAGAATCCACGCATAATTGGCGTTGCTGGTTGGGGGAACATCATAGCCTTTCCATCGAGCATCATCTACCAATTCATCTGCAGCTCTCCAGTCTTTTTGGTTAAAAGGTGGGTTCGCCATAATAAAGTCGGCTTTCAAATCAGGATGTTGGTCTTTGCCAAAAGTATCCGCAGGAACATCTCCCAGATTGGCTGCAATTCCTCTGATTGCCAAGTTCATTTTCGCCAGTTTGTAGGTGGTTGCAGTGTATTCTTGTCCGTAGATAGAGACTTCCTTTTTGTTTCCGTGGTGGCTTTCTATAAATTTAATGGATTGCACAAACATACCACCACTACCACAAGCTGGGTCATAGATAATGCCTTTGTACGGTTCTATCATTTCGGCAATTAAGTTTACAATACTTTTAGGAGTGTAGAATTCGCCTTTTCCTTTCCCTTCTGCAAGCGCAAATTTGCTCAAAAAATATTCGTAAACACGCCCTACAATATCTTGTTGCTTGTCGTGTAGTGTATTGATGTTATTAATGGTATCTAATAGAGCCGCCAATTTGCTCACATCCATATTCAGACGGGAGAAATAATTATCTGGCAAAGCTCCTTTCAGTGCAGGATTATTTTTTTCTATGGTGTGTAATGCGGTGTCTATTTTCAGGGCAATATCGGCTTGTTTAGAATTTTCAATAATAGTGCTCCATCTTGCTTCTTCGGGCAAATAAAAGATATTCTGCATATTGTAAAATTCTTTTATTTCTATAAATTTTTCTTTGCCTTCTGCCAAAAGCTCTGCCCTGCGCTCCTCAAATTTATCGCTCGCAAATTTTAAGAAAATCAGTCCCAGTACTACGTGTTTGTATTCAGAAGATTCTACCGTTCCTCTCAGTTTATTAGCAGAATCCCAAAGCGTTTCTTCTATGGATTTAGTTTTTACAGTGCTTTTCTTAGCCATTAGTTTCCTTTACTTTATTAATTCTTTCAAAGATAACAAATAGAATTGATAAAATTTTACGAAAAACCATATTAACACAACAAATTTTTTATTTGTAAAAAGCTCTTTTCATCATTTATTGTTCTCCTCTCGAAATCATTATTTGCCAAGTAATTCCAAATCCTGCAATTTTCTGCCAAACTCGTCATCATCAGCTAATTTCAGAAAATCGTTTTGCAATCCCAGAACTCTTAAAACATTAAAATAAGCTCCCAAAGAAACACTTGCATCGCCTTTTTCAACTAGATACAATGTGGAACGAGCAATTCCCGCTCTTTCAGAAACCTGAACAGCAGTAAGTTTTCTACGTTTTCTTGTGAGCTTAATATTTTCTCCCATTTGCCCTAATAGTTGATTGAATTTTGGAAGAATTATTTGTTGTTTCATTATATTAATGATTGTTATTTCAAACAAAAACACATGTTTTGATTGAAATAACGAACGATTTAAAAACACAAATCGTTTATTTTGATTTTTTACTCGCTTCAAACCCATCCTTAAATCTCAAAAACATCTTTGCATCTTTTGGATTATTCTTAATCCAAAGTTGCATAATTTCGGTGTTATCTTTCAGAATTGTTATTTCATTTTCATCGTATATCTTTTTTCTTTCAATAGCAAGTTCATCCAAAATCTCTTGGCGGATTTCACTTTTTGATTTAATGCTTTCTGCATACCATTGCTTTGCAAAAAAGATATTTCCTGCTGTTGTTAAAACTGAAAAAAACAGTGAAACAATCATCCCATAAAAGATATTTTTCACAAATTTTGAATTCTTATCAAATGATTTATTTAGATTCAAATAATCTTCAGAGGGTGTGATTTCAATGGTTTTCGGTATCCTTTCTATAAATCCATTCCTTTCTTGGGCTTCTTTTTCTAAAGTTTCTGATAATTTTAAAATTGTAGCGTTAAATCCCCTCATCGTAGATTCTGTTTCTCCTTTTATATTCAATAAATCTTCATACACAAATGCTGTTTTTATTCCTTGTTCGGTGTTTCTTTCATTGGTTTCAATGACTTTTTTTAATAGTTCTAAGCCATTGTTTTGATTGTATTCTTGATTTTCCATTTTATCTAAATTTTCGTTTTTTCTTTTTTAATAACTCGTCTTCTGGTGATGAAGTGTAGGAGGGTTTTAATAATTCTTTTGCTATATTTTCAAGCTGTTTACTCACAGATGTTGAATTTTCCTGTTCCTCTTTATTGATTTGTTCTGTTGCTGTTGAGTTGAAAATGATTGTCCTTTCCTGATTTTCTTGAAGTTCCTGTTTGATGTCTTTAATTTTTAATGTATTGGTGATTTCAGATAGCTTATATCCTGGTTTGTATTCTCGCTCGGTTTGATGGTTTATATCTTCAAACTTTACTATTCTCATTCCCGATATTCCTACTTTTTCATTTTGTGAAAGTGTTACACTATAACCTAGCTTTTTCATATTATTAATCAGTTCTTCAAAGCTCCTTGAAATTCTAAGGGAAGTTGTGAGTGCTTTCAACATTTGCTTTTTCTTTTCTTTGCCAATTTCAATATCGGTTTTCAGATTCATTTCTTTGCAAACTTCACGAACTGCTTTCCCAAAGAGTTCTCCAATGTTGTGGGCTTTAATGGTATTCTCTCCGTGTACATTTACTCTATTGACAATAAAGTGGATGTGTTTTTGTTTGGTTGAGGAATGAATGTCTAAAACCATTTGATTGTTATTACTCACTCCGATTTTCTTCAAAGCTCTTAATGCCAACTGTGTGAGTTCTTCATTGGATAATTGGTCTCCTATAGATTTTTCTGGAGAAATATATCCTGTCAATGCCCAGTTTTTTACATTTTTATTGCGGTCTGCAACGGTTTTCATTTCTGTAAACTGTTGTTCTGGGTTCTGACTTAATAGATTGTTTTGATATACTCGTTCTGCTGTTCCTTTGTCATTGCCATTATATTCGATGGCGATTTTGGTAATTCGTCTGGTGGTTGCGCTGTTATTCATTTTTGAATTTCAGTTATGTGGGTTTCTGCTTGTTTTGTTTTTCATACAGATATTGGTAAATCAGTTTGGTGACATTTTCAATTTCATAGAGGATTTGTTTCTTATTTTCAAATTCAGAAAATGCTCTGTGTCTCAATAAATTTTTAATTCTGATGAAATGATTTCCATATTGAAGCAGCACTTCTTCAGTTTTAAATTCATTGATTTTTAATTCTTTTTCAGTAAGAATCATCCTTACATATTTTGATATTTTCAAGTGATATTTTGAGGCTTGTTTTTCTATTTCGTCAAACTCTTTTTCGGTTAATCTTACGGAGATAACTTTTGAAAATTGTTGTGATGTTTTCTTTTTTAATCCTCCTTTTCTGCCGATTTCCTGAAAATGTTTTTTTCTCTTTTCACCATCCTCTTTCTTTTCATTTTCTTCTAAGGCTTTCTTGACAAATTCTTCTAAAAAATTTTTTTCCATATTGGTGTGCATTTAGTTTTTAATTGAATTTTAGTTTGTTTTTAAAAAGGTTTTTCAAGACATTTCTGACGATAGGAAGAAATCAAAAATCCCAATTTTGCAATTAGCGGCTACGCTTATTGTAAACTTTGGGTACTTTTTGCACTAACTATCTGCCGATTTTGCGTGTGTTTATTTTATTCAGGTCTTCATATTCTGTACCTGTATCTCTTTTACGCATTACCCAACTCATTAAAAACTCATTCAGGTCTTTGTGGTTTTTGTATAGAATCCGACAGTCTTCTATGTTTTCTCCGGCAGTCTTTATTATTTCGACAGCTCGGTTTCCGGCATTGTCGTTGTCAAAATACAGTTCTACTTTTTGATAATTCTGAATTAAATTTTTAATTTTTAGAATCATCGAAATTGAGTTTAGGATGATATAATCTGATGGCTCTTTTTCCAAATCATCTTCTATATTTTTAAAGGAAAGGAAATCGAAAAAACCTTCGAAAATGCAAAGTGATTTATCACCATTTTTAATGGTGGAAATATCTTTTTTTCCTAAGCATATCTTTGAGTATTTATTCCGAATTTCGTAACCTCCAGAATCATTTTTGAAGCCTATTCCGAAATAGCTTTTATCATTTATTTGGTAATGTATCTCTTTTAAGTATGTGGTTTGATTTTCTACTTTTCGGCTTTTTAAATATTCCAAAAGTGCTGGATGTTGAATGTCTTTAACTTCAATTATTGTATAATTATTTGCTAGAGGTTCTTGCTTAGGATTAGAATTACTTTGATGTTGAAAAGAAGAGAAATTTTGTTGTTCTGCCCAAGCTAAAACATCTTTTATGGAAGCGTTTAAATATTTTTTCATAAAATCAGTATTGTTTCCGCCAATTCCTTCGGAATGGAGATACCAAACGTTGCTTCTTTTATTGAGTTTAAAAGAGGCTTGGGTTTCTGTGGAAAAAGGATTGAGATACCAAGCTTCTTTTTCATTTTGTTTTGTTGGATGGTGTCCGAGTGAAACAAGGACTTCTTCCAACTTTATACTGTTGAATTGGTTGCAGTTCATTTTTTGTGTTTGTTTTCTATGTTCTTTTTCTATATTTTTTTGAATTACTCTTACCTAATTACCTTTTCATTGATTAACAATACTTTAAGGCAATTTTTTACTACTACCTGTTTTTACCTTCTTACCATAAATTGTTTATTAAGGTAACTTTAGGTAACTCTTTTTTAAATTAAATTACCTTAATAAATTGTTGATTATCAAGTGTTTTAAAAGCAATAAGGTAACTTGGTAACTTTGGTAAGTAGATTTTATTCAGTTTTTCTCTTGATGAGATAACCATAAACTTGAAGTTTGGGATGTTTTATCCTTTGGTATTTTAAACTGGTGAGTGCTTTTCCGATTTTTACATTGTTCAATCGTAATCCTAAAGCATTATTCATCACCAACATAATATCTGTTGCTGTGAGAAATTCTTCCATTTTTTCCGATTTTTCAAAATGTGCAGAAAGGATTTCTTGTTCCATTGAAACTTGTGCATATTTTTCGTTTCGCTTTTCGTTTTCGGTGATGTCTGTTGCAGTCAATTCGGGATTGTAATTTTTCCTTTCAAAAGCATTGAAATAAGCTTGAGCCCAAACTTTATCAATATCTACTTCTTTGGAATATTCGAAATCAAATGAATATACCTCAAAAATCAACCAGCGAATGCTTCCTGTTTCATCGGTAAGAAAGTCTGTACGATTGGTAGAACCTACAAATGAGCAAATCCGTTCTAAAAACTCGGCTTTTCTGGCATAAGGAAGTCTAATATTTGCACTACTTTTTGAAATGAAAGATTTCAAAGTATTGACATCAGATTTTGATAAAACCGCTAATTCATCGAGGTTGCAAATCAAATTTTTACAAATGGAAATAATCCCATCTTTGTCGATAGAGATATTTTCGGTGTAATAATTTTCTAATTTTGGAGGAATTAAAAATCTTAAAAAAGAAGATTTCCCCGAATTTTGATGCGATGCTAAAACCAATGATTGCTTATTCACGTAGCCTTTGGTTAACGAACACAAAACAGCTCTTGTGAGCCATTTTTCAAAATGATAATAAAATGCTTCATCATCATTGGTTTTAAGATATTGAGAGAGTTTCTTGATATAATCTATACCATCCCAAATTTCTAAATTTTCAAAATACTCACTAATCGGATTATATTGTTGAATCAAATGGCTTCTTACCAAAATTTCCAACTTATTCATATTGATTTCAATGCCAGATTGCACCAATTCTATCAGTAAAGAATTGATGTTGAGAACAGACCAATTTTCATTCTTATCTTTCAACTGTATTTCCAACTCCAAAGCAATGGTATTAAAACGAATGTTGTATTTTTCGTCTAAATACTTAATCGCTCTATCATAAATGGTTTTTGAAGGAGTATCAGATTGATACAAAAATTTTTGTTCGTTCATGAGTATTTAATATTGTAGAAGTAGTACAATTATTGATATTATTTGTACCATTTTTTCAAGTGTAGAAAAGTTTTAAGCCTAATTGTAATGATAGTTAGGCTTTATTTTTTGCGTAAAGAAAATTCGATTGCTTCTTGTTGAATTTCATCATTTGATTTATGACTGTTTTTTAACAACCATTCATCAATTTTTTTTCTTTCAAAAAAGAGAATTTTTCCAGAAGGTTTAGAAAATGGGATTGAATTAGTATGAACCAATTTGTAGATATAGGATTTCTTGAATCCTGTATAATCTGAAAGCTCTTCTACATTAAGAATTGTTTTGAGTCCGAAAATATGCTTTTCAATTCGGTTGAGCTTATGAATAATGATTTCGTTATTTTCCATCTGTTTCTTTTATTCGATTTAACGAAGCAAAAGTCAGCATGAAAAACTATAAATACAATACTATCAATAGATTGTGGGCTAATTAAGACTAATCTGGAATAATTTGGAATCTCCAAAAGTGTAAAAAAGAATAATCTAGATTAATTTGGAAGGTTAAACATATTTATATCCAAAAGCATATAATATTTATTTATATTGAACAATTATATTTAATTGCATATAATTTTGTGTTTTTGCTTAAAATAATAACAAATAAATCTTACATTTCAATCTTTAATTCCGGAATTATTTCTGCTGCTTCTCTTGCTTTAGAATCTACAATTTTTGCATAAATCTGTGTGGTTCTCAGTTCTCTATGTCCTAATCTTTTTGAAACGGTGTAAATATCTGCACCATTTTCCAATAACAAGACTGCATTAGTATGTCTTGCTGAATGAAAAGTAATATGCTTAGAAACAGCTGCACGATTGCACCATCTTATAATTTCTGTATTGTAAGTCATTCCATATTTCAAACCCTTAAAAACTCTTTCCTGTTGCTCTTGTCTTTCACCTAACAATTCTCTGGCTTGTTTTGAGATATACAAGTACTCTACTCCATCTGTTTTTTCTTGTCTGAAATTTACCTTGCTTACGTCTCCTTCATCTCTCACTTCGCACCACTTTAAAGTATTGATATCTGACCAACGAAGACCAGATAAACACGAAAAAAGAAATGCTTTTTTCAAAACTGGATATTTACACTCTGATTTTGCTAAAGATTGTAATTCATCAAAAGTGAGATATTCTCTCTGACTTTCTGCTTGTTCAAATGATTTTACTTTAGTAGAATAATTAATAGAAAGAAAGCCGTCATCAAAGGCTTTTTTTAGACAAGCTTTAAATTTGTTGAAGTAAGAATGTTTTGAATTTTGAGACAAAGGCAAGTTGCTTTTCGTAATAGCTTGTTTATCAAAATAATCCTTCACTTTTTTTACAAAGTTTTCATCAATTTCATCAAAAGTTAGATTTAGTGGGACTATTTTCTTTAAATGAACATAAGTAGATTTCCAGTTTCCATAATTATCGTGAGAGAAATTAATTTCTCTATCATCTACCATTTCAGAAAAGAAATTCAGAAAGGTTCTTTTTGCTTTTGTGGTGCTTTTCATCTCAAACTTACCTTGTATGTAATCTGTTTTTTTTATAGCCAAGATATTTTCAGCAAGTTTTAAATTTTCCTTATTCTCGTTTCTTTCCGTAGTTGTTTTAGGATTTTGATGCAAATAAATTTTCAAATATTCTTGAGTTCTCAAATGTTGTCTTTTACCATTAGCATCAATCGTTGAACCTTTGTAGTATTCTAAATAGAGACTTATCTTCCCTGTATTAAGAACTTTTTCTTTTAATGTTATTTTCATTTTTTTAGTTTTACTAAACTGCTTCTGTTAGCTTGTTTACACAAATTTGTACACCTTTTGTACTTTTTGTACACCTCAAATCAAATGAGGTGTACAAAAGGTGTACAAATATATAAATAAAAGATTAATAAAAGAAAATATAATTTACATAAATTACTGTAAATCAATCAAAAGAAAGAAAAAGAAACTAAAGAAAAGCATATTTATTTACAATACAAAAAATATTTATAATTGATTTTCAATATTTTATGAAATAAAGATACAAATAAGATACAATTAACCCTTAAAATATTTTATCATGAATGAAATTGTAGAACTAGAAAAATTAATTTCAAAACTAGGAATTAAGCATGAAGGAATTAATGAACTTTTAGACGATTTGTACAAAAAATTATTAACAGAAAAGTACATAAAAGAATGTATGAATTCTTTTATTATTGAAAAAGGAATTTCTAATGAGTATTATGAATCATTTAGATATAAATATGCATCTGAAAATATCGTTGCTTTTTCAGATACTAATTTATTCCCTGAATATTTAAAACAATTGGTTGATGCTGATAATATTTCTTATTTGAAAGAACTTATCAATAAAATTGACGAATTGAAAAAATCAGAAGAAGAAAATTAATCTGATAATCTTTTTTATGAGAATCATCATTCACAGAAGAATTTACCTTCAAATTTTCGAGGAAAAATACGGAGTGACAGAAAGCGCTATAAAAAGTAAATCCAGGAAAAATAAACACAGAAATTTAATTTATTATAAACAAAATTTAAAATCATGAAAAACAAAAAAGGCCTAACAAAAAAACAATACTTACAAAAAGAAGCTGAAAAAAAACTTCTTAGAGCGGTTCATAGATTTAATAATAGAACTTCTGAAGAAAATATTTATACAGATTTTCTAGAAATTACTCTTCTTGAACATGAAGAATTTTTTAAATCATTAAAAAATATTCTAGAATTTGTCAATAATTCAAATAAAATTGATGATAAAACGAAAGATAAAATAATTAATAAGTTTCCAGAAATTCCAGAACTTGACAAAGAAGCCTACAGAAGAATTTGGTATTATTTTAGAGAAACTAGAGATTTAATTCAAGGATGTGAAGTGTTCAGAGCAAGCACAGATTTTTTTTAATATTGAAAAAAAAAAAAATAGACCTCCAAATGAAGGTCTAATAAACAGACTGCAATTTACAGTCTGTTTTTTTATTTATGGAAACAATTTGTCAATGTTTATAATTAAAAATTTCGTTTTTAATCCATTCTTTTTTTGTTATGATAGCACTTCCATTTACTACGGAATTTCCATATTGAGAAATTGTAATTTTAGAATTATCTTTTTTATCTACATTTACATTTGCTCGATGGTGAGAATCAATGTATACCATACTAAAATCGCTAGATTTAAGATTTAATTTACTATCATTCAACACATAAATCTGAACCACTCCAAAATCCTTAATTTGTATGTCTGCTTCAGAATTTCCTAATAAAATGATTGTTTCTAAATTTGGGTTTACTAGGTTTACTTTTTGATTTAAGAAAACGCCTTTTTCTGCGAATAATTTTACTTCTTCTTCAGATAAAAACTCTAGCATTTTAATTGCGTTTTCATGCTCTATAAATAGCTCAACCCATTTAATTGATGCAGAAATTATCTTATTTATGTCATTTTTACTTTCGTTGAATATATCAATTCCTCTTGGACATAAACCATTTTTATTTATTAAATGGTTTAATATTTTATCTTTTTGCATTTTTATTTTTTTTAATTACTTAAAATATTGATCTATAGAGCTAAACCTTTTCTAATTTTAATGTTTAAATCATCAATCCCTATTCTTATTGCTTTTAACTCCCTTGTGTTGTATGCTGTTTCCGCTTGGTATTTCAGGGCATCTAAAAATATTTGTTGATTTCTTTTTGAAATGTTCAGCGCTTCTACCTGATAAATTCTAATCGCATTGATTTGACTTTCTAAAGCGCCAGCAGTTTTTTCGGTAATTCCTTTGATGTCGCCTTTCAATCCATTTGGCGAGTTGGCAGCATCTGGGCCAAATAAATCTGCGTATTGCTCCATTGCTTTTTGGTAGTCTCCTGTTGCTGCAATAATTTGAGCTTTCAGAGCTTCTCTTTCTTCTGGAGTAAGTCCGTCAAAACTTCCAGAAGGCTTTCCACTTGAATCCACAGAATATCCCATCGCTTTAAGCATATCATCAATGATAGGTTGCATTTTCTTTTCAAGTTGCATTTTCAAAGCATTTTTTACCATATCTTTGAAAACTTCATCAGCAGTTTTATTAAGAGAATCCAAAGCATCTTCGCCTCTTCCAAAACCTTCTATAAGTGCATCGCCAATTTTGTCGGCAAGTCCTTTTACATCAATTTGTAAAATATCATCTACAATAGATTTTTTAAGGTCATCTATTTGAGCATTGATGTCAGAAATTTGCTGTTTCCAATCATCTATTTTGCCATTGTCAGTTTTCTTTTTATCCTTCTCCTTTTGAATCATCTGTTGAAGAAGAATTTTCTGCTTTTCTAAGTTGGCAATAACATTTTGTTGAGCTTTATATTTGTCATCGCCCAAAGCTTTATCTATTGCTCTTTCGAGTTCCTGATATTGTACTTTTAGATTTTTTACTTGATTAGCCCACTCTTTAATCTGGCGTTCTTTTTTCTGGTCGCCACTTAAAGCTTTTCCAATAGAACCAATTAATTGAACACCTGCTTTTATCATTCCAGCAACATCACCTGAAGCAATAGATTTTCCTAAATCAAAAGCAGCGTTTCCTATTGCCATTATGTTTCCAATCGCATCATTTGTGGCATCATCGAATCCACCAAAGGCATCGCCTAAATCCATAACGCCTTGACCAACTGCATTGAAAATATCTTGCCCTTTTTGAAGATTTCCAAGCAGTTTTTTCTTTGCTTCTGCTGCTTTTACATCTGCTGAAATTCCTTTTTCTGTAGCTTGTTTTAGCTTTTCTTTTGCCTGTACAGAATCAGCTGTTTCTTTTCCTTCTTTATCAAGAGTTTTATTATAAGCTTCCTGTGCTTTGTTTATCTCTTTTGTAGTAGATGAGGATAATTTTAAAGCATTTCTGTATTCTCTAAAATTGTTTATAATTTGAGAGAAAGGATTTTGATTTGCCGCATTTCTAATATTTTCAATTGCTCTTTCTAGTTCTGCAGCATCAGAAAGCGTTAAAGTTCCTTTTGATTTTTCTCTAAAATCTAATAGAGTAGCAAGAATTCTGTTTAATGATGAAGTAGTCATTAACTCCATATCACCAAAAGCAACTTCCCATTCCTTTGATTGTTTGATAATGTCAATTTCTAAATCCGAAGTTTCATTTTTTTGACCACTATCAATTTTATTTTTATTTACCTCAAATTGTTTTTCATCAATTTTTCCAGAAGAAAAGTCCTTTTCATTTTGCTCTCTTAGTATTTTATATTTCTCAGAAATTTCAAGTCTTTTTTCCTCAAAAGTTTTAAAAGAAGATAGAAATTCTTGATAATTTTGTTTTTGTTGATTTCTGTACTTTTCTGATTCTTCTGTGATATAAGCACCTATGCCAAGACTTGTCTGGGTATTGGTTTCTGATTTTTTAAGAGAATCCAAATAAGCTATTTTTTCAGAAATAGTAGAGAGATTAGAGAGGGTTTTCTCGGTTTTTTCTTTGAACTGATCTAGCTGCGATTTCTGACCAAGCATTTTATCAATCTCATTATTTAAAACTCCTAAAACAGTCCTTTCTTCATCACTTAAATTTCCTTTTGCTACAAGTTCATCTCTTTGTCTCACCAAAGAATCAAATTGAGTTTTATCTTTTTTTAATAAATCAGAAAACAATTCATCTGCTTTTTCTTTTCCTATAGAATTTACTGCATTGTAGTATTGTTCCCAAAGAGTTTTACTTTCATTTACCTGTTCTGTAATAGATTGAATTTGAATTCTTTTTTCAGCTTCTGCTAATTCAGCCATCACACTAATTCTTTGTTTTTTTAGTGCTTCTATTTGGCTAGGATTATTAGATTTATTTAGGAGTTCATTAATTTTTGATAACCTTCTCTGAATTTCTGCTACAGAACCTTCTGGAAGAAATTCATCTGCTACGTTTTTTACAGATTTTATTCTAGGAGTTTTTGTTTCATTTTTATCTTGTTTAGAAAACTTTTTTAGTCCATTTCCGTAAAGATTTTGTTCTTGTTTTGAGAAATCATTATATTTCAACAATGCATCATTAGCTGATTGATTTGCTTTATTTTGTTTTTCAATTAAATTTCCAAAATAATCATAAGTACCAAAATTAGCATCCTTCATGGTCCAGATTTTTTCAAAGAATGAACCATTTTTCATGGTATTCATTTTTCCCTCATAATCCATCTGAGCCTGCAATGCTTCTTTGTATTTTTCTGTAGCAATTTCTAAGGAAGCGGCAGCCTTTGCTCTTAATGTGAGTGCTTTAATAACATCATCTGTTTTATTGACAAAGAAATTTTCAGCATCACCTACATTATTGACTGAAAACCCTAAATCTTCAAACGCTTCCTGATTATCGGTAATGAATTTTTTCTTTTTGTCTAAATCAGAACCAAGAGAATTCCATTGATTCTGTAAATTTTTATAAGCAATAATTGGCTCCGCTATAGATTCAGCTACTTTTTTATTAAAATCTGCTTGTTCCTTTAATTTTCCAGAAGCTTTATCCAAAAGAGCTATTACTCCTACAATAGCAACAGATAAACCTAATGTAAGTGTAGCGGTAAGAGCTTGTGCTGCAACGGTAGAAATACCTAATGTAGTGGCAACTCTTAAATTTATAGCCGCCCAAATTTGTTTAGCTCTTGATAAAACCGTTATATTGAAAGCTCCTTCAGCAGAAACTTGTTTTTGAATTTCTTGCAATCCAACCACTAACGCTAAAGAACTTTGAACTTTAAGCATTATTTTATTCAAATCTTCACTTTCACCACCAAATAAACCTATAGCTCCTTGCACAGCAGAAAAACCACCAGCGGCAAAAGTCAAAGTATTAATTAATCCATTGAAACCTTGTGGGCCAGATGCTATTTGAACTTGTTTGTTCACTGCATCTTGTGCTTCTTTGTATTCAGAAGCTTTTTGAGTGAGTTCCTGGTATCTAGCAGAATTTTGCTCTCCACGGTCGTAGAGAACTTTCATTTCATCAGTAACTTCTTTTAATTTTACAGAAAGAGATTTAGATTCGTCTTTTACGTTTGATAAGAATTCTTTGTATTGGGTAATTTGATTAGAAACTTTTTCAATTTCTACAGCTTCATTTCGGTACTCTTCAAGTAGTTGATTTCTTGCATTTCCTTCTGGCATTTTATTGATTTCCGATAATAGTTTTGCATGTTCTGCAATAACTATTTTCAATCCAGATTCCATACCCGAAACAAATTCATCAGCATCCTTTAAAGCTTTTTTGAGTTCGGCTCCTGTTTTACCTACTTCAATCCCCATGGATTTAAGGTTTTTCAGGATGTCGCCATCTATCATGTTATCAAGCGCTTCTCCTGCTTTTTCAGCTATGTCGGTTAATCCAAGTAATCCCTTTTCAGTATCTTTAAATTTTTCTTTTAATTGGTCTGTGTTTCCCGTAAACACAAATTCCACTTCACCACCATTCATAAAAATAAATTTAATTTAAAATTATTGTATTATTACTCTCATTCTTAAATGCTTTTCCTCCCTTTATTTTCATGAGGGCATTAATAAAATCACCATGATTATGGGTAATTTCTACCAATTCTATTAATCTTTTTACATCACTTGGTTTTAAGCTTTTTGAAAGTATTTTTGTTAGATTTTTAAGCTCATTTTTTCTAATGTGGAATTTTAAATTTCCGAAAATATCTTCTTGCAAATACCCTAATTCATCCCCCATAATTGCCATGGCAATTATTTTGCAAAGAATTTTATAATCATTGGGGGTTGAGTATTTTGTTCCGAGATGATTTAAAGAAAAATGCTCTGATAACTTGTTAGATTGTTGTGCGATTTTTTCCATCACAACTAATGGAAGTTCCTTAATTTTAAACGTTTCGACAATATCCTTTAAAGAAATTGGCTCCCAGAATTTCCAATAGTTTTTTTGTTTTACTTTTCGTGACAATTTGAAAGGAAATCCGTTTTTCATTAAAGAAATAATTTCCTCATCTTTTAAATTTACAATTGTTTCCATATTTATAAGATGTTTAATAAAATACCCTCCTATTACTAGACTTAGTACGGAGGGTATCGATTTTACATTATCTATAACAAATTTACAAACAACTGATTTTAAAAGAGATATTTACTTTCAAAAGTTATTAAACCTTTTGGGTGTTTTGACGATTTATGTAAAAATATTTACGTTAGATATTTGCAAGAACCTCATCATTTTTTATTTTTTGTACCTTTCATGTACCTAATTTTAATTATCTACCTGATTTACAATAAATAATACTTTCAATAGCAAAATATATCAATAAAAAATCCAGAAAAACATTCTGGATTATCTGTTTAATTTGCTACTTACTAAATTTTAATATTAGTTGCTTTATGTATTCATTTTCGGTAATAATTTGATTCTGATTATTGAAAATAATATAGATAGAATCTTGTCTTGCTTCATTCGTTTTTAAATTGTGTGATTTAGATAGAAATGTTGTATAATAATTTAAAACTTTGATACTATCTGAATTTCTATTTTTAATTTTTTCGAATATATTACTGTAAAATTTGAAACTATCTCTCTCCTTTTCAAAATCCGTGTGTTTTATTTCTATTAAATCATTTGCTCCAATTGCAGAATATAATTTCATGTCATTTAAAATTTCTTCCTGTTTGCTATTGAATTTTTTAAATTTTGAGTTTACATAATTAGTCAAAAACAAAACTTCATGCGCTTCTGTTACTGAATCTACTTTAATTAATTTTAATGAATCTATTACATCCGGAGAGCCGCTTTCTTTAATTTTATTATTCAGGTAATTCAATGAAAGTTTAGTGAATTCTGTTTTTTGATTTTTGATTGGATCATCTTTACACGAAATTAAAAATGCCAAAATAATTGGAATTAAGATTTTTGTTTTCATAGTGTATTAATTTAGAACATAAAGATAGAAAATAATTTAATTTCTGTGCAAAGGTGATTTAGAATCACTTTTAATTTTAGTAATTCATAAGATTTTAAAAGTGGTTTAAAACCACTTTTATTTTATAATGAGGTTTTGGCCGTATTATAAATACTGCAATACCATTTATTTTGACCTGAACTATCTATTACATAGTCCAGCTTTTTTTCATCATCATCAACAGTATAAACCATTCTCGTTTGATAATATTATCAAATGAAACAAAGTCTTGTTGTCCTTTCAATGCGTAAGGATTGTTTACGCATTGTTTTTCGTCTTCATAAATAAGTATAAACCATTCTCAGTTAAGAACCACATTTCACGATTTTGACCTGAGGTGCTTATTGGGCACATCAGCTTTTCATCCTCATCTACCATCGAAACCATTCTCGTTTAATAATATTATTAAACGAAGCAAAGTCTTGATTTTCAATGAATCCGTTTTTTTCAATTTGGTTTTTGATAAAATTGTCAAAAACCTCAAAGTCTTGATTTTGTAATGTCGGAAATTCCGATATTTAAAATAAGTGTTTTCGCCAAATTTGTTGAAAACCCCCGTTTTGATAAAATTGTCAAACCCTCACACTTAATGTGAACGGTAACAAAACAAAAGATTTCGACGCTTTCACGATTTTGTGAAATTGTTTTTCCTCGTTGCTTTCTCATTGCTTTTAAGAAAAAGGACTGCAAAATTTTTATGCAGCCCTTATTTAAAAAAGTATTGAGATGAATTATAAAATGTTGTATCTTAATTCTCTGGCTTTGATATTATACTCTCTGTCATACTCAAAAAGAGTTCCTATTTCCACCGATACGCCTTTCTCTCTGGCCATTTCTCTTATTTCAATTACTAAAGCATGCGCTTTTTGATGTAAATCATAGATTTTTTTGGCTCTTGGGGTATCTAAAGAAACTGTATGCTTCCTTCTTAATTTCTCTACAAAATCATTTTTAAGACTTATTTTACCATCTTTTACTCTGAAATTTTCAGTAGAAGGATATTTATATTTTACTCTTTCTTTGAAGTCTTCTAAAACCGACAAAACTTCGTTTTGAGCAATTTCTATCATTCTCTTAACCTTGTAATCATTTTTAAATAAATTCGATACAAAATCGTTCAAAGATTCTCTTTTGATGATATGCTTTTCAATTTCTTCATCAGTCAATTGCAATTCATAGACATTTTTTAACTCACTGATTACTTCATTGAACATGTTTAGAGTTTCATTTTGATCTTCTATTTCTTCATTAAAAGAAACATCATCAAATTTAATAATTATTGGTTCAAATTCATTCGAATTTTCTTTTCTAGGTCTTCCTCTACCTACTTTATTTTCATTTTCCATTTTTTTTCTATTTTTTTATAATTTTAAAATCAATATTTGTTTTTTCTTTTATTAGACTAATGAGATTAGAAAAACTATTCTCAAGTTCATTTTTAGCTTCCAATCCAGCACCGGTAAGAACATCATATCCTTTTGCTTCTACATAAGCAGCGTAATGCATACCTGCCGCCAAAACTAAAACAAACCCATTAGAGTAATTACTTGCTACCTGTTCCGCATGATTCAATCCAGATTCTACACCTTCAGAACCATCACCTTCTTTTCCAGAACCAGCAGCTGCAAAATTTGAGCTTATTTTTTCGCCATCTTTGTAAAGAACATAACCAATAGAGCTTCTTAGATTGTTGGTTCTGTCGGTAAAATCTTTTACTCCTTCTGGCTTATTATCTCTAGCGTAAGCAACTGCATTTAATCCCGCAAGTTCAAACGCATCTTTTATTCCAGAAATCAAATCAATTAATGCTTGTTCATAGTTTTTTCTGAAATCACCAGCATTAAAATTGGTGCTTATTCCCATCAGATTTCTTTGCCTTTTAATGTATTTTCCGTTTTTTCTTTCAACAATTGCAATACACCATCATTCGGTTCTTTTCTCTCTGTTTCTTCTTGATTTGCATTGCTTTCTTTTGAAGAATTTTTTTTTGATTCTTCAAGATTTTCAACTCTTTGTTCTAGTCCTTTCATTAGTGGTTCTAGTGTACTTCTTACAATTTCTGTTAAATTTGCCATTTTATCTATTTTTTAAATGTTTATATTTTAAAAGAGACAATTTTCTTGATTTTAATTTTTTTTGTCTCCATTGTCTTGTTTTTTGATTTTTTAAATTTTCAATTTCAATTGTCAATCTTCTAAATTTTTCACAATACTTTAAATCTTCTCTGTATTTGTAGATGAAGTAAGTAACAGCACCTTTTGTTGTTTTTAGAAAATTTGCGATTTCTACGTTCTTTCTACGTTGTTTCTTGAAAAAATTACAGAGAATAATTCTACACCAAAACACATTTCGCTCTCTACATTTGCTCAAAATTTGATTTTCTGTAATTTGCATTTTTTCCCAGAAGATGGATATGTAAATGCGGTAGTGGATATTAATTGCTTCATTCATAATTTATTGTTATTCATAGTTACACATTAAAAATCCCGTTATAAAAATGTAAATTACAGTACATTTCAAAATGGTTAATTAAATCAATATCATCACTCCATTTTTTATTGCTATTCTCACACATATTGATAAAACTATTAAGACAGTTTATTAAAGTTTCAAGATTATTAGGGAATCTCTTTGCATAATTTTTTTTATGTCGTCTCCATGTAATCCAAAGAATGTCTTTTGCATTCATGTAATACCCAACTTCTGATGAAAAGCATTCACTTTTTAAATCCTTCAGATTACATTTTTTAATTGTACTTTTTATAGTTGTTGAGCTATATTTAAACCTGGTAGATATTTTACCTATTTTTGAACTATTTCCAGTTTGCATGATTTATTTCTTAAGGTTTTTGTTGTACCAATTTTTTAGTTATTATTAAATTTCTGCTGTCTTTTGTACCATTTTTTTAGTTGAATTTCTGTATCCCAGGCTACTTTTGTTTGGAAAGCCATTTCACCAAAATCATTTTTTTCTCTAAAATGATTATAAAATTCACTTACCATTGTATTTCCGAATGTTTTCAAATGTTTGCGGCAATCTTCTTTAAATTGTTCTTCGGTCCAGGTCTTGTAAGGATTTACGGTTCTTCGGTAGTTGCTAGGCATCCAGAATTCAAAGTTTTTAGCCATATCATCCAAATCCTTCCAATCATTCTCTCCCCAATCGAATTTTTTTTCTACAAATTCATCTACTTTATCGTTATAATGTTCTGGAGTAATTTTATGATGCATTCTAATTCTTTCAGAAAATTGAGGTTTTGAGTTTTTTAAGAAGTTTTTAGCTTCTTGTTTTTTTTCAAAATTTTCATCTTCAAAAAAATTTTCCTCTTCGTCGTCGTAAATATTTACTTCTATTGAATTATTTATTATATTATTATTTAATTGTGTGCCTTTTTCGCTATGCGTGAAACCGCTTAGCGGATTTTGGGAAAACGGTTCGTTGTATAATTCTTTATTTTGCTCAATATATTCCGTTTCTTCATTTTGCGTTTGCCTATTTTGCGTTTGCCCATTTTGGGAAAACGGTTCGTTATCTTTATTAAAAGGGATTTCGTAAAAATCATATTCTATGTTACAAAATTTACCAGCTTCTTTTTTCTGTGATTTTGTACAATAACTATTGTCTATTAACTCCTGAATAATTTTGTAAACAGATTTTTTACTTTCACCTACTAATACAGAAATGCCACTAATTGAAAAACTCCAATCATCTGGAAGGGAAAAAATTAAACACAAAAACCCCTTTGCTTTTAATGAAAGTTTGTCATTTTTAAAGCAATGATTGTTTATAACCAGAAAAGGATTTTCTTTATCTCTCTTTGTCCTGTGTAGTTTCATCTCATCTATTTTTATTATGGAAAAAGAGTCTCTTTATATTTTCTCTCGTTCACTTTTTTTATGATTTCATTATTTGTGGAAAGATAGTCAGCTGGGAATCCTGTTACTTTACAAAAACCTCTGTAAACTACTACCAAACTACCTTGATCTTCTAAAGTAACCTTGTATCTGGTGAGATTTTTCTGTTTTATCCCAATAGCTTGCTCCACCATAGAATTGGTTGCAGTATTTTTCTGAAGATATTCGTAATACTGTATCAACTGAGATTTGAAATGATTTTCCATAGCTTTTTAGAATTAATTGCTATGCAAAAAGAAATTTTTTGTATATTTGAACTTTATCACCGCCAAACAAAAAATGCCCGATTGCAATAGCAACGGGTTTTTATTTTTTAGCCAAATATTTATCTGCGGCAGCATCTACCTCATCATTGGTGAGTTTTCTGCCAGATTTAAGCCAATTGTCGATTTCTGATTTTAAAAAGAATACTTTTTTACCTTTTTTGTGATAAGGTACTTCCCCTCTAGATATTTTACTGTACCAAGTAGATTTTCCACGTTTTGCAGGATCGTATTTAACTAAAGTATTTAGGTCTAACCACTCATCAGACTTTTCATTATTCTGATGCTCAACTTTTAGTAGTAATA
>VFQM010001399.1_pt1 | contig 21196 bp, 14 predicted proteins | sample 3512391 | NCBI WGS metagenome assembly VFQM01 (sample SAMN10412369, study PRJNA504923) | tailings metagenome | isolation source: Replicate 1 from Balatoc abandoned mine | place: Philippines | reverse complement strand
CGAGAGCCGCGCTAGCCGGAACAATGCCAAATCCGATTGGTATGTCTGGGCCGATGCCAAGCCTGACGGCAGCCCGCCCAACAATTGGCAATCGGTGTTTGGCGGCCCGGCGTGGACGTGGGACGCGCGCCGCAGCCAATATTATATGCACAATTTCCTGCGCGAACAGCCGCAGCTCAATCTGCACAATCCGGCGGTACAAGGCGCCTTGCTGGACGTGGCGAAGTTCTGGCTCGATCGCGGAGTCGACGGCTTCCGCGTCGATGCCATCAATTTTTCTATGCATGATCCCGAACTCCGCGATAATCCGCCGGCGCCGCCCACGGACGCGCCGCGGTCACGTCCGTTCGATTTCCAACTGAAAATCCACAACCAGAGTCACGCCGATATTCCGCTGTTTCTGGAACGGCTGCGTGCGCTGACCGACAGCTATGGCGACCGGTTTACGGTGGCAGAGGTTGGTGGCGATGACCATGACCGCGAAATGAAGCTGTTCACCGCTGGCGGGCGGCGGCTCGACAGTGCCTATGGCTTTAATTTCCTCTATGCCGAGCGGCTGACGCCGGCACTGGTGGCCGATGCGCTACGCGCCTGGCCCGACGCCGACGGGATCGGCTGGCCCAGTTGGGCGTTTGAAAATCACGACGCGCCGCGTGCCGTCTCGCGTTGGACAGCGCCCGAAAATGCCGATGCGTTTAATCGCATGAAGATGCTGCTGCTGACCTGTTTGCGCGGCAATATCTTTATCTATCAGGGCGAGGAACTGGGCCTGCCCCAGGTGGACATCGCCTTTGAGGATTTGCAGGACCCGGAAGCCATTGCGAATTGGCCGATGACGCTGAGCCGCGACGGTGCCCGCACGCCAATGCCATGGCACGCCGAATGCGAACGCGGCGGATTTTCCAGCGCCAAGCCGTGGTTGCCCCTGGGAAGTGCGCATGGCGCGTTGGCCGTGGACCGGCAACAGGATGACCCGACATCGCTGCTCAACCTGACGCGGCAGTTGCTGGCCCTGCGCAAAGCCCACCCGGCGCTGCAGGCCGGGTCTTGCGAAACATTGCTGGTGGATCAGGCGCGGCTGGTGCTGCGCCGCGCATCGCCCGACGAGACGATTTTTGCGCTGTTCAACCTGTCAGACCATGAGGCCCAATGGCCGACCGAAGTGTTGGCAGGAGGCGTGGTACTGCACAGCGTCAATGGGGCCGCCACCGGCCGCTTGCCGCCCTATGGTGCGATCCTGATCGGGGAGAATGAGTAAGATGACGATTGTTCGCGCGGCGCTTGGTGCCGGTCTCGCGCTTGCCGCTGTGCCGGCAATCGCTCAGGGCGGTGCGCCCGTTACGGCGACATCGCCTGATGGCAGGGTGCGCGTGACACTGACCACCGATGGCGATGGCCGTGCCATTTATGACGTCAGCCGGGGTGGCAAGGCGATCCTCAACCCGTCGCGGCTCGGCTTTCTCTTTACCGACGTCGTCAAGCTCGAGCGCCGTCTAGCGGTGACTGGACAAGAGGTTCGCGATTTCGATGAAAGCTGGACGCAGCCGTGGGGTGAATGGGCAACGATCCGCAACCATTACCGCGAACTGAAGGTGCGTTTGAAGGAAACGACCGCGCTGGCGCGCGTCGTGACCGTCACCTTTCGTATCTATAATGACGGTGTCGGCTTCCGTTATGAATTCCCCGACCAGCCGAATATGGCGACCACCAAAATCGCCGACGAGCTGACCGAATTCGCCTTTGCGAGCGAAGCTACGGCGTGGTGGAAGCCCGCCTATCTGTGGAACCGCGAGGAGTATCTTTACAACAAAACGCCGCTGTCGGCGGTCAGCACCGCCGCCACGCCGATCACGATGAAACTGGCCGATGGCACGCACGTCGCGCTGCACGAAGCCGCGCTCATTGATTATTCGGGTATGGCGGTGACGCGGACCGAGGGCAACACGCTGCGCGCCAACCTGGCCCCCGGCGCGGGCGAGGCCAAGGTTACGACAAAGGGCGCCTGGAGCACCCCTTGGCGCACGCTGATCATCGCCGATGATGCGGCGGGCATCTATCACAGCCATTTGATGCTGAACCTCAATGAACCCAACAAGCTGGGCGACATGAGCTGGTTCAAGCCAGGCAAGTTCGCCGGGGTTTGGTGGAACATGATCAAGGGCGAATGGAGCTGGGCGCGCGGGCCCAAGCATGGCGCGACCAATGAAAATGTGAAACGCTATATCGACTTCGCCGCCGCCAACGGCATTCCGGACCTGCTGGTCGAAGGGTGGAATGTCGGCTGGGACGGCGACTGGTTCGGTAATGGTTGGGACATGGATTTCACCAAGCCCACCGAAGATTTCGACATCGATATGCTCAGCGCCTATGCCAAGAAAAAGGGCGTGCGGCTGGTCGGGCACCATGAAACCGGCGGTGCTGTGACGCACTATGACAACCAGCTTGACCGCAGCTTCGCCTTCGCGGCCAAATATGGGATGAAGGTGGTCAAAACTGGCTATGTCACCGACGCCGCCCAGCTGGAGCGCGTCGATGCCGACGGCACCAAATATCGCGAGTGGCTCGACGGCCAGTGGATGACCAATCACTTCATCCGCGTGGCCGAGACCGCGTACAAGCATCGGGTCGCTTTTGACAGCCACGAGCCCGTCAAGGGCACCGGGCTGCACCGCACCTACCCCAATTGGGTCGCGCGCGAAGGCATGCGCGGGATGGAATATAACGCCTGGGGCGGCAAGAACCCGCCCGAGCATGAAGCCAACATCGTCTTCACCCGCATGCTCGAAGGGCCGATGGATTTCACCCCCGGCATTTTGAGCCTGAAAGGGGAGAAGGACAGCGACATTTTGTCGACCATCGCCAAGCAGTTGGCGCTCTATGTCGTCATCTATTCGCCCGTCGTCATGGTCGCCGACACCCCCGAAAACTATGCCAAATATCCGGGCCCGATGAAGTTCATCCGCGACGTGCCGACCGACTGGTCCGAAACGCGCGTGCTGAACGGCGAAATTGGCGACTATGTCACTATCGCGCGCAAGCATCGCGGCGGCGAGGATTGGTATGTCGGCGCGGTGGGCGATGAAGAGGCGCGCGAAGTCGCGTTCAAACTCGATTTCCTCACCCCAGGCAAAAGGTACAAGGCCGAGATTTATCGCGATGGCGATGATGCCGATTACCGTACCGAAAAGCGCCATTCGATTGCGATCGAGAGCAGGGTCGTCACCAGCGCCGATGCGATGAACCTGCGCATTGCGCCCGGAGGGGGCTTTGCCATCCGGCTCGTGCCGACCAAGTGACCGCGCCGCCGCCGCTGAGCATCATCATATTGGGCGGCGGCACCGCCGGTTGGATGGCGGCCAATCTGTTCGCGCACCATTGGCCGCAGGCAAGCGTGACGCTGGTGGAATCACCTGAAGTCGGTATCATTGGCGTGGGCGAGGGGTCGACGCCGCAACTGCGTGCTTTCTTTCGCGCGCTGGGCATGGCCGAAGCCGATTGGATGCCGAGGTGCAATGCGACCTATAAGGCGGGCATCCGGTTCAACCGCTGGTCCGAAGTGCCGGGGTTCGGCAGCTATTACCATCCCTTCGCGACTGAAGTGGATTTCCGGACGCAGCCGCAATTCGTCTATAACTGCCGCGCGCGGCGGACGGGGCGCGATGTACCTGCACACCCCGACCGCTTCTTCCTGCCGCGCCTGCTGTCCGACGAGCGGCGCTCCCCGGTGGCGGGCGAAGGCTTCCCGCTCGATGTCGGCTATGGCTATCATTTTGACGCGCATCTGGTGGGGCAGGTGCTCAAAGACCATGCGCTGACGATGGGCGTGACGCGGCTGGAGCGCCATGTGACCGATGTCGAGGTGGGCGAGGGCGGCGACATCGCGGCACTCAATACGCGCGAGGGCGAGCGCATTGCGGGCGACCTGTTCATCGACTGCTCGGGCTTTCGCGCGACCTTGATGCAAGAGGCGCTGGGTGAGCGCTTCATCAGTTTTGCCGACAATCTGTTCAATGACCGTGCAGTGGCGATGCCGACGCCGCGCGATCCGGCGGGCATCAAACCGCAGACCGAGGCGACCGCGTTGTCGGCGGGGTGGCGCTGGTCCATCCCGCTGACCAACCGCACCGGCAATGGCTATGTCTATTCGAGCCGCTACATCGACAAGGACGCCGCCGAGACCGAGCTGCGCACCGAACTGGGCCTGCTCGACAGCGAAGTCGAGGCGCGGCACTTGAGCATGAAGGTTGGGCGGGTCGAGCGCAGCTGGGTCGGCAATTGCCTGGCGGTTGGCCTGAGCCAAGGCTTCATCGAGCCGCTGGAGGCAACCGCGCTGCATATCGTGCAGGCGACCGTCGAGGGCTTCATTGGCGCGTTTGAAGGCGGCGGTTTCTCCCCCGAACATCGCGACGCGTTTAACGATCGCATCGCGCGGCGCTATGACGGCATTCGCGATTATATCGTCTGCCACTACCGCGTGAGCCGGCGCACCGACACAGCGTACTGGCGCGACAATGCGGCGAATGATGCGCTGTCCGACAACCTCAAAACCATGATGACCGCGTGGTTCCGGGGCATGGACTTGGACGCGGTGATCGCCGAGCTGGGCATCGCGGGTTACTATGCTTCGGCGAGCTGGCATTGCCTGTTGGCGGGCTATGGCGTGTTTCCCGACGCAGCGCGGCTGGTGCCGCCGGGCGATGATGTGGTGCGGCACGATCTGGGCGAGGTGGATGAATTCCTGCGCCGCTGTGCGCTGAATTTCGGCGACCATGATGCCGCGCTGGCGGCGATGGGGGCGGGGTAGGGGGCGACCATGAGCCCCTCCCCTTCAGGGGAGGGGCAGCGAGACTTGGCGGCTTGCCGCCTAGTCGCAGCGGGTGGGGAGTGCCCGTCGGACACCGCGCTAGGTGGACAGTCCCCACCCCAACGAGGGGCTTTCTATGCCCCCACCGCCGCAATCCGCACCAGCAACGCCTCCACCTGCACCTGCGCACCCGCCACCGCGTTGAGTTCCGCCACCACCCCGTCGAACGGCGCGGTCAGCGTGTGCTCCATCTTCATCGCTTCGAGCGTGAGGAGTTTCTGGCCCTTCACCACCGCATCCCCCGCCGCGACCTCGACCGCAATGATGCGGCCCGGCATGGGGGAGAGGATATCGCCGTCGTGGGCACCGTGATGAGTGCCACCGGTTTCGCGGTCTAATGTGAGTGCAAAGGTATCAGCGCGATAGCTGACAAGGGCCACGTCGGGAGCAGCCCGTGACGAAAATGTGTGCCCACCAAAATCTTCTGCAGCAGCAACCTCATAGCGGTGATTGCCTAAACGCATCCGGACCGTTCGGCGCTGCGGGGCATTGAGCCGAAATCCGCTCAGCTCGCGGCGTTCCATGTTCTCATACTGATGCACAAGTTCGCGTGCCGCTTGACCAAGCATTTCCGCGTTCGGCTCGGCCATAGGTTCGAGGTCGGCTTGGTGATCCGCGATGAACGATGTCGTCACATCGCCAATCGCAAAGGCATCATGCGTTACGAGGTCAAAAATGAAGCCGGCATTTGACTTGACCGGCCACACGGCCATGCCTTCAATTGCTTTACCAAGCCGCAAAATCGCTTCGTCGCGAGTAGCACCATGCGCAATGATCTTGGCGATCATGGGATCATAGTAGGGCGAGACGACCGAGCCCTTTTCGAACCCGGTTTCGACGCGCACATCCTCCTCATCGTCTGGAAGGTGGCATTGTTCAAGTGTGCCCGTAGACGGCAGAAATCCTGCGGCCACATCCTCCGCATAGAGCCGCGCCTCCATCGCCCAGCCGTTGATGCTCAGCTCCTCCTGCCGCTTCGGCAACGGCTCCCCACTCGCCACCCTCAGCTGCCATTCGACCAGATCGACGCCGGTGATCTCCTCGGTCACGGGATGTTCGACCTGCAACCGCGTGTTCATTTCCATGAACCAGATGCGGTCGGCGCGCAGGCCTTCGGACGCGTCGGCGATGAACTCGATCGTGCCCGCGCCGACATAATCGACCGCCTTAGCCGCACGCACGGCCGCCGCGCAGAGTTGCTCGCGCGTTGCTTCGTCCATGCCAGGCGCGGGGGCTTCCTCGATGACTTTCTGGTGGCGGCGCTGGAGCGAGCAATCGCGTTCGAACAGGTGGACGATGTTGCCGTGCGTGTCGCCAAACACTTGCACCTCTATATGGCGCGGGCGCTGGATATATTTTTCAATGAGGACATGCGCGTTGCCGAACGAGGCGCTCGCCTCGCGCTGGCACGAGGCCAGCGCGTCGGCGAAGTCGGCCGCGTTCTCGACCTTGCGCATGCCTTTGCCGCCGCCGCCAGCTACCGCCTTGATGAGGACCGGATAGCCGATTTCGGCGGCTTGTTGGGCTAGGAACGCCGGGTCCTGATTTTCGCCCAGATAGCCGGGGGTGACGGGCACGCCCGCCGCGGCCATCAGTTTCTTTGCCGCATCCTTCAGCCCCATCGCGGTGATGCTGGCGTGTCGCTGGCCTACCCAGATGAGGCCTGCGTCGATCACGGCCTGCGCGAACTCCGCATTCTCGCTGAGGAACCCATAGCCCGGATGGATCGCCTCCGCGCCCGTGGCCTTGGCGGCGGCGATGATCTTCTCGCCCACCAGATAGCTCTCGCGCGCCGGAGACGCCCCGATGTGCACCGCCGCATCCGCCTGCCGCACATGCAGCGCCTTGGCATCGGCATCCGAATAGACCGCGACGGTGCGAATGCCCATTTGGCGCGCGGTGCGGATAATCCGGCAGGCAATTTCGCCGCGATTGGCGATGAGGAGGGATTGGATCATCGCGATTCTTTGCCTTTTTGCGCGGCGCGGAAAGCCGCAGAATTCTGCGCAACTTCACACACTATTGCATGTTTTTCCAACACGATGGATTTCCCGAAAATATGCTGCCGACGTCGCTAGCAGAATTTCACCTCTGTAGGACAGAGGCGAACCGAAAATCCTCCCCGGAACGGGGAGGTGGCCCCGCAGGGGTCGGAGGGGCCGCTGTCAGGATGGCGCAAGGTCGAAGTATTGCTCATGTCTTCACCCGCCCCCTCCGTCGCTTCGCGCCACCAGTGTCGGGTCGTCCAGTCCCCCGGACTGGACTTGGATTGCCGGGGCAATCCAACCCGACGCTCGTTCCGGGGAGGATTTTGTCCGACACCATCCTCACATCCGGAACACCCCGAAGCCCCGCTCTTCGACCGGCGCATTCAACGCCGCTGCAAAGGCCAGCCCCAGCACATCGCGTGTCTGCGCCGGGTCGATGATCCCGTCGTCCCACAGCCGCGCGGTGGCGTAATAGGGGTTGCCCTCATCCTCATATTTCTGGCGTATCGGGGCCTTGAAGGCTTCGGCTTCGCGTTCGTCCCATTTCTCGGCGTCGCGGTGCACGGTGGCCAGCACGCTCGCTGCCTGCTCGCCGCCCATCACGCTGATCCGCGCGTTGGGCCAGGTGAAGAGGAAGCGGGGGGAGTAGGCGCGGCCGCACATGCCGTAATTGCCCGCGCCGAAGCTGCCGCCGATCAAAACGGTTACTTTGGGCACGGTCGCGGTGGCGACGGCGGTGACGAGTTTGGCGCCGTGCTTGGCGATCCCCTCTGCCTCATATTTGCCGCCGACCATGAAGCCGCTAATGTTCTGGAGGAAGAGCAAGGGAATGCCGCGCTGCTGCGCGAGCTGGATGAAGTGCGCGCCCTTGACCGCGCTTTCGCTGAACAGCACGCCATTGTTGGCCAGGATTGCGACGGGCATGCCCCAGATATGCGCGAAGCCGGTGACCAGCGTGGTGCCGTAATTGGCCTTGAATTCGTGGAACTCGCTGGCATCGACGATGCGGGCGATGATTTCGCGGACATCATAAGGTGCGCGGACGTCTTCGGGGATGATGCCGTAGAGGTCTTCGGCGTCATATTTGGGGGGTCTCGGCTCCCGTTCCCCGGCGGAAGCTGGGGTCCGGTTGGTGCCGCCCTGGGCCCCGGCTTTCGCCGGGGAACATGCCCCGCCAAGGTGCGAAACAATATCGCGCACGATGGTCAACGCATGTTCGTCATTCTCGGCGAGATGATCGACGACGCCCGATTTGCGCGCGTGCAAATCGCCGCCACCCAGATCTTCGGCGCTGATTTCCTCGCCCGTCGCAGCCTTTACCAGCGGCGGACCGGCGAGGAAGATGGTGCCCTGACCCCGGACGATCACCGTCTCGTCGGACATCGCGGGGACGTACGCGCCGCCCGCGGTGCAGCTGCCCATCACGCAGGCGATTTGCGGAATGCGCCGTGCCGACATGTTCGCCTGATTGAAGAAAATCCGCCCAAAATGATCGCGGTCGGGGAAGACTTCGGCCTGGTGCGGCAGATTCGCGCCGCCACTGTCAACGAGGTAGATACACGGCAGGCGGTTTTCGAGCGCGATTTCCTGCGCGCGCAGATGCTTCTTGACGGTGAGGGGGTAGTAAGTCCCGCCCTTCACCGTCGCGTCGTTGCAGACGATCATGCACTGGCGACCCGACACGCGGCCGATGCCGCAGATCAGCGATGCGCCATGGACGTCGCCCTCATACATGCCGTTGGCGGCGAGCTGGCCGATTTCGAGGAAGGGCGATCCGGGGTCGAGCAACCTTTCGACGCGCTCGCGGGGAAGCAATTTCCCCCGGGCCACATGCCGCTCGCGCGACTTCTCGTTCCCGCCGAGCGCGGCTTCGGCGACCTTGGCCCACAGTTCCTCCTTGAGCGCGCGATTGTGCGCGGCGCGCGCCTGCGTGGCGGGGTCTTCGGCGTTGTAGTTGGTTGGCAGAACGGGCGCGCTCATGGGCGCACCTCCACCGGCGGGGTATAATAGACCTGCGCGCCCGGCCCGAGCGGCAGGTCGAGCGCGACCCACGCCACCGTCATCGTGATCCCCGCCGCCATGAAGCACAGCGCATAGGGCAGCATCAGCGCAAGCAGCGAACCGACGCCGACATCCTTGTCCCACCGCCGTGCGAAGGACAGGATCAGCGGGAAATAGCTCATCAGTGGGGTCATGATGTTGGTATAACTGTCGCCCATCCGGTACGCGGCGGTGGTCATTTCGGGGCTGATCCCCAGCAGCATGAACATCGGTACCACCACGGGGGCAAGCGCGCTCCACTTGGCGCTGGCCGAGCCGATGAACAGGTCGAGCACCGAGGAGAGCATCAGCACGCTGACGAGCAGGAAGGGGGCGGACAGGCCCATGTCCTTGAGCGCGGTTGCGCCGTTGATGGCGATGATCGGGCCGAGCCGCGACCAGTTGAACATGGCGACAAAATGCGCGGCAAAGAAGATGAAGACGATATAGGGCGCCATTGCGCGGATACCGTCCTGCATCATGCGCAGCGCGTCGCTGCTGCTGGTCACCGTGCCCGCGCCAATGCCGAAGGCGATGCCGCTGGTGACAAACAGCAGGAAAAAGCCTGAGACGAGCGCGCCGTAAAAGGGCTGGAGCTGCGCCGTGCCTTCCGCACTTTCATCGACCAGCGGGGTATAGCCGGGGGTCAGCGTGATGGCGACGAACAGGCCGACGATGACGAGCGCAGCCAGCCCTGCGAGGCGCAGGCCGCGCCGTTCGCCGTCGGTCAGGTCCGATTTGGCGAGTTCGGCTTGCAATTCTTCATCGGGTTCTTTGCCCCAGGCGCCGAGGCGGGGTTCGACGATACGGTCGGTGACGAACCAGATGATCGGCGTGAAGATGACGACGATCGCTAGGATGAACCACCAGTTGCCGACGGGGTTCATCGTCCAGCCGGGCTCGACAATGCGCGCGGCTTCCTGCGTGAAGCCGAACAGCAGCACGTCGATCTGTCCCGGGGTGATATTGCCCGCATAGCCTCCGGATACCGCCGCAAAGGCAGCAGCAAGCCCGACGAGCGGGTGGCGGCCGACGGCGGCGTAGAGGATCGCGGCGAGCGGGATGAAGACGACATAGGCGGCGTCGGAGGCGTGGTGGCTGACCATGCCGATAACCGCGACGATAGGCGTCATGATAACGCGCGGCGCGTTGCGCAGCGACGAGCGGATCAGCGCCGAAAACAGCCCGGCCTTTTCCGCCACCGACGCGCCGAGGACGATGGTGAGGACGAGGCCAAGCGGCGCGAACCCCGCCATGGTGCGCGGCATTTCGGTGAGCAACCGGCCGATGTTTTCCTCGTTGAACAGGCTGGTCGCGCGGTAGGTGAGGACGCCGTTGTTAAGCTCACCCCACTGCGGCGCTTCATCGCCTGAATAGGTCAGCGAGGCCGACCAGCCGAGCGACGCCCCCAGCGCCGACAGCAGCATCAGGATGAAAATCAACCACACGAAAATCATGATCGGATCGGGGAGCAGATTGCCGATGCGCTCGACGGTATTGAGGAAACCGCGCTGGCGGGGGGAGGGGGTGGCGGGGGCGGTCATGCGCCCGCCCCAATCAATTCGCGCCCAATCAGCATCCGCCGGATCTCATTCGTCCCCGCGCCGATGTCGAGCAGTTTGGCATCGCGCCAATAGCGTTCGACCGGCCAATCCTTGGTATAGCCCGCGCCGCCGAGTGCCTGGATCGCTTCGCCCGCGACCTTCACGGCGCTCTCGCTGGCGAGCAGGATCGCGCCCGCCGCGTCGAAGCGTGTCGTCTGGCCCGCATCGCACGCGCGCGCGACGTTGTAGACATAGCTGCGCGCCGAATTGAGCATGACATACATGTCGGCGACCTTGGCCTGCATCAGTTGGAAGCTGCCGATGGCTTTGCCGAACTGCTTGCGCTCGCGCACATAGGGGATGACGACGTCTAGGCAGGCCTGCATGATGCCGAGCTGCAGCCCGGCGAGGACCACGCGTTCGTAATCAAGCCCGCTCATCAACACGCCGACGCCGCCGTGCAGCGGGCCCATGATGCGGTCTTCGGCGATGAAACAGTCGTTGAACACCAGCTCGGCGGTGGGGGAGCCGCGCATCCCGACCTTGTCGATTTTCTGGCCAATCGAGAAACCTTCGTCGCCTTTTTCGATCAGGAAAGCGCTGATCCCGCGCGAGCCCGCGTCGGGTGCGGTTTTGGCATAGACGACCAGCGTGTCGGCGTGGCTGGCGTTGGTGATCCAGAATTTGGTGCCGTTGAGGACATAGCCGCCCTGGACGGCATCGGCGCGCAGCTTCATCGACACGACGTCGCTCCCGGCCCCCGCTTCGGACATGGCAAGGCTGCCGACATGTTCGCCGGTGATCAGCGGGGTCAGATATTTCGCCTTTTGCTCCGCGCTGCCCCAGCGGCGGATCTGGTTGACGCAGAGGTTGCTGTGCGCGCCATAGGACAGGCCGATGGCACCGCTCGCGCGGCTGACTTCTTCGACCGCGATCACATGCTCCAGATAGCCGAGACCCAGCCCGCCATCTTCCTCCTCGACCGTGATGCCGTGGAGGCCGAGCTCGCCCATCGCGGTCCACAGCTCGTCGCGCGGGAACCAGTCCTCGGCATCGGCGCGCGCGGCGAGGGGGGCGATCTTGTCTTGCGCAAACCGCATCGTTGTATCGCGGATCATGTCGGCGGTCTCGCCCAGCGCAAAATCGAACATCGGCAAAGCGGTCATCAGGACTTCCAATTAGAGCGCAACAATGTTGCGAGCGATACCAGATGGCGGGGGAAGGGCAAGCGGCGGCGATTGCCGAAACCGCCGTCACGCTCTATGCCTTGGTTGACAACGCAGGACAGGAAAGTGCGGGCGTGGAGCTGATCGAATTTAAGGGTTTTGGCGGTGTCCGCCTGCAGGCCGAAGTGTCGGGCGACGAGCATGACCCCGCCGTGCTGCTGGTGCACGGTGCTGGACAAACGCGCACTATGTGGGCGCAGGTGGCGACAGCATTGGTCGAATCCGGCCGCCGCGTCGTCAATTTGGACCTGCGCGGTCATGGCGGCAGCGAATGGCCCGCCGATGGCCGTTATGACCTTGACGCGCATGTTGATGATTTGCGCGCCGTGCTGGCGCAAATGGCCTCGCGCCCGGTGGTGGTGGCGGCAACGCTGGGGGGGTGGATCGCCACCGCCGCGCTCGCCACCGATGCGGCCAATCTGGCGGCAGGGCTGGTGCTGGTGGACATGCCCGCGCGCAGCGACGCCGATACGCTAAAGGACATTGCGGCCAGGCTGGAGGCGGCAGGCGACGGGCAGCGTCAATGGGATGATCGCGCCGTTGCCAATCTGCCCTTGGGTGACATTGCCGACCGGTTGGCGGCGGCGGCCCCGGCCATAAGCTTGCCCACGCTGGTGGTGCGCGGCGGCCTGAGTTGGATGGCGCGGTCCGAAGCGGCGCAGAATTTCGATGCGGCTCTGCCGCACGGCGAAAGCGCCGAGGTGGGCGACGCCGAATTGCTGGTGGTGACCGACCGGACCGAGGCGTTTCTGGGGCTGCTGCTCGACTTCCTGGAGCGCAAGCAGCCGCGCGCCGCGCCTGAGTTTCGGGCTGGATCGGACGCGCGCACGCTGCGCGATGCGATGGGCTGTTTTGCAACCGGAATCACCATTGTCACGGCCTTGGACGGGCAGGGGACACCGGTGGGGCTGACTGCCAACAGCTTTACGTCGGTGTCGCTGGATCCACCGCTGCTGTTGGTGTGCATCGCCAATAATGCCGGGACAGCGCCGGTGCTGCGCAGCGCCGAGCGTTTTGGGGTCAATGTGCTGCAGATCGGGCAGCAACCGGCGTCCAACCGCTTCGCCGGCAAGGGCGAGGACCGCTTTGCGGCGACCGCATGGGCGCCGGGCGAAACCGGCGTGCCGTTGCTCGATGGCTCGCTGGTGTCGTTTGAATGCCAGCGTCATGCCGTGCACGAAGCGGGCGACCATTTCATTCTGGTCGGCGATGTTGTGCGCGCGCAGTTCGAACCGCGCCGCGATCCGCTGCTCTATTTCAGAGGGAAATATCGCCGCCTGCATTTTGCTTGAGGCAAGAGTTGCGCAAATTGTAGCATGTGCTACATGTCAGGCATGACCAACGAGATTCACAAGCGCTGGCTGCTCGTCACCGGCATCGGTATCGCGGCCTTTGGGCCGGTTTTCTCGCTTGGCGGCGTGGAGGCAACAGCAGAAGCCGCGCGCTGGTCGCTGGATGTGCTGAGCTGGCCGCTCGACGGCAATATGGATTATCGCGCGCCCACCACGCGGTTCCTGACGGTGCTGACCGGCGGATTTCTTTTTGGCTGGGGCGTGATGGTGCTGCTGCTGCGCCAGTGGGTGTTCGATGCTGCCCCCGACGCGGTGCGGCGCGCCGTGCTCGGCGGACTGGTCGCCTGGTTTCTGCTCGACAGCGCAGGGTCCATCGCGTCGGGCAACGGCAGCAACGCGCTGTTCAATATTTTGGTGTTGGCGATTTTGGCAGGCCCGCTGTGGTGGCGGGCGTCGGTTGCGGCTTTTCCATCCACGTCGGCTTAGGCGGGGTCGATCGCGACATCGTCTGGGCCAAAATGCGCGCGCTGAGCGAAGGCGCGGCCATAGCATCGCGGCGCTACTGGCCGTAAGCAAAGCTGCGGTAAAAAATGGTGGACGCACTAGGGCTCGAACCTAGGACCCGCTGATTAAGAGTCAGCTGCTCTACCAACTGAGCTATGCGTCCATCTGGCGGCGAATTGACCGCGCACTTTGGTCTGGTGGCCAAAGCGAGGCGCGCCGCTATCATGGCTGGCGCGGCATTGCAACGGCTTTTCGCGCGCTCAACCAAAGGGTCGCCGCGCGCCGCTCTTGTCGCGCTGGACCGCCAGTATAATACCCACACACAGCATGATCGTCATCATGGACGATCCGCCGTGCGAGAAGAGGGGCAGGGGAATACCAACCACAGGCGCCAAGCCCATCACCATCATCAGATTGATGGCGATGTAGAAAAATATGGTCATGGTCAGCCCCGCCGCCGTCAGCTGGCCAAAGCGGGTCGATGCCCCCAGCGCAACTCTTGTGGACCAGCGCAGCAGCAGGAAATAGGCAAAGCCGAGCGCCAGGCCGCCAATCAGTCCCCATTCTTCGGCCATGGTGGCAAAGATGAAGTCGGTGTGCCCTTCGGGTAGATAATCGAGGTGGCTTTGCGAGCCGTTCAAAAAGCCTTTGCCATCGAGCCCGCCCGAACCGATCGCGATTTTCGACTGGGTGATATGATAGCCCGCGCCCAGCGGATCTTCCTCCGGATTAAGGAAAATCAGCACACGTTTCTGCTGATATTCGTGCAGCAAGCTGAATAGGATCGGCAGCGCGGCAATCCCGGCAACGCCCACGCTGATAAACCACCACAGCGGCAAACCGGCGAGGAACATGACCACCACGCCGCTGGCCATAATCGACAGCGCCGTGCCCAGATCGGGTTGCAACATCACCAACGCGGCCGGAATGCCGATGAGTATCAATGCCGGACCAAGTGCACGGACCCGCGGTGTCTCAGCGGGCGGCAACATGCTGTAAAAGCGGGCTAGTGCCAGCACGATGGCGACCTTCATCAACTCAGAAGGCTGCAGGTTCATAAAGCCGATGTTCAACCAGCGCTGGCTGCCGCCGCGCACCGCGCCGGCCACTTCCACGCCGAGCAGCAGGACGGCAACACCGGCATAGGCCAGAAAGGACAGCCGCGCCATCAAGTCCAGCGGGATGAAAAAGCCGATGACCAGCGCCATTATCAGAAAAATGGCAAAGCGCATGCCGTGCGTCAGCGCCCAGGGCGTGAAACTGCCCCCCGCCGCCGAATAGAGCACGATCATGCCGAAACCGGCGATGAACAGCAGCGTCGCGATCAATCCCCAAGGATAGCGCCGCAATGTTTGGGGCACCGGGATCATGGCGTTTCGACCTCGCTGGTGTCGATCGATAGACCCTGAAAGCCCGCAAAATCGCGCGCCATGCGCGTCGGAATATCGCCGCCCCAGCCTTCTTCCAGCGTCGCCAGCGATGCCATCGCCTTTTCGCGGTCATAGAGATAGGTGAAAATATCCTTGGCAACCGGGGCAGCGGCGCGCGCACCGCCCATGCCATGTTCGATGATGACGGCAGCGGCGTATCGCGGATTGTCGGTCGGGGCGTAACAGATGAAAAGTCCGTGATCGCGGTAACGATAGGCACCGCTCTGCCCGCGCGATCCCGAGGCGAGGCCGCGCACCTGCGCCGTACCGGTCTTGCCCGCGAGCTTGATGCCGTCGAGGTCGAGCCGGCTGCGCACCGCCGTGCCATTGCCATTGACCACCCGGTCCATGCCCGAGCGGACGATGGCCAGATGTTCGGCCGAATAGGGCAGCGTCTTTACCAGTTCGGGCTTGCGCGCGACCAGACTGGGGTAGAGCGCCTTGCCTGAGGCGATGCGCGCGGTGCTGACCGCCAGTTGCAGCGGATTGACGATGACATAGCCCTGGCCAATCACCGCGTTGAGCGAATCCGACGCGCTCCATGCCTGATCATATTTGCGCTGCTTCCACGCGCTGTCAGGAATGGTACCATAGCGCTGGTTGGCCCCGCTGATGCGAAAGTCTTCGCCCAGCCCCAGCGTCCGGGCAACCGGCGCAATGCGATCATAGCCCAGCCGGTGCGACATCGCATAGAAATAGGTGTTGCAGCTTTTTTCGATCGCGGTCGGCATATCCACCGATCCATGGCGGCCCAGACAGCGGAAAAATCGGCTGCCCAGCCGATATCCGCCGGGGCAGGTGATGCGTTCGGCGGGATCGACGCCAGCTTCGAGGATCGCCAGCGCTGCCATGGGTTTGAGCGTTGATCCCGGCGGGTACAGCCCGCGCGTCGCTTTGTTGAGCAGCGGCTTGCGGTCGGTATCGCCGTTCAGCCAGGCCCACTCCTTTTGCCCGATACCGTCGGAAAAGCTGTTGGGGTCGAAACAGGGCATGGAAACAAAGGCGATGATGTCGCCAGTCAAGCAGTCGATCACCACCGCCGCGCCGGATTCGCGGCCCATGCGCCGCGCCGCAAAGTCCTGAAGGTCGCCATCAATGGCGAGGTGCAGCGTGTCGCCCTGCGTGTCGGGCTGGGTATCGAGTTCGCGGACAACCCTGCCGCCTGCTGTCACTTCGACCCGCTTGGCCCCGGGCTTGCCGCGCAAAAATGGCTCAAAATAGCGCTCCAGCCCATCCTTGCCGGTCTTGAAACCAGGCGTGACATACAGGGGATCGCGCGCCTTTTGATATTCCTCTGCGGTCGGCGCGCCGACATAGCCGAGCAAGTGGCCCACGGCGGCCCCGGCGGGATAGTTGCGCGCAAAACCGCGCGCCGGGGCAACGCCGGGCAGGTCGGTGATGCGCACGAGGATCGAGGCAAAGCGTGCTTCGTCCAAATTCTCGGCAACCGGAACGGGCTGAAAGCCCGCCGCTTTATCCAGGTCGCGCCGAATGCGCTGCACGGTGTCGGCATCCAGGCCCAGCAGTTGCTGGAGATCGGCGATAATCTTGGCTTTGTCCTGCACCCGGTCTGGGATCAGGTCGATCCGCAGGCTGACGCGGTTGTTGGCGAGTGCCTTGCCGCGCTTGTCGACGATCCAGCCGCGTCTGGGCGGGATCAGCGTCAGGTTCAGGCGGTTGCTTTCGGACTCGAGGACATAGCGTTCGCTGTCGATGATCGAGATATAGGCCATGCGCGCCGCCAGCGCGCCGCCGATCGCCATCTGGATGCCGCCCACCAGCATGGTGCGCCGCGTGAAGGTGAACCCGCGCCATGCCTCGGTAACCGGGGGGGATTTCCAGAACTTGCCGAACATCGCCGTCCTATCGCCGGAACAGCCGGATCCTGTCCAGCCATGCCGCGACGCGGACCATCATGGGGAAGAGCAGGATGCTGGCGGCAATCTGAAGCCCGACCTGACCGAGCAGCAGCGATATCTCGGCGCCGGGATGTGCCAGTGCGGCGCCAGCAACGATAATGATGCTGGTCGCTACCGCAGCGATCATCCAGTCTTGCCAATATCCGCGCCAATAGGTGCGCTGGTCGATGAAATCGATGGCCAGCAGCGCGATGGTCCACAACCCCATCGCGGCACCGACTGGCTGGCCCGACACCAGATCATCCCACAGCCCGAGCGGCAACCCGATCCACACCGGCCACAGGCTGGGGTGCAGCAGCCGCCATGCGAGGAACAACAGCAGGCCAAGCGGCGGCAAATAGGCCCATGCCGCAATCAGCGGCAACATCATTGGCAGCGCCGAGGCAAGCAGGACCGAGACGATCGGAATCGCCTGCAGTCGCAATTGCGATGGCGGTTCGCCGATGCGTTGCGGGGCCAGGCTGCTCATGGCGCGATTTCGCTGGCGCCGCTGGTGGCGGCATAGGCAGGCAGGACCGCGACAATATCGACCTTGGCCGGGTCGGCGAGGGGGCGCGCCACCGCGCCATCATTTTGCAACCGGACAACCAGCGCCACGGGAATATTCGGGCGGTAAATGCCGCCGGTGCCCGACGTCACCAATATGTCGCCCGGCTTGAATGGATTGTCGGCTAGATTGAGCGTGCGGATATCCAGCTCGCCATTGCCGCGCCCGCTCGCCAACGCGGGCAGGCCGTCGCTGGCGCGGCGCAGCGGAACAATATTGTCGCTGTCGGTCAGCAACAGGACGCGCGCGGTGGTTGGTCCGCTATCAAGCACGCGGCCAATCAGCCCATCGGCCGCGCGCACTGGCATCCCGGGCTGCACGCCGCGGTTGCGCCCGATGCTCAAAATAGCAAGGCGGCGGCTGCTGGTCGGGTTGGACGTGAGCAAATAGCCATTGGCAATGCCGCCGCTGCCTTGTTCACCCAGTTTCAGCAGGATACGCAGCTGGCGGTTTTCCTCGGCCAGTGTGCTGGCTTCAACCAGATCGCGTTGCTGTTCCTCTACCTGACGGCGCAGCCGCTGGTTCTGGCTGCCCGCTGCGAAATAGGCGGTAATGCTGTCGCTCAGTCCCGATGCTGTCCCGGTCACCGATCGTGTCAGGCGCGCAACCGGGCTGACCGCTTCCTGCGCGGCAGTCCGCAGCGCGGCAAAGCCGACAGGGTCGGCAACCGACAAAATTGCGAGCAACAATCCCACGACCGCGCCGACCATCGCCACAACATAGGCGATGAACAGCCGGACTTGGGCTTTGCGGGATTGCCCCGGTCGAAGCTGAGCCGGGCGAAGCATGGCGGCAGGCGGGCTCCGTTCAGGCTTGCAGCAGCACGCCGCGGAACGCCGGGTCTTCCATTGCCCGGCCCGTGCCAATCGCGACGCAGGTCAGCGGATCTTCGGCGACGGTAACCGGCAGGCCGGTGGCATCGCGCAGCATGTCATCCAGCTCGCGGATCAGGGCGCCGCCGCCGGTCAGGACGATGCCCTGATCGACGATATCGGCGGCGAGCTCGGGCGCGGTGTTCTCCAGCGCGATGCGAACGCCTTCGATAATCGTGCCAATCGGTTCGGACAGCGCGTCGGCGATTTGCGCCTGATTGATCGAAATCTCCTTGGGTACACCGTTGACAAGGTCGCGGCCCTTGATCTGGATGATCAGCCCGGTGCCATCGGCAGGGGTGCGGGCGATGCCGAAGTCCTTCTTGATCCGCTCGGCGGTGGCTTCGCCGATCAGCAGATTGTGGTGGCGGCGGACATAAGAGACGATGGCTTCATCCATCTTGTCTCCGCCGGCGCGCACCGAGGTGGAATAGGCAACGCCGCGCAATGACAGCACCGCCACTTCGGTCGTGCCACCGCCAATGTCGACGACCATCGACCCGATCGGCTCCGTCACCGGCATGTCGGCACCAATAGCGGCAGCCATGGGCTCCTCGATCAGCCACACCTGGCTGGCGCCCGCGTTGCTCGCGGCGTCGCGGATCGCGCGGCGTTCGACGCTGGTTGACCCTGACGGCACGCAGATAACGATTTCCGGATGGCTGATCAGGCTGGGCTTGCCGCCGTGCACCTTGGTGATGAAGTGCTTGATCATCTGTTCGGCGACATCGATGTCGGCGATCACGCCGTCGCGCAGCGGGCGGATGGCTTCGATGCTGTCAGGGGTCTTGCCCATCATCAGCTTGGCATCATCGCCGACCGCTTTCACGCGCTTGATGCCGTTGATCGTCTCGACTGCCACAACGGAGGGTTCATTGAGCACAATGCCGCGCCCGCGCACATAAACAACGGTGTTGGCGGTGCCGAGGTCGATGGCCATGTCTTGCCAGGAAAATTTGAACCACAAAGAACAAAACGCCATTTTTGTTTCTGCTTTCCTGTCCGGGCGGCGGCGGGAGGGGCCGCGCTCCGATGCTGTTTGACGCTGCGTGACGGTCCGTCAACCGGACTGACCGGTGTAACTGCCCGAGAATAGCGGTCTAGCGCCAGTCAGAGGGGCATTTGCGGTCAAAGTTTGCGGGTGGGTCGCGCTTGGGGTGCGACTGCGCTAGGGCAGGGCGCATGTCAATACGCCGCTTGCCGGAATCGCTGGTGAATCGCATCGCTGCGGGCGAAGTGGTCGAACGCCCGGCGGCCGCGCTCAAAGAAGTTGTGGAAAACGCCATCGATGCAGGCGCGAGCCGCATCGCGGTGCGACTGAGCGAAGGCGGCATCGCCCAGATGGTGGTCGAGGATGACGGGTGTGGGATGACGCCCGCCGATTTGGCGCTTGCGCTCGAACGCCATGCCACCTCAAAACTGCCCGACGAGGCGATCGAGAATGTCGTGACGCTGGGCTTTCGCGGCGAGGCGTTGCCCAGCATTGCCAGCGTCGCGCGGCTGACCATCGAGAGCCGTCCGGCGGGTGCCAGCGGTTGGCGGCGGATAGTCGATAATGGCGTGCTGGTTGAAGAGGGCCCGGCAGCGTTGCCGCCCGGGACGCGCCTGACCATCGCCGAGCTGTTCGCGCGTGTCCCCGCCCGCCGCAAATTCCTGCGCAGCGCGCGCAGCGAATATGCCGCCGCGCTTGATGTCCTACGCCGCCTGGCGATGGCGCGGCCTGACATTGCATTCGCGCTCGAGCATGACGGGCGCCGCATTTTTGATTTGCAGGCCGGCCAAGCGCGCGAGGAACGCGTCGCGCTGCTGGTCGACCGTGCGCTGGCAGACAATGCCATTTTGGTTGATTTGGTGCGCGAGCATGTCCGCATCAGCGGTGTTGCCAGCCTGCCGACCTTCAATCGCGGCGTCGCCGACCATCAATATCTGTTCGTGAACGGGCGCCCGGTGAAGGACCGCCTACTGGTCGGCGCATTGCGCGCTGCCTATGCCGACTTGCTCGCGCGTGACCGGCATCCGGTGGTGGCGCTCTTCATCGACCTGCCGGGCACCGAGGTCGATGTGAACGTCCATCCTGCCAAAACCGAAGTGCGCTTCCGCGATCCGGCGCTGGTACGCGGGCTGATTGTCGGCGGTCTGCGACGCACCTTGAGCGAGCAGGGCTTTCGCAGTGTCCAACGCCCGGCGGCGGGGATGGAGGCGGCGTGGCAGGTGGAACCGGCTGCTCCGAGCGCCCCGGCATTTGGCGGCTTGTTCGGTGCAGGACCGGTCCGCGACCTGCCCCCTGCAATGGTGGCTGAAGCAACCCGGTCGTGGACAGCACCCGACGTCATGCCGCAGGGCCGCGCCGAAGTAGCGCTCGCACCGCCGCCCGAAAGCAGCGACCACCCGCTGGGCATCGCGCGTGGGCAGATTGCCAATACCTACATCGTCGCCGAGGCCGAGGATGGGCTGGTGCTGGTCGACCAGCACGCCGCGCACGAGCGCCTGGTGCTCGAAGGATTGCGCGCCGGCCTCGCGGGGCAGGGAGTCGCGGTGCAAGGGTTGCTGCTGCCCGAGGTTGTCGAGCTCGATGAGCCCGCGTGCGACCGGCTGGAAGCTGCAGCGGTCGATTTGGCGCAGCTCGGGGTCGAGATTGAACGTTTCGGCCCGGGCGCGGTGGTGGTGCGCGGCACCCCGGCGCTGCTCGGCAATCCCGATGCGCAGCGGCTGGTGCGCGATATTGCCGACGATCTGGCGGGGTTTGACGTGGCGCTGGGACTTGCCGAACGCATCGACCATGTCGCAGCGACCATGGCCTGCCACGGCTCGGTCCGCGCGGGGCGCGTGCTCAATGTCACCGAAATGAACGCGTTGCTCCGCCAAATGGAGGTCACCCCGCGGTCGGGCCAGTGCAACCATGGCCGCCCGACCTGGGTGAAGCTGTCGATGGGCGATGTGGAACGGCTGTTCGGGCGAAAATGATAGGCT
>VFQM010001397.1_pt1 | contig 21211 bp, 19 predicted proteins | sample 3512391 | NCBI WGS metagenome assembly VFQM01 (sample SAMN10412369, study PRJNA504923) | tailings metagenome | isolation source: Replicate 1 from Balatoc abandoned mine | place: Philippines | reverse complement strand
CACGCCGATGCTGAAGCCGATGTACACGCCGGGCTTCGCCTCGCCCGAGCATTACCTGCGCCAGGAGCTGGGGCCGTGGAGCGACATCTACAGCATCGGCGCCTCGATGTACGCCTGCATTGCCCTTTCCGCCCCCCAGGCAGCGGACCTGCGGCAGGAAAAAGACCAGATGGTGCCGGCCATGGTGCGCTGGGAAGGCAAGTATTCGGATCAGCTGCTGGAAACGATCGACTGGTGCCTGTGCCTGAACCACCTCTACCGCCCGCAGAGCGTCTTTGCCCTGCAGAAGGCACTGACCGAGGCACCGCCCAAACCCGCCGCCAAGCCCAAGGCCGAGGAGCCCCGCTCCTGGCTCGGCGCGCTTGTCGGCAAGCTGAAGAAGCACGGAGCCCCATGAAATTCACCATCTATCAGGAAAGCCGTCAGGGCAAGCGCAACAACAACGAGGACCGCATCGCCTACTGCTACTCGCGGGATGCGCTGCTGATGGTCGTCGCCGACGGCATGGGCGGTCACTACTACGGCGAGATCGCCTCGCAGATTGCAGCGCAGACGCTGACCGACGCGTTCAACCGCGAAGCCAAGCCGGAACTGAGTGACCCCTTCATGTTCCTGCAGCGGGGCATGACCAACGCGCACCACGCGATCCTCGACTTTGCCGGCGACCACAGCCTCGACGATTCGCCACGTACCACCTGCGTCGCCTGCGTCATCCAGGACAACGTCGCCTACTGGGCGCATGCGGGCGATTCCCGCCTGTACCTGATGCGCGACGGCCGGCTCGTCGCGCAGACCCGCGACCATTCGCGCGTCCGTTCGCTGTTCGAGCAGGGCCTCATCACTGAAGCGCAGATGGCCAGCCATCCGGAGCGGAACAAGGTATACAGCTGCCTCGGCGGCCCGCAGCCGCCGGAAATCGAGTTCTCGCGCAAGACGCCGCTGGAAGCCGGCGACGTCATCCTGCTCAGCACCGACGGCTTCTGGGGTCCACTGCCGCCCGATCTGGTCGCCGCCTCGCTGCGCCAGGCCAATCTCCTGCAGGCCGTCCCGGCACTGATGAATCAGGCCGAGGAGCGCGGCGGCGCCTACTGCGACAATCTGTCGGTCGTCGCCACCCGCTGGGAGGACAGCTACGTCGAACCGGCGATGAGCACGGTGTCGACCCAGACCATGGGGCTCAACGAAATCACCACCCGTCTCGACGAATTCGGCCGCAACCCGGCCTACAAGCTCGATCTCTCGGACGACGAGATCGAGAAGGCGATCGAGGAAATCCGCTCCACCATCGACAAGTATTCGCCGAAGAAATAGGAAGCCGCCATGCGCCCCAGCCAACGCCAGCCCGATCAGCTCCGCCCGCTGATCATCGAACGCAATTTCACCCGCCACGCCGAGGGTTCGGTGCTGATCCGCATGGGCGACACGCACGTGCTGTGCAATGCCAGCGTCGAGGAAAGCGTGCCGCCCTTCCTGCGTGGCAAAGGCCAGGGCTGGGTCACCGCCGAATACGGGATGCTGCCGCGCTCAACGCACACGCGCACCGCGCGTGAAGCCGCCAAGGGCAAGCAGACCGGCCGCACGCAGGAAATCCAGCGCCTGATCGGCCGCTCGCTGCGCGCCGTGGTCGACCTGAAGGCCCTCGGCGAGCGCCAGATCACGCTCGACTGCGATGTCCTGCAGGCCGACGGCGGCACGCGCTGCGCTTCGATCACCGGCGCCTGGATCGCCCTCTGGGATGCCTGCGAGAAGCTCGTCGCCGCCGGCAAGCTGGCCGAGAACCCGGTCAAGGACCACGTTGCCGCGATTTCGGTCGGCATCTACAAGGGAACGCCGGTCCTCGATCTCGACTATCCGGAAGATTCCGACTGCGATACCGACATGAACGTGATCATGACTGGCGCCGGTGGCATCGTCGAAATCCAGGGTACGGCCGAGGGAGAACCTTTCTCCCGCGCGCAGATGGGGCAATTGACGGACCTCGCCGAAGCCGGCATCGCGCAACTGGTTGCAGCACAGAAGGCGGCGCTCGCGGCATGAAGATCGTTCTCGCCTCGAACAACGCCAAGAAGCTGAAGGAGCTCGATGCGATCCTCGCACCGCTCGGCTGGGAGTTGATTCCGCAGGGTGAGCTCGACATTCCGGAGGCCGAGGAGCCGCACGTCACCTTCGTCGAGAATGCGCTGGCCAAGGCCCGCCATGCCGCCCGCCTGTCCGGCATGCCGGCGCTGGCCGACGATTCGGGATTGTGCGTCGAGGCGCTGGGCGGCGCACCGGGCGTACAGTCCGCGCGCTATGCCGGCGAACCGAAATCCGATGCCCGCAACAACGAGAAGCTGCTGGCGGCGCTTGCAGCAAAGGCAGATCGCGCAGCGCACTTCGTTTCGGTGATCGTCTTCGTCCGCCACGCCGACGACCCGCAGCCGCTGATCGCCGAGGGCGAATGGCACGGCGAGATCATCGCCGAACATCGCGGCGCCGGTGGCTTCGGCTACGACCCGCTGTTCTTCGTCCCGGAGTTCGGCAAGACCGCCGCCGAGCTTGATGCCGCCGTGAAGAACGGCGTTTCGCACCGCGCGCAGGCGCTGCAATCGCTGGTCGCACGGCTGCGCCGCTAGCCAACGCGCTCCCGATGACACGCGTCATCCCCATCGTCGCCGCTGGCAGCCGGCGGACTTCCGGCACGCTGGAATTCCGCTCGCAACCACCGCTGTCGCTTTATGTGCATATTCCGTGGTGCGTGCAGAAGTGTCCGTACTGCGATTTCAACTCCCACCAGGCCGCCGGTGCGATTCCCGAAGGCGAATACATCGCCGCGCTGATCGCCGATCTCGAATCTGCGCTGCCGCTGGTCTGGGGGCGGCGCGTATCCACCATCTTCATCGGCGGCGGCACCCCCAGCCTGCTTTCGGGGGAGGCGGTCGACTCCCTGCTGACTGCGATCCGCACGCGCATCACGGTACAGCCGGACGCCGAAATCACGCTCGAGGCCAACCCCGGCACCGCTGAAGCCGCGCGCTTCGCCGCCTACCGCGCCGCCGGCGTCAACCGCCTGTCGCTCGGCATCCAGAGTTTCAACTCGACACACCTGAAGGCGCTCGGCCGCATCCACGACGGCGAAGAGGCGAAGCGCGCCATCGAACTGGCTGCGCGGCATTTCGAACGCTTCAACCTCGACCTCATGTACGGACTGCCCGGGCAGTCACTCGACGAGGCGCTGGCCGACCTCGATTGCGCACTGGGCTTCGCGCCGAAGCACCTTTCCTGCTACCAGCTGACGCTGGAACCGAACACGCGCTTTGCTGCAGCACCGCCCCCGCTGCCGGAAAGCGATCTCTGCGCCGACATGCAGGAGGCGATCGAGGCCCGCCTCGGCGAAGGCGGCTACCGACACTACGAGACCTCGGCCTTCGCCCGTCCCGGCTATGAATGCCTGCACAACCACAACTACTGGCTGTTCGGCGACTATCTCGGCATCGGGGCCGGCGCCCACGGCAAATTGACGATGCATGACCGCGTGCTGCGACAGATGCGCTGGAAGCAGCCGGCGCAGTACCTGAAGCAGGTCGCGTCGGGTCAGCCGGTACAGGAGGAGTTTGCGGTCGCCGCCGAGGAATTGCCGTTCGAGTTCCTGATGAATGCGCTGCGTCTCAACGACGGTTTCGATCCTGCACTGTTCGAGGCGCGGACAACCTTGCCTCTGTTTTCGATCGAACAGGAGCTGCGTCGCGCCGAGGCTGACGGCCTGATCGAGCGCGCGCCGCAGCGCATTGCCCCAACCCGGCGCGGCCAGCGGTTCCTCAACGAGCTGCTGCGCCGCTTCCTGCCGGAGTAAAAAAATGCCGGCGGCCACAAGGGCGCGCCGGCACGAGAGGGGGTTGGTTCAGACCGGGTTCAGTAGACGTCGTTCTGGGTGTTGTAGACGTTGAACTTTCCGGTCGGCGTGATCAGGCGCGGATCCTTGATCACGGCCTTCAGCTTGCGCGTCTTGTCATCGACGACGACGATTGCCGACTCCTCGCCGGCGCCGCTCCAGACCGAGAACCAGACTTCGTCGCCGGCACGGTTGTACTCGGGCTGGACGACACGCTTGGCGCCCGGCTTGACCCCGGCCCACTCGCCGATCGGCAGCAGTTCGTAGCCCTTGTCGAGGTTGTTGATGTCGAACACGGCGATCGACTGGGAGATCGTCGGCTCCGGGTTCAGCGGTGCATCGACCCACAGGTTCTTCGACTTCGGATGCGTCTTCAGGAAGAGCTGTCCGCCGCCTGCCGCCTTCAGCGTCTGCACGACCTTCCAGGCCTCCTTCGGATGCTTCTTCGGGTCGGTGCCGATCAGCGACACCGTCTCGTCGCCGAGGTGGCCGGTAGCCCAGACCGGGCCGAATTTCGGGTGCACGAAGTTGGCGCCACGCCCCGGGTGCGGGGTCTTGCCGACGCTGACCACTGCCGCAAGCTTCGACTCCTTGGTATCGATCACGGCGATCTTGTCCGAGGCGTTGGCCGCGTCCATGAAGTAGCGGCCGGATGCTTCCATGCCGCCGTCGTGCAGGAAGCGCGGCGTCTTGATCATCGTCACCTTGAGGTTTTCCAGGTCGGTGTAATTGACCATGTGCACGACGCCGGTTTCCTTGGCGTTCACCAGGAACTCGGGCTTGTGGTGCGAGGAGACGATGGCCGCGACGCGCGGTTCCGGATGGTACTCGTTGGTATCCGAGGTCATGCCGCGGGTGCCGACGACCTTGAGCGGCTTCAGCGTGTCGCCCTGCATGATCACGTACTGCGGCGGCCAGTAGGTGCCGGCGATCGCATATTTGTCCTCGAAGCCCTTGTACTTGGAGGTCTCCACCGATCGCGCTTCAAGACCAACCTTGATCTCGGCAACCGGCGCCGGCTTCTCCATCCACATGTCGATCATGACGATCTTCGCGTCGCGGCCGATCACGAACAGGTAGCGGCCGGATTTCGACATGCGCGAGATATGCACGGCATAGCCGGTGTTGAGGATATCGACGATCTGCTTCGACGCGCCGTCGATCAGCGCGATCTTGCCGGCGTCGCGCAGCGTCACCGAGAACAGGTTGGCGAGATCGAGCTTGTTCATCTGCTTGGTCGGGCGCTTCTCGGGCGGCACCAGCACCTTCCACGATGCTTCCATTTCCTTGATGCCGTACTCCGGCGGCGTCGGCGGTTCATGCTGGACATAGCGGGTCATGATGTCCACTTCCTTTTCCGTCAGCGTGCCCGAGGTGCCCCAGTTCGGCATGCCGCCCGGCGAGCCGTAGGCGATGAAGGTGCGCAGGTATTCGGAACCGCGATCGAGCGTAATGTCGGTGGTCAGCGGCTTGCCGGTGGCGCCTTTGCGCAGGACGCCGTGGCAGCCGGCGCAGCGTTCGAAATAGATCTTCTTGCCGATCTCGAACTCGTCCTTGGTCATCGGCGGCGATTTCGGGTTTATCGTCTGCACGAGATCGGCGCCCTGAACCGGCGACGGGCCGCCGGCCTGCATCTTCCCTTTGGCCACATCCGGATGGGGCCCCGCGGCATCGGCAGCGAAGGCGCCGCCAACCGCAAGACTCATCGCTGCGGCAACGGGCAGGGCAAGCCTGCCGATGGTGGATAGTTTCTTCATTGCTTCGTCTCCCTGAATCTGCATTACGTGAAAAGGTTGCTAAGGCATGACAGCGAAAAATCCGGGAAATACTATCACCGCGTGATATCACGTCGTGACATTAAAGACAGGGAGACGAACCGGGAATTGCTGTAGATCAAATTTCCTTTTCCTGATCCCGACAGAGGCGACATGGACAAAATGTCTCCTGCTCACACGATCAGTGCGACAAAATGTCTCGGTTGCACACAACCGGAAAGACCCTTCCGCAGAATCACCATTGAATAGACATGGTTTTTCCCTCTGGCACAAAAGATGCAAAGAGTTCCCATGGCATTTGTCCTCAGAGCCATCTGCCATCAACAATCAAGGAGGGAAGACATGCAAATGAACAGGCGGCAGTTCTTCAAGATCTGCTCCGCCGGGTTGGGGGGGTCGTCCATCGCCGTGATGGGCTTCTCGCCGACTGCAGCCCTGGCGGAAGTGCGGGCATACAAGCTCGCACGCGCCACCGAGACGCGGAACATCTGTCCGTATTGCTCGGTGTCGTGCGGCGTACTCATCTACTCGACCGGTGACAAATCCAAGAATTCGCAGGGCGAGATCATCCATATCGAGGGCGACCCCGATAACCCCGTGAACCGCGGCACGCTGTGCCCGAAGGGCGCCGGCCTGCGCGATATGGTGCAGAGCCAGAACCGGCTGAAGTATCCGGAAGTGCGCGAGGCCGGTTCCAAGGAATGGAAGCGCATCTCCTGGAACGAGGCCATCGAGCGCATCGCCAAGCACATGAAGGCGGACCGCGACAAGAATTTCGTCGCCCAGAACGCCAACGGCGTCACCGTCAACCGCTGGCCGACTTTCGGTTTCCTGGCATCGTCCGCGGCTTCCAACGAAGCCGGTTACCTGACCGTCAAGACGCTCCGCGCACTTGGTGTAACGCAGCTCGACACCCAGGCCCGCATTTGACACGCTCCCACGGTGGCCAGTCTGGCTCCGAGTTTCGGGCGTGGTGCGATGACCAACCACTGGGTGGACATCAAGAACGCTGACGTCGTTTTCGTCATGGGCGGCAACCCCGCCGAGGCGCACCCCTGCGGCTTCAAGTGGGTGATCGAGGCGAAGAAGAACCGCAAGGCGAAGCTCGTGGTCGTCGACCCGCGCTTCAACCGTACCGCTGCCGTCGCCGACTTCTACGCGCCGGTGCGCGCCGGCTCCGACATCGCCTTCTTCGGCGGCGTCATCAACTACCTGCTGACCAACGACAAGATCCATCACGATTACGTGAAGGCGTACACCAACGCTTCCTTCCTCATCGACGAGGGCTTCAAGTTCGAGGACGGCCTCTTCTCCGGCTACGACGAAGCGAAGCGGGCCTACGCCAAGGACAGCTGGAAATATCAGTTCGACAAGGACGGTTTCGCGAAGGTCGACGAGACGCTGCAGGACCCGAACTGCGTCTTCCAGCTGATGAAGAAGCATTACTCGCGCTACACGCCCGAGACTGTCGAGAAGGTCTGCGGCACGCCGAAGGACGCCTTCCTCAAGGTCTGCGAGTACATCGCCTCGACGGCAGCGCCGGACCGGACGATGAGCTACCTGTATGCGCTCGGCCTCACCGAGCACTCGGTCGGTTCGCAGAACATCCGTTGCATGGCGATGATCCAGCTCCTGCTCGGCAACATGGGCATGGCCGGCGGCGGCATCAACGCGCTGCGCGGGCACGCCAACGTGCAGGGCATCACCGACATGTGCCTGTATGCGCAGACGCTGCCGGGCTACCTGTCGGCGCCGACCGACGCCGATCCGGACCGCGCCACCTACCTGACGAAGCGCACGCCGAAGGCCCTGCGCCCGGGGCAGATGAACTTCCCGCAGAACTTCCCGAAATGGTTCACCAGCCTGTGCAAGGCCTGGTACGGGAACGCTGCGACGAAGGACAACGACTTCGCCTACGACTGGCTGCCGAAGCTCGGCGGCGCCTCGGACGTGCTGTCGATCTTCCATGCGATGTACGAAGGGAAGATGAACGGCTTCGTCTGCCAGGGCTTCAACCCGCTGGCCTCGGTGCCGAACAAGAAGAAGGTCGGCGACGCGCTGGCGAAACTGAAGTACCTGGTGGTCATCGATCCGCTGGCCACCGATACCTCGGAGTTCTGGAAGCCGCATGGCGAATTCAACGAGGTCGATCCGACGAAGATCGACACCGAGGTCTTCCGTCTGCCGGCCAACCTCTTCGCCGAGCATGCCGGCACCTTCACCAACTCCGGCCGCGTCGTGCAGTGGCGCTGGAAGGCGGTGGACGGCCCGGGCGAGTCGAAGGAAGACACCGAGATCATGGCCTCGCTGTTCCTGAAGTTGAAGTCCATGTACGCGAAGGATGGCGGTGCGCTGCCCGAGCCGGTCATGAATCTGACCTGGGCCTACGCCCAGCCGGACAAGCCCTCGCCCGAGGAGCTGCTGCGCGAGATCAACGGCAAGGCGCTGAGCGAACTCACCGACCCGAAGGACCCGACCAAGGTCCTGTTCAAGGCCGGCGAGCAGCTGCCCAGCTTCGCCTTCCTGCGCGACGACGGGTCCACCGCCTGCGGCAACTGGATCTACTGCGGCTCGTGGTCGCAGGCCGGCAACAACACCGCAAGGCGCGACAACAGCGACCCGTCCGGCCTCGGCCAGACGCTGAACTGGGGTTTCGCCTGGCCGGTCAACCGCCGCATCCTGTACAACCGCGCCTCGGCGGACCTCGCCGGCAAGCCGTGGGATCCGAAGCGGACGGTACTGCGCTGGACCGGCACGGCCTGGGGCGGCAACGATGTCCCGGACATGCGCCCGGATGCCGCGCCGGATCAGAACGTGATGCCGTTCATCATGAACCCGGAAGGTGTCGGCCGCCTGTTCAGCCGCGAGATCATGGCTGACGGTCCGTTCCCGGAACACTACGAGCCCTTCGAGTCGCCGCTCGACAGGAACCCCATGCACCCGAACAACCCGAAGGCGAAGAGCAACCCCGCCGCACGGGTCTACAAGGGCGACATGGAGGCCTTCGGCACGGCCAAGGACTACCCGTACGTGGCCACCACCTACCGCCTCGTCGAGCATTTCCACTACTGGACCAAGCAGTCGAAGATCAACGCGATCATGCAGCCGGAACAGTTCGTGGAGATCGGCGAAGACCTGGCGAAGGAGAAGGGGATCAAGGCCGGCGACCGCATCAAGGTGCGTTCCAACCGTGGCTTCATCAAGGGTGTCGCGGTGGTCACCAAACGCATCAAAACGCTCGATGTCGATGGCAAGAAGGTCCACACCGTGGGCATTCCGATCCACTACGGCTTCAAGGGAGCGACGAAGCCCGGCTTCATCACCAACACCCTGACGCCGTTCGTCGGTGACGCCAACGTGCAGACGCCGGAGTTCAAGGCGTTCCTCGTCAACATCGAAAAGGTCTAAGGGAGAGCTGACATGGCATTGCAATCGCTAGACATCAAGCAGCGCTCCGCGACGACCTCGCCTGCTCCGCAGGCGCGGCAGACGGTGGAGATCGCCAAACTCATCGACGTATCCGCCTGCATCGGCTGCAAGGCCTGCCAGGTAGCATGCATGGAGTGGAACGACGTGCGCGACGAGGTCGGCCAGTGCGTCGGCGTCTACGACAACCCGGTGGACCTCACCGAGAACTCGTGGACGGTGATGCGCTATTCCGAGGTCGAGCAGAACGGCAAGCTGGAGTGGCTGATCCGCAAGGATGGCTGCATGCACTGTACCGACCCGGGCTGCCTGAAAGCCTGCCCGGCGCCGGGCGCCATCATCCAGTACGCCAACGGCATCGTGGATTTCCACCAGGAGAACTGCATCGGCTGCGGCTACTGCGTGACCGGCTGTCCGTTCAACGTCCCCCGCATCTCCAAGAAGGACAGCAAGGCGTACAAGTGCACGCTCTGTTCCGACCGGGTGGCGGTCAACCAGGCTCCGGCCTGCGCCAAGGCCTGCCCGACGGGAGCGATCCAGTTCGGCAGCAAGGAGGACATGAAGGATTACGCCGAGAAGCGCATCGCCGACCTCAAGGAACGCGGCTACGACAAGGCAGGCCTGTACGACCCGGCCGGCGTTGGCGGCACGCACGTCATGTACGTGCTGCACCACGCCGACAAGCCGGATCTCTACAGCGGTCTGCCGGTCAATCCGAGCATCAGCCCGCTGGTGGCGCTGTGGAAGGGGGCGGCGAAGCCGCTCGCGACCCTGGCGCTGGCCGGCGTCGCGCTCGGCAGCCTGTTCCACTACGTGATGAAGGGTCCGAACGAAGTCTCGAAAGAGATGGAGGCGGAAGTCGAGAAGGAGGACGCACAATGATCCGCGATCCGAAAGACCTGCAGCGTTACGATGCCGGCGAGCGGGCCAACCACTGGGTAGTCGGGATATCGTTCATCCTGCTCGCCCTCTCCGGTCTGGCCTTCTTCCACCCGGCGTTCTTCCCGCTGACGCAGCTGTTCGGCGGTGGTACCTGGGCGCGCATCCTGCACCCGTACATCGGCGTCTTCATGGCCTTCTTCTTCGTCCTCCTGTTCCTGCGCTTCTACAGGCTGAACAAGATGACGGACGCCGACCGCGAGTGGCTTTCCCGCGTCAAGGAAATGGTGGACGGCGACGACCACAACATGCCGGAGCAGGGCAAGTACAACGGTGGCCAGAAGATGATGTTCTGGTGGATGACCATCTGCATGATCCTGCTGACGGTCTCCGGCCTCTTCATCTGGAAGGCGCAGTTCAACGTGCCGGTGGACCTCGCCCGCTTCGGCGCCGTCGTCCATGCCATCGTCGCCGTGGTCATGATCGCCATGATCATGGTGCATGTGTATGCCGCCATCTGGACCAAGGGCACCATCCGCGCCATGTGGTACGGCACGGTCACCCGCGCCTGGGCCAAGCAGCATCACCGCGCCTGGTACCGGCAGATGACCGGAAAGTAAGCAGCAAGGCCGTTCGCGGCGCAGGTCGCGAACGGCGCACTACCTTTTGAGCAACACCCCTCGCACGCATTTTCGTCAACCGACTTGCGTTTGGAACGGCCCGCGGCGACACTCCGCTGCGGGTCCTTTTTTTGTCTGAGAGCTTGTGAATAAATCTACTGCGCGATCCGATTGCTTCGTTGGGCGGTGCTCGCTCCTCGCCTATCCACTTGATATGTCTCGTAGCGCGAACTTCGTTCGTCACTGCGCTCCGTCCGCCTCGCACTCGGACCGCTCGCTACGATTTCTTCACAAACTCTGAGCCATGGAAATCAAACCGATCAGCTTCAATCCGCCGAGCGACGCACCGCCCCAGGTCCTGTTGCCGGAAACTGCCAGCCTCTTCGCCGACCGTGCGGCACGTTTCGACACCCTCGCCGCAGACCACAGCCTCGGCGACTGGCTGCACTTTCTCGGGCTGATCACGCACGCCCAGCAGATCGCACTGCAGCAGCTGCCCGAATTTGCACTGCCACCGGCAACTGCCATCGATCAGGCCATCGCCCACGGTATGCCGCCGCTCAACGCCGCTTCGATCGAGCGCCCGGCAGTCTGGCACGAAGCACTGCACATCATCATCGACACCATGCTGCCGGAAGTACCCGAGGCGGCTCGCGTCATCCTCGGCCGCCTGCGCACGGTCCCGGGCGACCGCCTGGAGCGCCTTGCCGACATCCTGCTCAAGGACATTCCGGGCGAAGCCGGTGCCGGCGAACTGCCGATCGTCGCCGCCGCCCTGCAGGTGGTGTGGACGGCGATGGCCGCCCGCCTCGACGCCCGGAAAATCCAGCCCATGGAAGCCGGCAGCCTGTGCCCCTGCTGCGGCAGCCATGCGGTATCGAGCATCGTTCGCCTGTCGCCGAGCGTGAACAACCTGCGCTACCTGCACTGCTCGCTGTGCAACAGCGAATGGAACGTCCCGCGTGCCGTATGCACTGCCTGCGGCAACGACAAGCATCTCGCGCTGCATCATCTCGACTCCGCGGCGGAAGACGGCCAGCCTGCGCAGGCTGCAGCGGTTCGCGCCGAAACCTGCGATGGCTGTCACAGCTACCTGAAGATCGCCTATCAGGAAAAGGATCCGCAAGTTGACCCCGTCGCCGACGATCTGGCAACGCTCGCACTCGACATCCTCGCCGACGAATCCGGTTACGTGCGCAGCGGCCCCAATCTCCTGCTGGCCAACGCCGCGACCGAAGAGTAGCCCTCCAGCCCCTCACTTCCCCAACCTCTTTCTGCCCGGTCCGGGTGAAAGCCATGACGACAACGAAACTGCATCTCCCTTCCGTCGATCGCCTCCTGCAGGAGCTCGCCACGAGCATCGAGGCATACGGCCGTCAGCACCTCACCGCCTGCACCCGCGCCGAGCTGGCCGCCGCCCGCGAGGGCGCCAGAAATGGCCTGCCGCTGCCTGACGAGGCAACGCTGCTCACCGCCATCCGCCGTCGTGCCGAGGAAAGCAGCCGCCCCAACCTGCGCGCTGTCTTCAACCTGACCGGCACCGTGCTGCACACCAACCTCGGCCGCGCATTGCTGTCCGAGGAAGCGATCGCGCTGATGGTCGAGGCCGCACGTTCGCCCTGCGCGCTCGAATACGACCTCGCCTCCGGCGGCCGCGGCGACCGCGACGACCTCGTCTCGCCGCTGCTCGCCGAGATCGTCGGCAACGGTGCGGAAGACATCGCCGCCACCGTGGTAAACAACAACGCCGCCGCCGTGTTGCTGACGCTGAATGCGCTGGCCAGCGGCAAGGAAGCCGTCGTCTCGCGCGGCGAGCTGGTCGAGATCGGCGGCGCCTTCCGCATCCCCGACGTGATGCGCCGCGCGCAGGTGAAGCTGGTCGAGATCGGCACCACCAACCGCACGCATGCGAAGGATTACGAGGAGGCGATCGGTCCGAAGACGGCGCTGCTGATGAAGGTGCACACCAGCAACTACGCCGTGACCGGCTTCACGAAGAGCGTGGACGAGGCCGAGATCGCGCGCATCGCGCACGCCGCCGGCCTGCCTTTCGTCATTGATCTGGGCAGCGGCACGCTCGCCGACTTCGCCGCCTGGGGACTGCCGGCCGAGCCGACGCCGCAACAAGCGCTGGCGGCCGGCGCCGACATCGTCACCTTCTCCGGCGACAAACTGCTCGGCGGCCCGCAGGCCGGGCTGATCGTCGGCAGGAAGGACCTGATCGCGAAGATCAAGAAGAACCCGCTGAAGCGCGCGCTGCGTGTCGGCAAGACGACGCTCGCCGCGCTCGAAGCCACATTGCGCCTGTACCGCGACCCGGAGCGGCTGGCCCGGCGGCTGCCGACGCTCAGGCTGCTGACGCGCAGCGAGCACGACATCGCCGCGATGGCCGAGCGCCTCGCCCCGATCGTTGCCGACTTTGCCGGCGAGACCTCGCTGGTCTCGATCGAGCCGTGCATGAGCCAGATCGGCAGCGGCGCGTTGCCGGTCGAGCGGCTGGCCTCGGCGGCGCTGGTCGTGCGCTACCCGAACAAGCGACCGGGCAAGCAGCTCGCCGCACTGGAAGAACGTCTGCGCGGACTGCCGCGCCCGGTCATCGGCCGCATTGCCAACGACGCGCTGCGGCTCGACCTGCGCTGTCTGGAGGCGACCGAGGAGGCCGCCTTCGCCGCGCAACTGAAGCAGTAATGGTTTTCAGGAAACGGCCTCGCATGGCGGTCTGCGTACCGCCTGCCGTTTCCCCCGATCCGGCAACGGATCACGGTAATCCCGCACTGACTCCCTGTGCGGGCGGTTAATCCTGAGGAGACGAAGCATGACCATGAAACTGAACCGCCGAGAATTCATCGCCTCGGCCAGCGCCCTCGGCGCCGCCGCCATCGCCCCCGGCGCCAGCGCGCAAACCGCTGCGGCCGCACCGGCGCCGACCCTGCCGCTGCTGGTGACCAGCCCAAGCGGGCCGCTGCTGCCGAAAGCAAGTGGTGGCAAAAGCGGCAAGCGGGTCGTCGTCTGCGGCGGCGGCTGGGGCGGCGTCAGCGCCGCCAAGCACCTGAAGCAGAACGATCCCTCGCTCGACGTCGTGCTGCTCGAACGCAACCCGGTCTTCTTCTCTTGCCCGATGAGCAACAAGTGGCTGATCGACGTCGTCGACAGCAACTTCCTCACCTTCAGCTACCTCGACGTCGCGCAGAAATACGATTACCAGTTCATCCAGACCGAGGTCGTCGCCTTCGAGCGCGACCGGAAGCGCGTGATCACCGCGCAGGGCTGGGTCGACTACGACTACCTGATCATCGGTGCCGGCATCCGCTACAACTACGAGGCCTGGTTCGGCGGCGACCGCCGTGCCGCCGAATACACACGGGCGAAATACCCGGCGGCCTACATCCCGAACGCCGAGCATTTCATCCTCAAGCAGAGCATCCAGAACTTCAGGGGCGGCGACATGGTGCTGACGCTGCCGCCCCCGCCCCACCGCTGCCCGCCCTCGCCCTACGAGCGCGCCTGCCTGATCGCGTGGAAGATCAAGACCGAGAAGATCAAGGGCCGGGTCATCATCCTCGACCCGAAGGACAGCCCGAAGCCGATCACCGACGGCTACCTGGAAGCCTTCTCGACGCTGTACAAGGACCAGATCACCTACGTGCCGAAGGCGGTGATCAAGGAGGTCGATCCGTACAACAAGCAGATCAAGACCAGCGCCGGTGACTTCAAGTTCGACCACAGCGTGCTGATGGCCCCGCACCAGGCCGGCGACATGGCCTGGAAGGCCGGCACCATCGGCAAGAATGCCGAAGGAAAGCCGACCGGCTGGGCGAACGTCGACCCGATCTTCCTCAACCTCAAGGACGACCCCGACACCTACGTCATCGGCGACGCCGTCGGCTTGGTCTCGCCGCAGTTCCACTTCTACCCGAAGGCCGGCCACGTGGCCAACGCGCACGGCAAGATCGTCGCCCGCTACATCGCAGACCGCGCCGCCGGCAAGGCACCGAAGGCGGCGTTGCCGGACAACCTCTGCTTCATGATGGTCAACGCCTCGCCGCGCGAGGACATCGCCGTCCGCTTCAAGTACCACCTCGACGACAAGGGCGTGATCATCCAGGATCAGCTCGACGACAACTTCCGCCGCGAGGAGCTGGTGACGGAGGACTTCGAATGGGCCGGCCGCATGTACGAGGACATGTTCGGCTGATGCGGACGACCTTCTCCGAACGCAGGCAGGCGATGGAGGCGGCCCGGTGATCATCGGCACCGCCGGCCACATCGACCACGGCAAGACGACGCTGGTGAAAGCTCTCACCGGCGTCGACGCCGACCGCCTGCCGGAGGAGAAGGCTCGCGGCATCACCGTCGATCTCGGCTATGCCTACACGCCGACCGCCGACGGCCGCACGCTCGGCTTCGTCGACGTTCCGGGCCACGAGAAACTGATCCACAACATGCTCGCCGGCGCCACCGGCATCGACTTCCTGCTGCTGGTGGTCGCCGCCGACGACGGCCCGATGCCGCAGACACGCGAGCATCTGGCCATCGCCGACCTGCTCGGTATCCGCCGCGGCGCCGTTGCCCTGACCAAGTGCGATGCGGTGTCGCCGGAGCGGCAGGCCGCCGCCGGCGCCGAGGTGCGAGCCCTGCTCGCCGGCAGCGCGCTCGCCGACGCACCGGTCTTCCCGGTCGCCGCACGCGAGGGCATCGGCATCCCCGAACTGCGCGCACATCTCGAAGCGGCGTCGGGGGAGAATCTGCAGGCACGGGAGCAGGGGCGCTTCCGGCTTGCCATCGACCGCTGCTTCACGCTTTCCGGCATCGGCACCGTCGTCACCGGCACTGTCTTCTCCGGCAGCGTGCGCGTCGGCGACACGCTCACCGTCTCGCCGCCCGGGCTCAGCGCCCGCGTGCGCAGCCTGCACGCACAGGACCGGCCGGCGGATTCCGGTCACGCCGGCCAGCGCGTCGCGCTCAACCTCGCCGGCGATTTCCCGCGCGAGGCGATCAAGCGCGGCATGTGGGCGCTCGACCCGCGCCAGCACCTGCCGCTCGACCGCTTCGCCGCCACCCTGCGCCTCTCGCGCGAGGAGGGAGCGGCGCTGAAACACTGGACACCGGTGCACGTGCACCTGGGTGCCGAGGACATCACCGGCCGCGTCGCGCTGCTCGAAGGCGACACGCTGGCGCCGGGCGCCGAGGCGCTGGCCGAGATCGTGCTCGACCGGCCGCTCGCCTGTGTCGTCGGCGACCGCATCATCCTGCGCGACGCTTCGGCCAGCCGCACGCTCGGTGGCGGCCGCGTGCTCGACATCTTTCCGCCGACCCGGCACAAGCGCGCCGCTGCGCGACTTGAAACGCTGCGTCTGGCAGCCGCCGGCGATCCGGCAGAGACCTTGCGCCAGCTGCTCGCTGCCAGCCCGGCCGGCGTCCTCCTCGACCGCTTCGCACAGGGCTGGAACCTGACCGATGCGGACGCCGACCGCCTCTGGCAGACGCTCGACCTGATACGCATCGACACCCGGGAAGGCCGCCTCGGCTTTTCGCCCGCGACGTGGACGGCGCTCGGCGAACGCCTCGTCGCTGCGCTCGCCGCCGAACACGAGCGGGCGCCGGACATGCTCGGCGCCGAGCACGAGCGCCTGCGCCGGCTGACCGCACCGACGCTCGCCCGCACCGCCTTCGACCGCCTCGTCGACGAGGCCCTCGCCGCCGGCCGCCTCGCACAGACCTCCAGCTGGCTGCACCTGCCGGAACACCGCGTGACGCTGTCGGCCGCCGATGCCGACCTGTGGCGGACGCTGGCGCCGCTGCTCGACGCCACCCCCTTCCAGCCGCCACGCGTGCGCGACATCGCCAAGGCGACGGCGATTCCCGAAGACACGGTGCGCACGCTGATGAAGCGGGTCGCCCGCACCGGCAGGCTCTACCCGGTGGCCCCCGACCATTACTTCAGCGACGACGCGGTCGAACAGCTCGCCGCCATCGTCGGCGAACTCAGCCGGAAGCAGGGCGCGGCACGTGCCGGCGACCTGCGCGACCGCATCGGCGGCGGCCGCAAGGTGGCCATCCACATCCTCGAATTCTTCGACCGCATCGGCTACACTCGACGCGTCCGCGACCCGCGCGGCACGAAGGATGAACACGCATTGCGCGATGCCGCCGTGCCGAGGCAGTGGAAGATGCAATGAAAGATGCAGTAACCGGGATGTACTGACACGAACAACGGAAGAGATCGTTCCCCGGTGGGGCGGCCGGTCTTCAAAATCGGCAGGGGCCGTCAGACGGTCCCTGGTAGGTTCGACTCCTGCTCTCTTCCGCCACTCTCTTGACGCAGATGGCGCACAAACCCTTCCACGGCAGCGTACCCGACGACCTCCTCTACGACACCCGCCACGACATGTGGGTGCGTGAGCTGGCGGGTGGCGAGGTGCTGATCGGCATCACCGCCTTCGGCGTCTTCCTCGCCGGCGAGATCATCGCCTTCACCGCCAAGCCGAAGGGCGCCGAGGTCGAGCGCGGGCGCGGTCTGGGTACTGTGGAGAGCGCCAAGACCGTGCTGGCCGTGCATGCCCCGCTGGCCTTCTCGCTGCTCGAAGCCAACGAAGCACTGGAGGAACGCTCGGAGCCGATCAATCGCGAGCCTTACGCTGCCTGGCTGGTGCGCGGCCGGCCGCAGGACTGGACCGCCGCCCGCACCGGACTGGTCGAGGCTGCGGCCTACCGCGACCACATCCTCGCCGTAGAACCGGAAGCGAGCTTCGCGTGAGCCGGCTGGCCATCCTGCTCTGGTCCGTGGATCTTGCGCGCCCCGACCTTGCGGCGGCGCCTTTCGTTTACGCTGCCGCCGCTGCCGCTCTCGACGCCGAGGTGGAAATCCACTTCGCCGGCCGCTCGGTGCGCCTGCTGGTTGCCGGCGAAGCGGCTGCCCGCAGCACTTCCGAACGCGGCGGCCGCAGTCTCCACGCCTTCATGCAGGACGCGGCACGCGGTGGCGCCCGCTTCCTGGCCTGCAGCATGGCCTGGCAGGAGTATGTGGCGACAGGCGAAGCGACGATTGCCGAATTCGGCGGCCACGCCGGAGCGACCGCCTTCGTCGCCCGCAGCCTCGACCCCGACTGGCGCACGCTGGTCTTCTAGCTGCCGACACAGATGCCCGACACCAGCACTTCTTCGATGCCGCCGGCCGCCGGCGAGGCCATCACCGGCGTCGTCCTCGCCGGCGGCCTCGGCCGGCGCATGGGTGGCACCGACAAGGGGCTGCAGACGCTGCACGGGCGGCCGCTGGTAGCCTGGGTGATCGAGCGGCTGGCGCCGCAGGTGAGCGCGCTGATCATCAATGCCAACCAGAACGGCGAGCGCTACGCCGAGTTCGGCTACCCGGTGGTGGCAGACCGCATTCCCGGCTTTGCCGGCCCGCTCGCCGGCCTGCACGCGGCGCTCTCGGCCGCCACCACGCCGCTGGTGGCGACGGCGCCCTGCGACTCGCCCTTCCTGCCCACCGACCTCGTGGGGCGGCTGCATGCGGCACTGCTCGCCGCCGGCGCCGACCTGGCACTGGCCCGCACCTTCGACCAGCCGCATCCGGTCTTCTGCCTTTGCCGCCGCGAGCTGCTGCCCGCGCTGAGCGACTACCTCGCCAGCGGCGAGCGCAGGTTCTACCAGTGGTTTTCCGCTCTGAATGCGGTGGAAGTCGCCTTCGACGACGAAGCCGACGCCTTCGGCAACATCAACACCCGCGACGAGCTGGGACGGATCGAAGCCGACCGTCCGGCAATCCAGCCAGGCAGGCGGCCTGCCGGAACTACTTGAGGCGGGCCATGGCCTCGTCGAGCTGGCGCCGCAGCGCCTCGGTCGGCAGGCCCTGCGCTTCGGCAACACGAATCTGGCGCAGCAGGTCGGCAACGCGGCTGGGCGTGACATCGGGGGTCGTCGGCGTCACCCGCACGCTTCCGGGCGGCGGCGCCTTGGCATCCCCGGCCACCACCTCGACCCGCTCGCCGCCTTCCGGCTTGGCGCGGCGGGCGGTGATGACGAGGGCCTTCGGCGGCGGCGTCGGCTTGATCACCTTCGGGCCGGCAAGACCCATCGGCTTCGGCGCCCCGCGGAATTCGGCAATCGCCGCATGCAGTTTCTTGCGCAGTTCGCTGGTTTCGGCGCCCGTCGCATTCGCCTCGCGAATCTGGCGCAGGATGTCATCGACCTGCGAAGGCGCGACCGCCGAACGGCTGGCTTCGCCGAAGCTCGCCTTCGGCGCCCGGGCGGCGATCTCGAATTCTTCCGGCGACGAGATCATCTTGCCCAGGCTGAGGTGGTCGTAGCGCATGGCGAAGGTCAGCGCCGTATCGCCCCAGTCGCTCTGCAACCGGGTATCGGCACCGGCTTCGAGCAGCAGGCGGGCGATATCGTCCCGGCCCTCGCGGGCAGCCATCATCAGGGGGGTCGAACCGTTGGGCGAGCGGGCATTCACATCGGCGCCGCGCTCGATCAGCTCGCGGGCCAGTGCGGTGTGGCCGTTGAAGACGGCGTAGTGAAGCGCGCCCCAGTTCTTGTCGTCGCGGTTGAGCACGGCGCCGCGCTCGAGCAGCCAGCGCACCGCAGCCGTGTGTCCGTTCCACGCCGCCAGCTGGATCGCCTGCTCGCCGTTGCGATTGGCCCGCCGCGGATTGGCGCCACGTCGGACGAACAGTTCCATCATCTCGATGTTGCCGTTCCAGGCGGCGATCATCAGCCCGGTACCGATGCGGTCGGCGACGAAGTCCGGCGGCATGCCTTCGTCCAGCCATTTCTCGATGCTGCGGCGGTCGCCGTTCTCGACGGCGATGCCGAAGGCGACCGGATCGGGCGACGCCGCCCATGCGGGAGAGAAAGCCAGGCAAAGTGCCAGCGCGCTGCCTGCAATCCCTGCGACCCATCTGCTCATTACGCCACCTCCAAAGCGACGCTCACGCCACTTTCTGCCAAAATGCCCAGCTGATCCGTCAATCATTCGTCAATCGTATCCCGCTACCTGCCGACGCCCCGGAACCGACCCCGGTCCGGAGAACGGCGCCAGGGATCGCAACCCGCCCCGACCATGCCACCGCGCCGCCTGTCGTTCGCCTTCGCCTTCTCGCTGCTGCTGCACGCAGCGGTGCTGGGCAGCGGCAATTTCCGCGATCTGCTCAAACCGCCGCCGGCGCCGATGCTGCAGGCCAGCCTGCGCCTGCCGCCGGCACCGCCGCCACCGGCCGAGCCGCTGGTGAAGAACACGCTGGACGAAGAGCCCGAAGAACCACGTCCACCCGAGCCTCCACCCCCTCCTCCGGCTGCAAAACCGGCGACCAAACCGAGCCCCGCGCCACGGCCGGCCAAGGCGGAAGCCCGGCAGGTGCGCGCGGCACAAACGAAGCTCGCCGAACATCTTTACTATCCTGCCGAGGCCATCGCCCGCGGGCTGGAAGGCGAAACCCGCCTGATCCTCACCCTGGCGGACGACGGCAGCATCGCCAACGTCCAGCTCGCCGCCTCCAGCGGCCACGCCATTCTCGACAACGCCGCGATCAAGGCCGCCTTCGCCATCGGCAGACTGCCCGGCGTCACGGCGCGCGAGCTGATCCTGCCGGTCATCTTCCGCCTGCAGTAAGCGGCTGCTTACTTCTTCCGGAACACCAGATCCCAGACACCGTGGCCAAGACGCAGGCCGCGCTGCTCGAACTTGGTCAGCGGCCGATATTCAGGGCGTGGGGCATAATCGGCGGCCGTGTTCTGCAAGGCCGGCTCGGCCGAGAGCACTGCCAGCATCTGCTCGGCGTAGTTCTCCCAGTCGGTGGCGCAATGGATGTAGCCGCCCGGCTTCAGCTTCGCGACCAGCGTTGCGACGAGCGGCGGCTGGATCAGGCGGCGCTTGTGGTGGCGCGCCTTCGGCCACGGATCGGGGAAGAAGATGTGCACGCCGGAGAGGGTTTCCGGCCCGATCATGTCGCGCAGCACTTCCACCGCGTCATGCTGGCAGATGCGCAGGTTCGTGATGCCGCCTTCGGCGACCAGCTTGCACAGGCTGCCGACGCCGGGGGTATGCACTTCCAGTCCAAGGTAGTCGTTCTGCGGGTTGGCAGCGGCGATGGCGTACGAGGTCTCGCCCATGCCGCAGCCGATTTCGAAGATCTTCGGCGCAATGTCGCTGCTCCGGCCGAATACGGCATCGAGGTCGAGCCGCGCGGCGGCATAAGGGATGCCGATCTTCGGCATCATGTCTTCGTAGTAGCGCTGCTGTGCATTGGAGACGCGCCCCTGGCGCAGCACGAAGCTGCGGATGTGGCCAGCACGGCCGGCGGTATAAACGCCTTCTTCCCCGGCAATGCAGGTGCCCTCGATTTTTTGTTCGCTCATCGGATCAGTTCCCGCCACTCAGCTGCCGATCAGGCCCGAGGTCGGCGACGACGGGTCGGCCGAATAGAGCTTGCGCGGCATGCGGCCGGCAAGGAAGGCCTCACGGCCGGCCTCGACCGCCTTCTTCATCGCCGAGGCCATCAGCACCGGGTGCTTCGCGTGGGCGATGGCGGTATTCATCAGCACGCCGTCGCAGCCCAGCTCCATGGCGATGGCCGCGTCCGACGCGGTGCCGACGCCGGCATCGACGAGCACCGGCACCTTCGCGTTGTCGATGATGA
>VFQM010001392.1_pt1 | contig 21331 bp, 14 predicted proteins | sample 3512391 | NCBI WGS metagenome assembly VFQM01 (sample SAMN10412369, study PRJNA504923) | tailings metagenome | isolation source: Replicate 1 from Balatoc abandoned mine | place: Philippines | reverse complement strand
TAAAAGTTTTTCTATTTTGGAGTTGTGTTCTTCAAAAATTGGAATGAGGTATCTTTCCGTAGTATTTGCACCTGTTAATAGGTTTTTAATATCTATTGCATCAAAACTTTCCCTTGATAGCGCTAATTTGTTTTCCAAAACTAGAACATTAGATTTCAAGATGTCTAAATACTTATTTATAGCTCTCGCTTCTTCAGAATTACCTTTTAAACGATTTTGAGCGGAACTCCATTTGGAAATCTCTACATCTTTTCCAGTAGAAAATTCTGCACGCTTTCCATTCACGGTAATTCGCAAATAAATAGGAACGCGTAAATTAGATTTTGTTTTGGATTTTTTCGCATAGAATAATACCGAAACTTTTGCATTCATACTGGTGACTTTAAAGGTTAAAATAAATTTAAAGTGCCCTTTTTCACAAGATGTTCAAAAATGAAACAAGCTTATTCATGGGCTTTTCCAGAGAATTCGGTTACCTATATGCTAAAAAATTTAGAGGTAACCGAATAGGTCACCTCACGAATTGAGAAAAATTGATATTATTTGATATCTAATAAAAACAAAAAGCCCCTAAATCTTACGATTTAAGGGCAATTGTTTGAAATTGAACATTTCAACGTGGTTTCTCCAGGAATCGAACCAGGGACACACGGATTTTCAATCCGTTGCTCTACCAACTGAGCTAAGAAACCTTTTTTGTTTCATCGTTGTGTTAAAGTGGTGCAAAAGTAAGCACTTTATCTATATGACGCAAGTCTTTTCAAAAGAATTTTACATTTTTTTTTGAACTCCTTGATTTTCAAGTTCATTTTTTTTAACTTTCTTTTAATTGTTCACTCATTTCTTCTAAAACGGGCTTAATTGTACTTTCTGGAAGGTCGCTTATTCTGATATACATGAGTCCATCTATCGCATCATTGAAATTAGGGTCTACATTAAATGCGATAACCTTAGCATTTTGCTTGATGTATTTTTTAATTAAAACGGGCATTCTCATTTCTGGCTCTAAATCATCAATGAGCTTATCAAACTTATTCAAATCATTGTCTAAACCTTCAAAAAAGAGGTGTTTTTCCTTTACCTTGAGTTTTACCTTAAAATCGTTTTTAGGATGCACGTATTGCGCCACCACAGAATCATAATAATGCGAACGCATAAACTCAATCATTAAAGATTTAGAAAAATCTGAGAATTTATTACTGATGCTCACTCCACCCATTAAGAATTTATGTTCAGGATTTTTGAGGCAAACATGCACAATTCCTCTCCACAACAAAAATAGCGGTAATGGTTTTTGCTGATATTCCAAATTTACATAAGCACGACCCATTTCTATCACTTTTCTAAAGAAAGGTTGAATTTCTTGGTCAAATTCAAATAATGAGCTCGTATAAAAGCCGCTAATTCCATATTTTTTCATGACTTGAGCTCCTAATGCCATTCTATACGCTCCCGCGATTTTTTGAGCACTATTATCCCAAAGAATGAGGTGATGGTAATGCTTATCATACTCATCTAAATCAAAAGGCAGATTGGTTCCCTCTCCTATTGCACGAAAGGTTAATTCACGCTGTCTTCCGATTTCTCTCATCATCGAAGGAATTTCGTCATATTCGGTGAAATACACTTCGTAATTAGAGTTGGAAAATAAGAGTTTATCTTTCTTTTTAAGATTTTCTATATCTTTTAAAATATCTTCATGAGGTGTTTCGTCTATGATATTCTGAATCACTTCTTGTCCAGACTTCAGCGGAAATTTAATCGGCAAATTAGACAGTTTAAAGAGCTCCGCAATGGATTTTCTCCTTTCATAGTAAGACTTCATCATGTAGACTTTCTTTCTCAAGAAATCGCCTAATTCTTTCACCGATTCATATTCTTCTTGGATTTTTGGCGAAACAGGCTTTCCTATTCTGATTCTAATGGGCTTGTCTCTTTTCTTCATCATTTCAGACGGAAGCAAGAGTGTTTGTAAATCTGCATGAATTTTGGCAATGCTATAAAACTTGTTCGAATTCTTGGTATGGAAATACATCGGAACCACTGGAACCTTTGCTTTTTTTATCAATTTAAGTGCTGGAATTTCCCATTCTTTATCCAGAACTTCATCAAAAACATTATTACGATTCGACACTTCTCCCGCAGGAAAAATACCGATACAACCGCCTTCCTGAAGGTGTTTCAAAGTCTCACGCATTCCAGAAATACTGCTATATGCTTCTTTTCTGGTTTCAAAAGGATTCACAGGAATCACATAATCTTTCATAGGCTCTATTTTCTGCAAAAGAAAATTGCCCATGATTTTAAAATCAGGTCTAATTTCTGTAAGGATTTTACACATCAGAATTCCATCAATTGCTCCTAGAGGATGATTGGCTACCAAAATGAAAGGTCCTGTTTTAGGGATTTTAGCCAAATCTTCTTCGAAGGCTACATATTGGATTTCTAATTTTTTGAGAAAAGCATCAAAAAAAGCTACTCCTTCATGGTGTTTTATGCTGTCATACAATCTATTGACATCATTCAATTTGGTAAGTCCCATAATGGTAGAAGCAATCGGACTTTTAATAAATCCGAATTTCTGCAATCCTGCTGCTTTGATAAAATCTTGTTTAGAAATGAGGCTCATGTTTGGTTATTGCGTAACGATTTGTACTGTGTTTTTTGAAATTTGTTCTAAAAGGATTTTTTTATCAGCATAGAAATTAGAAAGTTCATCCATATTGGCATTTCTTACCGTGTATAATGAAACATTTTTTACTACATCTGTGCTGAATTGTTGAGTTAAAGTTTGATTTACCTCATCAATTTTACCAAATTTATCTTCCAGACAAAGCGCCAAAGAAATCGCAGAGTTTTGCATCATAGAAACTTTGATTTTATATTTTGCCAAAAGATTAAAAATCTGACTGATGTGATCTTCGGCAATGAAAGAAAAGTCTCTCGTAGAAATATTCATTAACACTTGATTTTCTTTTAGGATATAACTTTCTTCGCTTTGGTTGACATCAGAATTTCCAACTTTGGTTCCAGGTTTTTCTGGCTCTACAAAAGATTTCACATAGAAAGGAATGTGCTTTTGCTTCAGCGGTTGTAAGGTTTTCGGGTGAATTACAGAAGCTCCGTAATATGCCATTTCTATCGCTTCTTCGTAAGAAATATTAGAAAGCAAGGTTACGTTTTCAAATTTTCTAGGGTCACCTGTCATCACACCCGGAACATCTTTCCAAATGGTCATGGCTTCAGCATTTAAACAATAGGCAAAAATCGCCGCAGAGTAATCTGAACCTTCTCTACCCAAAGTTACCGTAAAATTATTGGCTTCTGAACCGATGAAACCTTGAGTAACATACGATTGATTCTGGTCTAGACCGCTGATGTTTTTCTCGGTTTCTAGCCAGTTCACTACGCCTTCTCTGTACGTATCATCTGTTTTAATGTAATCTCTAGCATCTAACCAAGAATTGCTAAAATTAATATCATTAAGATACTCACTCAGAATTTTAGACGAAATCATTTCACCACAACTCACCACTTGATCATACACAAAATTGTAATTTGGCGATTTATTTCTTCTCAAAAAAGCTTCTAAATCATCAAAAAACAAAGCTACTTCACCAAAAATTTTATGATTTTCGGCAAAAAGACCTTTGGTAATTTCTAAATGAGATTGCTTTATTTTTTCTACCTCATTTTGGTAATCTTCCTTCTTAAAATAGTATTCTACTACTTTTTCTAATGCATTGGTAGTTTTTCCCATGGCAGAAACTACTAATAGGCATTTTTCAAAACCTTGCGAGTTTAACACTTTCGCTACATTCTTTACACTCTCTGCATCTTTTACTGATGCTCCTCCGAATTTAAAAATTTTCATCTTCTTTTATCTAAAATAAATTCAAACCTTCAAATTTATTAAATTATTTCCATATGAATCAATTGAATATTTTTTGGGAAATATGACTAAAAATTACGAAATTTACAAACAAGCAAATACCAAAAAAATGTCTGAACAAACTTTTCAAACTTTAGGTGAATTTATCATTGACAAACAAGACGATTTTAAATATTCCACAGGGGAACTCTCTAGACTTTTGAGCGCCATCAGATTGGCTTCTAAAGTAGTGAATAGAGAAGTAAATAAGGCGGGAATCGCAGAAATCATCGGTCATGCTGGAAACCAGAATGTACAAGGTGAAGACCAACAAAAACTAGATGTTTTAGCCAATAATCTTTTTATAGAAGCACTTTCTCAGCGTGAAGTAGTCTGCGGAATTGCCTCTGAAGAAAGTGATGATTTTATAGAAATTAAAGCGACAAGTAACGCTCACCTTAATAAATATGTGGTTTTGATTGATCCACTAGATGGTTCATCTAATATCGATGTAAATGTTTCAGTAGGAACCATTTTCTCTATCTACAGACGCGTTACGGAGCCTGGAACACCTGTTCAACTCAAAGATTTTTTACAAAAAGGCATAAAACAAGTAGCCGCAGGTTATGTAGTTTACGGAAGTTCTACCATGATTGTATACACTACAGGAAATGGTGTGAATGGATTTACGCTAGACCCTTCTATTGGCACGTATTACCTTTCTCACCCGAATATGAAATTCCCAACTACGGGAAAAATTTATTCCATTAACGAAGGAAATTACATTAAATTTCCTCAAGGTGTGAAAGATTACATTAAGTATTGTCAGTTAGAAGAAGGAGACAGACCTTATACTTCTCGATATATTGGTTCATTGGTTTCAGATTTTCACAGAAATATGATTAAAGGAGGAATTTACATCTATCCTTCCACGTCACAATCTCCAAAAGGAAAACTGAGACTACTATACGAATGTAATCCAATGGCATTATTGGCAGAACAAGCTGGCGGAAAAGCGAGTGATGGCTACAGAAGAATTCTAGAAATAGAACCTACTGAATTGCACCAAAGAGTACCTTTCTTCTGCGGAAGTGCTGCAATGGTAACCAAAGCCGAAGAATTTATGGCAAAAGCTTTAAAACCTTAGAAATTTATAAAATTGCTGATTATAATATCGTAAAGTCTCTCTTGATTTTACGATTTTTTTATTATTTTTATATCAAAATTTAATCATGATTCTCACTTTTTTGTCCTTGTCTATTCTGCACTTGGTTTTCGTTTTGTTCATTATTCTTTTACCTTCTGTTTTATGGATATTTGCCATTATTGACATTTTAAAAAGCAATTTTAAGGATTCTACCAATAAAATTATTTGGGTTTTAATTGTACTTTTGTTGCCCGTTTTAGGCTCTATTCTGTATTTTATTTTTGGAGGCCAACAAAAAGCAAATTAAATGAACGCTCAATTTACCCAACATAACCTCATCTTTAAACAAGCAAGTGGAACTTCTAGAGGAGTTCTTACCACTAAGGAAACTTATCTTTTAGAAATTTCTGAAAATGATAAAAAAGGAATTGGCGAATGTGCCATTTTCAGAGGATTGAGCTATGACGACGTTCCTGATTATGAAGAAAAACTCACTTGGCTTTGCGAAAACATTCATTCAGATTTTGAAGTTTTAAAAAAAGAACTGCTGCATTATCCTTCTATTATTTTTGGATTAGAACAAGCCCTTCTTAACCTTCAACATGGCGAAGATTTGTATTTTCCTAGTAATTTTACTGATGGTAAAGATTCTATAAAAATCAATGGACTCATCTGGATGGGAAATGCAGATTTTATGCAATCTCAAATTGAAGAAAAATTAGCAAAAGGTTTTGACTGCATCAAATTAAAAATCGGGGTAGATTGGAAATCTGAAAAAGAAATCATCAAAAAACTCAGAGAAAAATTCCCAAAAGAACAATTGGAACTAAGAGTAGATGCTAATGGCGCTTTTTCTTATGAAGAAGCTAGAATGGTTTTACAAGAATTAGCAGATTTAGGAATTCATTCGATTGAACAACCGATAAAGAAGTCCGAAGTCCGAAGTCCGAAGTCCGAAGAAAATTCAGAAAAAAAATCAACGGATTGCTGTGTTCCATGGAATGAAATGGCTAAATTATGTGCAGAAACACCCACTCCCATTGCTTTAGATGAGGAACTTATCGGCGTAATCGATTTTGAAGAAAAAAAGAAACTTTTAGAGACGATTAAACCACAATACATCATCCTAAAACCAGCTTTAGTGGGCGGATTTTCGGGTTCTGATGAATGGATTGTCCTTGCTGAAAGTTTAGGCATAGATTGGTGGATTACTTCTGCTCTAGAAAGCAATATTGGCTTGAACGCGATTTGCCAGTACACTTATACCAAGAAAAATCCGTTACCTCAAGGATTAGGAACAGGTGCACTTTTCACGAATAATTTTGAAACTCATTTGCAATTAGAAGGCGACCAAATGTGGCATAAAAAAACGTCTTATTGTTAAGACGTTCATTTTTTCAGCGTTTAAATTTGTGTTTTCAGAATGTTTTCATGGTTGTTTCTACCGTGAACAAAGGTATAAAAGAAAACTTTACCATACTATTACACTTTTGTGTAATTTTACAGTTGCACCTGAAAGAGGAGATGCAGCCCTTTTTTAGAGGGTTTTATCTTAAAACTGCCTTCTATTGAATTCATTCTTCTCTCCATATTATATAAGCCATTTCCTGATTTCTTTTTGTTTTGGATTCCAATTCCATTATCAATAATTTCTAAGGTAAAAATATCTTTCTCTAAAAGAAAAAATATGCTAAGACTTCTAGCTTGACTGTGTTTGTAAATATTATTTAATGCTTCTTTGGCACATAAAAAAAGATGTCTTCTGGTTTCTGCATTTAGTTGTTTCTCTGGATGGTCTACTTTTCTATCTATCTTAATCTCAATCTCTGTTTTTTTGAAAAAATTTTCGGAATAAATGGTCAAATACTGAATAAAATTGCCTAGAGTGTCATTATTGGAATTAAGACTCCAGAGCATTTCTCTCATAGAAAGATTCATTTCTTCTGATGTCTTAAGTAAATCATTAATATCTTCTTTGAGGTGTTGTTCGTTTATTTTTTGTTTTAAAAATTCTGCTTGAAGTTTTAGCGCAGAGATTCCCGCACCTAAATCATCATGCATATCATGAGAGATTCTTTCCCTTTCTTCTTGAATTTTCTTTTGTATTTCTAATTCTTTTTCCAGAATTTGGTTTCGATATTCTATTTCTTGGAGCAATTTCTCTTTGATAAAAACTATTTGTTTCTTTCTATATACCATGACTACTAAAATAATAAACCCTACAAACATTAGTAAAATAACGATTGCAAAGATTAAAACTAATAAAACGGCATCTGGCAAATGTCTAATCAAAACGTACTATTTTATGAATTGTGCTGTCTTTTTTTGTTTATTACCCTTAGGCCTTGTAAGAAAAAAAGATACATGGTAATATTTGCTATATTGAACAAATAGGCTATAATGGAAAAAACATCTCTATCATAATCATAAAGCCACTGATTAAGAAATAGTCTAAACAAAGCGAAAACACTCCAAATAATTAAAGCTACGCTTACCCAGAAAGCTTGTTTATGAGTAATATTTTCTTCATCAATATGATTAATAATATATAGCAACCACTGTAAACTAATGAGCAGGAAAAAGAGAACTAAAGCTACAAATATTTGTGCATCTATCTTAATAATTGGCGTCTCTAATTGTATATAAGTAATGACCAATAAGGTAAGAAAAGAAATCCCATAAAGAAAATATTTATTTATATTATTCTGGTAATCTATCCCAAAAAAATAACTAAAATATACAATAGATAAAACATTAAAAGGCATATACAAATAGAACTGATCTATTTGATAAGTCTGTCTGATATAAATCCCTAAAACATCTACGAAAAAAACTGCAATAAGGTATATAAACATGAATCTTTGTTTATGAGTATAACCTTTTTTGAGCCATAGATAAATAGAATATGACATTGCTGTAAAAATTACAGTGTCATAAATGAGCGATAAAATTTTGAATAACATACTATTAAGGGCAATCTTGAGGACAAAAATGATTTAAATCAAAGCCAGACAAACTTTCTACATCTCCGCCTTCAGGATTCTGACAGTCTGTAATAAAGGTCATTTGCCCTACACTTTCATCTGTATATAATTTTAATTTTTTTCTAAGTATACTTGATTCTGTCTTGGAGAGAAGAGATTCATAATTAACCCACTGAGCTAGAGTAATTTTAAAGTTTTTTACATTCTTCTTTGTCATCGCTCTATTTTTATAAGCCAGCAGTTCATCTTTCATCATTTTCACTCTAAGAGTGTTTCCTTGCGTACCCTTCACTACTTTGTCAATATAAGGTTTTATGTTATTTATATAATCAATCTCCATAATTTCATAATCCTTTTCATCAATTTCTATGGTTTGCTTTACATCTAACATTGCATAGGCTCTTCCAGTAATGTTTTTACCAGATTTATCCATATAATAATATAGCATATAGAGTTCCCCATCAAATTGAGCCATCTCTTGATATTGATTAGGAAACTTATCTTTATTAAACTGTACAAAACTAAATGCTACTCTATCTGCACCAGCAGGAATCTGTTCAATCATTTGCAAATAATTTTCTTTATTTACTTTAAAAGATTTCTCATTTTTAGCATTTAATTTTTTAAGAATTTTGTAGGTTTCCTTATCAAAACTGTGACGCATAGCAGAATCTAATTTCGCAGGCATAGGAACATGAGCAAGTAATACATCCTCTTTTGGTAACTGTTTTTTATCTACACAAGCTATTAAAAATAAACAAAGCAAAAGACCTGCTAACCATGGAAATTTAATTAATTTTTTCATACTGAGTTATAAGAAATTATTATAAGTTTTTAAGAATATTTATGGCTTCAACTTTATTATTCACATGAAGTTTTTTGTAAATATTGCTCACATGTTTTTTTATAGTATCTATGGTCACTTGTTTTATTTCTGCGATTTCTTTATACAAATAGCCTTTTGCCAAGAGTTCTAAAATTTCAAATTCGGTTTTAGACAAATCGTTCAGTTGTTGATTCACAATTGTTTTTTCTTCTCTAAAATATTGTAAAACTCTTTTTGCAACTCCAAAACTCATCGGTGCTCCACCTTGGTAAACATCTTTTATGGAAGCAATAATTTTATCCATCGTTTCTCCTTTGATAAGATAGCCAGAAGCTCCTGTTTTTAGCGCATCATAAATATGCGCATCATCTTCAAAACTGGTACACATTATAAATTTAGTTTCTGACATATTATCTATAACTCTAGAAACCACTTCTATACCGCTCATATCAGGAAGTTTAATATCCATCAAAACCACATCTGGTTTCATCTCTTTTAATAAAGCTAAGGACTCTGCCCCTGAATATAATTGAGCTACACAGTTCAACTCCGAATCGTTGTCAATAATTTTTTTTAATGCATTATTATAATGCTTTTCATCTTCTACTACGGCAACTTTGATAGACATTTTTAAGCAATTTAAAGGAAAAAATCTAGTCAGAAACTTAATTTTTAAGGTTATTACCACAAATTAAGAAATAAAAATAATATTTTTCATCGAAATATCTCAACTTTATTACTAAAATTACACTAAATAACTTAAAAAACAAACAAATACTGCTTATAGTATAATTAAAGCAGATTATAATATTTATAAGCCTAATAATTTTCTTAAATTTGCAAGATTCAAGAACTGATTATGGAAGAAGAAAAAAAACCGCTCAATTTTATTGAACAAATCATCGAAAATGATTTAGAAAATGGTTTAGATAAATCTAAATTGCGTTTTAGATTTCCACCAGAACCTAATGGTTATTTACACGTAGGACATACCAAAGCGATTTGCATCAACTTCGGTTTAGGAGAAAAATATGGTGCTCCTGTTAATTTAAGATTTGACGACACTAATCCTGAAAAAGAAGAGCAAGAATTCGTAGATGCCATCAAAGAAGATATTAAATGGCTTGGCTTCAAATACGACCAAGAACTATATGCTTCTGATTACTTCCAGCAGTTGTATGATTGGGCTGTAGAAATGATTAAACAAGGAAAAGCCTATGTAGATGAACAGCCTTCTGAAGTTATTACAGAACAAAGAAAAAATCCTACCGAAGCAGGAATAGAATCTCCATACAGAAATAGACCTATAGAAGAATCTCTAGATTTATTCGAAAGAATGAAAAACGGAGAGTTCGAAGAAGGTACAATGTCTCTAAGAGCTAAAATAGACATGACTTCACCGAATATGAACATGCGTGACCCTGTGATGTACAGAATTCTGAAAAGACCACACCACAGAACTGGTGAAAAATGGAAAATCTATCCTATGTACGATTGGGCTCATGGTGAATCTGATTATATAGAGCAGATTTCACACTCCCTTTGTTCATTAGAATTCGAAAATCACAGACCTCTTTATGATTGGTATTTAGACCAAGTCTATGAAGATGGAAAAGTAAGAAATAAGCAAAGAGAATTTGCCAGAATGAACGTTACTTACATGGTAACTTCTAAACGTAAATTACAAAGATTAGTAGCAGAAGGCGTAGTAACAGGCTGGGATGACCCTAGAATGCCTACGATTTCTGGGATGAGAAGATTGGGTTACACTCCGAAAGCCATCAGAGAATTTATTGACAGAGTAGGTGTTGCAAAACGCGAAAACCTCATCAATATTCAGTTGCTAGAATTCTGCGTAAGAGAAGACCTCAACAAAGTTTCTACCCGAGTAATGTCTGTAGTAAATCCTGTAAAACTTATCATCGAAAATTATCCTGAAGATAAAGAAGAATGGCTTGAAACAGAAAACAATCCTGAAGATGAAAACGCAGGAACTAGAGAAGTGCCTTTCAGCAGAGAACTTTACATTGAAAGAGAGGATTTCATGGAAGAAGCTCCGAAAAAATTCTTCAGATTAACCATTGGTGGAGAAGTAAGACTAAAATCTGCTTACATTATTAAAGCCAACAGAGTAGAGAAAGATGAAAATGGCGAAATCACTACTATTTACGCTACTTATGACGAAGAATCTAAATCTGGAAGTGGAACTGAAGCAAGTATGAGAAAAGTAAAAGGAACGCTTCACTGGGTTTCTGCAAAACACGCTTTACCAATTGAAGTAAGAATTTACGACAGATTATTTACTCACGAACAACCAGACGCAGAAAAGGAAACAGATTTCATGGAATTCGTGAACAAAGATTCTCTGAAAAAAGTTCAAGGTTTTGCTGAGCCAAGCCTTAAAAATGCAAAAGTGGGAGACCATTATCAGTTCCAAAGAATTGGTTATTTTACTCCTGACAAAGATTCTACAGCAGATCAATTAATCTTCAACAGAACGGTTACGCTGAAAGATAGTTTTAAAATTGATTAAAATTTTAAGTTATATAGAAAAAGCTTCACGATGGTGAAGCTTTTTTAGTTTTATTTTTTATTCTTAAGATAAATCCATCCTTTGTAAATTCTCTCATCTCCAGCTGTTATAACAAACCAATAAGTATCTGAATTTAATACTCTAGAATTTGCTTTTCCATCCCATCTAAATTCTGTATTGCTTACCTCTTTGTACACCATATTGCCGTACCTATCAAAAATCTGTAACGTAGAATTGTTACTGAAAACATCTAATCCGGTTAGCTCCCAATAATCATTAATTCCATCTCCATTTGGTGAAAAAGCATTTTTCAGATTAAAAATTTTACCTTTAATAGAATCTCCATAGCAATCTGAATCTGCATATTTTACATAAAAAGTATAATCATCTGCCTCTAAATTATAAAATACATTACTGTCTTGCCAAGGTTCCGAATTCTTACGATAGACTATTTTTTTGCCTGGTATACCTTCAGCTTTTATGGTGTAATAATCATTTTTCCCAGTTAAAGATACAATTCTAGGAGTTTCTTCATTTAAAACTTTAAACGTTGTAGTATATGTACAACCTTCTAAATTGGTTAATGTTAATGTATATGTTCCTAAGGTTTTGATATTTGTTAAATAATCAACTCCATCTTTAATCGTTCCGTCTGCGTCTGGGAACTCCCAATGATAGTTCACCACATTTAGCCCATTGAAATTTGGTCTTATCTCTATACCTACCATATCATTTTTACAATAATAATAATCTGGAATTTCAATCATAGGTGTTGTCTTCAAAATAACATTTATGGTATAAAAATCTGGGCAAAAACCTTCTTGAGAAACCTTCACATAAATGGTAGGATCCCCACTATTTCCATCATAAGCATAAGATGCAGGATCTTGAATTTTATTTTGACCCAGCCATAAATCAGACTGATTATCATAATATTCATAAGTGTAAGATGAGCTAAAATTACTTTCGAAACCAGTAAGGTCTATTATTTCTTTTTTGTCATTATTTGTATCACAAATATTATCTATTTTAAATTGTCTTTGACCAAGAGTCAATTCTTCCCCTTTCTTAAAATTAATCTCTGCATAACTTCCGCAATTGGTTAAATTTTCTACATATACCCAAATTTTAGGAGTCTTAGCATCAACTATAAAATGTCCAGGATTTGTAATTTCTTCTCCAGGAGAATTATTACCAGGTAATACTTTATAAAATTTAAATATATTCTCCTCACTAGGATTTTGTACCATACTATCTTTATATGCAAGCAGATTTACATCATACGCTCCGTCTAAATTATTGTCACAAATAGTAATTTCTGAATTAATTGCTTTAGCTGGGAGTACAAATAATAAATTAATTGGAGCTATAGAATAACATCCGTATTCTGACTGAAATCTAGCGTAAACATAAGTGTTAGCAGCGGTAGAAATATAAGAGCTCGGTTTAGAAATCTTTCCTGCCGAGGTTCCTTGATTTGCAAAATTTTCGTTTACATAATAAGTAATTTGAAGATTATTTAACAAAACATTATTATTTCCTTGGTCAAATAGCTGATCGACTGCCTTTTCTAAATCGAAGGTTTCACTGACCGAAAAATCCTCATTACATATTTTTAAAACCGCGTTTCGATTTAGATTAATTACATCGTTAATGACGGGTAATTTTACCGTAACTTTTGCAACAGAAAAACAATCAGAATCTTTATATTTAACTTTTACATATAAAATTTCTCCATCTTGAACTTCTGTATTTGATGGTTCTGAATAAGGGTCTGCAAAAGTACCGTTTTGTGCATTATAGCTTTTAAAATAAGAAAACTCCACCTCCTCATTATTTGTATAAATTTTTGATTGAAGTTGTGTAAGGTCTATATTTTCTTTTCTATCTGAATTATTATCACAATAAATGGGAAATTCTCGTACTATTTCTGTAACGATGTCTGGAGTACGTACTAGGGTGAATGTTATAGGAACTACTATAAAACAATCTGGTAAACTTATTCTAGCATAAACTGTAGAGCTTGAGCTTGATCTAAGATCTAAAAATCTTAAACCGGTTGTAGAACCATCTCTTGCTTCAGCATCAGATAGATAAAAGGCAACTCTAGTTCCGCTTTGATTGTTAATTTCACGAGTATACTTGCTTAGTGTAATTCTCTCTAAGCCGTCATTTCCTATATCGCAGACTTCAAATTTATCTTTATTTACAGTAAGTTTTACAAGAATTATTCTTATTCTCTTTATGGTATAACAATCGCCATTACTAAATCTAGCATAAAAATTTTTGCTTATATAATCGCCATTATCGGTAATTATCTGAGTAGAACTAATTTCTCTTGATGGTAAATTATTTTGCGCATCTCTAACAGATCCAAAAAAATCAACAGGTACATCTGATGGATTTACCAACATTTCATTTTTGTAACTATTTAAATCTATGGTTTTATCCTCATTACCATCAAAACAGATAAATTTAGTTATATCTCTTGCCTCAATGGAATTGAAAGACACATTCATATTAAACTCGGCAATGGAGAAACAACCCGAAGCACTTTGTACTCTAGCAAATACTTTATAATTTCCTTTACTAATCTGGGTAAGTCCTGATTGATTAGATAATGCACTTAATGCTTCATCAGATGTCTTAAAAACTCTTATTGAAGCGCCACCAAGATCTGTAGTAAATTTATCTTTTAAATAATCCCCCCAATTAAAATTTTCTACTCCGTCATCATTATTATCGCATATTGTCACGTTTAATGAGTCATTATTTACATTTACAACAGGAGATGAGTTAAATCTAACTTCGATTGGGCCTAAAACATTTACGCATCCCCCTTGAACAAGCCTTATATAGAATTGAGTTCCATTAATTAAGTTATAATTTGTAATGACATTTTGATTATTCGCAGCATTATTATAAGATGTGAAATAAGAAACTGTTCCTTGATAATTTGTTCCTACTAATTGTGAGTTTAGATTACTTAATAAAAAATTGTTTTCTATTCCATCATTAGCAAAATCACATATTACTGGCTGGTAATTGTAAATATTCTGAGAAAGAAACGATAGATTAGCCACTTTTTTACAATTAGCATCATTCTTACTAGAAACTGTAACTTTAATATTTCGATTAGATGTAATCGATATTGGTGTGTTCTCGTCTAAAATCGGGTTGGTAAGAGCATCAGCATCTCTAAACTCAAAATTAAAAAAAGAAGGATCTCCGGTTACAATGGAGCTTTTATAATCTTTCAAATATACTTGCTCCGTACTATTACAAAAAATTTTGCTATAGTCTTTTACGAGTGGATAATCTGCAGCAAAATTAACATTTATGGTATCAGAATAAATTATTTTTTCATTATTACAATTGGTGTAAATAATCTCTACTTTATACGTTTCATTTTTGGTAGGACAAACCGTCAAATTTTTGTTTGTCCCAATATTATTATTATTACTATCATACCAAATAATATCTGGTGTTAATGAATCTGCATTTGGAGTAAATACCCAAGCTTCATTTTGCGCAGACCAAATACCTGTATTTCTTCCTGGAGCTGCAAGTCCTAAGTCTCCAGTAGCATCATTAATTCCTATTACTGCATTTTTAACACTTGCAAGATCACATGCAAGTGGTTTATTTTCTACAAAAATTTCTATATTATTACTTCCTTCTGATAAAACGATTTGAGATGAAGAAGCCTCAGAATCACATCCAGAAATTCTACCATTTCGGAAATTAACCACAAATTTTCTATATGGCGCCGTTCCTATTACCGCATAATTAATTTCAGAATTTGATTCTGAAAAAACCATATCATGAAAGACTCCAAAAATGGCTTCTTTTGGTAAATTTTGATTTGGTAAAGCATCTGAAAAATTGGCAGGATTCGCTTGATTGGCCTGATAAGTATCAAAACTTATCATTCCATTAGAACCGATTACTAATTGGGTATAAGTCTGACCATAAAAACAAAATTTAAATGGTAAATTAATTATTCCCGAGAAAGAATCGTCTAAATCACCTCTAATAACAGTTGGACGATCTACAGTGTAAGGTTTATAGCTAATAGAGGATACGGCATAATTATCTGTTTGTTTAAAAGAAGGATAATTTGCTGATAATGCTACGCAATTACCATTAACTAAAGGATAGCTACAGTTTACTAAGACTTCTCTTTCGTTATTAGCATCAGAAATAAAAAAGTCTGATGCAGTTTGGGCTTTAAAAAAGCTGAAAGAAATTAGTAAAATGGCAATAAAAAAGCTATAGTTTTTTTTAAAATTCATTAAGATATATTTTAATTTTGGAATCAAATTTAATAAAATTCTTTTAAAAAGAGGACAAAAAAAAGAGTCGAGAAAATTCTCGGCTCGTTTTCTATCTTCTTTCGTAATATCTTGCTCCCACTAAAACTGGGCTTTCTTTTTCTACTTTTACCAATCCGAATCCTTTCCAATCTGGATTCACAGAAGTACTGAGTTTTTTTCGGTGGAGATTTTCATACGTATCAAAATCTATTGCTCTGCGCTGATTCAGCACTTCGAAAATATTCCATTTTTCTACCACAGATTTCCAATCGTTTCCTATTTTTCCAGCAAAAACTTTAGATTTACTTCCGCTTCCGTAGGCTAAAAACCCTAGTTCTTTTCCTGTTAAATCTTCCCCATTTTCATAAGAAACTTGGAAAGCAGAAAGTAGCGCCATAAAAATAGAAGCGGTGTACATATTCCCAATTTCTGAACTTGCACGTTGTGTAATTTCTATTTTTTCGGCAACTAAATTTTTATATTCATCGGTTTGAGCGATGGCTTTTATATCTTCAGAAGTTGCGGTATTCATTCCGTTTTCTAAGCCAAAAATTTCAGTAAATAATCTCTTCCCGTGGAATGCATAAGGAAGGTGGAAAATCAGAAATCGCCAATTTTCATAAGGTTTTTCTTTTCCGCTTTCTTCTTTGTAATGTTGGTAGGCTTCTCTAATTCTATCTTGGTAACATTGATTAGAATATTGACCGTCAAAAACAGGTTCATCTGTAAAAATTTCTACTTTTTCAGCGAAACTGTCTGGTAAATTCTGTACCAAATTTTTAGTCGTTTCTCTTCTTGGTTTAAAGAAATCAAAAACGCTTTCTGTAGCGACTCCAAATTTATTTTCAATTTCCAACAATGTAGGATTTGCCGATACCAAAACTGCAACTGCACCACCACCTTGCGTATATTCTCCAGTAGAAGCCAATTCATATTTTGCATAATCAGAAGCAATTACAATGGCTTTTTTCTCAGGATTCGCTCTTACAAAATCAAGAGAATTGTGCAACGCATCTACAGCACCTACACACGCAAAAGTCATATCTACTACATCACAATTTTTGAAACATCTCGCTCCAAATTCTTTTTCTAGCTCTTTTTCTACCATTTGCATGGCATAAGTAGCGGTAGGTTTTGCAGCATCTAGCGCAGATTCTGTTCCTAGATAAATTCTAGAAATTTCTTTGGGATTTATTTTATAATCTTGTATGAGTTTTAAAAGTGCTTCTGCGGCAAAAGTGGCTGCGTCTTCGTGTACATCGGGAAAAGCCATCCTCTTCAATCCTAAACCTTTTTCTAATTTTGCAGGTTCTATTCCCCTTTTTTCGGCTAAATCCTTAATTTCTAAATATAAACTTGGCACAAAAAAACTTGCCGCTTCGATTCCGATTTTCATCATAATTCCTCAATTTTTGTACGAATTTAACGAGTTGAAATTTCCTGACAAAAGAATTATACTAAGATTTTTGTTTTTTATTTTAAATCTAAATAATTTTTAACATCAAAAAAGCCCTTTTTACATTTTTTGTAAAAAGGGCTTCAATCTATTAGAACAAATTAATTAGTTGCTGTAAGAAGTAATCGCTTTATTCAGCATTTCTATTTGAGTATTTAGACTGGTGCTGGAAGGATTCTCTCTAAATAGTTTCATCTTTCTTTCTAAACCTTTTTTCAGCATTTGAACAATCATCATTTTGGCTTGTACATTATCGCCAATTTGACTTTTCGCTTGCCCTAAAACTTTCGTAAGATTGTGTACTGCTTTTGTATTATCAGAATCCATAATCCAATTGAAACCTTCTTCTGCAGGTGCTGCTAATTTAGGATTTTGAAACCCAATAAAAGGATAAAACGCTACAAGAGAGGCAATATTTGGCATTTGAGCAGTGATTTTATTTTTTACAATCACTGGCAAAAGTGTCATCACTAAATCTTCCGAAGCGCTTTCTAAATCAATTTTTTCGGCATAATTTACTACTTTTTCAGGAGCAACTTGAGCAATTCCAGAAAGTGAATTTCCTTTCACCGAATTAGAAACTGCATTGATTCCTTTTTCAAATAATGGTAAATATTTAGGGTTTTTAGTTTTTGCTAAAACACCGATTGCAGCTCCTTTCACCAAATTTTTATCATCATTTTGCGCTAATTTTTCTACATCTGCCAAAAATGATTTTGGATCTTCTGGTAAACCTTCTAATGCTAACAATCTATTTCTGTAAAACTTATCTTTCAAAGCTGCTGCATATAATTTGTCTGCAAACAGATTTTTAGAAACTTGGTCTTTTGCTTCTTCTATTGCCGTGTATTTGCTATACAAATCTTTAGCAGTAGTGTATTGTAGATATAATTGTTCTGGAGTTTTGTCTTGTTTAATATCGCTGAGCAATAAACCTTCAGGATTTGCATTAATCAATTCAGGATTTTTAGTCACATCAAAAACGAAGTCATTTTTCACTTTTGCCGTTACCCAAACTTCTTTTCTAGAAATTTTACCATTTTCTAAAACATCAATGGACAATGGAAACTCAAATTTTTCCTCTTGTGTCTGAGCAACATTTACGGTGACTTGTTTTTTCATCGGGTCAAAAGTAGATTTTATTTCTAACTTAGGATAACCTTTCCCGAAATACCATTGATTAAAGAACCAATTTAAATCTTTACCTGAAACTTTTTCCAGAGAAAGTCTCAGTTGATGCGCTTCTCCAGTTCCGTATTCATTGGTTTTAAGATAATCTGAAAGTCCAGCGAAAAATGCATCATCTCCCAAATAATTTCTTAACATGTGCAGAATTCCGCCACCTTTATTATAAGAAACGCCATCAAACATGTCTTCTCTGCTTTCATAGTTGAATCTCACTAAATCTTTACCAAAATTTCTTGGGTCTGCTTTAGAATTTCTAAGAGATTTTAATCTTTTATAGTCGGCTTCGTCTTTTCCGTACTTGTATTCGTTCCAAAGATATTCTGAGTAATCTGCAAAACTCTCATTTACCGTAAGATTACTCCAACTTTCTGCAGTTACCAAATCTCCGAACCAATGGTGGAATAATTCGTGAGCGATTACATCTTCCCATTTGTTTTCGTCTGCCAAATCACCCGCTTTTTGTTGTGCAGATTCTTCGTGAATTACTGCGGTAGTATTTTCCATAGCACCAGAAACGTAATCTCTGCCTACAATCTGTGCGTATTTTTGCCAAGGAAAATCATAGTTTAATTTTTTAGAAAAGAACTCTATCATTTCTGGAGTATTCCCAAAAATTTGTTTTGCATACGGTTCGTATTCTTTTTCTACATAATAATCTACATCTATATTTCTCCATTTATCTTTAATCACAGCATATTCTCCTACTCCCATGAAAAACAAATACGGAGCGTGTTTTTTGTCCATTACCCAATGATCCGTTCTCAGGTTTTCGCCTAAATTTTCAGAACTTTTTAAAATTCCGTTAGAAAGGGTTACATATTGTTTAGGAACCGTCATGTAAATTTCCTGCGTGGTTTTCTGATTGGGTTTATCTATCGTAGGAAACCAACAAGAAGAGGATTCCGTTTCACCTTGAGTCCAGATTTGTGTAGGTTTATCAGCATCTTTTCCTTGAGCATTGATGAAATAAAGTCCTTTCGCATCGTTAATGGCAGCGGAACCTTTTTGTTTTACTTCATTAGGTCTCGCTACATATTTGATATAAACGGTATAATCTTGATTTTTTTGGTAAGTTTTATCCAAAGAAATTTTTAGAATATCTTCTTTATAATCATATTTCAAAGGAGTTCTTGCACCATTTTTTTCTAATGCTACCTCATTAATAATCATTCCTTTAGCATCTAAAACCAATTCATTAGAAGCATAAAAAAATGGAGAAGCGGTAATCCAAGCTTCGCCGTTCATTTGTTCTTTTTCAAAATTGAAATTCACACGCAATTTGGTGTGTTTCAACTCTGTAGATTTGGTATGAGTAGCTCTATAAACACTAGTTCTGCCAGAAGTTTCGGTTTGCGCAAAAGTGAAATTGTCAGTAGAAAAAAGCCCTAAAAATAAGGCTGCAATGAGTAGTTTCTTCATTTTAAAATTTTGTATTTCGGTTAATTAGTCCCATTTATGTACTCTTTGTTACGTATAAAAACTTTGCCAAAGTTAAAATTATTCTCAAATTAACTTTGGCAAAATCCTAAAAAAAAATCAAAATTTACTCTCTAAATCTTAGAAGAAAAAAATTTTGATTCTCAAATATTTAATGAATTATCTTTTAAATCGCTACTGGAGCTTTGATTCCAGGATATGGATTATAATTTTCTAACGTAAAATCTTCAAAATCGAAATCAAATAAATCTTTAATTTCTGGATTGAGTTTCATAGTTGGTAATGCTCTCGGTTCACGAGAAAGTTGCAATTTTACCTGCTCAAAATGGTTGTTGTAAATATGAACATCTCCGAAAGTATGCACATAATCACCTACTTCTAAACCACAAACTTGCGCTACCATCATACACAACAATGCATAACTCGCAATGTTAAAAGGAACGCCCAAAAATACATCAGCACTTCTTTGATACAATTGCAATGACAATTTTCCATCTGCTACATAAAACTGAAATAATGCGTGACAAGGCGCTAAAGCCATATTGGGAATTTCTGCTGCATTCCAAGCAGAAACGATGAGTCTTCTAGAATCTGGATTTTTCTTGATTTGCTCTACTACTTCTACGATTTGGTCTACTACTTTTCCATCTTTGCCTTCCCAAGTTCTCCATTGTGCTCCGTAAACTGGACCAAGATTTCCATTTTCGTCTGCCCATTCATTCCAAATGGAAACACCATTATCTGTGAGATATTTAATATTGGTGTCGCCTTTTAAAAACCAAAGCAATTCATAAATAATAGATTTCAAATGTACTTTTTTGGTCGTTACCAAAGGAAAACCTTTAGACAAATCATATCGCAGTTGGTAACCAAAAACACTTCTGGTTCCCGTTCCTGTTCTGTCGGTTTTATCGGTTCCGTGGTCTAAAATATGTTGGAGTAAATCGAGGTAGTTTTGCATAATGGTTCAATATTCTGGGTTCTAAGTTCTGAGTTGACTTCTACAAATTAATGAAATTTTTACCAAATATTTTTGATGAATTGATTTAAGTTATTCACAATGAATGCATCGCCTTCTTTTTTACCATTCATCGCTTTTGCTAAAGGAGATTCTGCTGAAATGATGAATATTTTTTCTTGGTTAAAACTCAATTCGCCTAAAGAAACTGCAATGAAAAATTTGCCTTTATCTGTTTCCACCAAACTTCCTAAATTGACGGTTTTATGAGAAATAGGCTGAATATTTTTAAGAATCTGTTGAGATTTCAGCTGTTCATTCAGTTGAAGCTGAAGGTTATTAATTTCTTGCTGAAGCATTTCTCGGGAAGTTTCATACTTGTCTCCCATAGAACTTTTGGTATCATTGTTAGAAGCTCTGGTTTCGGTAATGAGTTGTTCTAATTTCTGAATTTTTTCAGAAATTTTTTGTTTTACCAGTTCTAAAAGTTCAGCTTTGTTCATGATATAATTTTTGACTAAAGTCTAAATGAATTATTTATTAAAAAGTCGGGCTAAAGCCTAGTCATGGTCGGAAGATTTTTCTTCCGACTTTTTTGTTTTTTTTTGTTGTGAA
>VFQM010001391.1_pt1 | contig 21346 bp, 19 predicted proteins | sample 3512391 | NCBI WGS metagenome assembly VFQM01 (sample SAMN10412369, study PRJNA504923) | tailings metagenome | isolation source: Replicate 1 from Balatoc abandoned mine | place: Philippines | reverse complement strand
CCTTTCCAGCACCTAAAGGTGCAGTATGCGCTCGCCCCTTCGGGCCCCTCCGGGGTAATATATTGACAAAGAAGCGAGATGCCCCTATGGGGCAGGATCGGCAATATATGCCCGAAGGGCTGAAAGCTCTCCCGCTTTGCTCTTGCCCCAAAGGGGCAAGGGTATGCGCTCGCCCCTTTGGGGAGCGCAATATATGCCCAAAGGGCTAAAAGACTATTGGCTTCGCCAATGGTTCCTTGCTTCGCAAGAGAGAAGGGCAATAGAAATGCCCCTTTGGGGCAATGACAACGCGAGCCCCTCCGGGGAAAGAGATAGCCGATACGACAAGGCGGCCCGAAGGGGCTTTGTCCTTCGCTGTCCTTCCAGGAAGTCCCCTTTGGGGACCCTCTCCCGCAATATATGCCCGAAGGGGCCCCAAAGGGGCAAGGGTATGCGCGTCTCTTGGCAAAGCCAAGACACTACCCCCTCCGACTCCCACGTTGTTCTCCAGCACCTAAAGGTGCAGTATGCGCTCCGCGCATAAATTGGCGAAGCCAATAGACGACGCGAAGGACAAAGAAGCGCATAAGGGGTCACGTTCCAGAGGGCCAAAGCCTTAGCTTTGCAAGCCCTCTGGCCTTTCAGGCTTTCAGGCGAAGCTTTTCGCCCCTTCGGGGGGACAAAGAAGGCCTATATAAAGAGACGCCCCCTTGCCCTCTGGCCCCTTTAGGGCATCCTCGTACAGAGGTTATTGGAACTAATGTTACTATATGTTTTTAAATTGAAAAACGAGCCAGGAGGGATTCGAACCCCCGACCCCATGGTTCGTAGCCATGTGCTCTAGTCCACTGAGCTACAAGCTCTTGAATATAATGTAATTAATTATAACATTAATTTATTTTTTATGCAATTCGTTGCCCTTTTGGGGCAAAAGCAATTTAGCTTATATTGCTCGCCCCTCCGACGTCTCCCAAAGGGGGATGCCTTTCCAGCACCTAAAGGTGCAGTATGCGCTCGCCCCTTCGGGCCCCGAAGAGCGGAGGACAAAGAAGACAAAAAAGTGGGCCCCGGAGGGCAAGATAAAGAGGTTACTTTTTAGTTACCCCCTATGGTCTATTGGCTTCTTAGTTACCCCAGAGGGGCAGAGGGCTTATTGGCAAAGCCAATAGTTGCCCTTTGGGCAAGTGCAGCGAGGATTGCCCCAAAGGGGCAACAACAAAGCGGCCAAAGGGGCGTCTTGCTTTTAAATAAGGAGAAGGGGCGAGAGAAGGGGCGATAGCGAGGATTGCCCCAAAGGGGCAACAACACAATATATGCCCAAAGGGCTGAAAGCAAAGGGGCTACGTCAATATATTGCCTCTCTCTTTCGCTTCTCGTTGCCCCTTCGGGGCAAGAGCGAAGCGGGACGCAAAGCCGAACCGAAGGGGAGCGAAGCAAGTATGCTCCAAAGGAGCATGCACTAACGTCTTTTAGCCCTTTGGGCATATATTGCGCTCCCCAAAGGGGCGAGCGCATACTGCACCTTTAGGTGCTGCCCCATAGGGGCTATATATACCCAAAGGGCACGTTGCGCTATAAATAAGGAGAAGGGGCCCTCCGGGGCCTAAAGGTTGGTGCAAAGCACAATCTATGCCCCCTTCGGCCCCTTTGGGCCGCCTTGCGGCCCCTTTGGCTTCCAGCACCTAAAGGTGCTCCCGCAAAGCGGGGTATGCGCGTCCCACAACGTGGGAGACGCGCATATTTGTCTAACCCTTTGGGCTTCTCTGTCTTATGCGCTCCCCGAAGGGGCGAGCGCATACTGCACCTTTAGGTGCTGGAAAGGATCCTCTTTCTCCCGAAGGCCCTTTGGGCCCCCTTTGGGGCAACTAAAATATGCGCGTCTCCCACGTTGTGGGACGCGCATACTGCACCTTTAGGTGCTGGAGAGAAAGCAAAGGGGGCCCCTTTGGCCGCTCTGCTCGTTGCCCCGAAGGGGCAAGAGCAAAGCAGGACGCCCGCTCTTCGTGCCCCGAAGGGGCAAACACGTTGTTCTCCAGCACCTAAAGGTGCAGTATGCGCTCCGCGCATATATTGGCAAAGCCAATTGACGACGCTCCCGCTTTGCGGGACGCATATAAAGTGCTCTTCCTTTCAGACAGAGAAGCCCAAAGGGCACAACGTGTTTGCCCCTTTGGGGCACGAGAACCGAAGGGGCGCACCAACCCCCTTCGGGGGAATATAATGTTTCGCTAAGAAGAGGGGCCCAAAGGGGAATCTATAGAGACGTGAAGCCCGAAGGGGGAGGGGGTATCTTTAGGTTAGCTTAAAATAAACCTAAAGTTAAAGAAATATCAATAGGGAATGTTGAACCAATACCTAACCAAACAGCAACTAGAGTACCTAACAGGAATAAAATAGTAGCAATTGGACGACGGTAAGGGTTTTGGAATTTATTAATACTTTCAATAAATGGTACCGTGATTAATCCCGCTGGTACAGCGGCCATTAATAAAACACCTAAAAGTTTATTAGGTACTACACGTAAAATTTGGAATACAGGGTAGAAATACCATTCAGGAAGAATTTCAAGTGGTGTTGCAAATGGGTTTGCAGGTTCACCGATAACAGCTGGATCTAGTACTGATAAACCAATAATACATGCAAATGTCCCTAAAATAACAACAGGGAACATGTATAATAAATCATTTGGCCAAGCTGGTTCACCATAAGTATTGTGACCCATACCTTTAGCTAATTTTGCTTTTAAAACTGGATCGCTTAAATCAGGCTTTTTAGTAACTGACATATATCTGCCCTCCGGGCCATTAAGATTCAATAAGGCTAACCTGCTATAAAACTAAAAAGAAATATAACACAATATCTAGGATCCTCCGATGGAGTATCTCGTCAGAGGACTCGATCGTAGAGACTTCTCTGTCTGAAAGCCGGAGGGGTACTATCAGGATCCTCCGATGCCCCTTCGGGTAACTAAAAGCCAATAGATCGTAGCTTTCAGACAGAGAAGCCCCGGAGGGGTACTATCAGGATCGAGTCCTCTGACGAGATACTCTATCCTAGAGGATCCTCAATATATGCCCTCCGGGGCCCTTTGGGCTCGTCAGAGGACTCGATCGTACCCCCAAAGGGGACTATCAGGATCCTGATAGTACCCCTTCGGTCGAGCGATAGCGAGACACTTTGGGCATATATTGTCTGAAAGCTTTGTCGTCTCTTTCCCCCTTCCTTTCAGCCCGGAGGGTATATATTGCGAGAGAAAGCTACGATCCTTTCAGCCCGGAGGCTTTCAGACAAAGAAGCGAGCCCGAAGGGCAACTGAAATATGCGCGTTGTCTATTGGCAAAGCCAATTGTTCCTCGTGCCCCTTCGGGGCAAACACGTTGTGTTGTCTATTGGCTTCGCCAATTGTTCCTTGGCAAAGCCAAGAGACGCGCATACTGCACCTTTAGGTGCTGGAGGATCCTCTAGGATAGAGTATCTCGTCTTTTTTGTCAATATATTACCCCGGAGGGGCCCGAAGGGGCGAGCGCATACTGCACCTTTAGGTGCTGGAAAGGATCCTGATAGTACCCCTTCGGCTTTCAGACTTTTTTGTCTGAAAGCTACGATCCTTTCAGACAAAAAAGCGAGATACTCCATCGGAGGATCCTTTCAGCCCTCCGGGCATATATTGCCCAAAGGGTTAGACAGAGAAGCCCGAAGGGGGGGACAGCGAGGTATTTAACAATCATATTTTGCTGAAAGATCTTGCCTGTTGCCCCAAAGGCTTTTTAGTTACCCCAGAGGGGGCCCACAGGATTGGTGCATGCCCGCTATATATGCCCAAAGGGGCAAGAGCAACGCCCCTTTGGGCATATATTGCCGAAGGGGCTTTGGGCATATATTGAGAAGGGGCAACGAGCACCAACAAAGGGCTAAAAGGAACGTCTTTTAGACATAGAAGCGCTCCCCAAAGGGGCGAGCGCATACCCTTGCCCCTTTGGGGCCCCTTTGGGCATATATAGCGGGAGAGCTTTCAGCCCGTAGGCCCGGAGGGTAACCCCGCAAAGCCCCTTCGGGCATATATTGCCGATCCTGGAAGGACAGCGAAGGACAAATATGCGCGTAGCGCATACTGCACCTTTAGGTGCTGGAAGTATAAATACCCCCTCCGGGGCAATATAACGTCTTTGTTGGCCCCTTCGGGCTTCTCTGTCTGCCCAGAGGGTAATAGATTGCGGCCCCGGAAGGGGCGAAAGCTTATTAGAAATTCATTTCAGCTAATTGTACTTTTTCAAATTGTTTTTTCTTCAGAACTAATAAAATTTGAGCAATTAAAATGAAACTAAAGAATAGTAATAAACCTTGAATACGTGCTGGGTTTTGTAATACAATTTCAGTTTCTGTTTGACCAAAACCACCTACGTTTGGATTATTTGTTAATGGTTGATCTTGTTGTACAACTTGGCCTTCTTTAACAATTAGATCAGGACCACCTGGGATTTTCTCTACAATAGTTTCACCATTAGCTTTTTCAATAGTAATTTCAAAACCACCTTTTTTCGTAGAAATTGGAGTAATTAAGACAATTTTACCAGCTGCTGATGCATTATAAACTGTATTGTTTGATTTTGTACCATCTGGATATACTTGACCACGACCACGGTTACCACCGAAATAAATAGGATATTTTAAATATGAAACATTTTTATTTTTTGAAGGATCTGGAGCTAAAATAGGCACTACCATTTCACTGTATTTGTTGCCTGGAACAGGACCTACTACTAAAATGTTTTTTTGCTCTGGACTGTATGGTTGGTAATATAAATTACCCACTTTTTGTTTCATTTCATCAGGAATACGATCAGCTGGTGCTAATTCAAAACCTTCTGGAAGAATTAAAACCATACCAACGTTTAAATCACCTTTTTTCCCATTTGCTAAAACTTGTTTTACTTGTTTGTCATATGGGATTTCAATAACTGCTTCAAAAACAGTGTCAGGTAAAACTGCTTGTGGAACTTCAATTTCTACTGGTTTTTGTGCTAAGTGACAGTTAGCACAAACAATACGTCCATTTGCTTCACGTGGATTTGCATAGTTTTGTTGTGCAAAAATAGGATAAGCTTGTGCAGGGTTTTCAAATACAAAACCAGCTACACCTAAAACAGATGCTAAAAGAGCTGATCTTAAAAAAACAAATAGTTGTTTAAACATTGATTTTATTAATTTTAAAAATAAACCGGAATAAAACTTTTTTAAATTAACCTGGCCCCGGAAGGCTATCTCCTCGGAGGGTGGGCCAAAAAAGGCCTTGTAGGGAACGAAAGCTTTACAGTAAAACTAACATGTGCTAAGAATTAGCACTTTCTATGCCCCCCCCCTTCGGGGGGTTGCCCTTCGGGCCCCAAAGGGGCAACAGGCAACAATCAGTTACAGCAATTTTAGCTTTTTACAAAAAGCTAAAACTTGTTCTGAGTTTACTCGAGTTTGTTAAAAGTGCATTTTTAAATATTTTAATTTTTTCTTCTCATTTATTTATTATACCATATTTGATTTAATTAACCCGGAGGTGCCCCTTTGGCCCAACTTTTAGCAATATATGCCCCCCCTTCGGGCCCCTTTGGGCCCCTCCGGGGTAACTAAAAAGGAATGCCCCAAAGGGGCAACAACAAAAAAGCGAGGCCCCTTTGGGCATATATTGTCTGCCGCAATATATGCCCGGAGGGTAGTTGCCCCAAAGGGGCCGCAAGGCGGCCCATATATAGCCGATCCTTTGGGGCCTGCTATATATTGCCTTTCGTTGCCCTTTGTTGGTGTCCCGCTTTGCTTAAAAATAAAGCCAGCGAAGAACAAAAAAGTGGGTATATATAGCACAATCAGTTGCCCTCCGGGCCGAAGGGGGGGCAACAACAACGCGAGGATCTATTGGCAAAGCCAATTGACGACGTCCCACAATATATGCCCAAAGGGCTGAAAGCAAAGGGCTGAAAGCTCCGGGGCCCCTTCGGGGCACGAAGCGGCTTTTAAATAAGGAGCTGCTTACCCTTGGGCCCCGTAGGGCAAGAAAAAGAAGGGGCCTGCTTCTTTGTCTGAAAGCCAAAGGGGCCGCGTCCCACAACGTGGGAGGCGGCCAAAGGGATATAAGCCGATCCTCGCGTTGCTCTTGCCCCGAAGGGGCAACGAAAGGCAATATATAGCACCAATCCTCTGGCTTATATTGCATCTCTTCTTTGTCCTCCGCTGTCGGGCGTTGCCCTTTGGGCAAGCGAAGCGAGGTATTGGCTTTGCCAATAATTGCCCCAAAGGGGCAACAACGAAGGCCCTTTGGGCCCCCTTTGGGCCCCCTTTGGGCCCCCTTTGGGGCAACTAACCCTTTGGGCATATATTGTGTATGTGGCCCTTCCGGGCCGCCTCCCACGTTGTGGGACGTCGTATCCTTTCAGACATAAAAGCCCCAAAGTATTAGCTTTGCTAATAGAAGGGGGGGGCCCTAAAGGGCTCCAAAAAGCCTTTGTTCAGGGGGTGGGGCAATCAGTTATACCCTCTGGGCAACTGTGTTTAGTAAACGTTTTTTCATAAAACCTGTTCCAGTAACATACTTTGATAGTAAAACTGGACGTTTTTCCATGGCGTTTTTAAGTTTAATGTTAAATACAATTTTTCCTGGTGTTGTTTTTATAATTTGATGTATGATAGAGCACTCTGTAATAGGCATCTCTGTCTGAAAGCCCCTTTGGGGCATTGTTTGATTGATTGCCCCAGAGCTTTTAGCACAATGTGCTGAAGGGCTGTTAAGGTTTAAAAAATTATGACATTTCTTATAAATTTCCAGATATTTCAAATATTTAACTGTTTTTTGTTTGGCATTTTTGTACTTGTACTTATTTAATTTATAATTTGTTAAAGGTAAACGCATTTCAAGGGGTTGTTCTAATGTATTTCCATTTTCAACATATCCTTTTATACTTACCCAAATTACAGCATGAACATGTATTAATTGTTGATTATAAGCTTTTAAAACATCCTGTGGGGTAGGAAAGTACATCCCATAACCTTTTTTGTATTTACGACTGATCTTGCCCAAAGGGGCACAGTTTGTTGTTAAATAATAACACCCTAAAACCATATCTTGACTTGGTAAAATAAGTGGCTCACCTGTAGCAGGTGACAATAAATTATTTCGAGCTAACATTAATTTCCAAGCTTCAGCGCGTGCTTCAAAAGTAATTGGTACATGTACAGCCATTTGGTCACCGTCAAAATCGGCATTAAAAGCAGGACAAACTAATGGATGCAATAAAATGGCTTTACCATCAACCAGCTTGGGTTGAAAAGCTTGGAAACCTAATCTATGCAATGTAGGTGCACGGTTTAAAAGAACTGGACATTCTTTCATAATTTCACGTAATAGTTGAGAAACCAATAATGGATTTTTTCTTATCAGTTTTTTTGCACTTAAATAAGTATCAGCCAATTTTTCATTTAAAATACGTTTAATTAAAAAAGGTGAGTATAATACCAAAGCCATTTCTTTAGGAATACCACATTCATGTAATTTTAAACGTGGCCCTACTACAATAACGGAACGACCAGAATAGTCAACTCGTTTACCTAAAAGATATTGACGGAATCGACCTTGTTTACCTTTTAAGATGTCAGAAAGTGATTTTAGTAAACGACCACGGGCATCTTTTTCGGGAACTACACCACTTTTGCCGTTTTGAATAAGATTATCTACAGCTTCTTGCACTAAACGTTGTGCGTATTTCATTTCAAAAGAACTACTTAAAGCAGGGTCTTTTAAAAATTTTTTTAAACGTTCATTACGATAAATAATACGTTGATATAATCGATTTAAATCAGAAATTGTAAATTGTCCAGACATTTTCAGTACTGGGCGTAAAACAGGAGGTAATACTGGTAATAAAGTTAATATCATATTTAAACCATCAATCAGCTTCCCTCCGGAACCTGTTGGGTCTTCAGGACCTAACGGGCCTGTTGTTTGTGCAGTTGGTGATAGTTTATTAAAAATTTTACGTGTTAATTTTGTTCGGCGTATTAAAACATCTCTAATATGACATGCTTTATAATATTCACTTCGCTTTTTAGCACTATCATCACCTGTTACTACGTTTTTCAAATCTTTTACATATTTATTGTATTCAAAAAGTAAAACACGGTTCTGTTTATCTATTTTTTTTAGTTCCGTATAAGAGAATTCATTTAATAATTTTTGAATTAACCCAGCTCCAGAAAAAGCGGTATCAATGTTCATACCTGAAGTATATAAAACTTTGTTATTTTCATTAAGCCTACCGGGCTCCTTATTTCTAGCCTGAAAGGTAACTCCCACGTTGTGGGCCAGGGCTCTATCGTAATTACGATTTTTATATAATGGAATTAATGAATCAAAAATATTACTTGGTGAATAATAATAATAAGAAAAATCTTGCCAATCTTTTTCCTGTTCCCATAATTCTCTATGAGAAAGACAATATATATTATTACTAATAAAATTTTTAGTCTCTCCCGCTCCGCGGGTAATATCTATTTGATTCATTGGCCTTTCAAGAGGCCCCGGGCCTTCGCATCCCACTTTATTTGTCCCCCCGAAGGGGCGAAAGCTTCGTCTCGCTTCGTCTCCCGAAGGGAGAAGAGATGCAATATAAAGTTTAAGCCCGTAGGGCCCCGGAGGGCAGTATAAAGAGAATTGATTTATTTTTAAACTTTGTTTAAAGTTTGAAATTGCTTCAGGCTTGTTGCCCCTTTGGGGCAAAAGACTAAAACATGTTAATGTTTTTAAACTTAATAACTGCTTAATATAAGAAAGTTTAAAATAACTATAGTCTTTAGTTAATTTTAAATAATACCCGAAGGGCCCCTCCATGCATGCTCCTTTGGAGCCTACTCGCTTCATAGGTCCCCCCAAAGGTTGGTGCATAGCACCAATCCCACGTTGTGGGACAATAACGTAGTTACGTTTGGCCCCAAAGGGGGCTTGGAGGTCACCTTGTATTAATAAACTGGCGTTTTCAACAACTTTTACATTTACAGATATTAATGAATTTTGCATAATTTTTGTAAAATCACTTATTAATGATTTATATAATTTTTGAACTATTTGTTTTTTCGGATAAGTTAAAAAATAATAATATGTCATTATTTGATTTGATGTATTGAAACGCTTTAAATAATAATATTGTTTAAAATAATAAGAACAACAATCAAATTGACAGATTAATTTTATTTTTTTCTGATTTGTGAGGTTATTAAATTTTTTTAATATTTCGCCCTTTGGGCCCCTTTGGCTATATATGCCCAAAGGGGCGTTGCGAAGATCGGCCCATTGGCTTTGCCAATAGCCGATTTTAGCCCGGCTTTCAGACAAAGAAGCGAGCCCCTCTGGCGAGCCCTCGGGCTTTCTGAAATTTAAAGTTAACATTAATGCTATTTTTGTTGTTTGTTTCTGAAAATGTTTTAAATTATAGTTTTTTAAAAAGATAATAAGTAACAAAAATAACCTAGTTTTTTGTTTTGTTTTTTTCGCCCCTTCGGGGATCGCCGTTTTAACAGCTGTAGACATAAGTAATGTTTTATTAGGGTTGTACATTTTTTTTTGAGACATTGATTTTGTCCCTTTGGGCATATATAGCCAAGTTTTATTGACACAAGTATCTAATACTTGTTGGAAAACTAGGCTTGGTGAAAAGAATAAGAACCGTGTTAAATTGGTATTTATTAAATTTGTTGGCCCTTCGGGGCTATATATTGTTTTAACCTCTAAATGGCTTGCAGGGGGCACAGCAGAACCTGATGCCCCTCCCAGAAGGGGATTTATAAAAATACTTGATCTCCCCTTTGGGGCATCGGAGGATCCCCTTTGGGCATATAAAGCTAAATTTATAAGATTACTTTTAAGGCATAAAAGATATAATGGTCCGCAGGAGACACTTTTTTTAGTATTAATAGTTAATACTTTTAAAAGAGAGTGTGTATAAAGCTGCAAACAATTTTGTGAACTAAAAAGCGTATTTGTAAGGTAAAAACTAAATGTCGAAGAAATTGAACTTGGTAAAAAATTTAATACTTTTTGTAAAATTTTTCTCTTATCTGTTAAATTTATTATATTTAGTAAACTAAAACATAAAAAAGTTAAATCATGTTGTTTAGAAACATAAATTTTGTTGTAAAATCTAGTCTGATTTGTACAATCAGCTGCCCCAAAGGGGTAACTAATTGCCTTCTCGTCGTTGCCCCAAAGTGCTTTCAGCCCTTTGGGCCCCGGAGGGCAAGATAAAGTTAACTCGACTTCCTCGCTATTGCTCGACCCCCTTGGGGCAACTAAAAAGGCAGCTGATTGTACAAATCGAATCCAACCTTTTTTTTGCGTAAAGGGGTCCGTCTCTCTCTGCCCAGAGGGTACCCTCTGGGCAACTTTCTCTCGCTTCTTTGTCCCTCGCTGTCCGGGCTGAAAGGCCCCTTCGTCTCGCTTTGCGAGAGGGCAACGACGAGTAATTTTGGCTTCTTGGTCTAAAAGCCTCGCGTCGTTGCCCCGAAGGGGCAAGAACAACGTGGGAGTCCCTCGGGACGAAAGCCTATTGTCTCGTTGCCCCTTCGGGGCAAAAGCGAAGCGGGACGCAAAGCCTTTTAAAATCATTGTAAAGACTTTTTCCTGTGTAACAAACATTGTTTCTAATCTTGCCATATAACTTTTATTAAAGACTGTCTTTAATCCACCAGACCCATTAGCAAGACTGTTAGTTATTTCAGTTGGTTTATTTTGTATTTTCTTAGAACTTTTTAATGGTGTATGCCCTTTCTTCTCTTCGTTGCCCTTTGTTGGTGCGAGCCCGCAAGCGGGAGCACCATCCTTTGGGGCAACTAAAAAGACAATATTGCCCTTCGAGCTGTGGTCGTAAGTACCTTTATAAAACGCTTTTTTATTTTGTTTATATAAAATTACTTGCTGATTATAAACACGTGTGCTTTCAGCCCTGTGGTTTCTCGTCTTGCTTTGCCCCTTTGGTCGAGCCCCTTTGGGCCCCGGAGGGCAAGAAAAAGACCTCTGGTCCTTCACTTTGAGCATATATTCAGGAGACCTTTGGTCCTCCGGAGCCCCAAAGCTTTCAGTCCTTTGGGCATAGATTGCGTCCCGCTTTGCTCTTGCCCCTTCGGGGCAACGAGATCCTGCTTTCAGCTCCGAAGGGGTAACTGCCCCAAAGGGGCGGGCTGAAAGTTTGCTTTGCATCTCTTTATCTTGCCCTCCGGGGCCCACTTTTTTGTCTGAAAGGCTGTCCGAAGGGGCAACGACAACCTTCGGGGGCTGAAAGACATTTAATTCAGTTTTACCATATTTTTCTGGATATTGTTGTTGCATAATTTTTTGCCATGAAAGGAAAATGCTTTTTGGTGAGTTTGGTACAAATTGACGACCTCGTAAAGAATGTTCTAAAGTTAAAGTTGCAGAATTATAAATAATATTTTGTAAATGTTTTCTTTTTATATCTAATAAAATTGAAATATAACTTGGAATCCCTTTTACAAACCAAACATGTGTTGTAGGTGTAGCTAGTCTTATATAGCCAAGTTGTGTGCGTCTAATAATTGAGTACGTATACTCAACATCACAAATACGACAAAAATAGCGTTTTTGTGAACCACTTTTAGCTTTTAGCTCGGGCTGAACACTATATATGCCCAAAGGGGCTTTTTTGTCCCCCTGAAGGGGCCTTTCAGCCCTCTGGCTTTCAGACAAAAAAGGCGAAGCTGCTGCTTTGGGGGGTATTAAAAAGTTTTTAATATTAAATTTTTTGCCACAAGCGCATTCATGATCTTTTAATGGACCAAAAATGCGTTCACAAAATAAGCCACCTTTTATAGGTTTTAGGGTTTTATAATGAACAGTTTCAGGATTAATAACCTCACCAACAACTTTCCCATTAGGTAATGTTTTCTCTGCCCATTGACGAATACGATTTGCTGACGCTAAACTTATAGTAATTAAATGTATTTCAGTTTGTTTAGAATACTCAGTATGAAATTTTTGCATAACTTGTTTTGAACGCAGGAGGGATTGATCTAATGTTATGCCCAGAGGGCTTTTATATAATGAGTTACCCTTCGTTTCTCTTTTTAGTCTTTCCAAAGGAGGCCCACTTCTCTGTCTGAAAGCCTCCGGGCTGAAAGGCGTCCCACAACGTGGGAGTACGGGCTGAAAGCTTCGGGCCTCCGGAGACCCAGAGTATTGGCTTTGCCAATAAGAGGGCTCAATCCGAGACTGACTAAAAATATTAGTATATTTAGCTAAATTTTTCAAATAAATCTTATTTAAAAAAAATTTTGTTTTTGGTAAAATTCTTGTAAAAATAAGATTTTGTCCCCCCCCCCTTCGGGGGGTATTTATTACCTCAGAGGGGCCCCTTTGGGGCAACGAAGGGCCCCCTTTGGGCCCCGGAGGGCAAGATAAAGAGGAAGTTGAGTTAAAACTTTTTTGTCCCCCCGAAGGGGCGAAAGCACTTTGTGTTGTTACCCCTTTGGGGCAATCCTCGCGTTGCATTGCCCCTTCGGGGCAAGAGACCAATTGTGGCGTTTGTGCTATATTGGTAAAAAAAGTACTTTTTTTTTTAAAGTTCTTTGCATTTTTTGATAAAACAATTTTGCGTATTAGACTTAGTTCATCATTAATTCTAGTTTCATCAGTAGCTCTTTTTTTATATTTAAACATAATATTTTGTGTCTTTTACATAAAATAAAATATAAAATCGTTAAATCTTATTTCTAAAATAACCCCAAAGGTCCCTCCCCCCTTCGGCCGCTTTGCTCGTTGCCCCAAAGGGGCCCCTGTGGGCAATATATTGCTCTTGCCCCTATTCGGCTTTGCCGAATAGGGCATATATAGCCCCCCCCTTCGGGGGGATTTAAATTGAATATAAAGGAAATAACGATTTTATATTGTTTAGTTCAATATATGAACGAAGGCTTTCCTCCGGGGCCGGGCTGTATTGGCTTTGCGTCGTTGCCCCGAAGGGGCAAGAACAACGTGTTTGCCCCTTTGGGGCACGAGAATATTTGTCTTCTTAGTTACCCTCCGGGCCCCTTTGGGCAATATATGCCCAAAGGGGCCCCAATATCTGCCCAAAGCTTTCGCCCCTTCGGGGGCCGCTATATATGCCTAAAGGGCCCCTTCCAGCACCTTTAGGTGCAGTATGCGCTTCTTTGTCATCTCTTTCTCCCGAAGGGAGACGTAGCGAGAGAAAGCCAAAGGGCCTTCTCTTTATTTTTAAGGTCGGCTTCGCCGATCCCAAAGCCCCTTCGGCAATATATGCCCAAAGGGGCTACGTTGTATCGGCTTCGCCGATTTTAGACAAAGAAGCGGGACGTAATATATGCCTTTCGTTGCCCCTTCGGGGCCCCTTTGGGCATAGATTGCGTTGCCCCTTCGGGCCCCTTTGGGCATATATAGCCAATAGACCCAGAGGGCCTTCGCGTCGTCTATTGGCTTCGCCAATTGAGAACAACGTGGGAGTCAAAGGCTTTTTAGTTACCCCAGAGGGGGCCCACTTTATATGCCGCGGAGCGGGCGTCGTTGCCCCTTCGGGGCAAGAGCAATATATTGCCCATAGGGGCCCCTTCGGGGCAACGAGCAAGGCGGCCCAAAGGGGCTGAAGGGGGCGCTTTCTCGTTGCCCTTTGGGCCCCTTTGGGCCCCGGAGGGCAAGATAAATATGCGCGCTCCCACGTAGTGGGACGCGCATACTGCACCTTTAGGTGCTGGAGGATCGGCTTCTCTGTCTTATGCGCGGAGCGCATACTGCACCTTTAGGTGCTGGAAAGCAGACATTTATGGCTGAAAGCAGCACAATAAATTGCCCTCCGGGCCCTCGCTGTTTCGCTGTCTGTCTTATGCGCAGAGCGCATACTGCACCTTTAGGTGCTGGAAAGGATACAACGACAGAGATGCACCAACAAAGGGCTAAAAGGATTTGCTTTTGCCCCTTTGGGGCCCCGGAGGGCAAGAGAAAGAGCAAATAACGTGGCCCTTCGTTGCCCCTTTGGACCCCCTTTGGGCCGCCTTGCTTTCAGCCCTCTGGGCCCCGGAGGGCAAGATAAAGTTAACAATATATGCCCACAGGGGCGTCCCGCAATATATGCCCAAAGGGGTCAATTGGCTTTGCCAATAGTTCCTGAAAGCATAGGGGCCCCTTCGGTTCGGCTTTGCCGATGCAACGAGCAAAGCGGCCAAAGGGCTCGCAATATATAGAGACGGCTTTCAGCCCGAAGGGCATATATTGCGCTTTCGCCCCTTTGGGACAGCCTTTCAGCCCAGAGGGCATAGATTGTATCCCCCTGCGGGGGTCATACAAATACAGATCTGTCAAATAAAAATTCATCCCTGTGTTAAAAAGGTTGTAAAGGAAAGGCGCAGATAAACCAGACTTTCTTGTTATGACCCATACATTTTAATTGGTACATCTTGTAAAAACTCACAAGCAAAAAACGCGTTTCTTTGTTATGCTTTCTCCCTTCGGGAGACGGAGCGCATACTGCACCTTTAGGTGCTGGAGGACAAATAAAGCAACGCTATATATGCCCAGAACAGCAAAGGCCCTTTGGTTTTTCCAGGAAGTCCCCTTTGGGGACCCTCTCGTTGCCCTGAAGGGGCCCCTTTGGGCATATATTGCGGGGTATGCGCGTCTTCCCACAACGTGTTTGCCCCGAAGGGGCACGACATCGGCCCTGCCGATACAACACTTTATATGCCCTCCGGGGCCCCGAAGGGGCACGAGCGCGCATATTTTTAGTTGCCCCAAAGTGTTGTTGCCCCAAAGGGGCAATCCTCGCTTTGGGGTATCGGCTTTGCCGATCCTCGACCGTTCAGGGGCGAACCTATCTCGCAAAGTTCCTTTGGTCTATTGGCTCTTGCCCCGAAGGGGCTTATATTGCCCGGAGGGGTATTGGCAAACCCCTGCGGGGTCTGCCGAGGGTCCCCAAAGGGGACAGAACGCAACGCTTGCCCCTTTGGGGCAACGGAACGTGTTACGTTATTGCCCCAAAGGGGCATTGTAAATGTTTAGGCCCAACCGGACTTGAACCGATGACCTATTGCTTGTAAGGCAATCACTCTACCGACTGAGTTATGGGCCTACTTTAATATTAAAGTATTTTGTAGTTTGGGATTGTTAACAATTATTATTATACTTTATTATTATTTTTTTTGCAAGTTTTTCTTTTTTTCTAAAGTGTGTTGGAGATAAGAACACTAGTTGTTGGGTGCTTTCAGCCCTTTGGGCCGCTTCTTTGTCGTCGTTGCCCCGAAGGGGCCTTTCCAGCACCTAAAGGTGCAGTATGCGCTTTGCGCATAAGACAAAAAAGCGAGAGAAAGCTAAAGGGCCCCTTTGGGGCAAAAGCAATAGATGCCCGAAGGGGCAACGAAGGTAACTGATTGCCAATGCAGCCCCTTATGGGCTCTTCGGCAAAGCCGAACCGAAGGGGCGAGCGCATACTGCACCTTTAGGTGCTGGAACGGTCTTTTTTGGAGGGTCGAGTGTTAACTCGACTTCCTGAAAGCCCCCGAAGGCCCTTTGGCAATATATGCCCAGAACAGTGAAGGCCCTTTGTTGGTGCTCGTTGCCCCTTCGTTTTCTTGCCCGGAGGGGCCCAAAGGGTAAGCAATATATGCCAAAGGGCTAAAAGTATTTTTAGCAATCCGCTTTTTTGTCTTATGCGCAAAGCGCATACTGCACCTTTAGGTGCTGGAAAGGCCCCTTCTCTTTTTTTTAAGCAAAGCGGGACGCTTCTCTCTCTGAAAGCCTTCGCTGTTTCCAGGATCTCGTGCCCCAAAGGGGCAAACACGTTGTTCCCCTTTGGGCATATATTGAGAAGGGGCAACCCCTTCGGGCATTTATTGCCGATCTCTCGTTGCCCCTTCGGGGCAAGAGCTATATATGCCCAAAGGGGCCCCAAAGGGGCAAGGGTATGCGCTTTTTTGTCGTCGTTGCCCCGAAGGGGCAAGAGCGTAGCGAGAGAAAGCCAAAGGGACGCCGTTTGCCCCTTTGGGGCAAAGAGAAGGGGCAAGAACTTTATATGCCCTTCGGGGCCCCTTTGGGGCACGAGCGCTTCTCTGTCTAAAAGACGTTCCTTGCTTCGCTCCCCTTCGGTTCTCGTGCCCCAAAGGGGCAAACACGTTGTGGGACGCAATATATGCCCAAAGGGCACAACCCCTTCGGGCATATATTGCGTTGCTTTTGCCCCTTTGACGTCCCCCAAAGGGGGATGCGAGGGCCCTCTGGGTCGAGCAATAGCGAGGAAGGTTGGTTTGTGTAGTCCCCTGTGGGGACTTCCTTGCTTGGCGTTGGCTCTTGCCCCTTCCAGGATCGGCAATATATGCCCAAAGGGGCCCCTTCGGGGCAACGAGAGCTTTCAGCCCGTAGGCCCGGAGGGCAACTGAAAGCCGATCCTGGAAGTCAAAGGGGGCCCAAAAGGGGGCGAGCTAAAAGCATGGCTAGGGAGAAAGGGGAGTGTTATACTTAACAAATTAATGGCAGGGGCAGGATTTGAACCTGCGACCTCAGGATTATGAGCCCCACGAGCTACCAGACTGCTCTACCCTGCTTGAATGAAAAATTAAAGCAAAAAAGTTAAACAAAATAAAAAACATTCTTTACTCTAAAATAACATAAAAAATGTTTTTTGTCTACACCAACAAAGACGTCACAATATATGCCCCCCCTTCGGGGGGTTGCGTTTGCCATCTCAATATATGCCCAAAGGGCCTTCGGGGCAAGAGCGCGCTTACCCTTGGGCCCCGGAGGGCAAGAAAAAGAAGGGGCCCTTTAGGCATATATAGCGAGGATTGCCCCAAAGGGGCCCTTTGGCATATATTGGGGCCCCTTGGGTATATATTGGGCAATAGCAACGCGAGGATTGCCCCGGAGGGGCCCTTTGGCATATATTGCGGCCAACGGGGCCCCCTTTGTGTATGTGGCCCCTCCGGCCGCTTCGCGCCGCCTCCCACGTTGTGGGACGCGGCAATATATTGCACCAACCTTCCTCGCGTTGCGTTGTTTTGTATTTATACTTCCAGCACCTAAAGGTGCAGTATGCGCGTCTCTTGGCAAAGCCAAGGAACTATTGGCTTTGCCAATTGACAACACAACGTGTTTGCCCCGAAGGGGCACGAGGAACAATTGGCGAAGCCTATATATAAAAGCATATTTGTCTGAAAGCACAGGGCCCCCCGAAGGCCCTTTGGGCTTCTTTGTCTGAAAGCAATAGACCAAAGGGGCCCCCTTATCTGTCCTCCGCACTTTATAGGTCTGCCCTGCTATCTATTACCGGAGGGGCCCAAAGGCTCGCTTCTTTGGGAGATAAGCAATATCTTTTATATAAATAAGGGGCTTCATATATTGCCTTTCGTTGCCCTTTGGGCCCCTTTGGGCATATATAGAGGATCGGCAGACCCCACAGGGGTTTGCCGATCCTCTATATATGCCCAAAGGGGCCCAAAGTGCTGCTACGCGCTTTCAGCCCTCTGGGCCCCGGAGGGCAAGATAAAGTCAATATATTGCCTTTCGCCCCTTTGGGGAGCGAAGCAAGGATTGCCCCATAGGGGCAACAACAAAGCCATTAGCTTCGCTAATGAAAGGGCTCGCTATCAGTTACCCTCCAGGCCCGAAGGGGGTTAACTAACGTTCCTTCGGGCCCGCTTTGCGCAATCAGTTGCCCCAGAGGGGCCCGGAGGGGGGGGGCATATATAGCCAATAGACCAAAGGGCCCTCGTATCCCCCTTTGGGGGACGTCGAAGGTTGGTGCTCCCCAAAGGGGCGAACGGAGCCCTTTGGGCATATATTGCCCAAAGGGGACAGCCCCCTCCGGGGTAATTATATGATGCCTCTTTGGGGCAACGACGGAGGGTAATAGATAGAGAGAGATGCCTGAAAGGTTCGCCCCTTATGCGCTCCCCAAAGGGGCGAGCGCATACTGCACCTTTAGGTGCTGGAACGGAGCCCTTTGGGCATATATTGCAATATATGCCCAAAGGGCTCCGCCAACAAAGACTTCTTATAATTACCCGGCTCTTACTCCGGCTATATTAGCCCGGAACAGCCTTTCGCCTTCGTTGCCCCTTCGGGGCAAGAGCGTTGATGTATCGGCATCTCTGTCCTTCGCTGTCAAAGCGGGCCCAGAGGGTAATAGATTGCGGCCCCCGAAGGGGCCTTTCAGCCCGTAGGGTAACTGAAAGCCGATCCTCAAACCTTCAGGGGGACAAAGAAGGCATATATAGTCGGGCCAAAGGGGTTACATTTTAACTGCTTTATTAGCGAAGCTAATACTTTGGGCCCCTTTGGGCCACTATGTCGTTGCCCCCCCCCCCTTCGGGCCCCTCCGGCAATATATGCCCAAAGGGGCTATGCGAGATGACAAAGAAGTGCAAAGCACAATCAGTTGCCCTCCGGGCATCTCTTTCGCCCCGAAGGGGAGCGAAGCAAGGATTGCCCCTTTGGGGCAACAACAAAGCGAGGATTGTCCCAAAGGGGCAACAACGAAGGGGGGGCCCGCTATATATGCCCAAAGGGGCTGCGCAATCAGTTGCCATCTCAATATATGCCCAAAGGGCCTTCGGGGCAAGAGCATGCTTACCCTTGGGCCCTGGAGGGCAAGAAAAAGAAGGGGCCCTTTAGGCATATATAGCGAGGATTGCCCCAAAGGGGCAACAACGAAGGTTGGTGCATGCGTTGCCCCTTCGGGGCCCCTTCGGGGCCCCTTCGGGCATATATTGCTCTTGCCCCGAAGGGGCAACGAGCACAATCAGTTGCCCCAGAGGGGCGTCTTGCTTCGTTCCCCGTAGGGGCGAGAGAAGGGGGGGGGAGCGAAGCAAGGAAGTCCCCACAGGGGACAACGATGCCCTTTGGCATATATTGCAATATCCCTTTGGGCATATATTGTGCTTTTAAATGCGTTGACTATGTTTTGTTTTTAAAAACTCCCCAGGTAGGACTTGAACCTACGACCAATCGGTTAACAGCCGATCGCTCTACCACTGAGCTACTGAAGATTAAATAAAGTATCTATATTTAAATATATTATAAATTTATAAAAAAAACAAGTCTATATATTGCCTATCTCCTTCCCCTTCTAAGGGTCCCTTTTAGGAACTTCCTTGCTTCCAGCACCTAAAGGTGCAGTATGCGCTACGTCTCCCTTCGGGAGAAAGCATATTTGTCCCCCCGAAGGGGCGAAAGCCCCCTTCGGGCCCCTCTTATTAGCGAAGCTAATACTTTGGCCGCTCTGTTGTTGCCCCAAAGGGGCAATTATTGGCAAAGCCAATACCTTGCAATATATGCCCAAAGTGTTGTCCAGCACCTAAAGGTGCAGTATGCGCTCCGCGCATAAATTGGCTTTGCCAATAGATAACGTAACCCCCTTCCAGGATCGGCAATATATGCCCAAAGGGCCCTCGCTGTCTCGTTGCCCCGAAGGGGCCCCTATGCTTTCAGACAAAGAAGCGGGGTATGCGCGTCCCACTACGTGGGAGCGCATAAGGGGTCACGTTCCTCGCTTTGGGGTATCGGCAATATATGCCCAAAGGGCACTTTTTTGTCTGAAAGGCCCCTTTGGGGCACGAGATCCTCGACCGTTCAGGAGCGAAAGGCCCCTTTGGGCATGTATTGTGCTGAACGGAGGACAAAGAAGCTGCAAAGCGGCCCCTTTGGGGGCATAGATTGTGCTATCTCTTTCCCCAGGGGGGCCCGGAGGGGCCTTTGCGTTATAAATAAGGAGAAGGGCCCCTTTGGGGCAATAACGTAACCCCCTTCGTTGTTGCCCCAAAGGGGCAATCCTCGCTTTGTTTCCCTTCGGGAGAAGAGATGCCCCTATGGGGCAGCACCTAAAGGTGCAGTATGCGCTCGCCCCTTTAGGGAGCGCTTATATATCTGAAAGCCGCTGTCGGGCTAAAAGACGTTCCTCTATATATTGCCTTTCGCCCCTTATGCGCAAAGCGCATACTGCACCTTTAGGTGCTGGAACGGAGGACAAAAAAGCAAGGATTGCCCCATAGGGGCAACAACAAGGCGGGCAAAGGGGCCCGAAGGGGCGTCTTGCTTCGCTCCCCGAAGGGGCGAGAGAAGGGCAACGACCCCGGAGGGGGGGGCATATATTGAGACATAATATTGCCCCGAAGGGGGTATTTATACAAATCCTCCAAAGGGGCCCGGAACAGCCTTTCGCCTTCGTTGCCCCTTCGGGGCAAAAGCGTTGATGTATCGGCTTTTAAATAAGGCTTTCAGCCCTCCGGGCAATATATGCCCAAAGGGCTGAAAGGATCAAGTCCTCTGACTTTTTTGGCCCCTTCGGGCCTAGAGGATCCTCCGATGCCCCTTCGGCCGCTTTGCTCGTTGCCCCAAAGGGGCAAGAGCAAAGCGGGACGCAATATATAGCCAATAGATCGTACCCCCAAAGGGGACTATCAGGATCGAGCATCTGCGAGATACTCTATCCTAGAGGATCCTCCGATGCCCCTTCGGCCGCTTTGCTCGTTGCCCCGAAGGGGCCCCTTTGGGCTTCCAGCACCTAAAGGTGCAGTATGCGCTCCCCGAAGGGGCGAGCGCATACTGCACCTTTAGGTGCTGGAAAGGGGACGCAATATATAGCCAATAGATCGTAGAGACTATATATGCCCAAAGGGGCCCCGGAGGGGCACTATCAGGATCCCCAAACCTTCGGGGCCCCTTTGGGCATATATAGTCTGAAAGATATAGCCAATTTCAATTTATATAGACTTATGTCTATAAAATAAAAATTAAATTAATTTTACTACTTTTAAAAGACCTAAATAAATACCTAAAGTAAAAACTAAAGCGCCAATTAGTAAACCTACGTAACTTGTGATTGTTAACATAAAATAATAAAAAATTCAAATCAAAAATCCTGTTTAACCTTATAATCTAATAACTTTTAGCCACTCCCGGCTAACCCCCACTGGCCGGCTTCCAGGATCGGCAATATATGCCCAAAGGGCCCTCGCTGTCTCCCGCTTTGCTCTTGCCCCAAAGGGGCAAGGGTATGCGCGTCCCACTACGTGTTTGCCCCTTTGGGGCACGAGCGCGCATAAATCAGTTACATTTTGCCCCAAAGGGGCCGAAGGTTTTTTTGGAGGGTCCTCAAAGGGGACTTCCTGAAAGCCCCCAAAGGGGCAATATATGCCGCGTCCTTTCAGACAAAAAAGTGGGACGCCGTTTGCCCCTTTGGGGCAAAGAGAAGGGGCCCCTTTGGGCATATATTGTGTTTGCCCCTTCGGGGCACGAGGCGGCCCGAAGGGGCTGGAGGGGTTATACTTCTCTGTCTTATGCGCTCCCCGAAGGGGCGAGCGCATACTGCACCTTTAGGTG
>VFQM010001389.1_pt1 | contig 21362 bp, 18 predicted proteins | sample 3512391 | NCBI WGS metagenome assembly VFQM01 (sample SAMN10412369, study PRJNA504923) | tailings metagenome | isolation source: Replicate 1 from Balatoc abandoned mine | place: Philippines | reverse complement strand
ATGCTCGCACCGTGCGCGCCCAGACCATCGTCGAGCGCAACAAGGAATATGTCCAGGCCGCCCGGCTGCTCAAGGTTCCGGCACGGCGCATCCTGGCGCGCCACATCCTGCCCAACACGCTGACACCGGTTCTGGTTGCTGCCACGCTGAACTTCGGCATGGCGATCCTGACCGAGGCGACGCTGTCCTTCCTGGGCATCGGCATGCCGCCCGGCCAGCCTTCGCTGGGAACGCTGATCCGCATCGGCAACCAGTTCCTGTTCTCCGGCTCGTGGTGGATCGTGCTCTTTCCGGTGATCCAGCTCTGCCTGCTCGTCGTCGTCGTCAACATCCTGGGTGATTGGCTGCGCGACCTGCTCAATCCGAAACTGAGGTAAGTGCATGACCAGCCTGTTGCTCCGCAACGTTCGTCCCTATGGCGGTGCGAACTCTGATCTGTTGATCCGCGACGGACGGATCGCCGGCATCGGCCGTTTCGACGCGGATCCCGGCATGCCGGTCGAGGACGGCAAGGGCGCCATCGCCATTCCGGGCCTGATCGACGCGCATACCCATCTCGACAAGACCAGCTGGGGCATGCCCTGGCACGAGAACAACCGCCGTGCCGTGCTGCGCGAGCGCATCGACTTCGAGCGTGAGAACCGCATCGAGATCGGCATCGACCCGCACCGCCAGTCGATGCGCCATGCGATCGGCCTTGCCGCCCATGGCGCCACCCATATCCGCAGCCATGTCGATATCGATCCGCGCCACAAGCTGGCGCTCGTCGACGGCATCATGGAGACCCGCGAGAAGCTGAAGGGCGTCATCGACATCGAGATCGTCGCCTTCCCGCAGTCGGGCCTGATGGTCATGCCCGGCACGCTGGAGCTGCTCGACGAGGCGCTGAGCCAGGGCTGCGAAGTCCTCGGCGGCATCGATCCCTGCGGCATCGACCGTGACCCCAAGGGCCAGCTGGACGCGATCTTCGCGCTGGCCGTGAAGCACCAGTGCCCGATCGACATCCACCTGCACGAAGCAGGCGAGCTCGGCGCCTTCACCATGGAGCTGATGTTCGAGCGCATCCGCGCCAACGGCATGCAGGGCAAGGTGGCGATCAGCCACGCCTTTGCGCTCGGGATGAACGACTATCTGCGTGTCGGCCAGCTGATCGAGCAGATCGCCGAGCTCGACGTGGCGATCCTGACCACGGGCGCGCCGTCGGCGACGGTGCCGTCGATCATGCGCCTCAAACAGGCGGGCGTGCGCGTCGGCGCCGGCTGCGACGGCATCCGCGACACCTGGGGCCCGTGGGGCCAGCCCGACATGCTTGACCGCGCCAAGGTTGTGGGCATGAAGAACGGCCTGCGCTCGGACATCGAGCTGGCGCACGTGCTGCACATCGTCTCGCAGGGTGGCGCCGATGTCATGCGCCTCGAGGGCTACGGCCTGGCCGAAGGCTGCAACGCTGATCTCACTCTGCTGACCGGCGAGACGCTGGCCCACGCGGTGGTCGACGTCGCGCCGCGCCCGCTCGTCGTCAAGGGCGGCCGCGTCACTGCCCGCAACGGCCAGGCCACGGTGGAAATGCCATGACCAGACAGGTTCTCGACACGCTCGCACTCGGCAAGCGCCCCGACGGGCGCACGCTCATCACCGCAGCCTGGGTGCTCGGCCACCGCGACGGCGGGCACAGGCTGATCCCCAACGGCCAGGTCGTCATCGACGGCGGCGAGGTCATCTATGTCGGCACCGACTTCCCCGGTGAGGTCGCCCGCCGCATCGATTTCGGCAACGCCCTCGTCAGCCCCGGCTTCATCGATCTCGACGCGTTGTCGGATCTCGACACGACCATCCTGGGCATCGACCATCATCCCGGCTGGGCCAAGGGCCGCGTCTGGCCGCGCCACTATGTCGAGGCTGGCCCCTACGAGATGTACTCGCAGGAAGAGCTCGCCTTCCAGAAGCGATTTGCCTTTGGCCAGCTTCTGCTGAACGGCATCACGACCGCTGCTCCGATCGCCTCGCTGTTCTATCGCGAGTGGGGCGAGACGGTCGCCGAGTTCGATGCCGCGGCTGATGCCGCCGGCGACCTCGGCCTGCGCGTCTATCTGAGCCCCGCCTATCGTGCAGGCGGCATGGTGCTCGAGGAACCCGGCCGGATGGAAGCCGTGTTCGACGAGAAGCGCGGCCTTGCCGGCCTGCGCGATGCCGTCGACTACATCGGCCGCCAGAACGGCCGTCATGGCGACCTGGTGCGCGGCCTGCTTGTGCCGGACCGTGTCGAGACCTGCACCGAGGAACTGCTGCGCCAGACGCAGTCTGCGGCCGAGGAGCTCGGCTGCAAGATCCGCCTGCACATGGCGCAGGGCTCGATGGAGGTCGACACCGTGCGCAAGCTGCATGGCACGACGGCACCCGTTTGGCTGGCGCGCGCCGGCCTGCTCAACGACAGGCTGATCGCGCCGCACGCCACCAATGCCACCGAGGAGGACCTCGGTCTCTATGCCGAGAACGGCGTGTCGATCGTGCATTGCCCGCTGGTCTCGGCCCGTGGCGGCAGCACGCTCAACTCGTTCTCCAAGTGCAAGGAGCGCGGCATCAACATCGCCATGGGCACCGATACGACGCCTGCCGACATGCTGATGAACCTGCTCGTCGGCCTGATCGCCTGCCGCATCAACGACCGGGCTCCGGACCGCGTCCGCAGCGCCGACCTGTTCGATGCGGCGACGATTGGCGGCGCCAGGGCACTCGGCCGCGACGACCTCGGCAAGCTTGCGCCGGGCGCCCGCGCCGACATCGCGGTGTTCGGGCTCGACGATGCGGTCATGGCGCCGTCGATCGACCCGATCACCACGCTGGTGACGGGCGGTTCAGGCAAAGTCACCCAGGCCGTCTTTGTCGACGGGCGCCTGTCGATGCGCTTCGGCGAGGTCGCCGGCATCGACATGAAGGCCGCGCGCGAGCGTGCGCAGCGCCAGTTCGACGGTCTGATCGCCAAGTATCCGGAACGCAGCTGGGGCAACCCGTCGGTTTCGGAAATCTTCCCGCCCAGCTATCCGATAGAGGTCAACGACAATGGCTGAAGCCGAGAAGGCAGTGCTTGAAGTACGCAACCTCAAGGTCGAGTTTCCCGGCCGCCGCGGGGTTGCCACCGCACTCTCCGAAGTGAGCCTGTCGATCCGCCCCGGCGAGATCCTCGGCGTCGTCGGCGAGTCCGGTGCCGGCAAGTCGATGACGGGCCTGGCGATCCAGGGCCTGCTCGAGCGGCCGGGCCGCATCGCCGAAGGCGAGATCTGGCTCGGCGATCGCCGCATCGACCAGCTCAACGACCGCGAGATGGAGACGATCCGCGGCCGCGAGATCGGAGCGATCTTCCAGGATCCGCTGACCTCGCTCAACCCGCTGTTCACGGTCGGTGCGCAGCTGACCGAGACCATCCGCCAGCATCTCGGCATGGGCAAGGCGGAGGCGAGGGCACGCGCGATCTCGCTGCTCAAGGACGTCGGCATTCCTTCGCCCGAGGATCGCTTTGGCCAGTATCCGCACCAGTTTTCGGGCGGAATGCGCCAGCGCGTGGTGATTGCGCTTGCACTTGCCGCTTCCCCCAAGCTGATCATCGCCGACGAGCCGACCACCGCGCTCGACGTGTCGATCCAGGCGCAGATCACCTCGCTGCTGCGCAAGCTGTGCAAGGAAAAGCAGACGGCGGTGATGCTGGTGACGCACGACATGGGCGTCATCGCCGAGACCGCCGACCGCATCGCGGTGATGTATGCCGGCCGCCTCGTCGAGATCGGGCCTGTCGCGGAGGTGCTGCATGCACCCAAGCACCCCTACACCCGCGGGCTGATGGCCTCGATCCCGGCACTCGGCGCCCGCGTCGAACGACTCAACCAGATCGACGGCTCCATGCCGCGGCTCGACGCCGTTCCGACCGGCTGCGCCTTCAACCCGCGCTGCAAGGACGCTGGGCCGCGCTGCTCGCGCGAACGGCCAACCCTGGTGCCCACGGGCACGGGTGCGAGCGCATGCTGGATCAATGCAGGAGGAACCGCATGACCGCGATGACTTCACACAGGACCTCGGCACTCAGCGTCAAGAAGCTGGTCAAGACGTTCGACGTCTCCGCGCCGTGGCTGAACCGCGTCGTCGAGCGCAAGCCGCGCCAGTACCTGCAGGCGGTCAACGACATCAGCTTCGAGGTGCCGCTGGGCGGCTGCCTCAGCCTCGTCGGTGAAAGCGGCTGCGGCAAGTCGACGGTCGCCCGCCTGGTGACGGGTCTCTACCGCGCCAACGGCGGCGAGATGCGCTTCGCGCCCGGCGAAGACGGCAAGCCGCTGGCAGCCCAGATGATCTTCCAGGATCCCTATGCCTCGCTCAATCCGCGCTGGCGGGTGAAGAACATCATCGCCGAGCCGATCCGCGAGCTGAAACTCAGGAAGACTTCGGCGGAAATCGACGAGCGCGTGGTGGAACTGCTCAAGACCGTCGGCCTGTCGGCATCGGACGGAGAAAAATTCCCGCACGAGTTCTCCGGCGGCCAGCGCCAGCGTATCTCGATCGCGCGCGCGCTTGCCAGCGAGCCCCGCTTCCTGGTCTGCGACGAGCCGACCTCGGCGCTCGACGTGTCGGTACAGGCGCAGGTGCTGAACCTGATGCGCAAGCTGCAGGACGAGTTCGGCCTGACCTACCTGTTCATCAGCCACGACATGAGCGTGGTGCGGCACATGTCCGACCGCATCGCGGTCATGTATCTCGGCCGCATCGTCGAGGAGGGCGAGACCGAAGAGCTGTTCGCCAGGCCGCGCCACCCCTACACGCAGCTCCTGCTGCAGACGATCCCCAACATCAAGGATCCGCAACGTGATCGCGTCGTTGCCGCCGGCGAAGTGCCGAGCCCGCTCAGGCCACCGTCGGGCTGCAGCTTCCATCCGCGCTGCCCGATGGCGACGGCTCGATGCTCGGCCGAGCTGCCGGAGGTGCGGACGCTGGCCAGCGGAACGCGGGTGGCGTGCCACCTGGTTCAGGACGAGTGATCGAGATGCCTGCCGGTTACGCCAGTGCGGCCCTGAGATCGTGGGAGATGTCGCGCACTTCCCTCAAATCGAGCTCCGACTCCACGTGCTCCAGATGATGTTCCATCAGCGCGCCGGCCTTCTTGAAGTTGCCGCTGGCAATCTGCTCGACGATCTCGGCATGCTCGTCGGGACCGCAGTTGAATCGCGCGGTATTGCGGTACACTGCGGTGATCAGCGAGGTGCGCGAGATCAGGTCGCGCATCATGCCGAACAGGAAGTCGGAGCCGGAAATCTCGGCAAGCAGGAGATGGAAGCCACCAGAGAGCTTGATGATGTCGGTGGTGGAGTCCTTGGCGTTGGCGATGCGCTCCTGGGCGATGTGGTTGCGCAGCCGTGCCACGTCTGGCTTGGAGATCGAATTGCCGATGCGATCGACGACACAGGCCTCGACCGAGCGGCGGATGGCGAACACGTCCCGGGCCTCGTCGACGGATGGCTGGCACACGAAAGCGCCACGATTGGGGATGATCGTCACCAGGCCTTCGCGCTCGAGCGCGGTCAGTGCCTGGCGGATGCGGGCGCGGCTGACGTCGAAGATTGTGGCCAGCTGGCCTTCCTTCAGCTGGACGCCCGGACGCAGCCGGCGCTCGGCAATCGAGAGCCATACCTTCTCGACGATTTGCTGTGTCGAAACGCTTGCCTGTTCGCTCATGACGCGATGCCTCCCACGAGGCCCGACATTCGTGATGCACAATAAAAAGTCAACATTCCAATAAATTACCCGAACCCGATTTTGCTGACAATCGAATAGAAAATTGTTTACCAAATCGGTTCGGAATTGAGAGGACGTATGGAGTTCGATTTCACCAAACTGGAGATGGACAGCCGCTATCGGCTGCTGACCAACTTCATCGGTCCGCGGCCTATAGCACTCGTCACCACCCGCTCGGCCACCGGGCGCAGCAACGCGGCGCCGATGAGCTTCTTCAACGTGTTCTCGCACGAGCCGCCCATCGTTGTGCTCGGCATCCAGCCGCGCGCCACCGGCGAAGACAAGGACACCGTCGTCAACATCCGGCGCACGGGTGAGTTCGTGGTCAACATGGTTGATATGGCCCTGTCGCAGCAGATGCTGGTCTGCGGCCTGGGCTTCGAAAGCGATGTCGACGAACTCGAGATGGCGGGGCTGCCAACCGCTCGCGGCGCCCAGATCGACGTCGAGTACGTGACCAACGCACCATGCGCGTTCGAATGCCGCGTTGAGCGCTTGATCGAATATCCACGCCGCCTGCTCGTGCTGGGCGAGGTGGTGCACATGCATGTGCGCCGCGACTGCCTGGACGAGGCCGGGCGCTATGTGAATCCAGAAGTCTATCAGCCGATCGCCCGGCTTCATGCAGACAACTACATCACCTCCGACCGCCAGTTCGTGCTCAAGGCACCGGCGATTGCGGATGTGCTCAAGGCGAACGAACGCGGCGAGTAGGACCCAACAAAAGTGCATATCCGCCTGATCAATCCGAATTCGACCGCTTCCATGACCAACCAGGCGCTGGAAAGTGCCTTGCGTGTCGCCAGCGCCGGGACCCACGTCAGCGCCGTCAACCCGGTGAGGACGCCCGTCAGCATCGAGGGGAGCGCCGACGAGGCGCTGGCCGTACCCGACATGCTGTCGGAAATCCGCAAGGGCGAGGGCCAGGGCGTCGATGCCTATGTCATCGCCTGCTTCGACGACCCCGGGCTGCATGCCGCCCGCGAAGTCGCCAAGGGGCCGGTCATCGGCATCTGCCAGGCGGCCGTGCAGGTGGCCATGACCATCAGCCGGCGCTTTTCGGTGGTGACCACGCTGCCGCGCTCGGTGCCTATCATCGAGGACATCGTGCAGGCCTATGGCGCCGGGCACCATTGCCGTGCGGTGCACGCCATCGACCTGCCGGTGCTTGGCCTCGAGGAAGACCCAGAGACGGCCGAACGCCTGCTGGTCGAAGCGATCGAGCGCGCAAAGCTCCATGATCGTGCAGAAGCCATCATCCTCGGCTGTGCGGGCATGTCGAGCCTGTGCGACAGGCTGGCCAAGGCAACCGGCGTGCCGGTCATCGACGGGGTGACCGCCGCGCTCAAGATCGCCGAGGCGCTCGTAGGCGCCGGCTACGTGACCTCCAAGGTCAACGCCTATGATTACCCGCGCCAGAAGGGCCCGGCACTCATCGATGCCGACCTGCAACTAAGGGCGGCGAACAGCTGAGACCGGCAACGAAAAAGGGGCTCTCGGGCCCCTTTTTTTGTTCTTGCTGGAGAACTGGCGGCCTGCTCGGCAGGCCGCCATGCGTGCCCCTTACACGACCGGCGGCGCCGGCGGCACCACGGGCTCCTCGAAGGTCCGGTAGAGCTTGCCCCAGTGCGGGTCGTGCATGTGCGCCTGCAGGCCGGCCCGGTCGGCGAGAGCCCGTGCCTCGCGCTCGCCGAAGTCGAGCGCCTCATCCATGTCGGTCGTCAGCACCTTGCCGCCTTCCATCAGGATCTTGCCGTCGACGATGACAGTGTCGACGTCGCTGCCGAGCACCTGCTGCACCAGCCGATGAACGACCATCCAGTTGGGCGTCAGGTGCGGTTGACGCATGTTGATGATGGCGATGTCGGCCTTCTTGCCGACCTCGAGCGAGCCGATCTCGTGGTCCATGCCAAGCGCACGTGCGGCGTCGATGGTGATCATCTCGAACATCTTGCCGGGCGGCAGCAGGTAGCGGTCGTGGTTGTGCAGCAAGTGCTGGGTGTACTGGGCGAGCCGCGCCATCTGGAACATGTCGAAGTGGCGGCTCGGCGAGACGCCGTCGGAGGTGACCGCAACGGGCACGCCCTTGGAGATCATATCGAGGATCGGCGTCGAGCGGCCGGGCGGGGCGTGGGTCACGAAGGTGCCGGTCTCGGCCAGGATGTCGACTTCCTCGTGGGAAATGCCCCAGCAGTGCTGCAGGTGGACGTCGGGTCCGAGGATGGCATTTTCCTTGTCCTGGAAGGCCATGCGAATCTGGCCGGCGAAGGCGTCGGAATGGATGCGCACGCCCCATTTCCGGGCGGTCTCGCGAACGCCGCGTGCCTGCATGCGGTCGTTGTCGGTGAGCTTGACCGCCCGGTCGGGCGTGGTGGCGTTGGATGGGTCAAGCGACGGCACGATGGTGAACGGCGTCAGGAACACCTTGATGCGGCCGTCGGCGCTGCCGTTCAGCTCCTGGATCGTGGCCTCGGCGCCCTCGATCATCTCCTCGAAGGAGATGTGGCGGCGCTCCGGCTTGCCGCTCTCCCAACGCGTGACCGGATGCGGCCAGGGCAGGCCGGCAGGGCCGACGCAGATGATCTCGCGCAGGCCGATCTCGCCATAGGCCTTGGCATGGTTGCTGGCGAAGACCGGGTCGTCGCTGCGCGGCATCGACGAGATGATGCTGACGCCCGTGGTGACGCCGGCGCGCAGGCGTTCGAGGCCGGACACCAGGCCGTCGGCATACCAGTAGTCGCGTGTCGTGTAGTGGTAGTAGGTCGGCGTGACGATCTGCATCCACATCGAGTTGGTGTCCGCCGCGATGCTGCGGATCAACACGTGCCCGGCATGGCCGTGGGCGTCGATGATGCCGGGAACGATCAGCTTGCCGCGGCAATCGACAACCTTCTTGTCCTGGTGCCGGGGTTCCAGCTCGCTCGCCAATCCAATGTCGACAATCCTGTCATTCTTGATCGCGATTGCGCCGTCTTCGATGATGCGCCGCTCGGGATCGACAGTGACGATGGTCCCGTGCAGCAACAGCAAGTCGCTCATGCGGTTTTCCTCCATTTCCGCGGCCACCAGCCTTTTGGCGGCCCCACCGGATGGCTCGACGCCGCATGGCGCCTGCGTGACCCGACGTCATTTTGCTACCGATTCAGCTAATTTACGTCAACAAGATTGTTGACAATCCTGTCGATCAGATTGATGGTGGATCCCGGTAAGCGTGATCCTGGGAGGTAAAATGTCTCGCTTTAAGAAACTCATTCTCGGTGCCGTCGCTGCAATCGCCATGGCCGCGCCCGTCAATGCCGAAACCCTGCGCTGGGGCGGCCGCGCCGACATCTATTCGCTCGATCCGGACTCGATCGCCTCGACCTTCAACCTGTCGTTCCTCAACCACATCTATGAAGGCCTTGTCCGCTACGACGCGACCTTCAAGGTCGAGCCGGCTCTGGCGACCAAGTGGGAGCTGATCGACAACAAGGTCTGGCGCTTCACCCTGCGCCAGGGTGTCAAGTTCCACGACGGCGCGGACTTCACTGCCGACGACGTGATCGCTTCGCTCAACCGCGTCACCGATCCGGCTTCGCCGCTGCGCGGCAACATCCCGCTCTATGTCAGCAGCAAGAAGGTCGACGACTACACCGTCGACATCGAGGTCTCGGCGCCGACGTCGCTGTTCCTCAACGACATGACGAACATCTTCATGTTCAGCGGCAAGTGGCTGAAGGCCAACAACACCGAGAAGCCGACCGCCGTCGACACCAAGACCGAAGGCTACGCCACCCACAACACCAACGGCACCGGTCCCTTCAAGCTCGAGAGCCGCGTGGCCGACAGCAAGACCGTGCTGGTCGTCAACGACCTCTGGTGGGACGAGAAGAAGCACAATCTCGACCGCATCGAGTACATGCCGATCGCTTCTGCCGCGACGCGCGTCGCAGCACTCCTCTCCGGTGAGGTCGATCTGGTCGACTCCGCACCGATCCAGGATCTTCCGCGCCTCGAAAGCACGCCGGGCCTTTCCGTCCTGAAGAAGCAGGAGTTCCGCACGGTCTTCCTCGGTTTCAACCGCAAGGAGAAGCTGGAAGACGGTCGTCCCAGCCCGTTCAACGACGTGCGTGTTCGTCAGGCCGTCGAGGCTGCGATCGACCGTGACCTGATCAACGCCAAGGTGATGCGCGGGCTCGCCCGTCCATCCGGCTCGCTGATCGCGCCTGAGATCGCAGGCTACGCCAAGTCGCTCGACACCTACGGCAAGGCCGATCCGGAACGCGCCAAGGCGCTGCTCAAGGAAGCCGGCCAGGAAGGCCTGAAGTTCACCTACATGTGCTCCAACGACGAGAGCATCAACGAGGAGGACTTCTGCGCCGGCATTGCCAACATGCTGAAGCGCGCCGGCTTCGACGTCTCGATCGACATTGCGCCGCGCGCCGTCCAGTCGCCGAAGCGCACGCAGGGCAAGGCCGACATGTTCAACCTGAGCTGGGCCAACGAGCCGACGCTCGACGCCTACTCGATCCTGGCGCAGGTTCTGTCGACCAAGAACGACAAGGTCGGCGTGTCGAACTATGGCGGATGGTCCTATCCGGAGCTGGACAAGCTGGTTGCGCAGGCCGTGCAGGAACCTGATGTCGCCAAGCGCCTGGCGCTGGAAGAAGCAGCGCTCAAGATCGCCAAGGACGACACGATCCTGATCCCGCTGCACCAGCAGCCGATCGCCTGGGCGACGCAGGCGACCGTCAAGAGCGTCGACTTCCGCTCGGACAACAAGCCGCGCCACTGGCTGACGCAGATGGCCGCCGACTAAGCTCGGCCAACGGTAACTCCCAAGACCTGGGCGCTTCATCGACTTGAAGCGCCCTTTTCTTTGACCGCGTCGGCTTTCGGTCCGAGGCGATGATTTCGGAATGGAACGAGCAGCCATGACACGTCCCGAAGAGCTGACCCTCGGCCAGCGGCCCGCTGGCCGTACACTCATGACCGCCGACTGGCTGCTTGCCTATCACGGCGAAGGCCACTGCCTGGTGCCGCGCGGCGAACTGGTGATCGAGGGCGGCGAAGTCGTCTTCGCCGGCCGCCGTTTCGACGGCGAGGTGGCGAGGCGCATCGACTTCGGCGCAGCGCTCATCAGCCCCGGCCTGATCGATCTCGATGCGCTGTCCGACATCGACACCTATGTGCTCGTCCACGACAACCAGCCCGGATGGGCCAAGGGCCGCATCTGGCCGCGCTCCTATGTCGAGCGCGGGCCCTACGAGATGTATTCTCCCGAGGAACTGGCGTTCCAGAAGAAGTTTGCATTCGGCCTGTCCTTGCTCAACGGCGTCACATCAGCAGCGCCCATCGCCTCGCTCTACTACCGCGAATGGGGCGAGACGGTCGCCGAATTCGACGCCGCTGCGGATGCCGCCGGCGAACTCGGCCTGCGTGTCTTCCTCAGTCCCGCCTACCGCTCGGGAGGGATGGTGCTTGAGGCGCCGGGCAAGATCGTACCCGACTTCGACGAGGCGAGGGGGCTGGCCGGGCTCGACGACGCAATCGCTTTCATCGAGCGCCAGCACGGCCGGCATGGCGGGCTGGTCAACGGCATGCTCGCACCCGACCGTGTCGAGACCTGTACGCTCGCAGTCCTGCAGCGGACGATGACTGCTGCGCGCGACCTCGACTGCCGGGTGCGCCTGCATATGGCCCAAGGCAAGCTCGAACTCGAAACCATGCACAAGCTGCACGGCGTGTCAGGGCCGCGCTGGATGGCCGATCACGGCCTGCTGAGCGAGCGGCTGATCACCCCGCACGGCACCCATGCCTCGCTCGACGACCTGAAGCTCTATGCCGAGAACGGCGTCTCCATTGCGCACTCGCCGCTGGTGTCGGCGCGCATGGGCAGCACGCTGAACTCGTTCGCGTCCTGCCGGAAGCTCGGCATCAACATCGGCATGGCGACCGACACGGCGCCGCAGGACATGCTGATGAACTTGCTCATGGGGCTCGTCGGCTGCCGGATCAGCGAGAAGGCATCAGATGCCGTCCTGAGCAAGGATCTCTACGACGCTGCCACGCTGGGCGGCGCCAAGGCACTCGGCCGCACCGACATCGGCCGGCTCGCCGCCGGCGCAAAGGCCGACATCTCGGTCTTCCGCCTCGACGATCCCTACATGACCCCGACGGTCGATCCGATCACCACGCTGGTCCTCGGCGGCTCGGGCAAGGTCACGCAGGCGGTGTTCGTCGACGGACGCCTGTCGATGCTCGACGGCAAGCTCGCCGGCTTCGACATCCGCGCGGCGCGCGAACAGGCGCAGCGGCAGTTCGAAGGACTGATCGCCAAGTACCCCGATAGAAGCTGGCAGCACCCGCCGGTTTCCGAGATATTTGCGCCGAGCTATCCCATTCTGGTCTGAGCAAGGAGCCCCTCCCGCGCTCGGTATCTGGACAACTCAGTCCTGCTGCTTCACCTAGCGGGATCACCGGGGCTTCTCCTGTCATAGGCGGACCTTTCTTCGATTTACCCTTGAACAGAACTTGCAGTGTTTTCGTTATGGGCGATCCAGCCGGCGAGTGCTGGTGCAAGACCCGTGGAAGGCTTGGCCGAGGGGCGTCGGAACGTACCGACGGTGGCCTTGCGGGCGCGCAGGGCGGCCAGGGTCTCCGCTTGTTTGACCGATGCTGCGACGCAATCGACTACTGGAACCGGGACACGGTCAGCGATCTGATGCGCGAGGCCCGCCAGAGGGGCGCCGGCCAGCACAATCACGTCCGACTCGTCGCGTGCGATCGACTTTAGCGCCAGATCGACCAGCAACGCTTCCTTTTCGTTCTGCACGTCGTTGATCGATTCGAACGGCCCGTCGAGCGAATTGATGCCACCGCAGCGATCCCGCAGACCGTGCCATTCCACGCATTCTGCATACCAGGGGGTCAGGGCCTGCGCGAACGTTACAATCGAAAAGCGGCGGCCCAACATGCATGCGGTCAGCATGCCGGCTTCCGCGAGCCCGATGACGGGAACGGGGAATAGCTCGCGCGCGCCCCCCAATCCCGGATCGCCGAAGGCGGCGATCACTACGGCGTCGTAATCCTGGTGCACTTCTGCCAGCATCTCGAGTGCGACTGCGCCGCCGATGACGGCCTCGGCGCGTGTGGCGATGTAGGGAACGCCGCGCTCCGCGGTCATCGTCGTGATCTCGGTACCTGGGGCGGCAGCGCTTCGACCGGCCTTGGCGATAAGCTCCGTAACACCTTGAGAGGTGTTGGGGTTCAGCATCAAAAGTCGCATCTTTCTTCCTTTGTCCTTATTCGGTCGGCTGGGCCGTTTCGTCTTCGAGATGAACCAGCGTGGTGATCACCGTGTTGCTCGTATGAGCGACGTGATCGCCCAGAAGGCTTCCGGCCAGCGGAGCGTTTCCTTGTTCCAGGGCTGCCAGGATCGCACGGTGCTCGGCAACCGATTCAGCCCATCGGGTTCGTGTGTGAAGCGCGAGGTAGCGGGCGCGTTCGGCGCGCGCGAGAAGCCAGGCGTGGGTGGAAGCCAGGACTTCGTTCTTCGCTCCGGTGACAATCAGGCGGTGGATGTCCTGGTTGATCCGGAAATACCCGTCGCGGTCGCCGGCTTCGAAGCAGCGTTCCATGCGCTGCTGCAGAGAGTGGAGCCGTCTGATTTCGGTCTTGCTGAGGCGCGTCGCCGCTAGTTCGGCGGCGAACCGTTCGATGCCGCTCATGGTCTCGAACAGAGCTGCCATTTCAGGGGCGCGCAGCGGTGTGATGGTGGCGCCGCGATTGGGGCGCAATTCCACGAGCCCCTCGGCCATCAGCAGTTTCAGCGCTTCGCGCAGAGGCGTGCGCGATATTCCGAAAGCCTCGCAGACCGCGCTCTCGGCTATGCGCTCCCCGGCCTTGAGCTCGCCGCGTACGATGAGCTCGCGCAGCTTGTTGACCGCCTTCTCGTGGAGCGCCGGCTGGATAATCCGTTTCTTCTGGCCGCTCAGCGCCCCTTCGATACGTGGTCGGCCGCGGCGCCTACTGCTTCCTTCAGCCATTCTCTCCCAGCTCCAATACTACCGTACCAGCAATCCCAGCAGATATCTTAGCAAGATTTAGCGGTCATTATATACTAGAATCAACAGGATAGTATGAAATTGCATGCGAAATTCAAAAAATAGTTGCGCGGCGTCATTTATCTGCAATCATTCGACCCTGCGGCGGCTGCCGCTTCATAAATCGGCGCCATGGGCGCTTTCGATCGATGGATGGGGGGACACGATGCGAAATCAACTGAAACTATTGGGCGCTGTCGCGCTTGCGGCGGTGACCTCGTTAGCGGCGATGACAGCAGGCGAGGCGCAGACGCGGCTTCGCATCGCAGGGAATTTTCCGGATGAGCACACGGCCACAAAGGCCATCGCGCTCTTCAAGGAGGAAGTGGAGAAGCTCACCAACAACGAATTGCAGGTGGACACATTCCCGGCCATGCAGCTTGGGGGTGCGCAGGAGAACGTCGACCAGGTGAGGTCCGGCGCCATATTCGGGCTCGTTGCGTCGATTTCCTATTTCACCCGTTCCGTGCCCGAGTTCGAGGCGCTCTCGCTCCCGTTCCAGTTCGATACGCGCGAAACCGCATTCAAGGTCATCGACGGAGAAGTCGGCGGCATCGTCAACGAGAAGCTGGCCGAACGCGGGTTCCTCAGCCTCGGCTATGGCGAAAACGGCTATCGCCATCTCACCAACAACGTGCGTCCGGTGGCGACGATCAAGGACTTCGAAGGCCTGAAGATCAGGCTTCAGCCGAACGAAGTGCATCTGGCGACCTTCAAGGCGCTTGGTGCCAACCCGGTCGCGATGGACATCAAGGAACTGTATTCCGCGCTCCAGCAGGGCGTGCTGGATGGTCAGGAAAATCCCTACAGCACCATCGCCACACGCCGGTTCGCCGAAGTGCAGAAATACATTTCGGGCACGGGCCACTTCTTCGACTACATCACCGTCGTCGCCAACAAGCGGGCCTTCGAGAAGCTGTCGCCGGAACACCAGGAAGCCGTTCGCACGGCCATGACCACCGCGCTGAAATGGCAGCGTGCCGAGGAGGCGCGGCGCGATCTTGAATGGCGCGACAAGCTTGTCTCCGAAGGCATGCAGTTCAACGAGGTTTCGGCCGAAGCGCGGGCGGAAATGCGCGAGGCGACCAAGCAGATCGCCGAGGATCTGAAAGGCCGGATCGGCGCCGACATCCTCGACCGGATTGCAGCCGAGGCGGCCAAGTGAGCGGGGATGCAATCACGGACGGGGCGGGTGAATCCCGCCCCTTGAGGTCCTTCAAGTCGTTGATCAGGATGCTCGATCGCGCGTCATTCGGCGTCGTCGTCCTGGTCATGGCGGCAATGACCATATTGATCGTCGTGCAGGTGTTCTGTCGCTACGTGCTGTCGACGTCGATAGACTCGGCAGACGAGCTCTCGCGCCTGTTTTTCGTCTGGGCGATCTTTCTCGCCATTCCCCATGGTGTCAAATACGGTGTTCATGTCGGCATCGATCTGCTCGTACGCGCCCTCAAGCCGAAGCTGCAAGACGTCATCTTTCGCATATCCTGTCTTGCAGGTGCTGCCCTGATGGTCGTGACTTTCGCCGTTTCCTGGACGGCGACCATGGACAAATGGCCTGAACTCATGCCGACGCTGCCTGTCACCGCGGCTCTGTTCTACATTCCGGTGCTCGTATGCGCCGGCCACTCCTTTCTTCACCTCCTCATCCAGACCTGGGGCGGCCCCAACACCTGGATCGGAGAAACCGAGCTATGACACTGCTTGTCATTGGTATTTTCACCATTGCCGCAGCGATCGGGATGCCGCTGGCATTTGCTCTTGGCTTTGCATCGCTTGCGGTCCTCAAATACGCGGATTTCGAACTCGTCGTCATGCCACAGCGCATGATGTACGCGATCGACAATTTTCCGCTGATGGCAATCCCGCTTTTCATGCTCGCCGGAGAATTGATGGTGAAGGCCGGCATCATGGAAAGGCTGATCGCCTTTTCGAATTCGCTGGTGGGCCGCGTTCATGGCGGACTGGCGCATGTCACCATCGTCGCGGGCATGATCCTGGCTTCGGTCTCCGGCGCAGCTGTCGCGAGTGCAAGCGCTCTCGGCTCCTCGCTGGTGCCGGCGCTCAAGAAGCACTATTCGCCGGGTTACGCCACGGCGGTTGTCGCTTCGGCATCCAACCTTGGCCCGATCATACCGCCGTCGAGCGCCATGATTGTCTATGCGCTGATGGCGGGATCGGCCGTTTCGGTCGGCGGGCTGTTTATGGCGGGTGTCGTTCCAGGCATCATTCTGACGGTCGCCTTCATGTGCCTGGCCTCGTGGATTTCGTGGCGCCGCGGCTACGAGCATACCGGCGACGCCTTCAGCTTCAGCAACGCATTCTATCATTTCCGGCGGGCATTTATCGTCATTCTGATGCCGATAGTCGTCGTCGGCGGTATCGTCGTTGGAGCTTTCACGGCTACGGAAGGCGCCGCGATCGCCGTGATCTACGCGGGGGCCATCGGATTTCTCGTCACCGGCCGGCTCAAGATTGCCGATCTGCCGTCATGCCTGTTTCGGGCTGCGGTCACCTCGGCGATGGTCGGCGCCCTGATGGCCTTCGCCGCCGCCGTGACATTCGTCTTCACGGTCGACATGATACCGCAGCGGTTGTCCGAGGGCATTCAGGCGTTCACCAGCGATCCCGTCATTTTCATCATCCTGGTCATGGCGCTGCTGGTCGTGGTCGGTATGCTGCTGGAATCCAACGCGGCCTACATCATGCTGGTGCCACTGCTGGCTCCTATCGCTACGGGATATGGCATCGACCCGCTCTATTTCGGGTTCCTGTTCGTCTTCAACCTTGTCATCGGCATGATGACGCCGCCGGTCGGCGTGTTGCTGTTCGTCATGAGCGGCATCACCAAGGTGCCAATGACGACGGTCATCCGCGAGTCCTTGCCCTACGTTTACGTGCAGTTTGCGGTGCTCCTGCTGTGCGCCCTGTTCCCACCGGTAGTCCTGTGGCTGCCGCGCGCGCTTGGCTACTGAAGCGACAAGGGGAGCGTGAGCTTTCGGCTCGCGCTCCCATGATTTTGCGCCTGGTGCGCGTGGAGTAAAGATGTCCCTACCGCAAAGAGCGAAGGCGACCCTCGTCACGGGCGGCTCGGGGTTCATAGGGCTGGCGCTTTGCGAGGCCCTTTTGTCTCGTGGCGAAAATGTCGTCGCCTATGACGGATCCGCGTTGCCGCCGAGGGCCGCTTCCCATTTCGCGACGCTGCCGGGCCGGCTGACGGCGGTGACCGGCGATGTCAGGGACACGGCCGCCCTGCAGCTGGCCATGGAAGAAGCCGAGGTTGACCGCGTCGTAACGCTGGCGGCGATCACCGCGAACACGGACAGGGAGCGACGGGCGGCTCGGTCGATCTTCGACGTCAATGTCGGCGGCGTCATCGCGACGATTGAAGCTGCCCATACAGCGGGCGTTCGGCGCGTGGTTCACGTCAGTTCGGGAGCCGTCTACGGGGCAGCGGGGTATCAGACGGACCTCCTCGTGGAAGAGCAGGCGCCGACGCAACCGGAAAACCTTTATGGCATAAGCAAACTCACGTCCGAGCAGACCGCCCTTCGCCTGGGCTCGGTTCTGGGCATGAGCATCACTGTCGGCCGGCTCGGAACCTGCTTCGGCCCATGGGAGCATGGAAACTCCTCGCGCGACACGCCGAGTGCCGTCTTGCAGGTCATCAGCAAGTTCAAATCCGGGGATGACGTCCTCCTGCCGCGTCCGCATCGTCGCGACTGGCTGTATTCGCGAGACGCGGCCGCCGCGATCGCCTGCCTGATCGACGATCAGTCGCCGGCATACGCGGTCTACAATCTTGCTGCCGGCTTCATATGGTCCCTTGAGGATCTGTGCGGCGAGCTGAAATCCCGTGAGCCATCCTTTGCCTGGAGCTTGTCATCCGGCGAGGCGTCAAACATCGACCTCTACGGAACCCATGACCGTGCGGTCATGTCCATGGAGCGTCTGGCCCGGACCGGGTTCAAGCCGGGCTACGATTTGAAGGCCGCAACAGCGGACTATCTGAAATGGTGGGAGACGGCAGACTCCCACGCAAACAACTCCGACGGTGTTTGGCCCGGGGCCACATCCAAGATGGCAGGATCATGAGCAGTTTCGACACGATTATTCGCGGTGGCCGCATTGCGACGGCATCCGACATCTTCTCTTGCGACATCGGCATCAAGGATGGACGGATCGCTGCCCTTGGATACGATCTCGGTCCGGCGGACGAGGTCATCGATGCCGAGGGCAAGTGGGTGTTGCCCGGCGGAATTGATAGCCATGTCCACATTTCCCAGCCTTCTGGCGAAGGCATCGTCATGGCGGATGACTTCGAAAGCGGCACCCGCTCTGCAGCCTTTGGCGGCAACACGACGATCATGCCATTCTGTCTCCAGGCACAAGGCCAGTCGCTGCGCGAGGCGCTCAAGCTCTACCATGCCAAGGCGGAAGGCGAATGTTATGTGGACGTGTCGTTTCACCTGATCATCGCCGACCCGACGGAGCAGGTGCTTGGCCAGGAACTCCCGGCGCTCGTCGCCGACGGATATACGTCGTTCAAGGTCTTCATGACCTATGAGGGCCTCGCCCTCAGCGACAGGCAATTGCTTGAAGTGATGTCAGTGGCTCGTGAAACGCGCGCGCTGGTCATGGTACATGCCGAGAACGATGATGCGATCCGGTTCTTGACGGATCGTCTCGAGCGCGCCGGCATGATGGCGCCCAAATACCACGCGACGTCACGTCCGCTCGCGGTCGAGCGCGAGGCCACGCATCGGGCGATCTCGCTCGCTGAAATCGCCGATGTGCCGGTGATGATTGTCCATGTCTCGAACCGGGAATCCATGGAGGAAATTCGGCGTGCGCAGCAGAAGGGCTTGAAGGTCCTCGGCGAGACGTGTCCGCAGTATCTTGTCCTCACCGAAAAGGACCTGGATGGCTTGAACATGGAGGGAGCGAAATACGTCTGCTCTCCACCGCCGCGCGACACCGCCAGCCAGATCGCCTGCTGGGAAGGTTTGCAGCAAGGCGTGTTCTCGGTGTGCTCGTCCGATCACTGCCCGTTTCGCTATGATGACCCCAGCGGCAAGCTCGCTCCCAAGGGGCGGACCAGCTTTCGTTGGGTCCCAAACGGCATTCCCGGCGTAGCCGCCAGGCTGCCGATCCTGTTTTCGGAAGGCGTCGTTAAGGGGCGGATACACATCAACCAGTTTGTCGCCCTGACCGCGTCCAACCACGCCAAGACGTATGGGCTATATCCGCGCAAGGGCACGATCGCAGTGGGATCGGATGCGGACATCGCGATATGGGACGCTGACTGCACGCGCACCCTGAAGCATGAGCTTTTGCACGACGGCTCGGACTACACTCCCTATGAAGGCTTGGAAGTCACCGGCTGGCCGATCCTGACCATGGTGCGCGGCAGGGTTGTGGTTCGTAACGGAACACTGGAAGGCACGAAAGATCACGGTAGCCATATAGCGCGCGACAAAAGTGTCTTTGCCTGAGCGAGTCCGGAGACTGGCAGCGTTCAAAAATTACCCCCGACCTACCGCGACTGCGGCAATCGACGACGACAAGAGCAGAATCGCTGCGCCGAGTACCGACTTGTCTTTCAATGATCGCAGATCGCGTGGCGGGCCAGCGCACCCCATCGGCCAGTCCTTATCTTGGGCGCGGTGGTTCTGCGGGCTAGCCCTCGCAGGCCCTATGCGCAAGTCGCATCTGCGGGCTACGTGGCAGTGCCACAATGACAAAGCACTCCTTGAGGAGAAGATCGGTAGTGCCCTTCTGCCCAGCGCTGACCCGCCACCTGAAGCACCCAGACCTGTTTTGCTCCATCGACCGCGTGCCGGCACTTCCCACACATATCAGTGGACGAACATTCGAGGTCTCAAATCCATCCACGGGTGACCTGCTGGCAGAACTCCCCGACATGGGTGTCGAAGAGACGCGCGCGGCGATCGACAAGGCCCATGCCGCGCAGGCCGCATGGGCAGCGCTGACGGCGCGGGAGCGCAGCGATACGCTGTGGCGATGGCATCAGCTAATCGTGACCCATACCGACGATCTGGCCGCGATCCTCACCGCAGAAATGGGCAAGCCGCTGGCCGAAGCCAAGTCGGAGGTGTCGCATGCGGCGGCCTATCTGCAATGGTATGCTGAAGAGGCCAACCGCATCTATGGAGAGACGATTTCGGCACCGTCGACAGACCGCCGCATGATGGTGATCAAGCAGCCGATCGGCGTTGTCGGCACGATCACGCCATGGAATTTTCCCGCATCGATGGTGGCGCGCAAGATCTCTCCGGCGCTGGCGGCGGGGTGCACGATCGTGCTGAAGCCCGCCGAACAAACGCCGCTGGTTGCCGGGGCCATGTTCGCGCTTGCCGCGGAGGCTGGTTTCCCCGACGGAGTAGTGAACCTGATCTACGCCTGCGAAGGCGCCGCGGTGGGGCGCGAACTTTGTTCCAATCCCAAGGTGCGAAAGATCAGTTTCACCGGGTCGACCGAGATCGGGCGGCTGCTCATGCGCCAGTGCTCCGACCAGATCAAGAAGGTCAGCCTCGAGCTGGGCGGCAATGCACCGTTCATCGTCTTCGACGATGCCGATGTCGATGCTGCCGTAGATGGCGCGATCCAGGCGAAGTTCCGCAATGCGGGCCAGACCTGCGTTTCGGCGAACCGCCTTTATGTCCAATCGGGCGTCCATGATGAATTCGTCGACAAGTTCGTCGAGCGGGTCCGCCAGCTTTCGGTTGGCGACGGCTTCGATCAAGGCGTCGCGATCGGACCGCTGATCGACAAGCGTGCTCTGGCCAAGATCGAATCCCACATTGCCGACGCCATGGCAAAAGGCGGCGCAATCCGATGCGGCGGAAACCGGATCGGATCAAACGGCACGTTTTTCCAGCCGACGGTGCTCACCGCGATCTCCAGCGAGATGAAAGTGGCGCAGGAGGAGACGTTCGGGCCTTTGGCCCCGATCATTCGCTTCGAGGACGCGGAACAGGTGGTGCGTGCGGCAAACGATACGATCTACGGCCTCGCCGCGTATTTTTATGCGTCCAACCTGAAGCGTGTCTGGCGTGTGGCCGAGGCGTTGGAGTATGGCATGGTGGGCATCAACACGGGACGCATGTCCTCGGAAGCCGCGCCTTTTGGGGGGATGAAGCAGTCCGGCATCGGGCGGGAGGGCTCACGCCACGGGCTCGAGGACTATCTTGAAATGAAATACCTCTGCATGGGCGGCATCTGAGCCAAGAGGCCTTTCTAGCCAAGCGCCTTTTTCCATGCCGCAGACGATGCGATCGGCAGTCTTGGCCTCGCGCTTTTTCGGCTTAGCCGTGTAGCGCTGCCGCTTTGGGCCGTTTGCCCAATGTCCGCTTCGGCCAAATGGGTTTCGAAAGCGGGCCGGCAGTATTCGGCCCCAAATCAGGCCTTGAGCGCGAGTGGACGCGGAATGTTCCGGGCCATCCACCGTCTTGATGAAGACCAGCGACGTATTGTTCGCGG